>ERZ795031.3132-NODE-3132-length-15008-cov-19.604293_pt1 | contig 15008 bp, 15 predicted proteins | sample MGYA00375123_ERZ795031 | MGnify/ENA primary metagenome ERZ795031 (study PRJEB30166, sample SAMN05720159) | activated sludge metagenome | isolation source: anaerobic digester from wastewater treatment plant | place: USA | collected 2015-04-21 ... | reverse complement strand
ATTGGAATGTATACAAAAAATCTTTCCTCCTTAATCTACGGCGGGGAAGGTGTTTTGCATATGTTTCAGTGGAACAATACATTCTCCTTCAACAACAATTCTCCTATGCTTTATGATTATGGCAAGCTTACTATTGCTTGCAACAATATAACCTACACGATTGACTGTGCCAAGTTATTTCTCGCACCTTCTTATAGTTTTGGTACATTCACACAGCATCCTATTGATATTCATTTCTCGTTTAAGAAGTCTCCCGACACGGGAAACTATATAACTATCTCATAGGAGGATACATGAAGAAGATCGACCTTGATCAGTTTCTGGATGAGAATGCAGTAGAAATTACCATCGCCGGTAAGCCATACACAATAAGGGATCTTTCACTGGAAGATGGCGAGGCACTGGCAAAAGAAGATAGCGATAAGAAAGCTATTCTTGCTAAAATTCTTGGATGTTCCCTCGAAGCTCTCGAACCTTACGGTGCTATTGGCATCATGAAGATCGTTACCTACCTTAACGAAAATTTACTCCCTTCAACTTCTCAGCAAGCGACATAGAGAAGTTGAAAAAAGCAGGATCAGTCGCACACGTCCTTCATTTTCCACTCAGGGAAGCACTTAAACTCCCTGAGTGGAAATTAAACGTTTTAAATAATGAAGCATCCCGGCAACGTGCCGTTGACGTTGCATATATCGGTGCTATAATTGGAGGCAAAGAAGCAAGAGAAGCTTTAGAACAGGCCATGAAGGTGCATGGGCCTTATACAGAAGGTTATTATGATGATGAGTTTAATCGACTGCTAGAGGCGGCTAAAAATGAACAATTATCAGGTTAATGTTAATCTTACCTTTAGTAATATTGAGCGTCATCTTAGACAGCTTGATAAACAAACTAAAGAACTTGGTAAGCAGACTGGTTTTAGTCAAATTGTAAAGCAGTCAGAACAAATACGTAATAACCTTTTAGGCATTGGACCTCGTTTACACAAAGAACTAAATAATGCCCTAAACCAAGCTAAGTTACAAATATCAAGAGCTAACATTTTACAAGGTTTAGGCGCAGACCTGCCTACAGTTAATCGTAGAGCTAATCTAGCTCAACCTTACATAGATGCAGCTAATAGTGCTATACGCCTTAATCGTACAACAAGAGATCTTTATCACAACCTTGGCAGAGCAACTGCAAGTGCTAAGCAACTAAACGCTGTTTATCATGGTGCTGCTGATGCAACATCAAGAATGTTCAACAACATGTTTAGTCCGATGCCTATGCTTCGCTCAATGGGACAAGGCATCAAGAATGTAGGTACTATGCTTGGTGGTTATTATCAGCAAGCAAAAAGAACCTACCAGGCTAACATGCAGATGAACAGAAGCTTCTATGACGGAAGTTCTGCTATCAACGCTTGGTGGAATCACTTTGGTCGTATCGCCATTGGCTTTACTATTGCTTATCGAGCAATGAACGCCTTTGAAGCGCTTTTAGGAAAGCTCACATCTACACTGAAAGGTGCGATAGTAGAAGCTGGTGAGTTTGCTACACTTCAAGGCAAGCTGGCTATGTTTGCTGTTATGGCATCTAAGAATACTCTCGACTTTGACGAAGCTTATGAAAAAGCTGCTGGAAGCATACAGGAATTAGCGAAAGCTTCTGTTACCAGCATGTCATCTATTCAAGAGCTTAGTGTTGCTATGGACGAACTTGCACAGGCCAGCGTTTTTGTAAAGCCGGGACAGATGAAGGAATTTACCGCATTTGTTGACTTTACTTCGTTAGTAGCACAGACAACTGGTGATAACGTTAGACAGATTCGTTCTGAAATCAACGCTTTGATGGAAGGGCAGCTCAGAGCAAACAACACCCTTATCAGAATGATGCTCAAGTTTGGTATCCTTGACGCTAAGATGGTCAAAGACCTCAAACAGATGAAGAATCGTTCAGAGGCTTTTGAACTTATCATTAAAAAGATTTCTCTGGTATGGGATAAGTTCCTTGATAAAGCCTTGCGAAGTGATCCTGCACTTGCTTTTGGTGTGTGGGAAAAAAGCATCAAGCGTACACTCATGGCAGTTATTGCTATGTATAGTGGAGCTAAAGGTGAGATAAACATCTTTGCCGCTACCATCAAAAAGCATATTGATGACTGGAATAAGTCTTTCTCAGGAGATATTACTGGTAATAAAACTGCGAAACAGTTTGCGGTTCTGTTTGATTTGATAAATCGTGGGTTGGAAATAGCTCTAACATCGTTTGAAAAGATGTTAAAGTTTGTAGCTCAAGCGGCTACAGTAATTTATAATCTGCGTGAACCAATTATCACTATAGCTAAAGCCTGGTTAATGTGGGAAACAGTAATGGTCAGCGGTAAAATATTTACCGGGGTAGCTACTAAGATATGGAACCTTCATATGGCTTTAGCTGCTACTGAGAAGACATTGCCAGTCCTTGCAAAGAGATTTGCACTTACTTTTGGGATTTTAATAGGTGCTACTCTTTATGCAGCATCAGCTTTTGAAGTATTCTTTAATATGTCGTCTATGATGGAGAAGCCCGTTACTTCTTTAGTTGATGGAATAATAAAGTTAATTGAAAAGCTTGGAGTACTTAAACACGCTCTGTTAGGTGCTGGCTTAGGCTTTATGACTTTTGGCAGTTATGGCGCTATTGCAGGTGCTATAATAGGTGGCACTATAGACCTAATGCCTGACCTCTACGACAAGGCAGATGAAGTTGAGCGTAAAGGCCTTGAGATGGAAAAGGCAGATTTTGAGCGTCAAGCCAGGTGGAAGCGTATAACCCAAGACTATGCTAACGCACAGATTGCGAGAATTGATGCTAGATTAGCTGAGCTTTCAGGTAAGACTAAGAAAAGCTTCGAAGAAGAAGTTTTCAAGAAAATGACTGAGCATGTCGCATCAGCTTTTGATATGATGCTTGAAAAACTCGCCCCGTTAAAAGATAAACTGGGTAAACTTTGGGATGAGTTATCTGATCCTAAAAACATCAACTTGAAAGGGTTTGAGGGAAGTCTTGAAGGCTTTGACCTTGGTGCACAAAAGACAACTAAATCATTAGAAGATTTAGACAAAGAAATAGGTTCTATCTCTTCTAACATGTATGAGCGTTTTGTTAAAGCAGTTAACGACGGTAAAGTAGCTCTTGCTAACTTGTATGCTGATCCAGCTAAAATGGAACTTCTTTACAAACAAAGTGACAAGCGCAGGCAAAAAGCTCTTATCGAAGAAGCATTAGTTTATGCTAGATCTTCTAATGATGTAAACAAATATCGCTCTCAGTTAGCTACAGTTAACGCAGAACTAGAAGAGATTAGTGAAAATTTAGCAAAGATCGACTATAAAAAGCAACTTGCTCCTGCTGTTGCAATCACTAAACGTCTTGAAGATGAACTCGCTATGCTCAAGACAACAATGGTAGAAGGAACTCCTGAATACATAGCAGCACTAGCAGAAATTAAAACACGTTATGCTGATGCATTTGCTGACGTTACTATTACTCCAGAAGATTTTAAACAAATGGATTCTTTCACTAAATATCGTGAGCACATGAAAGAGATGAAAGAAGCCACTGGTGGATGGAAAGAAGGCATGCGACAAGCCTTTGACGAACTTCGTAAAGTATCAGTTATTGATCAGGTTAAAGGCTTTGTTGTTGGAGCTTTTGACAGCATGGAAAATGCGATTGTCTCCTTTACGTCTAAAGGAAAATCAGCATTTACTGACATGGTTGAAAGCATGATTAATGACTTGTTGCGATTGATCGTTCGTATGCAGGTTATACAGCCTATAGCTCAGTTGTTAAATACTACGTTTTTTGCTCAGACATCTCCTATGATAAGTCAAGGAGCTTTCTGGGAATCCGGAGCAACAGGATCACTCAGTTACGCTAAGGGAGGCTGGATCAACGAACACGTTGTAGGTCTTGGCCTTTCTTCTGGTAAACGTTATGATATAGGCGAAGGCGGAGAAAGCGAGAAGATTACACCTGCATCACAGATGGGTGAGCACAAAACCGAAGTCAATATTTACGGTGCTCCTGCTGGAACTCAGGTAAAAGAATCTTCCGAAGGTGGCATCAAACGAATTGATGTCTATATAGATGAACTTGTTGCATCAAAACTTGCTGGTGGAAGCAAATCTGCTAATGTTCTTCGTCGTGTCTATGGTCTTTCACCAGCACTTGCAGGGAGATAAAAATGGCTGATTGGCCCGCTACACTACCAACTGAATTTCCTGAAGACGGATTTACGTTACAGCCAGCTAGTGGTGTTATCCGTACACAGATGGATATTGGACCAGCAAAGACACGCAAACGTACATCTTCTGCAGTTGAACCATTTTCTGGCACACTTGTAATGACGAGAAACCAGTACCAAAATGCTTTTCTGCCTTTTTACTATAACAACATTGCTAGTGGTGCTATAGCATTTAACTGGACACATCCTGTTAGCGGTAATAATTGCAAGATGCGTATAGTATCGGCTAAGAGTGTAGGACCGGCAGGTGGAGAACTCATTTCCCTTCAGCTTGACATGGAGATATTACCGTGAGATCAACTAGCTTAACTTTTAGACAGGCAATTTACGCACAAGAAACGGACGAAGTTTTTATCGTCTTATTAGAGATTGATCATGCTGACTTTGCTTCTCCGATACGAGTATGCAACGATTCTACTGACATAACATCTAATGGTAATGTCTACACAGCATATCCGTTTGAAATTGAACTTCCGACCGATGAAGATGGAGATGTTCCACAAGCTCGCTTAACCATAGACAATGTAGATCGTAGCTTAACAGAAGCCATCCGTTCTATTCAATCCCCTCCTACGGTTCGTATTATAGTAGTTTTAGCGTCTGATCCTGATACTGTTGAGATAGACCTTCCAGGATTTGTTTTTACAAATATCTCGTATGATGTAATGACGATTACTGGTATTATCTCTATAGAAAACTTTTTAAACGAACCTTTCCCAGGCGATATTTTCACTCCAACCCAGTTCCCAGGACTGTTCTAACTAAAATTCATGTTGCATTTTGCTAACCATTATGTTGGTACCAAGTTTAAAAATCGTGGACGCACGAAAGAAGGCGTTGACTGCTGGGGACTTGTCCGTTTAATATATGCAGAGCAATTTGCAATAGAACTGCCTTCTTATGACGATGAGTACAATTCTTCACATAATATCTCGGCAACGAGAGAGGCTATAGAAGAACACTCAAAAGAGTGGATAAATATAGAACCAGGTCAGGAACGCGCAGGTGATGTTATAGTTATGAAACTTTCTGGTTATCCTACGCATGTAGGAATGGTTCTAACAAACGGCAAAATGTTACATATAATAGAAGGAACAGACGCAGTTATAGAGAATTATCATAGTCGTCTTTGGCAACACCGAATTGTTGGATTTTACCGTCATAAGGAGCTTTTAAATGGAATATGTTGATCTTACTTGTTTCCTTAATCCATTTACACATGAGAAAACTCCCCTACAAGTTGCTGCTATTGGCAATCTCATAGACACAATAGACAATTCTGGACTTACCTTTCCTGCTGGAGTTCATGCGACTATTTTGCTGAATGGTGAAGTCGTTCCGCAGGAAGAATGGGAAACAACTGTTCCTAAGCCGGGAGATGCCATAGTTGTTAAGCTTATTCCTCAAGGTGGAGGTGGCGGAAAGAACATTCTTCGTGCTGTTATGACTGTTGCACTCATTGCTGGTACATGGGGCACAGGAACACTATTTGCTGGTGCTTGGCAAGGAGGCATGGGAACGTTTTTAGCAGGTGGTGCAGCAGGTGGTTGGGCTGCTGTTGGGATCAATACAGCTCTTACATATACCGGGATGCTTCTTATTGATAAAATTGCTCCTCTTCCTACAGTATCAACCAGCCGTAAAAAAGAAGATGAGCCGAAAACTTGGGGCATTGAAAGCTCCACAAATCGTATGAATCCTTGGGGAGCCGTTCCTGTTCTCCTCGGAAAACACCGCTTTCATCCTCCTTATGCGGCACAGCCTTACAGTGAAATAGTTGGAGATGATCAGTACATCAACATGCTCTTCTGTGTAGGATATGCACCTGTTTATATAGAAGATATGAAACTTGGTACAACTGATATTGACGACTATATAGATAGCGAAGTCGACGTAGATGCAACCAGCCGAAACATAGAACATTGGGTGCATGAGAATTTTGATGCTAACAACTCAACTCTCAATTACTTCAAAAATGACATCCATGAAGATACAACTTCCTACGAACTTACTTACAATAACGCAATCATCCTGACGACACAACCAAACACAGATGAAATAATCATCGACATTACTGCTCCTAATGGTGTATATGGTTTTTCTTCATCTGGAGCAAAAACAGTTCAAACAGTTAACTTCGACATATTTTACGGAAATAATGCATCAAACAACTGGATCGGCGGAACATCAGCAATTAATAAATCTGCCAATAACTTTGCTATTCCTCTTCCTGGTAATGCCCTAGTAGTTGATCCAGATGCAGATCACTATAGTTTAACTCAAGAAGTTGTTGGTTATTCATACACTAGAATAGGAATAGATAAAACTAATGGTGCGTGGTGGACAGCTAATAGCGGGAATAACTCTTACAAAAGTGCTACTATAGCACGAAAACGTTGCCCTAACTTCCCAGGCTACATTGCACCTATTTGTGGTATTACACGATCTTCTAATGTAGCAAGCATGAATAATACTGCTGTTACTGATCTTAGAACAGACGAGCTTAACTGTGGTAATAACGCAGTCGAGTTTGTTCCTTCAGCGAGCGGAAATAATGTTCATATAGCCGCTGGTAATATAACCCCTGATACATCTATAGGTGCTGCTACATCTGCCACTATTCGACGTGGATACCGCTTTAAAATGAATAATGCTGGAACCTGGGACGTTAAAATAGTACGAACTACTGAAGACCATGATCCAGCAGTTGATAACATCTATGATACAATCTATTGTACAGCACTTCGTTCTGTAAACGGCAATCGCCACGCAGTCAACATGAGTGGCCTCTGTTTAGTTGAACTTCGTGTAAAAGCTTCTGAACAGTTTAATGGTCAACTTGATGACTTCACAGTTCTTGCAACTTCAGTTTGTAAAGATTATGTAATCTCGTCTGAGACTTGGACCGAGCGGCCTACCGCAAATCCTGCAGCTCTTTACCGTTATCTTCTTCAAGGTGCATTCAATAAACGTCCTAGAGAAGACGCAGAAATAGATTTAGCAGGTCTTGCTACTTGGTATGAATACTGCGTAGGAGAAGGCTTCGGATTTAATCTTTATTGTGACTACCAGACATCTTTATTTGAGATGTTAATAAATATTGCTGCTGCTGGAAGGTCGTCACCAACATACAAAGACGGTAAATACTCCGTTGTTACCGATAGTGCACAGACTACTCCAATCCAGCATTTTACGGAAAGAAATAGCTGGGGATTTTCTTCATCAAAAACTTTCTATGAATCCCCTCATGCATTTCGTATAACAATGGCTGACGAAGCTCAAGACTACTTTACAGAAGAAGCATTCGTCTACGACGATGGATATAACAGCACTAACGCAACCCTTTTTGAAGAGTTAAAACTTATTGGCTGTACGAACTATGATCAAGCATGGAAACACGGACGCTTTCACTTAGCACAACTTCGTCTCAGGCCGGAAACGATGAAGATCAACGTTGACATAGAAAATCTGGTCTGTACAAGAGGAGATTTAGTAAGAGTTACACATGATGTGCCTATGTGGGGGTTAGGGACAGGAAGGATAAAATCATTAAATACTTCCGGTAATAATATAACTGGTGTTACAATAGATGAACAGTGTAGCATGAACAACAATAACAATTATGCTGTACGAATACGTCTTTCTGATGGTAATTCTTCTTATCATAATATTACTACAGTTGCGGGTAATCAAACATCATTTAATTTTATAACACCAGTAGCAAGTAATAACAATAACATTAGTATAGGTGATTTACTTCTCTTTGGCGAAGCCTCCGATGAATCAGTTGAATGCCTAGTAAAAAATATTCGCCCTACAAGTGATCTTTGTGCAGAAATCGAGTTAATGGATTATTCTCCTGCTGTATACACTTCATGGAATAACAATATTCCTGCATACGACACTCACATAAACACACCACCTTCAGACATTGCACCGGTTATTTCCTCAGTTCGTTCTGACGAAAGAGTTATGATTCGCCGGGGCAATATCTGGTCTCCTCGTATCTTAGTTAATTTTAAACCCCGTGCATCTGATCGTCTTGCAAACATCTCTTATATGGAAGGCAACTTTAAGGTAGCTTACTCAAAAGCTTCCTGGCTTACGGTAGGTGTTATTCCTAAAGACGCAGGATCAGTTTACGTTGATAATGTTGAGCAAGGTGTAACCTATTGGCTTCGTTTCCGCTACATTTACCGGGATGGTCATGCTGGTCCTTGGTGTTCTACTTACTCGCATGAGGTTGTAGGAAAGAGTGGTTATCCTAGTGATGCATCTTTTGATGATCCGAACTGTGAGTTTACGTCGAATAGAATTAAGTTTGCTATGCTTCCTATGACTGACTTTGACTTCGACTTCTTTGAAATCCGCACCGACACTGACTTCGGAGATGAAGACGGATTAATCATTCGTACTAAATCTACGGTTTACATCTACTCAGGTATACTTGCGATTAATCAGACTTACTATCTTAAAGCGTGTGATACGTCAGGAATATATTCGCTTAATTACGACTCTATAACTGCTCCAACTAGTGATACTTTTGAAATGGGCAGCATCGTCACTGAGTTTTCAACTATTGATTGTACACTTACATGGGCTGGTCTTGACTCGAAAAAACTTGACTACTACCAACTCGCTGCTTACAACAACAGCTCAATGAATGCAACAACTGAGTTAATCTACACATCTAATCAGTTTATTGATCCACACTTTACCTTTGATTTTTGGACTAACAATAATTGTTCTGGTGGTCCTTATCGAGAGCTTTGGTTTCGTGTGACTGCACATGACATCTACGGTCGTTCATCATATGCTGATGCTTATGCAATTAACGAAGAACCAGCAATTCCTACTGATTGTACCGCAATACCAGGCATAGGAATGTTAACTATTACTTGTTCTCCTATGCTTGGAGATGTAGTTGGTTATCAATTTGCTTGTGATGAAGATAACCCTCCTTCAAATAACCAAGAAGTAGGAACAAGTTTTGCTGTTTTCTCTGGGCTGAATGCATCTAATAACTATTATTATCGTGGACGCGCTCGTGATCCATTTGGCTATAGCAATAACTGGTCAAACGTAGCTGGGCCTGTATCACCTCTCTCAGTAGAGATGACTCCACAAGACATGGACATTCCCGTTACCAGAGGGGCCAACTTCAATGCCAGCACGGGTGTTTTGGCCTGGGATGCCCACAACCTCACCTTCAAGGGGAACACCTATAGCATCCCGGCTGGGAACGCTGGGAACAACGTATTTGCTTACTGGAATGTGGCAGAGGGGAATAATGGCTATAACAGTGCCAACTCCATGGCCTTGACAGGTGAGCTGTGGATGATGTGCTACAGGTACGGCAACAACGCTTACCCAGCCTTTCAGAGCCGTATTATCCATGGTTCACTCATTCAGGTAAACACTCTGTATGGCAATAGGATCGTTGCCAACTCTTTGAGTCTGAATACGATTAACGGGGCAAGCGGGAGCTTGAATATCAGTGCCGGTGGCAACATCACCCTTGACGGTGGGAACCTGTCCATTTTAAGCGGCAACTTCATAGTGAGTACAGCCAACGGGATCAGCATAAGCAGCGGTGGTGGCATCAATGTACAATCAGGTGGCGGCATCAATCTGGCTGGCAACGCCACCAGCCCAGGCAGGCTCAGAATTTATGCAAGCGGTCTTTCTGGGAATTACATAGAGCTGAGCGGGCTGACCGCCAATAACTATGTGTTCACGGTGAACAGCCACAACATTGCAAATCTGTACTTTTCACAGAATGGCACTTCTTTCAGAAACATTTATGCGTATGCGGCCAGATATCTGGGCTTGATGAGCAACAATGGGCTTGGCCTTCAGGCCTTGGGATCAGGCGGCATGTTGCTTTCTGCAGCTTCAGGAGGCTTCGAAATTATCGGGAATATGGTGGATAGCAGCATCACGAACATCTCAAGGGTTGCGACGGGCAATTACACTGGAGACGGTAACAATAACAGGAACATAGTGGTTGGGTGGGAGCCAAATGTAGTCTTTGTGAATTGGGCGAGAGCAAATGGCGCAAACACTTTCACGCACATGTTCTTAAAGCAGCATTATTACAACAATAATGCCAACCAAGTAATGAGTGTCTGGCACGGTGCCTCACAGATGTTCTGTTCGGGCGATCACGGCGGGAACTTCACGAGCAATGGGTTTACTGTAAGCTTGGGTGCAGATGGATACGGCCCAAATGCGAACAACAATACCTATGAATGGGTGGCATTAGGATGAAAACATACATAATTGTCAATAGTTCCAACATGGTGATTGATGTGACCTCTCACGTGGAGAACGTGAACGCACCTCTTCTCGATGACAAGTCCAATACCCTCATCGAGCTTGACAGGATGCCGGTGTACATCGGGGATGAGTTTGATCCAAAGGTAAGGGGCATTATCGCACGCCCTGAGAACTATCCCAAGCCGACCACAGACGATCTTGCAGAAGAGCAGATACAGGCCGAGATGAGGCGGCTGGCGGTGGCCAGTCTGAAGACCAAGGGCATCTTGCCCGCTGACTTTGTGGATAAGCTGGCCGTTGCTGAAAAGGTAATTACAACTAAAGAGGTGTCAAGATGAGCGAACAAGAGAAGCAGCCTGAGCAGGTCCCAGACATGATGGCCCTGGTGGAAAAGTATGTGCCAGAACTGAAGCAGGGGATTACTCAGGGAGAGCTTGAAGGCATCATTGCACGGCTCACCATGGACAAGACCGTGGCAGAGCGCAACATGAACCTGGCCATTAAAAAGCTCGTTGAAGCAGCCCAGGAACGGGATGTGCTGGCTGGTGAGGTGATAGCGCTCAGGGCTCAGGTGAAATCCATGGCTGAAGCGTTTAAGGGCAAGGTGGAGTAGGCAACTTCCAACCGGGAAAAACTACGTATACACAGTTTGGTACTAAGGAGCATTTATGACAGATGAAGAAAGACAAAATAAGTTAGAAGAATTATGCCCGGAACTAATGACAGGTTTAAATGAAGGTGACGTAAATAATTATATGATAGGATTGATTCACGAAAAGGTAGTCTTGGAAAGAAGGTTTAACTATCTTATAAAACGTTTCCTTGATCTAGTCGAAGAAAAGGAACAGTTAATTCGTATCACACCACTTCTTAATGCTATACAGGAGGAATAATGAAAGCCTTAGTTACTGGCGGTGCAGGTTTTTTAGGTTCTCATCTTTGTACAAGGTTAGTCAATGAAGGACATGAAGTTTATTGTCTTGATAGCTTTGTTACATCAAGTCCAAAGAATCTTAACAGACACGTAGAGCTTATTATAGATCGTGTAGATGGTATAACAGATTTGCCTGTTGTAGATTGGATTTTCCACCTAGCTTCACCGGCAGCTCCTGGTGACATCAACACATTTAAGGGCACTTGTTTAGCAGCAAACATTTCAGGTACAAAGCGTATGATTAAACACGCAGAATCCTATAATGCTAAACTTATGTTTGTTTCTACCATGAAAGTTTATGGGCAATGCCATCGTGTAGAAGAGTATATAACAGGAAAAGTTGCAGGGGAAAAACTATGTGAAAACCATAAAATAGCTCGTCTTGCTAACGTCTACGGACCTAACATGCGTCCAGATGATTCCCGTGTTATACCTGTTTTTATTACAAAAGCCCTAAAAAATGAAGAACTTAGTCTGTGGAATGGAGGCCGACAGCTTGACTCATTCTGTTATGTTGATGACATCATAGACGGTCTAATGCGTTTTATGTTAAGTGATTCTACGGGAGTAATTGAGTTTGGATATGATGATACTATCTCAATAGCTTTTTTAGCAGATAAAATACTTAGACTTACTGGTAGTAAATCACATCTAATTACTACCGAGCGTGTAACTGTTGTAGATATTTGTCACCAACTAGCTGATCTTACCCGTGCTAGAAAAGAGCTAGGCTGGTTTCCCGACACAATATTAGATGCAGGGCTAGTAAAGACTATATACTATTTTAAGGAGATATTGCATGTGGGAAAAGAAAATTAAGAAAACTATCTACACGTTAGCTATTGACAACTGGCGGCCTGAAATCACTTCTATTACTTTTCCTCTTTTTAAGCATTTTGCTAAAAAGATAGGAGCAGATTTTCATGTCATTACTAAACGCCGTTTCCTTGACTGGCCTGTAACATTCGAAAAGTATCAGGTCTATTATCTCGCACAGGAGCATGAAAATGACTGGAATCTTTTCATTGATGCTGACGCCCTTGTACATCCTGAAATGCCCGACTTCTTCCAGTGGTACACAAAAGATACTTGCGGACATAACGGGTCCGATCCCTTGGGAATCCGTTACCGCTACGACAGGTTCTTCTTCAGGGATGGTCGCGGAATTAGTAGTTGTAACTGGTTTACTTTTGCTAGCGATTGGTGTATTGATCTATGGCATCCATGCGACGACCTTACGCCAGAAGAAGCCATTGCCAGATGCACCCCGACTGTTGAAGAGGAACAAACCGTCTGCCATGCAGAACACCTTATTGATGACTTTTTATGCTCCAGAAACATCGCAAAATACGGACTCAAGTTCAGAACACTGATGCAGACGTTTAAAGATAATGGAATGGAAAATCCTGGTTTCTTGTGGCATCAGTATACACTTACACCAGAAGAGAAATATAAGAGAATGCAGGAAGTTCTCAGAGCTTGGAGGCTTGTATGAGATCACTCGTAGACATGGATACAATACAGATAGAAATAACAAATGCCTGTCCTCGGCTTTTTCTTTGTTCCAACTGTACGAGGATGGGACAGCACATGGAAAAGCCTTTTTTCATGGAGTTTGATCAGTTCAAAGAAGCTGTAGACTCAATGGTAGGCTATCCACGTATGGTAGGTATGATGGGCGGAGAACCGCTTATACATCCACAGTTCGAGAAATTCTGTGAATATATGCTTTCAAAAATACCGAGAGAACGTCTTGGATTATGGACAGCATTACCTGATGGACGAGAGGAGTATGCATCCATTATTTGCGAAACATTTAACTATGTTTTCTTGAATGATCACACAAGAGGAGATATTTACCATCATCCCTTCCTCGTTGGAATAAATGAGATCGTGCCTAAAAAAGAGGAAATATTTGTTCACATAAACAGATGTGAGTTCCAACATTCTTGGTCAGCTTCGATCAACCCGAACGGAGCCTTCTTCTGTGAGATAGCCGCTTCACTGGCAATGCTCTATAACCGTAAAGGTTGGCCGGTTTATCCTGGTTGGTGGTGGAAAACGCCTAAAGATTTTACTTCACAGATAGAAGAATTCTGTCCTATGTGTGGTGGATCTGTTCCGCTTAATCGTAGATGCTCGGTAGAAAGAATAGACGATATTTCTCCTTGGCATTACGAACAATTAAAAGATCGTTCACCGAAGATTAAGAAAGGATTGTATGCTGTTCACGATCTTAAAATTTCCCAGTGTCCTCAGCAGATGGCTGCTTATAAAGATCTCGACTACAGAGATAAAATAGCTGCTCGTTACGGGATGTATCTTACTATTACTCCAGATGGTTTTTGGGAACCTCACATGGGAATAAAACCACCTTCACTTATGTCAAAGTTTAAGGAATGGTATGATTAGTAGCCAAATACTTTAATTTGTCCCAAAACATTGATTTGATTTGCGGTATAAACATAGGCTACACTCTGCATGATGGAAACGTCACACGGAGGGTAGCCTATGTTATTTTATCCTGCTTCGAAGAGGGACATCAAGGAAGTTAAAACTTGTCTAAAAGATTTACAAAGACAGGTGCAGGATATTCATAAAGTTATCTACGTAGATGGTAATGGTAATAGCTTTCAGACCCGCCTAGTTAAAGCCGAAAAAACATCAACTGAGGCAATTCGTGTTGCTACGACTCGTACTACAGCTATGTGGACTGTTATGGCGTTTGCTTTATTGGCTATCGGTGGTATGATAGGCTATCAAATGCTTCGAATTGATTGTTTATTTGAAACAACTCAGAAGCTTTTACAACAGACTATTTATATGTTTTAACTAAAATGCGAGTTGAATTTTAGTATGAAAATAACAGATAATGAAATTTTATTACTACAAGATTTAGTAGGAAACTCGTCGCTATCATTAAAATATTTACATGGAAAAATTCGTAAAGATATAACAGAAGAAACTTTACTAGAGATTGAACGAATAGGACAAAGTTTAAATAATATAGTCGTCAATATACTCAAGACACATAAGCCACTCTCTTTTAGGAGAAGCAAATGAAACGTCTAATGTTAATTCTATTAACTTTTTTTGTTATGATCTCTTCAGCAGCTTTTGGTGCTGGTGATGGTGTTAAACAGTTTTTATGGTTGGATGCAGTAAATAAGTTACCTACTCTATATACATCAGGAGGAGTAGATAATGAAGTATTAGAAGATGGTGATACCATAATGATCTCACTAGGTGGAGAGATCATCTTCTATCATTTCGACATAAATAGTGGAGCTAGTGAAAGTGGTGAAATAATAATAGCACCTGATGAAATATCTGATGGAGTTCCTTATACTGGAGATGGTAGATTTATTAAAGATAGTGTTGACTACTATATATTAAATATAGTAGATGATTTAACCCCTCAACTTGGTGGAGCACTCGACGCCCAAGGCTATGACATATCTGACGTTGGCACCCTCACCGCCTTCGCCCTGTCCGTCAACACTGGCGGGATCACGATGACAC
>ERZ795031.3129-NODE-3129-length-15011-cov-3.922239_pt1 | contig 15011 bp, 11 predicted proteins | sample MGYA00375123_ERZ795031 | MGnify/ENA primary metagenome ERZ795031 (study PRJEB30166, sample SAMN05720159) | activated sludge metagenome | isolation source: anaerobic digester from wastewater treatment plant | place: USA | collected 2015-04-21 ... | reverse complement strand
GGGGGATTCTTTTACTAATGATCGTGTGATTTTTAAAATTGATCCTCCTTTGTCTGTTGTTTCGGGACAAGAATCGGTTTACACCATAATAATTACCAATAACGAAAAAGTTAATCTTTACGACCTCAATATTGATTTGAAGTATCCTGACGACTTTCAATATGTCTCATCAACTCCGGAGGCTTCCGGTGAGAAGAAAAATGCGTGGAGCATGGGAGTTTTGCGAGTAGGCGAGACAGTCAAGATTGAGCTTACGGCAAAAATAGTAGCTTCACTTGGCTCGGTTCATAATCTCTCAGGCATTTTGAGCTTCAAGCCGGAGAATATTAATTCAGAGTTTCAGCAAAAAGTTTCTCTAGATTTAGGCGTTAATGCCTCAGTTATTAGCCTTAATGTTTCCGGTCCTGACAAGTTATTATCAAATCAGAATGGGGAATATGTTGTCACTTTAAGAAATGTGGGCTTAGAAACTTTAGAAAACATTGAAGTGGTCGCTGATTATCCGCAAGGATTTGTTTTTTCCTCCTCTAGTTTGCAAGCCAAATCGGGTTCTAATGGAACTTGGGAGATAAATGATCTTGCCACTTCGACCGAGGGGAGCACTTCCACCGACAAAAAAATTACAATAAGCGGTAATTTTTCCGGTATTTCTGAATCCGGCAACCAGGAGATAAGGTTTAAGGTTAATCTTAAAAAATCAAGTGATTGGATTTTACAGGCTGAACAATCGGCCATAACCAATGTCGTCAAAGATCAATTGAAACTAACTTTAGTTATTAATGGTTCTGGAGAAGACCAGCCGGTAGGTTTTGGAGAATTGTTAATTTATACCGCTTCATTTAAAAATACCGGACACGAAGATTTAAAAAACATCGAACTTACTGCTCATCTTGATTCTGATATTTTAGATTGGGATAGCCTCAAAGATTCTGCGTTAGGTAAGAAATCCGGCAATTCGTTAATTTGGACAGGAAAGCAAGTATCGCAATTGTTAAGTTTAAGGCCGGGCGAAGAAGGGTCAATTTCTTGGCAGATCCGTGTCAGAGATTATGATTCTCTGAGGGGAGAGGACATAGGAAAGTTAAGCGTAGAAAGTTACTTAGAAGCCAAGACAACTGCTGCCGGCAACGAGTCGTCTGTCTCTGGAAAAACAATCACTAACTCCGTTAATTCTGATTTAAGTTTGGAGGCGGGGGCGAGGTACTATAACGAGGATAATATTGCTTTGGGCGCGGGACCAATCAAGCCTCAGGTGGGGCAAGCATCTTCTTATAATGTTTCTTTGAAATTAGGCAACAACATTCATGATATTTCCAATATTGAAGTAAGCGCCACTTTGCCGGCGGGTGTCAGTTGGGACAATAAAGAAGACCATGACACCGGAGATGTCGTCTATAATTCTAAAACCAGAAAATTATCTTGGACCATCTCTCGCCTGTCTAAGAGGGCTGACGGAGCTTATTTAAACTTTAATATTAGTATTACGCCTAAAGAATCGGATAGTGGCAGAGTGTTAGTGCTTATACCCGAGGTGCGTTTGTCGGGTAAAGACATCGAAACCGGGGCCGATATTTCCAAAACAGTAAAAGCGATAACCACCGCCTTTGATGATCCGATTTTGGGAAAGGTGAGCGGAATTGTGGAATAATCAGATATAGATGTTTAAGCTGATAAAAAAATCTAAAAAATCTCAGGCCAGGCTGGGTATTCTAAAAACCGCGCACGGAACTTTGAAAACCCCATTTTTCATGCCGATTGCCACCAAGGCAGCAGTAAAAAACTTAACCACTGACGAGATTAGGGAATTAAAGTCGCCCATAATCCTTTCTAATACCTATCATTTATATCTAACTCCGGGCATGGAGGTCATGAAAAAGGCCGGAGGCCTTCATAAGTTTATGGATTGGCGTGGGGCGATTTTGACTGACTCCGGAGGATTCCAGGTTTTTTCTCTATCTAAGATAAGAAAGATTTTGCCACAAGGCGTAGAATTTAGATCTCATCTCGATGGCTCTAAGCACTTACTGACGCCTAAGAAGGTTTTAGAAATACAGAAAACAATCGGATCAGACATTGCTATGATATTGGATGTTTGTCCGCCATCAACTGCTAGCCACAAAGAAGTTGCTGAAGCCGTATCGATGACGACTAAGTGGGGCAAGGAAGCCAAGCGCGTAATTAAACTTAAAGAATTTAGCAATAGCAAGCAATTAAGGTTTGCAATTGTACAAGGTGGAATTTTTGAGGATTTAAGATTAAAATCACTAAAAGATCTGGCCGAGCTTGATTTTGATGGATACGCTGTGGGCGGGTTGGCAGTAGGGGAGACTAATCAAGAAATGTATCAAGTCTTGGATTATTTAGCCCCTCAAATGCCGGATAACAAGCCAAGGTACTTAATGGGAGTCGGCACTCCGGAAAACATTGTGGAAGCCGTTAAACGGGGAGTAGATATGTTTGATTGCGTTATTCCTACCAGGGAGGCCCGACATGGCCGACTTTATTTGCAGGTTAAGTCGGGATTCGGCAAGGGATTCTATGAAACGATCAATATAACCAACGCCAAGTATAAGAATGATTTTTCTTCGATTAATAACTCTAATTTGAAGAAGTATTCTAAGGCTTATTTACATCATTTATTTAAGACCGGTGAGCCCTTGGGTATGCGACTGGCAACCCTTAATAATATTGAATTTTATCTGAAATTGATGGACGACATTAGAAAGTACATTAAAAGGGGAGCGTTTTAGTTGAAAGTAAAAAAATATAAGCAACGGGTTCAGGCCTTTGCTTGGACTTGTTTTTTTATTGTTAAAACAGTGAAATATATTGGTTCTAGGTGTTGCCATTGACAAAAAGGATTTTTTTTGATATAATTAAGTCATATTAATCATATTTCAATAAAAAGTATTTAATTTTAGCCAAAAAAAATGTCAAAAGAATTTCACTGTTTTGCGTTTTAGGCTTTAAAATAAGCTTATGTCTATCTTGGATCAAGTAAGAAAAAACAAATTTAAAGATGGTTTGTCATCCTTTAATCCGGTTGACACCCTGGGCTATCTTTTTGATAATCTTTCTGAAAAAGAAAAGGATATTATCACCAAAAGATTTGGTTTAGGCGTTGACAAGAGGTATACCCTAGAGGAAATAGGCCAGAAATATGGCATTACCAGAGAACGCGTCAGGCAAATAGAAAATCTTTCCATCAAGAAGCTCAAAGAATTAAGAGAATTGAAGGAAGAGATTAGAGAGGCTGAAACTTTGGTTGTCCAACTTTTAGAGCAATATGGCGGAGTGATGGAAGAGTCTTTCTTTTTGGAGAATGTACCCAACTATCTTAATGCCCATTCAGAAAGCGAAAATTCTTTGCTGTTTTTGGCTGAACATATCTTTACCGACAATATCAATAAGATCAATCAGGACAAGGAGTTTAACAACCTTTGGAGATTAGGTGTTTCCGATGTTGATTTCCTTAAGAAGGTTATAACCGAAATGGTTAACATCATCGAACAAAACGGCAATCCCATTAGCCTTGATCAGTTGCTTTCACAATTTAAGTCATCCGCATTCTTTAATGACAATAAAGAGAAAATCCTTTTCTTGACTACCATGTTGGAAGCTGACGAGACTGACGTCAATAAAATTCTTGAAAGCTATTTGCGCGCTTCTAGAAAGATTCGCCAAGATATCTTCAATAATTGGGGATTAATCTCTTGGGGCATCGTTAAGCCTAAGAAAATTAATGATAAGATTTATCTTACCCTTAAAAAATCAGGTCGCCCGATGCATTTTACAGAAATCACCGATTCAATTAATGGTAATGCTTTTGATGGCAAAGTTGCTTACGCTCCGACAGTACATAATGAATTAATACTTGACGAAAAGTATGTTTTGGTGGGACGCGGCATTTATGCTTTGAAGGAGTGGGGCTATAAGCCGGGAAATGTGGCCGATGTAATCGAGGAGATAATCAGAGAAAACGGACCATTAACCAAAGACGAGATTATTGAAAAGGTTTTAGAGCGTAGAAATGTTAAGCGCTCGACCGTATACTTGTCTCTTATGAATCACAAGAAGGTTAAGAAAAACGAAAAAGGCAAGTACGCTATCAACGAAAATTCTATAACAGAGGCTGTTATGGAAGAAGCAATAGATCAGGCAGCTCAAGCTGATAATATCTAAAAGTTTTAAAACAATCGACAATAAAAAATAAATCACCTGCTTACTAAATTTGTGGCAGGTGATTTATTTTGTTTGCAATAATAAAATGTGTTATAATATAGCTATGTTGATAACTTTTTAAAGCAATGGAAGGCGATTTGATAGGATATATAATAAATAGCGCCCTAGGCAATTTTAATTGGGAAGAATTGTATTATTCTTTCATGGTTTTTGCCAATCAAAATCCTGTTGACATTAGTTTGCAGATATTTTTTGGTGGTGGTTGGATTTTGTTTATAATAATTTTTACCAAAGGCCTTTACGATATTTGGCTTGATGGTCGCCAGGGCAAGTTTGCCGGTAAGTGGAAATTCAATCTTTTGGCGATAGATATACCCAAAAATAACGAGCAGACACCGAAAGCTGTAGAGAATATTTTTGCCGCTTTAGCCGGCGCCTATTCCGGACCCAATTTGATAGATAAGTATTGGGACGGAAAGACTACGGAAAGTTTTTCTTTTGAGATAGTCAGCTTAGAGGGGCATATACGTTTTTTGGTTAGAGTGCCTAGTCATTTTAGGGATTTAGTTGAGGCGGCGGTTTATTCCCAGTATCCCGAAGCGGAAATAACCGAGGTGACTGATTACACGGAGTTTGATTCTGACGATATTGATTCGGAAGGAAAGCCGATTCCTTTTTCAGAATTAAAGTTTCCCAATAAGGTTTATAAGCTCTGGGGCTGTGAATTTGTTTTTGTTAAACCCTACCCCTATCCGATTCGTACCTATCCGGAATTTGAACACTCGCTTTCCGGTAACTTCATTGACCCCATGGCCGGAGTTTTGGAAATTTTAAGCCGACTTAATCCTGGAGAGCAAATTTGGATTCAGTTAGTCATTACTCCACAACCTCCGGGCTGGGGTGAGCCGGCAAAAAAGATAGTGGCTCAATTAATTGGCAAGGAATACAAGGATCCGGCTGCCTCTAAGTTTGATCCGACTTCTTTGGTAACTAAACCGGTTGATTCCGGCATGGGTTTTGTTGGCGGAATAATGGAACAGTTGACTGGAATTTCGTTGACTGGAACAACTGAAAAAAAGAAAGAAGACGAGTGGAGAATGTTTAAGATTACTCCTGGAGAACGCAGTGTTTTAGAAAGAGTAGAAAATAAGATTTCCAAGCAGAATTTCAAAGTAAAATTCAGGATGATTTATTTGGGTCGCAAAGAAATTTTTGCTAAAGGCAGGGGAGTTGTCGGAGTAATCGGAGCAATTCAGCAATTTAATACTTCTGACGCTAACGGATTTAAGCCAGGCAAGCTTAGCAAGACCGCGGCCGACTATATTTTTGTTGATAAAAGGGTTGAAAAAAGACAAAACAGTATTTTGCGATATTTTTGTAAAAGAAGCAATTTCTATGGAGAAAAAACCGGTGATATTTTATGGATGTCTCCAGAAGAACTAGCGTCCGTTTGGCACTTCCCGGTTATCTCGGTCAAGGCTGCCGAAGTAAGTAAGATTGGCAGTAAGAAAGCTCCGCCGCCAACCAGGTTGCCCTACGACCAAAGAGCAGCTCCGGCAGCTCCCAAGGAGGAACGGGAAGTAATTAGGACTGTTCCGGTTCAACCAATTTTTCCGGGCCAGTCGGTTTTTGGACAAGAGCCGGTTGCTAGCAACCAAAATGTACAACCCAATATTCCCTCTGCTGGATTTGAGGGAGCCAGAATAATTTCTGGCAATCCTAGGTCTGCCACTGAAAGTGTTGTGGTTCAGCCGCCAATTCCTAATGTGGACAGTTACGATCAACAGCCACCAACTCATAAAGGTGCGCCACCTCCCAATCTTCCCTTCGTTTAATAAAAAATTATGACAGGACCAAATAACAACGACATCACTATTTTTGGCGAGACTAACTATCGCAATGCCAAGCGTAGTTTTGGCATCAAGCGCGATGATCGTCGACGCCACATGTATATCATCGGTAAGACCGGCATGGGAAAAACTACCTTGCTAGAAAACCTTATTATTTCCGATATCTTAAACGGCGAGGGGTGTTGTTATATTGATCCGCACGGCGATACTGCTGATAAGATTTTGGATTTTATTCCTCCTCATCGCATTAATGATGTGGTTTATATCAATCCGGCTGATACGGAATTTCCGATCGCCTTCAACGTTCTTGAAGCTGTTGATGAAAATTCTAAAAGCTTCATCGCCTCCGGCTTGATTTCCGTTTTTAAAAAGTTGTGGGCTGATTCCTGGGGGCCTCGCTTGGAATACATTTTGCGCAACGCTATTTTGTCATTGCTTGATTACCAAGGCTCAACCCTTCTTGGCATTATGAGAATTTTGGTAGAGAAGGATTATCGAGACAAGGTGGTGGCAAAAATCAAGGATCCGGTAGTGCGATCTTTTTGGGTTAACGAGTACGATAAGTGGAACGAAAAAACTTTGCAGGAGGTTATCTCTCCGATCCAGAATAAAGTCGGACAATTCTTGTCTAACTTTCTGATCAGAAATATCGTCGGACAAGTCAAGTCAACTATCGATCTGAGAGAAATAATGGACAAGAAAAAAATCCTCATTCTCAATTTGTCTAAGGGACGTATCGGAGAAGATACTATGCAATTGCTTGGCTCGATGATTGTGACTAAATTATATTTGTCAGCCATGAGCCGCGTCGATATTCCCGAGCATGAACGCAACGACTTTTATCTTTATGTCGATGAATTTCAGAATTTTGCTACCGAAAGTTTTGCTAACATTTTATCAGAAGCCAGAAAGTACAGACTTAATTTGATAGTAGCGCATCAATACATTGAGCAGTTGCCGGAAGTGGTTTCTGCTGCCGTTTTTGGTAACGTCGGAACAATTGTTTGTTTTCGTGTCGGGGCGGCTGATGCTGAAGGGTTGGTACGAGAGTTTACTCCATTTTTTACTGAAGAGGATTTAGTTAATCTGCCGGCCTTTGCTATTTATTTAAAATTAATGATTGACGGAGTTTCTTCCGATCCTTTTTCGGCTGCCACTTTGCCACCGCTTTTTGATAATTATCGTACCAACAATAGAGATAAGGTTATTGCTGTTTCGCGTGAGCGTTGCGCTAATCCTCGGGCCGTTGTTGAGGATAAGATTAACCGTTGGAGCGCGGTTGATGTAGGTTCAAGGATCAATGTAAGTTCGGAGAGAACTCCTATTGCCGGCCGTGATTTAGGGGCAGGAGAAATAATTCCGCGACAAACTCTAAAAGGTGGGCCGACTATTAGCTTATCTGATTTGGGTAAGGGAAGATTGGCCAAAAATCAATCGACTGTAGCGCCCGGCAAGTCGGATAAAAAAGACAAGAAAAAAGAAGAAAAAGACAAACCCAAGTTTGATGCTAAATGTTCGGCTTGCGGTCAGGAATTTAAAATTGGCTTTGATCCCGATCCGAGCAAGCCGGTTTATTGCGATGATTGCTTTAAACAAATAAAAGCCGAGAAGCGCAATAAAGACGCTGATGTTAAGCCGGCCAAAATGGTAATGCTGGACGAACCCGTTGTCAAAGAAGAGGCTCTTAAAATTAAGCCAGCTAGTCTTTCTGACATCCTCTCTCAAGACATAACCGGCTTTGACGGTAAATTGAGAAAACCTCAACAGGAGACTGTAAACCCAGAGGGTATTACTGAAGAGGAATATAAATTAGAATGGTACGAGCAAGCTAAGAAATTGGTTGGAGATGAGGGATTTGTTTCGCATGATTTAAATCAAACAGTAAATTCGACTCGAGAAATTGATCAATCTGGTCCGGTATTGCCACCTCAACCGCCAATAAAGCCATCCATTTGATAGTTTATGGGAAATGGGTTAAAATAGCGGTAAGAAAAATAATTAGAAAATTATGTCAGAAACAATTAAAAATTTGGCCAAGGCGTTTGTAGGGGAGTCGCAAGCCAGAAATCGTTATACCATGTATGCCAAAGTAGCGAAAAAGGAAGGCTTTGAGCAGATTGCTGAAGTTTTTTTGACCACCGCCGACCAGGAGCGTGAACATGCAGCTAAATTGTTTGGCGAAATTCAAGAACTAAAAAAGTTGTCAGATGAAGATCTTTCAGCTTTGAAAGTAGAAGCTGAAGTGCCGACTGTTTATGGTACGACGGCAGAAAATTTAAAGGCTGCAATCGCCGGAGAAAATTATGAACATGTGACGATGTATCCGGAGTTTGCCGCTACTGCCGAGCAAGAAGGTTATCCAAAAATCGCCGCTCGTTTACGGGCTATCGCGGTGGCCGAAGAGCATCACGAGGAGAGATACATGAAATTGTTAAAAGAGGTTGAGGCGGGCACAGTATTTAAGAAAGAAGAAGAAGTCTGGTGGGTTTGTCGCGAATGCGGCTATGTTCATTTTGGCAAAGAAGCTCCACAAGAATGTCCGTCTTGTAATCATGCCCAAGCCTTTTACCAATTGAAATCAGAAAATTACTAATTGCAAACATATGGCAGTCAAGAAAATTAACGAAGTTTACAAATGTGCCGTTTGCGGTAATATCGTAGAAGTAACACGCGCCGGCGGTGGAACTTTAGTTTGTTGCGGTCAGGATATGGTTTTGCAAGAAGAGAATACTACTGATGGCGCCACAGAAAAACACGTTCCAGTGCTAGAAAGGGAAGGCGATAAGGTTAAAGTCAAAGTTGGCGAGGTGGCACACCCGATGGAAGACGCCCATTATATTGAATGGATTGAAATTTTAGTTGATGGCATTAGTTATAAGAAATTCTTGCAACCAGGCGAGGCGCCGGAAGCAGAATTTGATTTGCCGGCCGGAGCTGGAGAGGTTGTGGCTAGAGAATATTGCAATCTGCACGGACTTTGGAAAAAGTAAAGTTTTTAGAAAAACGAGGCCCTAAAGCCTCGTTTTTTTGTTGAACTGGCGTAATTAGGCTTTAAATGCTAAGATATTGGCAGAAAAATATGTCCTCCTCACAAGAAGTAGAAGAAATCAAGGTGCGGATTAATGTGGATGAATTGCTTCGGGATTACCTGAAGTTGCAGCCGGCCGGCACCGGCACCTATAAAGCCGCTTGTCCGTTCCATAATGAAAAAACACCCTCATTGATGGTTTCGCCTCAGCGGGGTTCTTGGCATTGCTTTGGTTGCGGGGCGGGCGGAGATATTTTCGAGTTTTTGATGAAGATTGAAAATCTTTCTTTTCCCGAAGCTCTGAAAATCCTGGCAGATCGTGCCGGCGTAATTTTGACACGGCAAAATCCGCAAGCTCACGATCGTAAAAATCGTTTGTATGATTTGTGCGAGTTAACCGCTCGTTACTGGCATAAGGTCTTATTGGAATCGCCACGAGCGGAGTCGGCGAGGAGTTATTTGGCTGGACGTGGCGTCAGTGAAGAGGTGATTGAAGATTTTAATGTGGGCCATGCTATTGATGACTGGAGCAATCTTTTTGATTTTTTGATTAAGCGAGGGTTTAAGGCAGAAGAGATCTTTGCTGCCGGTTTTGTCGTCAAAAAAGATCGGGGCAACGGTTATTATGACCGCTTCCGTAATCGCGTTATGTTTCCGATAGTTGATCACAACGGCAGAACCTGCGGTTTTACTGGCAGGACACTCAATCCTGAAGAGCCGGCCAAATATGTGAACACGCCGCAAACGGATATTTATAATAAAAGCGCCATTGTTTTTGGGCTGTACCGGGCTAAAAGCGAGATTCGCAAATTAGATACCGTAGTAGTGGTTGAGGGACAGATGGATGCTATTACTTGCCATCAATTTGGATTTAAAAATACTGTGGCTTCATCCGGTACGGCTTTGACGCGAGAGCAAATTCAGTTACTTAAAAGATTTACCAATAATATTTATTTTGCCTTAGACGCTGATAGTGCCGGACAAAAAGCTTCTGAGCGCGGTTCGGAGTTGATTAAATCCGTGGAAAATGATTCGCGTTTGGTGGAGGGGACGGATCGATATGGTAAGCGGTCGCAGTTCATTGATCCGGCCTTGAGTTTAAATTTGAATTTGAAAATTATCTCAATTCCTAATGGCAAGGATCCTGACGAGTGCATCAAAAACAATCCCGATGATTGGCGTCAGGCCATTAGCGAAGCCTTGCCGATAATGGAATATTTTTGGCGGATGTTTTCAGCGTCTCAAGATTTAAATGATCCGCAAATAAAAAAGAATGTTGCCAAGTTGCTCAGTGAGAAGATTGCGCAATTAGATGATCCGATAGAGAAGGATTACTGGATTAAGGAAATCGCCAATCGTTTGGCGGTGGGCGAAGAAGCTTTGCGAGAGTTGGTTTCAAGGGTTGTCGGCAGTCTTAAGGCCCCTGTAAGGCCCCAGGAGGCCGCAGTAACGGCGCAACCTCAAAAAACCATAAATGACCCGGATTTATTGAAGTTTAGAACTATTTTAGCGATTATTTGGCGTTTTCCTGAATTGTTGTCTAAATTGAGTCAGGAACTGCTGCCAGACTATTTAAACGAAGGGTTGGCTCAAAAGCTTTACAAAAGTCTTATTTTATTTTATACTACGCATAACGAACTGTTCGCCTTAGGCGCTCGTGGACGGGAGGAAACAAATATTTTTTCAGCCTTTACAGATTGGCTGAAAACCCAAGCCGTCTCCGACGGGGCCGAACAATTTTTGGAGCAGTCGTATCTTCTGGCACAAAAGGATTTTGCCTCCTTAGACGCCAGAGAAGCCAAAAATGAAATAGAAACCATACTTAAATTGCTTAAAAGCAATTATTTAAGCTCGATGATTTCCCGTCTGAATAATGAACTAAGGCAGGCGGAGAAAATTGGCGACAAGATCGCCTTAGAAAAAATTTCTATCTCTTTGAGCGAATTGATTAGGCAAAAATCAGAGCTCTAAACCAGCTGGCGACAAGGCACTGCCTCTTGCCGGCGTAATTTAATTCTCAAAAGGTACGATGAAAAAAAATAATAAAAAGCCGGCCGCTAAGTCGACTAAGAAAACTGCGCCAAAAAAATCTGCCAAGTTAGTTAAGAAAATCATCTCGAAAATTAAGCCTAAGCCTAAGGCGACTAAAAAGCCGGCAGTAAAGAGGGTTGCTAAGCCGATTAAGAAGGCAATTATTAAGAAATCGCACAAGGAAAAGCCGGAGCCAAGGCAAATAATTATTCCTTCTGAAGAAGAGATCCAATCCCTTCTTAAAAAAGGAAAGCTCAGGTCTTTTGTTACTGAGCAAGAGATTTCTTTGATGTTTCCCGAAGTTGAGGAAAATCTGGAAAAATACGAAGATTTTTTGGATTCTCTGGATATTGCCAGTGTCAGGATAGCTGAACCGCCATCTCTGTTGGGTGGTAATTTTATGGCTTCTTCCAATTCTGTAGCGCCGGCAGAGCCTGGCAAAAAAAGCCCAAAAATTACCTTAAGCGACCGCATTGATCTGGGGGATATTTCTGCCGACTCAATTCAAATGTATTTGCGCGAGATTGGCAAGGTGCCATTGCTTAATTCTGATGAAGAAATTTCTTTGGCTAAAAGAATTGAGCGTGGAGATGTTGAAGCAAAGCAAAAATTAATTAAAGCCAATTTGCGTTTAGTGGTTTCCATTGCTAAGAAATTTACTGGTAAGAACTTATCGTTACTTGATTTGATCCAGGAAGGCAATATTGGATTGTTCCGCGCCGTTGATAAGTTTGATTATCATAAGGGGTATAAGTTTTCTACTTATGCTACCTGGTGGATTAGGCAGGCGATTACCAGATCGCTTGCCGATCAATCTCGTACCATTCGCATTCCGGTGCACATGGTGGAAAACATCAATCGTTTTCAGCAAGTTGAGCGTCGTCTAGTGCAAGATTTGGGACGCGAACCAATGCCGGAGGAAATTGCCGCTGAAATGGGAGAAGAGTTAGATAAAGTTAATCATATTATCAAGATTTCTCAAGAGACTATCTCACTTGGCACTCCAGTTGGCGATGATAGCGAAGACAGCGTGTTAGAGGATTTTATTGAAGACCAGAAAACAGTCACTCCGGATCGTGTCGCCGCCTTACAAATTTTAAAAGATTACGTGAAGCAGGTCATTTCCGAATTGACGCCGCGCGAACAGAAGGTCTTGGAGATGCGCTTTGGCTTGAAGGATGGCGTAGCTCATACCCTGGAAGAAGTGGGCAAAGAATTCGATGTCACTCGCGAGCGCATCCGTCAAATTGAGGCTAAGGCTCTGGAGAAAATTGAGAAGATTAAGGGTATCGAGAAATTGAGAGATTACTAATTTTCCACAGAAAATTTGGCTTGACTTAGCCAGAAAAATTTGTTAAGATATTTAACGTCATTAAAGTACATAAAAATCACTAGAGTTCCGCGATAGCTCAATGGTAGAGCAACCGGCTGTGAACCGTCTGTTATCAAAAGTTATGACTAAAGATAATAGAAAATATGCCGACCGTCGTAAATATTTGATTGAGGCAGTGTCCAAGAGGCGTAAAGCCGTAAGGGATAAGGCCTTGGAATATAAAGGCGGCAAGTGTGAAATCTGTGGCTACAGTAAATGCGTGCAAGCATTAGAATTCCATCATTTGAATGGCAATAAAAAAGATTTTGGCGTCTCCTCAAAAGGATTTCAAGATCTTGGGATAAAGTCATTCAAGAGATTAATAAATGCTTGTTAGTATGTGCTAATTGTCATAGAGAATTACATTCCGGCTCCACGCAGCTTCCGAAAGAAATTTTGGAATGATAATCAGGTGAATTGCGGGAAGCCTAAGTCCGCAAGGATATGGTAATCCGCAGCCAAGCCCCTTTCAGGGGAAGGTTCAGAGACTATCCCTTTGGGGAGTAGTTCCGCCGTTAAAGGCGGGCCGAAGCGCCTGATACCTTAATCCAATAGACTGGAAAAGGTAATGATATAGTCCACCCTTTGATGAAAGTCAGAGATAAGTGTAACCGGTAGGTTACTGGTTCGAATCCAGTTCGCGGAGCTTTGGTGATTTTTTAATTAACAAAAGAGCGATTAGTAATCGCTCTTTTGTTTTTATGTTAAAGAATCTAATAAAAAAAAGAAGCCGGCGAGCCTAGGTGGCGCGCCGGCGGATGTGTAGTCGGGAGGACAGGGTGTATCCTACTCGACGATCAGCTTGCGGTGGCAGAATTGACACTCAATCGTCGAATAAGAATCAGAAAAATTAACAATGTGGGTGATTCGTTCATAGCAGTGCGGGCAGTTGATGTTTCCGATTGGACTGGGTTACGTCCTTTTCACTGATTGCGGGTGTCGGATTTTTCGAAACTGCTTGTTGCACCTCGGACAGACCCCGATACCTTCGAGCATGAGATTGGCATAGCCGATCCCAATTTCACAGAGCGGGTTTGGACAACGTATAAAGACGTCAGGGCTGGTGATGTCAATTTCCGGAATGTGCGATTGGACCGTTCTCCTAGAAGAGCTGGCCGAAGCGTTCGTTTGGACTACGACCGGCTTGGGCGGAGCCGCCAGTCCGTACACTCGTTGGCGGTAGTTCTCGGTGCTGCCTCGCCCCACCTTCTCTCCGGTCTGGTTGCAACGGTAGCCGCCACTAACTGTTCTAAAGGTCGGGCCTCCGGCCGTCATAATCAGCTTGGCGGCGTCTGGGGTCAGAACAAAGCCAGTACCGCGCATCTGGTGTAGACGCTTTCTGGCCTCTTTTACTTCCTTGGCTTCACCCGAGTTGTTTCGAGTCGCTCTCATGACACAATCCTCCTTAGTTGATGTTTATGGAAAGGACAACTGACTATCTAAAATAGATTAGTATAAATTTGATAAATTGTCAACGCTTAATTTATTTAAGATTTAATTGTTTTTTGTTATAATTATTCTATAAACATATGCCATTAGCAAAGAAAAAACTGATAGTTGTTAACGATAAAATGCAGCGCGGTTATCGTTATTATTTGAGTGAGCCAACGGGTAAGGATTTTGATCCGGAATTCAAGCCGAAACTAACCCCTCAAGAGATGTTGGAATTGGGGGTATTTGGCGGCAGGTATTTGCGCGATTGTCGTAAGGAGTTTCCCGTTGCTTGGTTTAAAAAAGCAAAATTACACCCCTTGAAAACCCCGGGCCATAGTCCCAAATTAAACTATTTCGGTGTTGATGCTAGCCAGTCATTAACGGTGTGGCGTAAAAATGGTTGGATTAAACCAGAAGATCCGCGCGGCTGGTTTCAGTGGTATTGCCGGTATTATCTGGGTAGGCGGATGCCGGAAGAAGACGGGCGACAAATCAAGCGCTGGAAGATGATGAAGCGGCATATTGCGCAACTCAAACACCGCTGTGCGCCCAAGGACTTATCCTGCTCGCGCAAACAGCGCCAAGCATTACTGCATTGGGCTTACGACAGCCGAAAAATTTAATTATGTCAGTAAGCAATATCAAGAAAGAATTGAGAGCGGTTGCTAATCCAGAAAAAGCCGAAATATTAAGTCGGTTTTTTAAGACTGGAAAAGGCGAGTATGGTGCGGGAGATAAATTTCTCGGTGTAGTGGTGCCACAACAAAGACTTATTGCTAAGCACTACGTCGAATTGCCGTTGCCGGAAATACAGGAACTGCTTCACAGTAAATATCACGAGGAACGTTTAACTGCGTTGCTAATTTTGACTTACAAATATCATAAAACATCACCTGAAGAGAGGGGTAAGATTTATGATTTTTATATTAAGCATAGTAAGCAAATTAATAACTGGGACTTGGTTGATGTGACTGCTCCCAATATTGTCGGCGCTTGGCTTTTTGATAAGGACCGAAAGATTTTATTTGATTTAGTTAAGTCCGATAATTTGTGGCAGCGTCGTATTTCTATCATTTCCACCTTTTATTTTATTAGGCGAGGGGATTGCAAGGAT
>ERZ795031.3121-NODE-3121-length-15019-cov-4.427292_pt1 | contig 15019 bp, 6 predicted proteins | sample MGYA00375123_ERZ795031 | MGnify/ENA primary metagenome ERZ795031 (study PRJEB30166, sample SAMN05720159) | activated sludge metagenome | isolation source: anaerobic digester from wastewater treatment plant | place: USA | collected 2015-04-21 ... | reverse complement strand
TTCAAGTAATACTGATGTAGGAGATGCTATAACAATAACTAATGCTAATTTAGTATCTGGAGCAGACAATCTTTTTCTTTTAACAGATGGTGCAACTCCATATATAACAGTAAATACTGGTCAGGAGTATCACTTTCATTTAACTTCTACAGTAGATGATGCTACAGTAGGAAGTATTTACCAAGATGAGTTATGGTCTACAGCATGTAGAATCTTTGCAGCTGGAGACAATGCATACCATCCAATGATGATTCAGAACTTAAAGCTTTACATAGGAGATAGAAACTTTGTACATCAGGTAAATAAGGAGTCTTATGGACACAATTTCACTTCTTCAGCATTAGATTTACCTAAACCTCATAGAATAAAAGCTTTAGGTAAGTATGGTGATTCACTTTTAATAGGTACATATTTAGGAGCTAATATAACAGTAGCTGGAATATTTAGATGGGACACATGGAGTGTATCATTTAACTATTATGATGAGATGCCAGAGGTAGGGGTAAATGCTTTTGTAGATGCAGACAATTATGTATTTATAAGTGCTGGAGTGGGGGGAAGAATATATAGTTATGATGGTGTTAGAGCTAACCTTATTAAGAGAATCAAAGGAGATTGGGGCACTAATACAGATATTGTATATCCTAATGCAACAGTGAACTTCAAAGGACTTCCATTAATAGGTTACAGTAATCTAAGTGGTAATCCTCATTATATGGGAGTTTATTCTTTTGGTAGGACAGGATCTAACTATCCATTCATACTAAACATGGATTATCCAATATCAGAAAGGATAACAGTAGGAGAAGGAGAGGAAGCTACACAGGAATTAGCACTAGAGAATGTATATATAAGTGCAATGGCAGTATCTGGTAATGATTTATATGTAGCATGGAAGCATGTAGTAGAAGGTACTCCAGATGTAACTACATATGGTATAGACAAATTAGATTATAGTAATAAGCTAACTGGAGCATTCTTTGAGACTAGAATACTAGCATTTCAAAGAGATATGCAGAAAGCCTTCGCAGCATGTAAGTCAGGATATAGAAGTAAGCCTACAAGTACAGACTTGAAATTCTATTCCAAGAGAAATCATGGATCTTATGTAGAGATAGAAACACTAGACGATACTATTAATCAAACAATGATAGCAGAAGACACTAATCCAGCAAATACTATTCAATACAAAGGTGTATTCACCTGTAATAACAACGATTGTATAGAGATTGAAGATATAAGATTTAATCAAAGGATGATGTCATGAGTGAGCAGCCTTTTAGAAATATAACTGATATAGATCACGAGAACAGTAGCAATAGAAACGAGTCTCTTGATAATACGGACAATCAGAAAGTTACATCTTCTGTAATAGGTTCTGGTACTAATGCTGTTTATAGTGATGCTAGAGGTACATGGTGGGGACATCCAGATCCTACTAAAGCTCCAGTATTTATTAGTGTAAAGGGTAAGCTAACAATAAGAGCATCAGCATTGAATACAGGGGCTAATATAGAGTTTAGGGATATAGAAGGTAATTTAAGTATTTTAATTGGTTTTGAGAATGAATAATGCCAAAGTTAATACCCATAATCAAAGCTGTAAGAAAAGGATATAGTATTGATAAGAATCCTCCAGAATGGGCTTATACTTTAAATAGCAGAAGAAATCATCTCAAGAAATCATTATCATCAGAAGAATTAGAAATTACTATTCCATCGGGGAGTACAAAGAGGATAGGTTATGTAATAGAGCATAACTTAGGATATATACCTTTTGTAGAAATACAAGCTAAGGGAGCATCAGATACTGATTGGAAGATAGTACCAGCAATACTTTCAGGAACAGATATTGATATATTTGCAGCAACTACTCAAGGGGAGTACGAGACTGTTATTATGTTTTACAATCCAGATATATTTACAGATCTTACAGAAGACGAGGTAATTACTTTTAAGTACACAATTAATATAGATCCATCAAGAGATGCTTGGGACTCCTAAAATAAAAACAATTAGACAGGGATTAGATGCAAGGACTGGACAGCCTATTGATATGGCATTTGATACTGATTATGAGTTACATATGTTAGTTAAAGCTACAAGATCTACATCTGGTGGTGCTACAGTACATGGTATGAGATACACTCCACAGTATCTTATTATGGAGGAATTGAATAACCCTTTAGTAGAAACATTTAGAGTTGTATACAACGGAGTGGGTGTAAGAGAATGGGTATGTCCTAAGGGAGTTACTTCTGTAAAAGTAAAACTCTGGGGTGGAGGTGGTGCTGGTGGTGGACTAACAACTGATAATACAATCTGTAGGGGTGGAGGTGGTGCTGGTGGTCAGTATGCAGAAAAGACTGTATCAGTTACAGAAGATACAAGCTACACAGTAACTGTAGGAGCTGGTGGTACAGGAAGTACAGGCGATGGTACAGCTGGTGGTGATTCATCCTTTGAGAGTTCTGTAATAGCTAAAGGTGGAGCTGGTGGTAAGTCTTATGAGAATGGAGCAGCAGGTGGTGCAGGTTCTACAACTGGTGGAGTAGGAAACATTGTAAGAAAGGGTGGTAGTGGTAGTAATGGTGGAACAAGTCTTTATGGTGGAGCTGGTGGTGGTGCTGGTGGTACTACAGCTAATGGTGGAAGTGCATCAGGAAATGTAAATGGTAGTGGAGGACTTTACAATGGTGTAGATCCAGTATCTCCATCAGGAACAGGGGATGGGGCAGTCAATTATGATTTTTTTTCTCATGATGGGCATAATGGAGATATTTATGGTGGTGGTGGTAGTAGTGGATCTAATATTTATAATTTCTATACAACAGATAGGGTAGGTGGTAATGGTGGTAATGGGTTAGCAATACTTGAGTATTCCAGATCTACAGCAATGCCTAACACATTTACTAATAGGAGAACATCTTATGCAAGTGCAGACGAAGATTATGTAACAGTAGCTAAGTCAGACAGAGCAGCAGCAGTATGGGTATATACAAAACTAGCAGCAGTACCAGACACTCCAGAGAATGAAATGATACCTTTAGTAAAACAGGGTTATCCTGTTATTAAAGTTGGTCATGATCAGTTTGAAGTAGACAGGAAAAAGAAGTTGCATACATACTTTGATGCTATGAAGATATATAAAACAGGAACTTTATCTATTCACAAAGACGCAACTACATACCATAATGGAGACCCACTAGAGGAGATAACTAAAGTAACTTATGATCACAATCTAGGATATGTACCTATGTTTGCTCCTTTTGTAGACTATGCTATATCAATACCTGTATATACAGACTGGTTAAATCAGTATTATTCCAGAGGTAATTGGGTAACAGGCAATGATTATTACCTAAAAGAAGTAGTAGAAGATCCAGATACAGGAGACACTTTCAGGTGTATAAAGAGTCATGAATCTGCTAGTACAAACAGACCTAACACAGGGGCATCATGGACTACATACTGGGAGAGGGTATTTGAAGCTCCAGACTTATGGGTAACAGCAACTTCATATTTAGTAGGTGATTATGTAAGTGTTAAGCATAATTCTGGTGGGTATGAATATTACGGTTTTTACAAATGCATAGCTAATCATACCTCTGGATCAACAACAAAACCTATAGATGGTGCTAACTGGATGACATACTGGAAGGATGCATCCTTTGAACTAACAGCTACAACAGGTTATGATATAAAACTAAACGATATGGAAGATGTTAAGTACATATATGGTGGTGTAGAAATATACAATGATTATATTGTGTATTTCTATGCTACTGATACTCAACTGGTATTAGAACTTAGAAGATATACCTACGACTGGGAAGGATACTTTCCAAGCTGGGGAGCTAATGGGGAGCTAATGGAAGTAGATGTTTCTGTAGATTTTACAATATTTAGTAATCGTGCTAATCAGGAGTACAATTTATTGTTGAATTAGTTAAATTATTATATAGTATATTATGGCACAAGCATATGGAACAGTTAGTAAAGGTGGAAGTTTATCCCAGACATTAAAAGATGCTGGATACGACAGAAGTGTATATACCAGTAAAGCTGTATGGGATAAGGTCGCAGCAGCTAATAATCTCAATTCAAATTATACAGTTTATGAAGGTCAGAAGTTAGATTTTTCAGTATTACTTAATAATACTCCAGCACAACAACCAGCAGCAACAGACAGTACAATAACAGTTAATACTCCAACAACTCCAAGTCAAGTTGATACAACTCTTCAGCAGTACCAAAAGACTTACAAAGAGAAATTGGATTCACTAGCAGACAGTCAGATGTCAGCAGATGATGTAGAAGCTCAGGTAAATGAAATGATGCAGGAGTTAGTTATTCCAGAACCTCCTAAGTTAACAGATCTGTATACACAACTTTCAGAATCAACAGGACTAAACAATATCACAGAGAGATTAACAACACTTAAACAGGAGAGAGCTACCATAGAAGACAGATTGAGATCTAGAATGTCTTACATAGAAGGGCAGCAAGTATCAATGGATGTAATAGGTGGACAGACAAATGAGGTACAAAGACAAGAGCAACAGAATTTACAGTATATAAATAGTGCTATTCAGGTAACAGTAGAAGAGCAACAAGGAGCATTAAATTATATTCAAACATATGTAACACTAACAGGGCAAGATTATCAGAATGCATTAAATCACTATACAACAGTATTTGATACCAAGATGAAAGCAATCCAGATGATCAATGATGCTAAACAGGTAGAGTGGAGTCAGGAGATGGAGATTATTAAATGGGAGCAAGGAGTGGCATCAGCACAGCTTGCTATGTATGCAGACATGATAGCAGCAGGTACAATGTTCTTGGGTAATTTATCAGACGAGCAAAAAATTGAAATTGGTAGGTTGGAAGTACAAGCTGGACTACCATTAGGATTCCTTTCTAAAGTACAGATTGATCCTTCTAAGAGAATACAAAGTATTTCACAAAGACAAGGGGCAGATGGATATATGTATTCGGATGTTGTTAAGATAGATCCACAAACAGGAGCATTAACAGTAGACAGTATAAAACTTGGTAAGTTCTATATAGCTCCTAGAAGTAGTGGTGGTGGCGGAGTATCATATAGTGAAGCAAAAGACATGAGCTTAACAGCATTAAATAAAAAATATAACAGTAGTCTGGTAAAATATAGAGGTTCAGATGGAAAGGTTAGTCCCGAAACTTATAGAGATGCAAAAGCTGCTTATATTGATGAGGGTGGTACAAGTGAATCCTTTGATCAGAATTTTGGGGGATATATTAACACAACTTATGCTTTCAGGGATGAAAATGTATATGGCTTATCACAGTCTTATTGGAAGGGTGGGCAGGATAACTAAATTGAGCTATTAAAGATATGAGTCTGTATGATGATTGGATTGCAAGAGAAGAAGAAAAAAGGAAGAACTCTCAAGAAGAGCAGTATGGAACTTCTGGAACAGTAAATAATTTTACTGCTAATCCTTCACAACAAGAATCTTCTACACAAAAAAACGCAAGCCTATATGACGATTGGATTGCAAGAGAAGAAAAAAGAAATTTACAAAGGGAAATAGAACGCCCACAAAAAGAATATCAAGCTAAGATTCAGGAATTTGATACGGGATTGCAACAAGCAAAGGACGAGAGAAACTTTATTCAAAAGATATTCAGAACTCCGACTAAGAAAGAAAGGGAAATTGCAGGTCAGAAGGCAGAATTTGTAGCTACTACATATAACAAGAGATATACTCAAGAGCAAAAGGATGCAATACTTGCTCAAAAGCCCAAAGATGTAAAATTATCAGATGAACAATATATATCATTAAGAGAGGATATAGATAATCAACTAAAGTATCTTAATTCTGTTAAAGCAATAACTACACAAGCAGAAGAAAGTTTAAACAACTTTCGACAATGGGAAGTAAAACAAACATTTTATGGAGAAGAAACAATAAGGAAAGTTCCTTTTCTTCCTACAAAGGAGATGATAGCACAAAGTAATACATACAATACTCAAACAGATTGGTCTCAGGCTCAGGAGTATTTAAAGAAAGCTGCTAAGGAAAGTGGTATGTCAGAAGAAGAATATGCTAGATCTTACAATGCTATGATCTCAGGACAGATGTTAGACATATATCAGAAGGTTGTAGGAGATGCATCACTTACTAAAGATGACATTATAGACACAACTAGAAGAACAGGAATACCAGCAGTAACTGATGATCAGATAAGAATAGAGATAGAAAACATTAATCAGTATCTGGACAAAGCTAAGGGTATTTATGATGAGTATACAGGGGTAAAGGAAGTAGATAAGGTGGATAATATTAAAGAGCTTTTCTCAAAAGAAGGATTAGAATATGTAAGAGATGATGTTTTATCAGGTACAGCTCCTTTTGTTAATATGCTTTTTAATCAAAATCAGACAGGGTTCTTAGACACTATGCAATTGGAGGAGTTAAAGAAAAAGCTTGAAAACGGAGGTAAGCTTACTAACGCAGAAACAGCAAGGCTTCTCTTGACGGAAGCACTAGAAACTAATCAGCAAATAGATAGGGGTACATGGACTAGAACAGCAGAGGGAGTAGCAGATAATCTTTCTTTGATAGGAGAAATGGCTGCCACTTGGGGTATTTTTTCAGGAACATCAACAGCAGTAAAAACAACAGCAACTGCAGCAACCAAGAAAATCTCATATTCAGCAGCAAAAGAAATAGTAGAAGCAGCAGCAAGTGAAGGTGGTAAGAACTGGGTTAAAACACTTTTTACTAAGGGTGCTTTTAAAGAGGGTGCAATAAGAATAGCTAGTGATGTTGCAACTGCAATGATTGCAGAAATACCAGAGACAATAGCAAAGGATTCTCTTAAAATAGCATCAGAGGTAATGACGACAGATTCTAGGATATCTTTTAGTGATCCAGAGACTGAAGAAATGTTTTTGAGTATTGTAAAAGAAGACGAGGGTTACAACTCAGACTGGGCAAACAAATTAACAAAAGCCTTTGCCAGACAGTATTTTAACAATGTTTTAGAAAGAGGTGCGGGTGAAATACCAGAAGGAATTATTGATTTTGGGGCAGATAAGCTTAAAGGATTGATAATTGCCAAGTATATGTCTCAGAAGGGTATTCAGACATTAGAAGAATTCAGTAAGGTTTATAAGGTGGCTGGGTTCAATGGCTTTTTTGGGGAGGTATTTGAAGAGTATGCTCAAGATTATGCAGAATCTATTATAGATAATAGAGATTTTATCATAGATGATCCAGACAAGTTCTGGGATATTGTTGCATCAGTTGGAGTATTACGACTTGGTAGAGCAGGTAGTGTAGCAACAACAGTAATAGATGTAACAAGTAATATTGCTAGAGGAATTACATTTGATACACAACAGCAAACAGATCAGCAAGTACCACCAGTAGAAGGAGCAGCTCCAGTAGATTCTAAGATAGGTCAAGATCTAGACACATTAGTAACTAATACTCAAACAGAAGGAGCTATTCAGGAAGATTTACAAACGAAAGAGATAATAAGACAGCAACAAGTATCAGGAGAGACTCAGACTGTACTAGCAGAACCAGTAGATGATGCCACATTGTTAAGTAAGGCTCGGACATTATCAGACATATCTAAACAAACAGACTACTCATTATCATCTTTAACAGAATTAAAGAAGTTAGAAAAACAAGCAACTGATGAAAAGACAGCTCAAGCAATAGCCACAATATCAGATAGTTATGCAAGTGTATTAGCCAGAAAGGTAGCAGATGGATCAGTAAACATAGGACAGCAGATAGATACACAACTTCAGGATAACATAAAAGAGATAAGACCAGATGAAACTTTACAGGAAGAGATTAAATCTACAAAGCAAGAGATACTAGAAACTCCTAACAAGCAATATTATGTTCAGGAGAAGGGAAAGTTTAAAGAGATTAAAGATGCCCAGAGTATAAAGATAATCAACGAAGCAGATACATTTATTTATAAAGATGCAGAATCTAAGTTATATCAGGTAGTAGAAGCTAAGTCAGGAATGGCAATAGCAGAAGCATCTACTAGAAGTGCAGCAGTAGAACAAGCTACAGCAAGGCTTAATAAAATGGGGTTAGAAACATTCCAGAGTAAAATACAGGAAGTTATTAGTAAGAAGGGGATATCTCCAAGATATATTAAAAAGGAAGTTAAGAAGGTTGTTAAGAAAGAAGCAAAAACACAACAACAGCCAAAGGCTAAGGAAACTCCTGTTAAATTAGAGGAAGAAGCTAGGGAATATACTAAAGAAGAAGCTGGTAAGAAAATTGAAGAGGAAACAAAGGGAAAGCCTATGGGTGAAGCAATTTCTGAGAACGGCAAGTTATATAAAATGAGTGATGATAGCTTAGTTTCTACTGGTAAAGAGCCAGAAAAGATACCTATAAAATATATTTACAGAGCTGTTAGTGATTCTGAGTATGAGAGTATTAAAAAAACTGGTTATATAAAATCAAATAGTAATAAAAACTTATCTAGTGAGAAAGGCTTAACTGTCTATAAAGACTCAAATCCTCTTTTTTATTTACCTGAAGAGGGTGGTTATGTATTGAAGGTGGAGGTAAAACAGGAGAATGGTCTTTATTATGACAATGCTGATGGTTATGTAAAAACAAAGGAGAAGATTCCTACATCTCAAATAGTTGAAGTTCTTAGTGTAGGACATAAAGAACAATCTCCAGCAGAAAAAGCAGGTCTTAAAGTAGGTAGTAAGATAAAGGTACAGGGCAAGTTAAGGGAAGTATCAGACTTTGGTAAGTCAGCTAGAGATTCTCAAGGGGTCTTAGTAAAGTTTACTGATGGTACTTATATAACTTTGGATAAAGCCAAGGAATATGCAGCTCAAAAACAAACAAAGGATGCAGTCAAGAAAGAGTCTACGGAAAAAACAAAAGAGGCTGTTAAGGAAGCAGAAGAAGAAGTTAAGAAGCTTGAAAAAGAAAAGAAGGTAGATCAGAATCGATTAGCTAAGAGGAGAATGGATATAGGTAAAACTAATCCAGAAATTAAGAAAATAACTAAGGACTTAAAAGACTTTCAAGAATCAGAGGATTACAAAGCATTAAAGGATGAATACAAGATACTTCAAAATGAAGCTAGAGTTACACATTCTTCATTAGAATCGTACATAGATACTATGATAGATATGTATGGAGAAGAAGCAGCTACATATCTGGATGATTTTATGCAAAGATGGACAGCGGCACAGGAGGTAATTCAAGATTTAATGGATAAGAAATCGGAACTTATCAATCAACAGTTAGTAGAGGAAGGATTTAAACTAAGAAAACAGAAAAGTGGTAGGTATGTATTAGATAGCAAAGAATTAAACGAGATGGATTTAGCTAGGATGAAAGAAATTAGCAAAGAAGTTCTTGGAGATGAAAATGTTGAGATACTAGAATCAATATTAACCCCCAGCAATATGGATGCAATGGGTAGATATATGGCAAATTGGATACAAATCAGAGCAGGAAGTATAGACAAAGGAAGCACTTTTTATCATGAGGCTGTACACAAAGCTTTAGATATATTCTTAACACCACAAGAGAAAGCCCTATTAATAAAAGAGGTCAGAAAAAGTGTTGGAGATGAAAAATTAATAGAAATGTTTGGGGACACGGTTGCAAACAAGAAATTCAGGTTAGATTCTTATAGAGGATCAGAAGAAACATCACTTGATGACATGGCAGAGGAATGGTTAGCAGAAAATATTATTCCTTATATAAATAAAAAGACACCTAAAACTTTTACAGAAAAGATAAAAGCATCTGTAGATAAGTTTATAGATAGGTGGTTTAGAACAATGGATAACATTGATACCATAGAAAACTTCTATAAAGGACTATTATCTGGTAGATTATTGAAAAGACAAATAGAACTCCAAAAACAGGACAATGGAAATTTGAAACAAATAGCAGGAGTACCAATAGTATATCAAGGACTTGTTAAATACAAGGAAGAGCCAACTGTTATTAATTTTCTAAAGGATATTAAGGCATTATTCACAGAAGCTAAAAAGTATAAGAGTGCAGAGGAGTTTGTGAATGAAACAGCGATTAGACATCAAACAGCAGAAATACAACCAATAAAAAATCCTAACGACATTGTTCTATATCACGGAACAGCAGTTAGAAATTATGATTCCTTGACTAAACCCCCATTAGAAAAATCAACGATGGACAGAATTTATGGTGATTATTTCTATGCAACCAATAAGAGAGCAGAAACAGAAACTTACGGCAGGTATGTAGCACAGCTTAATATTCCAAAAGAAAAAATACTGACATTAGATCAATACAGACAATTGCCTTCTCCCAAACCATCAGATGAGCAGTTATTCAAAAAATATTGGGCGATAGAAGCACCAGATAATGAGTTTATAATAAAAGATGTAAACAAGGTTAAAGAATACACCAAATCCCAACTCACAGATATATGGAATAAAGCAAACAAAAACAACGCAGATGATGCTTTAATAAACGAAGCTAAAAAGTATAAGAGTGCAGAGGAGTTTGTGGATAAAAATATTGATGATTATGTAAAAAATACAGACGAATATAAGAACTGGGCAAGGGGTAGTAAAAACATAATAGAAGCATATCACGGAACACCTTACTCCTTTGATAATTTTGAGATTGGAAAAAAACAAGCTGGTGCTTATGAATTAGATAGTATTTCGTTTGCTACAAAAAAAGAATTAGCAGAACCATTTAGTAGGCAATATCCAGACTGGTTTTATGACAAAAAGAAAATTATAGAAAATAAATATAGAGGAATTGATGAGATAAAGGATAAATTAAAAAAAATTGATAGACAGAGCAAGATAAGAAGTGTTGATGAAATAAAGAAAGAAGGTAGGGAAATACTAAGTGGATTAAAAAAAGAATGGGAAGATAAAAAGGATTGGTTATTTAATAATAATTATGAAAAATTTAAAGGACAAAATACATATTCTTTTGGTAGATTAAAAGAATTAGAAGACGAGTTGAATAGAGCTAGAAACATAGATGACATTAAAATTACACAGGCAGAAAAAACCAAACTTAGAAAATATGAAAAAGAGCTAAATGATTTAGAGAATGAGGTATCTGGTAATGTGTATAAAGTTTATATTAAAGGTAAAAATATTATAGATGAAATTGGAGAAGAAATAGGGTTTGGTTCAACGAGAAACCAGATAGTAGCTGATTTAGATGGTGATATTTTGAGGATTAAAGATGCTGACACAGGACAATATATTGGCGAAGAAATTATTGTAAATGACCCATCACAAATTTTTATAGTAAATTCACCTAAAAACAAATCCCAACTCACAGAAATCTGGAACAAAGCACAGGAAACTCAGTATAAATACAGAGCAGACTTACTCTTTGATGAAGAGGTGGAGGTAGAAGAACCTACAAAACCTTCAGAGCCTTTAAAGTCCTTAGAGATTACCAAGACTCCAGAGAAGGGAGTTGTGTATGATACAAAGGGAACAAGTATATTACCCTCTAGAAAACTACAGCAGCAAATAGAAGAGACTTTAATGTCAGGACAATCTACTCCAGCTACAAGATCTATAACAGCTTTCATACCAGTAATAGAAACATCAGGTAAGATTAAAGACAGTAGAGCCTTTGAGAAGATCCAAGACAGGTATTCAGAGATACAAGAACTAGATCCAGGCTTAAACGAACTTAAATATCAGAGTATGAGCATTGCAGATATAACAGCAAAGGCAATGGTATTTGTAGATGAATATCCAGCAGAAGCAAGAAGAGTAGCATTAGGAATGGAGTTAGCTCCAGAAGGAACTACTAATATTGCAGTATCACTTGCTTACACAGAGAAAATGTTTGAGGATGGTAAATGGAAAGAAGCCAGAGCAGCTGATAGAGCCTTATCACTTAGAGGTACTAGACTAGGACAGGAAATAGTATCATTTAAAGGAAGGTTAAATGCTAATTCTCCAATGTTTTTCATGGAGCAAGTTTTAAATGCTAGAAGAATGGTAGTATCATCTAGAATGTTTAAATCAGGAAGCTTAGAAAACTTTGCTAAAATAAAACAAGAGAGAATGGCAGAAGTAGCAAAGACTTTAAAGCAGATAAAACTAGAGAAAGCAGAGGACTTCATAAATAAACTAACATGTTAAAAGTATGGCAAAAGCATTTTGTATTACTAAAAATATAGCAGAACAATTAAAAGCATCAGTAAGGAATGGTGATTGGAACATGCAGACATTGTGGGATATGACTTCTAAACAAAGACATGAACTATTTATGAAGTATGTAGATGATGCTACAGCTTTAAGAATGAATGCTGGGTTTGAACAAGCCATTATTTCAGAGCAGCAAAATGCACTTGTGAAATGGGCTGAGAAAGTATTTGTAGGTCAAGATGAGAAGACTAAGAGCGGTAAGAAAGATGTGATAGACAAGATTAAAGAGTTAAATGAAGTAGGATATATTAAGACAAAAGTAGGTAAGAATGGTGAATTAGAAATGGATGAGCAAACAGAGATCTTTTTAAGTGATATGGTAGAAGAGAGTTTAGGAGTAAGTATTTCAGAACAGGAGATGAAAACTATCACAGAGAAGGTTAGAGTGCTAGAGAAGTATGAGAATGAAAAGGATGAGTATGGACTTCCTATAAACGAATACTTGGAAGCCAGAAGGGATATAGAAAATTATGTTAAATCATTAGTACCGTCAAGCAAAACAAATGTATTTACTTCTATTATAAGTAGAGGTACATTACTTGCAGCCCCTAAAACAGCTATTGTAAACATTACTGGAAATATATTATATGGAACTTTACAACAAATAGAAAAAAGGATAGCAAGACTTTTAATGGGAAGAAACATAACTAAGTCGGATGGTCTTAATGATTATATGGGTGGGTATAGAAAGAGGGCTAGAGATATTATGAAAAACTACGGTTATGATGTTACCAGAATCTTTGATCTTAAATCAGAAATGAAGACATTGGGTGAAAAGAAAAGTGTACATTCGCAGGGAGAAGGGACTATAAGAAAAGTGGGAAGATTTTATGAAGATATTATATTTAATAAGATGTTATCATTGCCAGATGTGATAGCATCTGCCATTGCATTTAGTGATTCTGCTGGACTTTGGGCTACAGAGATAGCTAAGTCAGAAGGTTTAACAGGAGCAGCATTAGATGCAAGGGCATTAGCAATTACAAAGGATGCCACTAAAATTCAGCCAGAGACATTAGAGGGACAGAAGGTAAGAACAGTTGCAATAATGGATGCGAACAAGGCAACTTTTCAGAATAAAAGTAATTGGGAGAAAGTAGCTATGGGAGCAAGAAATCTTATAGATACAGCATCAGGAGACTTAAATATAGGTACATTGGTAGTTCCATTTGCAATGACACCTGCAAATGTAGCTGGTGCTACAGCAGAGATGGGTGGACTCGGTTTAGTAACTGGACTTGTAGGATTAAAACAAGCACTTACAGACATTAAATCTGGAGATATGGCAGCAGCAGAAGTTTCTATAAGAAAAATTGTTGCATCTGGTTTAGGATTTACATTAGCATATTTATTAGTAGGTTTATTTGATCCAGATGATTTTATAGGGTCATATCCAATAAATGCTAAAGAGAGACAACTAATGAATGAAAAGGGGGCATTGCCTAACTCAATCAAGATTGGAGATAAATGGGTAAGTGTAGATTACTTTGGTCCTCTAGCAGCTCCAATTATAGGAATGATGTATGCTAGAAAATATCAAGGTAAAGATCTAGTAGGAATGGTAGGTATGTATTTTACAGGTGCTAAGGTTGCACTTTCCAACTTCCCAGCACTAGAAGAAATATCATCTTTAACTAAATATCTTTCAGAGGGGGAAGAGATTAAGTTTGATCCAGACAGATTCAAAAGGGATTTTATACCAAGTGCAGTTGAATTTCTAAGAGCTAGAACAGTACCAGCAATAGTAAGTGATTTTGCGAAGATGACAGATCAGTATGAAAGAGATACATATGGAGATGCATTAGGAAAAGTAAAAGCATCTATCCCATTTGTAAGACAAACATTGCCAGAAAAGAAAGATGTCTTTGGAGAGCCTGTAAGGACACAGGGTGCATGGTCAGTATTATTATTTGGTAGTAGGCTCAAGACAGCTAAGAAAGGGAAGTTGTTAGATGAGATAGTAAGACTGGACAATGAAGGGAATGCTCCCTCTATTAGTAATTATGAATGGTCTTCACCAAGAGTAAAGGAAATGAAAGAATGGTTGAGTAGTGAAGATTATAATTCTATGATTAAGTTATATCAAACAAAGTGGATTGAAAATAGTCTTAAAACAATAGAGAGTAAAAAATACCAGGAAATGGCAGCAGATGAACAAGCTAACGAGCTTACGAACATAAAGAAGAAAGCACTTGAAGATGCACTTGAAAAATATAACTATGACGAGTTAGAAAAGAAGAAAAAGAAAAAATAATTGCCTAAAACGATTTAATACATTAAAATATAGAAGGGTATACTGATGGGGATGACTACATCAAAATTAAAATGCTAAACTAAAAATAATGAATGACCCGATTTTAATAACAAACGAGATGTGGAACAAAAATGCCCTAGATATGGCTTCAATAAAGACATCTGTAAAAGAACAGGCTAAGGATATAAAACGATTATCACACGATTTGAACGAGATTAAAAATGAAATGAAATCACTGACAACACTACTTCAAACCATGATAAACACTTACGCTACAAAAACTGAAATCGAATTATTAAAAAAAAATACAGCCGATACTTTTGTAAACAGGGTGGAGTGGACGGAACATTGTGCAACTTCTACGGTCGCCATTGAAAACGCTGTAAAAGCAGAAAGGGAATTAGAAGCATTACATAAGCGTTTAGATAAAATAGACCTCAAATACGCTAAACTCACAGGCATGTGGGCGGTTGTCGTTACAGTATTTACATTTTTACTCAACAATATAGACAAAATCATTGA
>ERZ795031.3113-NODE-3113-length-15044-cov-5.455067_pt1 | contig 15044 bp, 15 predicted proteins | sample MGYA00375123_ERZ795031 | MGnify/ENA primary metagenome ERZ795031 (study PRJEB30166, sample SAMN05720159) | activated sludge metagenome | isolation source: anaerobic digester from wastewater treatment plant | place: USA | collected 2015-04-21 ... | reverse complement strand
CAATCAATACCTTCTCCTAAAGCTGAACCTCTTAAAATATGGTTAGCTAAAGTTGGATATGAAAGAATTGAAGAAACAGAAGACCCTGAACTAGCTTTTAACAGAGCTATGAGAACATATCTTCAGAAAGGATATTCCAAGGAATGGATTAACCAAAGATTAAAGAGTATTGAAATTAGAAAAGAATTAACTGATGAATGGCAGGAGAGAGGTGTAAAGGAAGGAGTAGAGTTTGCAATATTAACAGATGAGATTACCAAAGCATGGTCAGATATGACTGTAAAAGATTTTAAGAAGAAGAAAGGGTTAAAGAAAGAGAGTTTGAGAGATAATATGACCAATCTTGAATTAGTATTAAATATGTTAGCAGAGACATCAACCACAGAGATATCTAAGAGTAAGAAACCAAAAAACTTTAAAGAGAACAAGCAAGTAGCTAAAGATGGAGGAAGTGTTGCTAAAAAAGCCAGACAAGAACTAGAGAACAAGATTGGACAGAAAATGATTGGTAAATAACTACTCCAAACAACAATCTACAGCATTCTTAACAACATCCCCTATTTTACTCCAAAAGTCTTTTTTCTTTTTTACTTCCTTTTTAATCTTTTTTCCCATACTATACACTTTTTACATCTTCTAATTTAATAACACCCATATTCAATGCCCAGAATAATGAGTAAAGATTATATGCCTTCTCAAAAACTTCTTCAGCCTCTTTCTTCTTACCCCTACCCAAACACTTTGTTCCATACTCCATTAATCTATAACTTGCTGCTAACAAATGCTTAGAAATACACCAAACCTCACCATCGTATTCCTTAATAATTTTCTTTAACAAACCTTTCCTCATCTCCCTAACCTCATCTAATAATTCATAGTACTTACTATTCCCTGTTTTACCACCACTAAAGAACAAATGCTCTTCAATAGAGATAAGATTCATAATTGCAATAGATAAATCCTGATCAGCCGAAAGATCTAATTTTTCATCCTTCTTAAGTGCATCATACTTCTCCACCAACTTATTAATATCCTCATTTGTTACTTTCTTACCTTTTGACATACATACAAAAAATCAAATATTAAGTCTAATAGTATACTACTAAATACAATATAATTGTAGTTAACCACAAAGCTCCTACAGGAAGAATAACTTTTTGATAAGGAATATACCCTTTATCGCCATTTCTTTCCCTTAGGTAAAAATGTAGTCTCCCAGCAGCAAAAAACACAACACTACCAAGTAGAATTCCAAAAATCACTTTATCTATCCCAAGCACAGTATTAAGAGGATGACCAATTACACCAGTATATTTCAATGGAATTAACACCAAAGCGTACATTAACAAAACTACTCCTAAACCCCACCATTTTTTACTTCCTTTCTTAACAAACTTTCTACCCTTCACCCATTCAAACAACCACATACAGCTAGAAACTAACAGACCTCCAACCCAAAGACCTACAATTACATCATCAATACCCAAAGATCTAGAGAAACCTACTCCAGCACCAACAGCTACTGTACAAAGAGGACAGAAAGCATAAGTCTTGGAAGCAAATACTAAAGGTAAAAGCAACAACAACAAAACAGTAATCTTCTTTCCTACCCTGTTTTTCTTCTCACCCCTCTTGCTATCTTGTCGATTCTTTTCCTCTTCTTTTTTACTGCCCTGTCTATAATATCCAAACAGAAGAAGTGTAATTAAGAAGACAAAAACTATAACTATCATCTTTTCTGTATTAGCTTTTCCTTTTAAAAGATCTTTCTCTTCAACAGGTTTGATTTCCTCCTCACTTCCTTCAGCCATTCCTTTTAACTTTCCCACAATTGAATCTACACCTTGATAACATTTGTTCTCTACAAAGAGTAAAGGGATACCCGCTCTTTCTGGATTAATATTGCACTGAACTATCTTTTCCTCAAATAACGGAATATTCTCTTTTGCATCTTGAACTTCAACCTCTACAATCTCAACCTGCTCTTCTAGTTTTTCAGCAGAGATTTTCTCTTTTACTGTATGACAATACGGACAATCTACTCCCCAAAAGAGTATTACTTCTTCTTTAGCAAAAGACATACTAGGTGCAAACAATAAAAAGAAGAACAGAGAAAATATATAAGAGAAAAACTTTTTCAAAATATTGATTAATTAAAAATAAAATGCTTTGTCATTTTACAACATTTTATTGAATATTTCTTCGGTTTGTATGTATACTAGACATATATAATATTATTTAAACAATAATATGGAAGAAAACAGAGAGAATAACTTCAACCTACAACCAACTCCTCCAAAAGAAAGTGTTGTAGAAACTGCTCCTAAAAAGGGGAACACATTAATAATCATCAACGTCTTACTTACTCTTCTTATAATCGGCTTAGGTGTATATATATTCATGACAGATAAAAAAGTTAAAGAGTTGGAGAAGACAAATAAAGTAAAAGAGAGTGTTGTTCAAGAAGACATAGAAAATGAAAAAGAAGTTGTTATTGAAAAGGAAGAAACAGGAGAAGAAAACAAAACAGAAAAAGAGGTTGTCTCCAAACCACAAACTAAAACTTTTACAGGTAAATATATTAAAGCTGAACTCCCTACTGGATGGAAGATTGTAGAATATGGAAATGGAGAAGGCACAGAATATCTTATGGACGGAACTAACTACAAAGGTCTAACAGGTCTAAAGATTTATTACAACGAAGGAACTATTTTAACTATGTCTGCTGTAGATGGTATAGGATCTAACGAATGCCCTAAACTACCTCACTTTACAGATTCCTCTGATGAATACGAGAAGAATATGCGAGACATGGTAGAGAGTACAGGCAAAGAGCTTGAACTATTAGACTATACAAGTGGGAATTACGAAGAGTATAAATGGTTTGACAGAAATATTAGGAGGGTGGGTAATACATTCCACTACGACACAAAAAATAACAATGCATACTTTGAACCTCAGTGTATGTTCCCTGTTATAGCTTTTGAAACACCTATGTTTAGTAGTGATAGTGGCAGTCCTACAATGAACAGCTATCAATACAAACTAGAAAAGACTGCAGCTAAGACTGTTCTAGAGCAGTTAGATACAATCCTGAAAAACATGAAGACTATCTAAAAAAGGTTTCTTCATTCTAGAAGTCACTGTTTATAATTGACACCACTTCAATTACTACGTATATTAAATATGTACTTAATTTAATTAATTTATATCTATATGAAGAAAAGATATGAGGGTTTCTCACTCATCGAGATCCTTGTAGTCGTAGCATTGATTATTATCCTTGCTGCAATTACAATTATTGCAATAAACCCTGCAAAGAACTTTAGGGACACTCGAAATGCACAGAGAGCTTCAGATGTAAATGCAATTCTTAATGCAGTTACACAGTATACCTCTGAGCAGAACAAGAGGCTTAGTGATCTAGGCTCAATACTCCCATGTGAAAATGCCAGTGGAGATCCACAGTCTACAAAGATTGGTTCTACTCCAAGTGTAACCACAGGAGATTATGTAGACCTCGCACCAACACTTGTCGAGAGTGCAGACCTAATCGTTGCAATTCCTATGGATCCATCTACAGGAACAGAGGAAGATACAGGATATACAATCTGTGAGACTTCAGGTGGAAGAGTTCAGATTGCAGCACCTGGTGCAGAGCAAGTAGCAGAACCTATTGTAGTAAAAAGATAGGTTAGTAGATAATTATATAAAGTGAGTATCAGATAGCTCTTAGCTGTCCAAGGGTTATGATTGAACTATTAGAATTATTAGACGATGTTCTCAAGAAGAAGATTAATATATCTGACTTCCTTGATGCATTAATTCTAGATGCCCTTAAGAGCAGAGCATCTGATATTCACATAGAGTCAAAAGATGACGATATTCTCCTAGTTAGATATAGAGTAGATGGTGTTCTAAGAGACATCATTTCAATTGGTCCAGAATTAAAAGAAAGTCTCCTTTTCATCATCAAGGTTCGTGCAAAACTAAGAACAGATGTTCATTTAGCACCACAAGACGGAAAAATCCTTTTTTTAATTAAAAAATCCGATGTAGAAGGTAAGGAATCAAGCAAAGAACCAAAACAAGAAGAGGAAGTAGAAAAAACAGAAGAATCCAAAGAAGAAGAGAAAAAGAACGAAAAGAAGGGAGAAGAAGAAAAAGAAGAAAAAGCACTAAATAGGTTAGAAGCATACAAATCCCAAGAAAAAGACACATACAATGTAGATGCAAGAGTATCAATCTTACCAGTATCATTCGGTGAAAAAGTTGTAATCAGACTACTCACCCAAGCAAACAAATCATACTCCATGACAGACTTAGGTTTTGGAGACCACGACTTAGAAATGCTTGAAAAATCATACAGACAACCATACGGTTTAATATTAATCACAGGACCAACAGGAAGTGGTAAAACAACAACACTCTACTCTATCCTTAAGATTCTAAACACTAGAGAAGTAAATATCACTACAATTGAAGACCCTGTTGAGTACAGTATTGAAGGAGTAAATCACATACAGATTAATGTCAAAAGTGATTTAACCTTTGCTACTGGACTTAGATCCATTTTAAGACAAGACCCTAATGTAATCATGGTAGGAGAGATTAGAGATACTGAAACAGCAAGAATCACTGTTAATTCAGCTCTTACTGGACACTTAGTACTCTCTACCCTACACGCAAATGACTCGGTAAGTGCAATACCAAGGTTAGTAGATATGGGGATAGAACCTTTCTTAATCGCTTCTACACTTAATATTGTAGTAGCACAAAGACTTGGTAGAAGACTATGTACACACTGTAAAAAGGAATATATTTTAGAAAAGGACAAAGAAAACAGTGAATTACTAAAAATGAGACCGGACTTAAAAAAGTTTATCAAACCAACACAAAAACTATACAAAGCTGTAGGTTGTGATGAATGTAATAATACTGGGTACTCAGGAAGAGTTGGTATCTATGAATTACTGTATATAGACAAACCTCTTAGAGACACAATCATATCCAACCCCTCTATGGACGCTATCCTTACAACAGCAAAAAAGGGAGACTTTAAACTCATGGTTGAAGATGCTGTTAGTAAACTGATTGAAGGAACAATTGACGTTAAAGAATTAATTAAAGTAATCGCAATTAAAGACTAATGACAGAAGACGAAAAAAAACAACTAGAAGAGTTTGAAAAAGAGCAAGAGGAGAAAAAGAAAGGTAAACAGAAAGAAGAAGTAAAAGAAGAGACACAGAAGAAAGAAGAGGCTAAAAAAGAGGAAAAACAAGAGAATGTTGTTGTAGAAGACAAACAAAAAGAAAAAACTCTCAAGAAATTACAAAGAGTAAAAGTAAAGGTTCCTACTCTACTGATCTCAATCAAATCTCTAGCTGCACTACTTAGAGCAGGTATTCCTCTCTCAGAAACAATTGAAACTATATCTGGACAATCTAGTGATGAAAATTTGAATAGTATTTATGCGTATATATCAAAGGAAGTTAAAAAGGGAACCAGCCTAGCCACAGCAATGAGACTATTTCCAAAAGTATTTCCAGAAACAATTGCATCTGTTGTAGAAGCGGGAGAAAAGGGAGGTTCTTTAGAAAACAATCTTATATTTGTAGCAGACACAATACAAAAAGAATGGGAAATCAACAAAAAACTAAGAGGTGCTGTTATATACCCAGCCATTATTGTAGGAATGACTGGTGTGGAATTCTTAGGAATGGTTTTTGTTGTACTTCCGAGAATGGAAGCAATGTTTGAAGCTTTTGAGAACATTCCCGCATTTACCATGTTTGTAATGAAGGCTTCAAGATTTATCAGAGCCAACTGGATAGTAATTTTTGGAGTAATCTTAGCCTTAGTGATAGCATTTGTAATATTCCTAAAAACTAAGCCTGGAAGAAAGTTTGCAGGATGGTTAGCTATCAATTTCCCAATTCTTAAAAAACTCTTTATTGCAAACATCCTTTCTTCTTTCTCTAGAACACTCAGTATATTACTAGCAAGTGGTATTCCACTAGAGAAGTCTATGGAGATAGCGTCTAATACAACAACTAACTATATCTATGCTGAAATATTGAAGAAAGTACATGATGGCATTCAACACGGAAAAGACCTTTCTCTTTCATTAAGTGAATATCCTAAGTATTTCAATGCATCTTTTGTAAAAATGATTGACATTGGAGAGATTAGTGGATCTTTGGAAGAGAACCTTATGTATCTACACGAATTCTACGCCGAGGAAGTAACGGAGATTAGTAATAATATCGTAACCTTTGTAGAACCCCTACTACTAATCCTTGTTGGGCTAATAATAGGAGGATTAGGTATAACTGTTCTCATGCCTATCTATCAACTAATGGGTACCATAAATGGATAAAAGAAACATGCAAATACAAACAGTCAGAGGCTTTTCTCTACTTGAGATTATACTAACAGTCGCAATACTTCTCATTCTCTCTGCCTTTCTGTTTCCTTTTACAATTGGGAAATTTCAAGAGGTCCAGTTAAAAAACTATTCAACAGAATTGGTTGAAGATATGTATTTTCAACAACAACAAGCTAGAAACAAAAATATACACACAGGAGTAGTATTAGCATCAGGAGGATACACTCTCTTTACAGGAGAAACCCTTGAAACTTCTACAGAACAAGATGTTAAAATTCTAGACAGAGCATATACAATATCAAACATTTCTCTGAGTGAAGGAACAACAATTTTCTTTTCTCCCGGAAGTGTTAAACCTACGACATTTGGGACATTTGTTTTAAACAGAGGCAAAAGCAGTGTTCGTATATATATTAACAAAGAAGGTTTGATTGGTAATGAGAAGATGTAAAAAAACTTACAAAGCAATTAGTTTAGCAGAATTGGTTTTAGCTATTGCTCTATTTGGTATGATGTCATCCTTTTTAGTGTTTCTTGTAGTAGATGCAACAAGGGCTTTAAGTAATATACAGAGAAAATCTGAAGCAACTAACCTTACCAATGAAATATATTCTGCTTTGAAACTACTCAAAACTGATGAATGGTTTGTAGTAACACAACATACGGGAATGGGACCAAAACATCTTGTTTTTACAGACGGTAAATATGATATTCTTGACGGAGAAGGAGAGAAAGATGGTTTAAAATACAGCTTTACAGTTGATTTTGCAAAAAGAGATAATTTTGGGAATCTAAATGATGAAGGAGATATAACAGATCCACATACAAGAGTTATAGCACTATCTATTGAATGGACAGATAATATAGGCAAAAAACATACAATTACACCCAAGTTATACATGAATGATTGGCATGTAAATACATTTACATTCACAGATGAAACAGACTTTAAGAAAGGAACTCATACAGAAACTACTGCAGCAAATGTAATGGGTGGAGAACTTAGATTACAATCAATCTTTTATCCTAACTGGTGTAGACCAGAAAGATCTATGAGCGAATATGATATCCCTGGTTCTGCAACTGCTAGGTCTGTATTTGCAAGACTAGGATATGCCTATCTAGGAACAAGGGGAGAATTAACAGGAGAACCCTTTACTAAACTTAAGATAGAAGGTATTAACCCTATTACTCTTACCGTGGAAGGAACTTTCTCTGGTTATGCAATAAATGAAATATACGTAGAAGGAGATTATGCATATTTAGCAACAACAGACGACGATAAAGAAGTTGTAATTTTAGATATCTCAAGTCTGCCATATACAGAGGTAGGACATGTAAACACTCCTGGATCATGGAACGCATATAGTGTATTCGTAAAAGGAAATATTGGATATGTTGCTCACAGTACATATGTATCGTCATTTAACTTAGACCAAAAAACTGGACAACGTAATATTCTTCATACAGTAAATGTAAGCCTCATTCCCTGGATTGCAACTGTAAGTCAGATATATGTTAAAGATAACTATCTTTACGGAGTACTAAACTGGGATTGGTATGAATTTGCAATTATAGATGTAACAAATCCATCATCTATGAAACTCATTTCAAGAACAAGTGTAAACAACCAACAGGTATATGATATGTATATATCTGAAGATGGAAACCGAGCCTACTTTGGAACAAACATTTCCAGTAATGAGAACGAGTTCTTCATTATAGATATCTCTACCAAAAAAGGAACTAGACCTATTATAGCCTCTGTAAATACAGACATGACAGTAAGAGCTTTATCTGTAGTAGAAGGTGGTAATGTAGCAATACTTGTTGGTACAGGAGGACAAGAGTATCAAGTTTACAACATCGCTCATGAGACAAATCCAATAAAGTGTGGAGGAATGCATATAGATAATGGAATATACGACATAGATTCACTCACAGACCCACATGGTAATGCTTTCTCATACATAGTTACAGGCGATACTAACAACGAATTCAAAATTATACGTGGCGGCCCTGGAGGTGGAGATGAAGATACAGGAAATGGATATGTACCTTCTGGGAACTATGTATCAATCATTTCCGATTCCGAATCAACAAATTCAACATATTACTCCCTCTATCTTCTCACCCAAATACCTGAAGGGACATCAATGGAAATACAGTACAGAATTAGTGACAACCCAACAATGGCTGGTGCTCAGTGGAGAGGTCCAGATGGAACTCCAGGAACATTCTTTAGTACAACAGGAGTATATTTCTTGCCAGAAGGAACAAAAGGAAGGTACTTCCAATACAAAGTTAATTTTACAGGAGACACTGTAAGTACACCTTTACTTGAAGAATTAGTTGTTAGCTATGAAAAATAAAAAACTAAAAGGAATTACACTAGTTGAAACCCTACTCTACATAGGATTATCCTCCCTTATCCTCTTCGTCGTTCTTAACTTTATGCTCTCTACTCAAGAAGCAACCAATAGAACTTCCGCAAAAACAGAAACACATCAAGCATCTCAATTTGTACTAGAACACTTACACGAAACATTCAGACAAGTAAAAAGTATTGATCAAACAAGCTCTGTTTTTAACAACGACGAGGGAAGACTTTTTGTTGTTTTCTCAGATGGTATGAGAAACTATTCGCTTACAAATTCACAAATTCTTTTCGATAGTATACCCATAACACCAAAAACTGTTAGTGTTACAAAGTTTTTCTTAGAACCAATATATGACAAAAAAGATGTGTCCATAATAGCGGTTAAAATCACTATACGTTTAGTCTCTACAGAAGAGAAAAATGTTAGTGAGGATATTAACTTTTTAGGTGTTATACGTTGATACAATTAAAAATAGCAAAAAAACAACAGAAGGGATATATAGCACTAACAACTGTTCTAATTGTTCTTCCCTTGCTTCTACTAGCAGGGATAAACTTAGTTTATAGAAATATTACAGAGGTAGCTGTTGGTAAAATGACATTTGATTACAACGTTTTAGAACTCAATGCTGAAACCTGTCTAGAAGAAGCAGTAAGAAAACTAAAGTTTAACCCACAATATACAGGAATACTTAATTTTAACTTTACAGAATGGAATTGTGAAGTTACTGTTCAGAATATTCCTACGAAAACAGGCTTTAAACTATTAAATATTATTGCTAGTGATGAGCTTAATAATGTTGTTTCTATAAACAAAGAATTAAATACTAATACTGATCCTTTTGAAATTTCAAATATTTAAAAAATTTAAAACTACAGAATGGATATTCTTTATCTCCTACCTCCTTTCTATCATCCTTCTTACATACAGACTTTTTTCAAACTGTATACCTGAAGTTAATTGTGTGATATATGAAAATATTATCTCCCTACTTACCCTATCTATCATATTTGGTGTTTTGGGATATATAGCTTACAAAGATTTTAAGACTATGGAGATAGACAATCTAACCTCATTAGTTCTAATGCTTTTTTTAATAGTGATTACTGTTATTCTTTTCTTTATTCCTTCATACAAAGAATGGGCTTATCAAAAACTACTAGGAGCAGTTATCTTAGGCTCTATATTTCAATTAATTGTCTTACTAACAAAAGAGAAAGGGTTAGGACAAGGAGATGTTAGGTTGGCAATAATATCGGGGATTTTAGTAGGTATAGATAATTTAGTACCTTGGTTATATATTACAATATTTAGTGCACTGATATATGGGTTAGTTTTAGCTAAGAAGAAGAAAAAGTTTAAGGGTTTAAAAATACCTTTTGTTCCTTTTATGGTATTAGGAATTGTTGTTACTTTGGTGATGTTTCTTTAGTGAGTATAATAAAGAGGTTATTGCAACTTCTGTATTCTCTCTAAATCTCCATGTTCTAATACATATTCTCTCCAAGCATCTTTTTTAGGTAGAAGTTCTTCAATTCTATTCTCTGGCTTACCTTCTTCACGTATTTTCTTTGTAGCTCTCATAAGTAACTCTACCTCAAGAGCATTCCTTAAATTCTCATAATTACTAAGACTATCTCCATTCCAAGCAAAGAATTTTTCATAAGCACAGAACCATGGTATAAAAACTTCACCAAAAAAACTAGTGTCAACAAATTTAGAATCTTTATCTAAACGCCTTTTCACCTCATACATCAAAAACCATTTTGCTTTATCAAACTTTGTCCATCGTACTCTTTCTACTATCCTTACAATCCCTATTTTCCTCCCTATTGCATTTCCAATGCTCATAATCCCTACAGATAAACCTAATGTATATATAAGAGAAAATAACTCAAGATCACTTAACTCTTTAACAAGTTCGGGTTTTCTTATTAATCCTGGATACCTACCATACTGATCCTCAAGTTTGTCAATTTCTTTTTGTGGAACTTTTAATGCTAAGGTGTCAGGATCTTCTAATAATTCAGGATATATTTTTTGTAATACTCTATAATTTCTCCACCCAACATCAAGACTTTGTAGTACTTTTGCTTCATTTTTCCCATCTAATCTACAAAACTCCCAATAAGCATTCTCCCTCTCACTACGTTGGTCTATACTATCCAGAAACATATGAATTCTTTTCTCTGGATATACACCCACAACTCCTTCAAGAAATTCTTCAGTAGTTTCAAATTCTATCATTAGTTCAGGAAACGAAGTTCTTAACACTTTTCGAACCTCTTCATTAACCTTAGAATTCCGAATTACCCCAGATATGTTTTCTAATCTAAATTCTTCTTGTACTTCCTTTGTAACTTGAAGCCTCTCTATTGGAAAATTATTCATAATTCGTCCAACAACCTCTCCTAAAGATTCAAACACAACTGCATTTTCAAAAATTCTTGCTACATCTGGAAACCAACCTTCTTCTATTATTAGCTGTATTGTTGGAGATATACTATCCTTAGCCTCTTCTATCTTACCTTTTACAAAAGTACTAGAATCTCCTATTATACCAGGATATAAATCTTCGGATATTTCTTTAACATCAGATATCAAGCTTTCTGAATCTCCTGTTTCTAAATATAGATTATGAGATTCTTTGGGTAATTCCTCTACAACATTTGTCGGCATAGTTTTACACTAAAAGTTATTGTTATAATTACAATTATAGTAAAAACGATAATCTTGATACATCATCTTGTTCGGTTACATATTTTCTCCAAGCATCTTTTTCAGGTAAAAATTCTTTAATATCCTCTTCATGTCCATCCTTTAATGCTCTCATCAGTAACTCTACCTCAAGAGCATTTTCAAAACCTAGTTTACAATCAACCTCCCAAGAGAAGAATTTTTCATTAAAACAAAACCACGGTACACATACTTGTTCAAGATAGTCTATACGAGAAAGATTGGAATCTTCATCGAAACGCCTTTTTAATTCATATTGTATTAAAAATTTTCCAGCTGTAAAAAACTTCTCAAATCGTACACTGTTTACTGTTTTCACAATTCCCTCAGATCTAGCTAACATATTCCCTAGATCCATACGCGGCAAATATTTATTTACTGTATATATTAGAAAAAACAATTCAAGATTACTTAATTCCCTAATAAATTCAGGGTTTTTTATTAATCCTGGATTCCACCCATACTGTTTTTCAAGTCTGTCGATTTCTTTTTTTCGAACTTTTAATGTTAAGGTGTCAGGATCTTCTAATAGTTTTGGATATATTTCATGCAGTACTCCGTAATTCCTCCATAAGACACTAAGACTTTTTAGTACCTTTCCTTTTTCCCTATAACCTTTTTTACTATAACCTAATTTGCAGTACTCATCATAAGCCTTATCCCTCTCACTACGCCTTTTTAAACTATCAAACAACATATTAATTCTATTCTCTGGAAATATACCCACAACATCTTCAAGAGAATCTTCAGTAGCTTCAAACTTCTGCATTAGTTCTGGGCATAAAGATCTTAAAATTCTGTCAATTTCCTCTTCAACTTGAGGGTCATCTGCTGTGTCATATATATCACTATCATCTTTTAATTCTTTCAAAACTTCCCTAGCAACTTCAAGTCTTTCTATTGGGAAATTATTGTTAAGTTCTACAACAACATCTTGTAAATAGTTCCATACAGTAGTATTCTTAAGATTCTCTGCTAGTTCAGGATACCATCCCCTATTCATTATTTCTCTTATTGCTGGATGTATACTGTCTATAGCCTCTTGTTCTAAACTTTCAATAAAGATTTCAGGTTCAGTTATTAAACCTGGATATAATTCTTCGATCTCTGCTTGGAAATCAACGAAATCCCCATCCACACCTTTTGGATCACTTTGTTCTGGCAGTTGCTCAAAAGTGTCTGCTAGCATAGGTTTAAACTAAAAATTATTATGGGGAGTGATTAAGTATAGCAAAATTAACAAGAAATATATACATACAAGAGGGTTATGATTCCTCAGACATCATCCTTTTAAAACGCATCATATCTTGAGAAGAAAGTTTATAATCCCTCCAGTCTTCCTTAGGTATAAATCTTTCAATACCCACACCTGTCTCCACTGCTTTTTCAAATAATTTCCTTTCTTCCGAAGGAATTTGATATATAAAATTTCTATGAAATTCTTCCCATTTGAAGAAATCTATACCCCAATCAAATTCTTTCCCCTCCTCTGGTCCAACTACATCAGTACCAAACTTTCTTGTTTGATATATACAGTAAGTATATGCAGATACAGCTTCCTGAAAATCTTTTTCAAAAGCTTCTTTGTCTCCTTGATAATAACCGCCTATACTATAATCCATTACAACAGCTAAAGCTCTTTTATAGTGTTTTTCTATCTGATAATACAATTCTATTGAACTTAAGTTTTTTATTCTCTCTGGATCTTCTATTAATGGTCCTGGATATATATCAGAATTTTCAACAGAAACATCTTCTGACTGTTTTGCATCATTAGGGATTGTAGAATCTTCTACAACATCTGTAGATGATTCCCCTGATTCTGAAACGCCTTGTGTCATAATTATAAATTAAAAAGTTCTTAGATATGTATTCAAGTATAACAAGGTTTGTACAAGAATCCATCCCTCTTTTGTTACATAATCTGTATCCTGCGACAACTTCTCTGGAGTATCTATAATCATAGTTTTAAACTAAAAAATTATCGTGGAAGTAACAAAGTATACCAAAAGCAGAAAAGAACATGTAATCCAAATCACCTTGTTATATACATACAATAATAATAAAATAGATACACAATAAATTATTCTTTTAAAGAAAAATGAATAAAGAACTAACTATTTCCCTTTTACCAACTACAAACTTTCTCAAAGATGATGGCACATTTGATCTGGAAACTGCCATAATGACCTGTGGGCGAATTGGTGGTATCTGTTACAGTCCCGAAGGTTATGGAGCACTTCAAAATGAAGATTCTGAATCTACTTTAAGAAGGGTTAATATGACTTTGGATAGTGGACACCATAGTATCTATGACCATGTCCAAGTCTCTTTAGATATTCGTAATATACCAAAAATTTTGGCAATGATACTCAATAATGAGCACCAATACACAACAAGTGAGAAATCTGCTCGATATACTAAAATTGACACATCTGAAGATTCTGCTGTTACCCACACAGAATCTGAACTATACAATAAATGGATTCCTATATTTATAGAGATGATCCAAGAAAAATATCCTGATCAGTTTAAAGAGAACAAAATGGAAAAGCTTGCAATGGAAAATGCAAGATATTTTATTTCTGTTTTTGTTCCAACAAACCTAATCTACACTGTACCTATTGCACAGCTTAATAGAATTGTGAAGTGGCTACAGGATTATCTAGAATGGAAAGAACATCCACTCAACACAAAATTGACCCCCCATATTAAGAAGTTTATTGATCTACTTAAGAAGTTAAATGTTCTTGAACCAAGATTACAAATTAATGAAAAAAAGAGAAAGTTATCCCTTTTTGCAACAGAAGAGGAGAAGAAACTATGGGAGGAACACTTCTCTCTTGTATATTCTACTGTGTATGATGGTAGTTTTGCACAAATAGCGCATGCTCATAGACATAGAACTTTAGACTTTCAAATTTACATTCCAGAAGAATTTAAGACGTTTATCCCCCCTATCCTAAATCACTACCCAAAGTACAAAGAGACTTGGCTTAATGATATGCAAAAAGTAAAAGATATCTTTCCACAAGGACAATTAGTAGAGATCTTAGAACAGGGGAATGTAGGTAACTTCCTACTTAAATGTAAGGAAAGACTATGTTCTGCAGCACAACAAGAAATTATGAGGCAGACACAAATAACTCTTAAAAAGTATTATGAGAATACAGAAGGTGATTTGCATTTATACCTCAGTCACTACAACAAAGGGGCACGATGTACATTTCCTGACTATACATGTCTAAGACCATGTGGATTCGCACAAGGAATAGATCTGTCGAGGGATATTTAAAACATAAGAGGCAAATGACAAGGTTAGAGAATTAACAAAAATGCTTAATGAGGTTTTAAATAATTAATTAATAAAAATCATAAAACCACCCTATCTCACACCTAGGATATAGTTCCTTCATTTCAAAAAGGTTGTTTAAATCTTCTATATTCTTCGCCTTAGATAATTTTTTCAAAAAGATTGTATACATCTCTTCCTTAATCTCCCATTCTGAATTAATAAATTGACCCCAAATAACAAGAAT
>ERZ795031.3109-NODE-3109-length-15067-cov-4.596056_pt1 | contig 15067 bp, 12 predicted proteins | sample MGYA00375123_ERZ795031 | MGnify/ENA primary metagenome ERZ795031 (study PRJEB30166, sample SAMN05720159) | activated sludge metagenome | isolation source: anaerobic digester from wastewater treatment plant | place: USA | collected 2015-04-21 ... | reverse complement strand
GGGACCCCACCTTTTCCGCATGAGCGGAGTCGGCGGCAATGGCGATCTGGTCCGCTTCGAGGGGGATGACAGCGGCCGGGTCGTGCGCCTCTGGAAGGGAGAGAATTACATGCTGCCGGGCGCGAGGTGATCAGGCCATGACCCTCGAGGAGCTGATGCATCCCGCGGTTTCGGTCATCCTGCCGGTTTTCAACCGCCGCCACCTCATCGGACGCGCCCTGGCCTCGGTACTACGGCAGAGCTTTTCCGGCTACGAATTGCTCATCATTGACGACGGCAGCAGCGACGGAATCGAAACCCTGCTCCTGCCCACGGTCGCGGAACACCCCAACTGGCGCTATCTCCGCCACCGCAATCGCGGCCTCTCGGCGGCGCGCAATATCGGCATCCAGGCCGCTCTGGGGGAATGGGTGACCTTTCTCGACGCCGACGACGAATATCTCCCCGACCATCTCAGCCTGCGCATCGCCCATCTGCGCAGCCATCCCGGTCTTGATCTCATCCACGGTGGTGTGGAGCTGTGCGGTCCGGAGGAGAGCTTTTGGGTGGAGGATGCCTTTCGGCCGGGGGAGTTGATCCATCTCTCGGAGTGCACCATCGGCGCCACCCTCTTCGGTCGCCGTTCCTTCTTCATCGAGGCGGGCGGCTTTCCCCTGCAATCCTATTCGGCGGAATCGGAACTGATGAAGCGGCTCGAGGGCCGCTGTCGGGTGGAGCGGGTGGACTATCCGACCTACCGCTATTACACGGGGCTGCCGGACAGCATCTGCACGATCAGAAAGTCAGGCGGAAGGGGTATTGAGGAAGGAGCGCCAGAGTGAGGCGAGGGCGGCGCCCGCATCCGGATGGCGGAAACCGTGGCGCTGGTAGAGGCCGGCATGGCGGCTGGCGGTGCGCTGGGAGAAGGTGAGCGACTCCCACACCCCGCGGTCGCGTGAAGGGAAATCGCGGCGGGTAATGCGTTTGATCGGCAGACCGCTGATCCGGCTCAGGGTCTCCGCCAATTCCGCCTGGCGAAGCGGCGCCCCGCAGAGGAGATTGTAGCTCTCTCCGGCCGGGGCCTCGCGGCTGAGAAAATCGATGAGCGCGGCTGCATCCTCGACATGGATGAGGGCCATCCGGTTGTCCCCCTCGCCGTAGAGGGGGACATGCCCCTGGCGCAGCATCGGGGTGAAAAAGAAACCGCGCAGCCACGAGCGCGCGCCGTAGACCCAGGCCGGACGCATGACCTGTACCGGCAACCGCCCGGTTGCCATGGCCGCAAGGATGGGGGCCTCGCCGCGCGCATACTCGCGGGCGAATCCCGCCGGATGGAGGGCATGGTCCTCGTAAATTTCTTCGTCGGCGGATGGACCGTAGGCGAGGGTGCCGGCGATCAGGACCAGCCGCGGCGGCTGCGCGAGCCTCTCCAGCCAGGCGAGCAGGCGGCGGTTGGCCATTGTGCTCGCCAGGGCGGCCAGACGCCGCCCCGCTGCCGAGGGGGCCGAAAGACGGGCGAAATGGATGATAGCGCGGGGGGGATCCGCCTCCAGTATCCGCCAGGGAAAGGTGAGCAGGGAGCCGTGATAGAGCCGTACCGGCCGGATCTCCGCCGGCAGGGGGGAGCGATGGATGAGGCAGGCGGCGGGCTCGCCTGCCGCCTGGAGGTGGCGGGCAAAGGCCTCGCCGAGAAAGCCGCTGGCGCCGAGGATGAGAGCAGGGGAGCCCGGAATGCTCATCCGCCTCAACCGATCTCGAGCATGCGGGTCACCGCGCGCAGGGCGCGCACCCGGATCTCCTCAGGCACCTCGACCACATAGCGGGTCTGGCGCAGGGATTCCAGGGTATCCTCAAGGGTGATCTCGGCCATGTGCGGACAGCGCACCGTGCACAGGCGCAGCAGCTCGCGGTCGGGATTCTCGGCGGCGATATTGTCGCCCATGCTGCACTCGGTCAGAAGCAGATAGTGAGGGGCCCTGGTCTCGCGCACATAGCGGATCATCGCCGAGGTGCTGCCGGAGAAATCGGCGGCCGCAGTCACTTCGGGACGGCACTCCGGATGGGCCAGGATGACCACATCCGGGAACTGGGCGCGGACATTCTCGATATCCTCGACCGTGAATTTGTCGTGGACCTCACAGCGGCCATCCCAACCGATCATGGCATACTCGATGCCGGGCTCGGGTCTGGCCAGGCCGGCCGGACTCTTGACCGGAAAGACGATGGTTTTGCCGGTCTCGCGGGCGACATTGCCGGCCAGATAGCGGTCGGGGAGAAAGATCACCTTGTCCGATTTGAGCGACTCCACCACCTTGACGGCGTTGCCCGAGGTGCAGCAGATGTCGGTTTCGGCCTTGACGTCGGCGTAGGTGTTGATGTAGGTGACCACCGGAACCCCGGGGTAGAGGCGCCGCAGCTGGCGGACATCTTCGGCGGTGATGCTCTCGGCCAGGGAGCAGCCCGCCCTGGGCGAGGGGATGAGCACGGTCTTGTTGGGGTTGAGGATCTTGGCGGTTTCGGCCATGAAGCGGACGCCGCAGAAAATGATGATGTCGGCCTCGGCTTCGGCCGCCCGCCGGCTCAGTTCGAGGGAATCCCCGCGGTAATCCGGGACCGAATGGTAGAGGGCGGGCTCCATATAGTTGTGGCCGAGGATGACCGCATTGCGCTCCTTCTTGAGCCGGTTGATCTGCTCCGCCAGCTCCGCCTTGTAGCGGATCTCTGCAACAGGGATGACATTCTTGAGCTTTTTATAAAGCTGATCGAAAAGGCTGCTATTACTCATCTTGGATCCTCATTCACGTTTGACAGATACGAGCGTGTAACCTCCGTGGAGCTTTTCTGGTTCCATAACGTAAAAAATAACCAATTTTTACTACAAATACAAGGGTGCTGACGGCGCCGGCTGCAGCGCCTCAGACGATGCGTTCGGCCTCCTTGTCCCAGGTCACCCGGCGTTGTTCGCGATAGGAGCGGGTGGCCATGTGGCAGGTGATCGTTGTTGCGAAGGCCTTGGCGATGGAGCAGCTCGGGGTGCCGCCGTCGCGAATGCAGCCCAGCCACTCCCTGAGATGGAGGTGGGAGGTGTCGACGCGGCGGCCGTCGCGCCAGGTATAGACCAGGCCGCGGCCGGCGTAGAATTTTTCGCTCGCCGAGGTGATGGCATCGAGCTTGTCCATGCCCGGGCGGAATGAGACTATGGTCTGGCCGGGGCTCATCTCCCCCTGGCGCAGGCTGGCCTGGTAGCGGCTTGAGTCCCCGTCGACGTAAACCTGCAGGCTGTCGCCCACTTCCATGGCGGCGTCGTGGCCCATGAAGAGGCGGCCGCGCTGGCGGCTGTTGGCCAGGCTGGCGGAGTAGAGATGGGTCAGGTCGTGGTCGGGATACTCGCAAACGACGTTCCAGATGTCGGGGATCTCGCGGCCGTCCTTGTGGAAATAGATGCCTCCGGAGGCCATCACCGCAGCCGGGATGCCGACGCCGAGGAGCTGGTTGACCATATCCACTTCATGGCAGTAGAGCTGGCCGCTCAGCCCGGTGGCATAGTCCCACCACTTGGTCCAGTTGTAAAAGCGGTCGATGCTGAACGGGACCTGCGGGCGGTCACCCAGCCAGCGCTGCCAGTCGATGGAGCGGGGGTCGCCGGGGCGCGGCCGGCCCTGGCTGTCGAGGTGGCGCACCCAGGCGCCGCTGGGGGTGTTGCGGTTGCTGGAGGTCTCGATGAGCGTGATCTTGCCGAGGATGTTGCGTTCGATGATCTCTTTGGCGCGGACATAGCAGGCGTTCTGGGGATACTGGTGGCCGAGTTGAAAGACGACGGGGCTGGTTTTCATCGCCGCGCGCAGGGCGAAAGCCTCCTCTTCGGTGCGGGTCATGCATTTTTCGACGTAGACATGCTTGCCGGCGGCGATGGCGGCCAGGGCCATGGGGGCATGCTGAAAATCGGGTGCAGCGATGATCACGGCGTCGACGTCGCTGCGGTTGACGAGATCATGATAGTCGACGCAGAGGGCGGGAACGGGCAGGGCAGCGGTGGAGGCGGGCGTTCCGGGTCGCAGGGTGGAAGTGGCTGCAGCCGCGGCCTGCTCGCGGCGCTGGTCAAAGACCTCGCAGACGGCGGTGATGGCGACCTGGAGATCCTCCTGGTTGAGCCAGTCCTGCAGGCGGGTATCGAGGCGGTTGAGTGCGGCTGCCTCCCTGACCGAGGCGATCCATTCCGGTCGTGCGAAACCCAGGGCCCGCGCCAGCTGCTCGCCGCGCGCCCCGAAGCCGATGAGGCCGATGCGCACCCGCTGTTTCGGCCGCACGCTGAGCTGCGGCTGCGGGAGGGCTGCCTTTTCGAGATCGAGGGCCTCGAAGATGCGCTCTTTCTTCCCCCTCTCCAGTTTGTGCTCCTTCCAGCTCAGATGGCCCAAAAGCCCGATCACCGGCAGCGAGGCCGCGCTCTTGAGCAGATCCCTGCGGGTGATGGCTCCCTTCTTCGATTTTTTCTCCGGTCTGTCTGTCACGCTCGTTTCTCCGTTTGGTCAGTTCATCAGAACCCCTCGCCGGCTCTGCTTGCTTCAGAGAACCAGATCGAAGCGGTGGGGCAGATGGATGCGGTAAAATCCCTCCGACTGCGCGACGATGGCCAGGTTGCGTCCATCGGCGTGCAGGACATGATAGCGCAGGGGCCCGGCGGGGGCGGGCAGGCGCCCATCATGGAAGAATGCGGCAAGCTCTGCATCGGTGAAAGAGATCCTCTCCTTGCCGATGCGCTCGCCAAGCCACTGCACCGCGGGTGTGGTCGGCCGCCAGAAGGTGGTTTTCTCATCAGCCAGGGGCAGCCCGGCCATCATAAAGGCGCGCTGCGGCAGCCGCTCCCATTCCGGGGCGATCATCCAGAGGCGATGAAGTGAGCGCAGGTAGCGCGAGTCGCGCAGGGGTCCGGCCGGGATGCCCCAGAGCTGCTCGAGATGATCGAGCAGGAGGGCGATTTCGGGGTCGTCGCCCCGACGGCTCTGCAGCCAGGGCATGGCCTCGGTCACCGGCCGGATGGGGAGGGGGCCGGTCTTGCGCAGCCGCGCGACGAAAAAACCCTCAAAGGGCAGGGGCCAGGGATGGATCCGCACCGCCTGCCGGATAGCCGGATCGAAGCGGCGGCCGAGATAGCTCTCGAGGGGCGGCCGGCAGCAGGGGGCCCCGGCAAAGGCGACCGGCTCGAGCTCGACCGGATAACGGCGGAGGATGCGCTCCAGCACCATCTCGTTCTCTTCAGGGCAGATCGAGCAGGTGGAGTAGACGATGACGCCCCCCACCCTGGCCGCCTTGATCCCGGAGATCAGCAGCTGCTCCTGGATGGTGCTGATTTTCCTGAGGAAAGCCTCGGACCAGTAGGATTGAAATGCGCGCACCGGCAGATTGGCGAGGGCGGAGCAGGGGGCGTCGACGAGGACACGGTCGAACTGCTCCGGAAAGTGGCGGCCGATCAACTGGCCGGGGAGGTTGAGCAGCACGGCGTTCATCACGCCGGCGCTGAAGAGGTTGGCCATCAGAGGCTGGAGGCGGCGGGTGGAGCTGTCGGTGAGCAGGAGGCGGCCGCGGTTCTGCATGAGGGCGGCGATCTGGGTCGACTTGGAGCCGGGAGCGGCGCAGAGGTCGAGCACGCTCTCCCCCGGCCTGGGGTCGAGGGCCAGCACCGGCAGCTGAGAGGAAAGCCCCTGATAGACGAAATCCCCGGCGAAATAGGCGAGGGTGTGGCTCAGGGGCAAACGGTCCTCCTCCAGCATCATGCCGTCGGGATTGACCGGATGGGGCTGGTGTGCTACCCCCCAGGCCTTGAAGCGCTGCAGCAGCCCCTCACGCCGGGCCCCCTTGAGGGGATTGAGGCGGATCGAGGGAGGCTCGAGGGGGGCCCGGGCAAAAGCCTCATACTCCGGCCCGAGCAGCCGCTGCAGATAGGTGATCAGTTCGTCGAGGTTGTTTGCCATGCTTTTTGCACCTGCTTGCAGATCATACGCACAAACCAATATAGGCAAACCGGAGCAAGGAATCAAGACTGCTGATGCGGGCTGGAAAAAAATGCGCGAGGCCGGCGGCAGAGGCTGCACGCCGCCAGAAAGTGGCTGCACCCTCTCCGGGGGGGAGGAGAATCCTGGCCAGGGGCGGAATTTTGCGTGTATTTAAATGGAGGATTGATTATATTTGACCTCGATCCAGATAAGGAGCAGGCAGATGATTGAACTCGTCCAGGTCAACAAATCCTACAGCGGCAAGGTCAAGGCCGTCGATGATCTCACCCTCACCGTTCCGGCAGGCGAGATCGTCGGTTTTCTCGGCCCCAACGGCGCCGGCAAAACCACCACCCTCAAGATGCTCACCGGTATTCTCAATCCCGACAGCGGCTCGATCCGTATCAACGGCCTGGAGCTGCACAGGGAGCCGATCCGGGTCAAGGAACAGATCGGTTTTGTCCCGGACAGCCCGGATATTTTCCTCCGCCTCAAGGGCATCGAGTATCTCCGCTTCATGGCCGACCTCTATCGAGTCGGGGGAGCCGAGCGCAGGCAGCGCATCGAAGAATACACCGCCCGGTTCGAAATGGCCGAGGTGCTGGGCAACAAGATCCAGAGTTATTCCCACGGCATGCGCCAAAAGATCGTCCTCATCGGCGCCCTTTTGCACGATCCGGCGGTCTGGATCCTCGACGAACCCCTCACCGGCCTCGACCCCAAGTCCTCCTTCCTGCTCAAGGAGATCCTGCGCAGTGAAGCCGGCAAAGGCAAGACGGTCTTTTTCTCCACCCACGTCCTCGATGTCGCCGAGCGGCTCTGTGACCGGGTTGCCATCATCCACAAGGGCAGGCTGCTCTTCGACGGCACCATCGCCGCCATGCGTGACCACTTCAAGGCCGACGAATCCCTGGAAAAGATGTTCCTGGAGATGACCGAAGATGAATAGATATCTTGCGCTCTCCCGGATTCTGCTCAAAAGCAGCATTACGCCGCCGGCTTCCGGCCGGCATGAACGGACCAAGACGGCTCTGCTGATGCTGTTTGTGGCCGTATCCATGCTTCCGCTGGTCGCCGCCCTGGCGTTAACGGTCAGCAAGCTCTACGACCCCCTCGCCGCTATCGGCCAGCAGGGCGTCCTGCTCGGCTTCGGCTGCGCCATCTCGGGCCTGATCATTTTCATCTTCGGCATCTTTTACACCATCAATGTCTACTATTTCGCCCAGGATGTCGAATTCCTGCTGCCCCTGCCCCTCAAGGCGGGGGAGATCCTCGGCGCCAAATTCACTATCACCCTGCTCTTCGAATACCTCACCCAGCTGCTCATTCTCGCCCCCCTGCTGGTGACCTTCGGGATCAGGAGCGGCGCCGGGCTCAGCTATTACCTCCTCGCCGCCGGTGTTTATCTCTCCCTGCCGGTCATCCCCCTGGTGCTGGCCTCCCTGCTGGCGATGGCCCTGATGAGCTACTCCTCGATCGCGCGCCACAAGGACCGCTTCCGCATCTGGGCCGGGGGACTGGGGCTCATCGCCGCACTCGGGGTGCAGTTCGCCATGCAGAAGGTAATGGCCGGCAGAAAACCGGAGGATTTCGTCCGTTTGCTCCAGGAGGGTAAAAACAGCCTGGCGGACTGGGCAGTGCAGCTCTTTCCGGGCGTCAGGCTGGCCGTCAAGGCCCTGCTCCAGCAGGGGGCGGCGGCAGGCTGGCTCAATCTCGTCCTCTTCCTGCTGCTGACCGGCCTCTTCATTCTCATCCTTCGTCTGGCCGGGGGAGCGCTCTATTTCCGCGGGGCCGTCGGGGGCTCGGAGAGCTACGCCGCCCATCGCGCCCTGAATGCGGCGGAGATGGCCGAGGCCGGACGCAGCGGCGGACAGCTCGGCGCTCTCATCCTGAAGGAGATCCGCCTGCTTGTGCGCACGCCGGCCTTTTTCATGAACTGTGTGCTCGTCAATTTTATCTGGCCGGTGATGATCCTCTTTGTTATGACCTCGGGCGAACAGGAGGATATCGAGGGGCTGCGCAGGCTGGTGGGCAGCAATGTGTCGCTGGCCACCCTGCTCCTCGCCGGCATCGGGGCTGCCCTTCTGGTCGCCGGCGTCAGCGGCGCCAGCGCCTCGGGGATCTCCCGCGAGGGCAGCCAGTTCTTCACCAGCAAATACCTGCCCGCCCCCTATCTGACCCAGCTCAAGGCCAAGATGACGGTGGCCTTTCTGCTCGCCCTGGCTGGCTTTGCCCTGCTCCTCGGGGTGCTCGCCGTGCTCTTCCAACTGCCGGCGGCGGCCATCGGTCTGCTTCTGCTCGCCACCCTGCCGGCGATCGCCTTTCCGGTTCTGGCCGGCATGCTCCTGGATGTCCATTTTCCCAAGCTGGTATGGGACAACGAGTACCGGGCGGTCAAACAGAATATGAGTATCGTCCTGCTCATGGTCATCAGCGGCCTGGCGGGCGCCGCCTGCATCTGGATGGCCCTCAGGTACAGCGCAGCAGGGTGGACACCGGCCGTGACAGCGGTTCTCCTCCTCATGGCGGTGGACGCCGGACTCTACTTTATGCTCGCGAAAAAGGGGGCTGACTGGCTTGCGGCGATCAGCGCCTGAGCTGCGCTGCAGGTTCAGCACGGACCGGAGGAATGATGAACCCGGAAGCCTTTGGCGGCCGGAGAGGTTAACAGAGGTTATACAGAAGGGGAATACCCATGAGCAAGTATGATGCCCTGAAGGAGCGCGTCTGGCGGGCCAACATGGAGCTGCCGCGCCATGGCATCGTCATCTTTACATTCGGCAATGTCAGCGCCATCGACCGGGAGGCCGGGGTGGTGGCGATCAAGCCGAGCGGGGTCGCCTACGAACAGCTCAAGGCCGATGAAATCGTCGTCGTCGATCTCGAGGGCGGGGTGGTTGAGGGGAATCTCCGCCCCTCCTCCGACACCCCGACCCATCTGGTGCTCTACCAGGCCTTTCCCTCCATCGGCGGGATCGCCCACACCCATTCCACCTACGCCGTGGCCTGGGCCCAGGCCGCGCGGCCGATCCCTCTGCTCGGCACCACCCACGCCGATTCCCTCCACATCGACGTCCCTTGCACCGATTTTATGAACGCCGCGGCCATCGAGGGGGGCTATGAGATCGAGACCGGACGGCAGATCGTCAAAACCTTCGCCCGGCTTTCACCCGGGGAGGTCGAGATGGTCCTGGTCGCCGGCCATGGCCCCTTCACCTGGGGGGCGACCCCGGAAAAGGCGGTGCAGAACAGCGTCCTCCTTGAAGAGCTGGCCAGAATGGCTTGCCTGACCCTGCAGATCAATCCCCACGCCTCGCGCCTGCCGCAAACCCTGATCGACAAACACTACCAGCGCAAGCACGGCCCCGGCGCCTATTACGGCCAGAGCGGCAAGGTATAGACCGGATCACAGCATGATGCTTTGCCCGCTGCGCTCCGTTTTCCGGCCGGCGCGCCGGATCACTCCCGAACAGCCTCAACAAAGGTTTCGATCCCCCTGAGCAGCCATTCCGGCGAGAGATGGGCCTCCTCCATGATCTCCGCAACCGTGCCGCCGCTGCGCCAGCGGTCGTCCCAGTCCGGGGTCATGGCCAGGCGGACGGCGCGGTGGTTGGCCAGCCACGGCTGCATGGTGACGCGCGCCCCGTCGCTGATCACCGTCGAATACTCCCACTCCTCTGCGCTGATCAGGCTGCTGCGATACTCCTCAGTCTGAAGCATGAACAATTCGTGGCTCACAGCGGCCACCAGACGCACGTTGAGCCCTCGCGCCCGCAGCTCCGGCAGGAGCTGTAACAGGTTGACGGTGGTCATGGTGCCCTGGACGAAAATAGTCCCCATCGGGGGCAGATCGGAATCGAAGGGGCGGAGCAGGTAGGCGCCGCGGGCTGCGGCCTCGTGGCCGGGCAGACCGAGGGCGGCGCGGTCAGGGATTTCGATGGCCGGGCGGGTCAGATGCAGGGCGATGATCGGGGCGTCGCTCATCAGGGCTGCGGAGAGCAGCACCGGGACCTCGTTGTGCTCCCAGGGGTGGAGATTGATGATCTGACCCGCGGGGAAGAGCTGGGTCACCCCGGGGGAAAAGATGCCGAAATGGGTGCGCGAATCGTCTGCGGTTTCGGGACCGGAATGGCCGGCGACCCAGAGGATCTTGCCCAGCTTGAGGGGAGCGTCCTGGGCCATCTGGCTGAAAAGGCGCATGGGGCCGTACTTGAGATAGCTGAAAGCCCCGTAGGTCGAGCAGGCGCCGTAAAAACCCTCATACCGGTCGGCGGGCGCCTCCGCCAGATTGACCGAGGCCAAACCCGTGCAGATGCCGGCGTTGGCCAGCTCGGTGATCTCCTGGGGCAGAAGAGCCCCGGAGGGATTGGCCTCACGGTCATAGAGCCCGCAGCCGGGGAGCCCCTCCCAGTCCCGGGCGAAGCCGGCGATGTTGGTCGATTCGGCCAGGTCGGCCGACATGGCGATGAAGAGGGGCCGGCCGTATCTCGACCTGCAGAGCGCATTGACCCAGGCTCCGAATTTCGCCAGTCCCTGGCGGTTGGCGGCCTTTTCACCGGGGGCAAGAAAGAGCGCGGGGGGATAATTTTTATAGTCAACCAGGTCTGGATCCCGGCCGGGCTCACTTACCGCTGCCGCGCTCACCCTCGCGCGTACCTTCGACTCATCCGTCGCGGGCACCTGTCCGGCCAGTTCGAGCAGACGCTCCGCGGTGTACTCGGCCAGCTCCGGCCTTTCCTCAAAGAGGGAGAGCACCCGGGCCAGGTTCTGCCGGGTCTGCTCCCGCTGCGCTTCCTCGCCCGCCGGTGCAGGTTCGCCATAGCCCGCAAAGGTGATGCCGTACCTCTCCATGAATTCCCGTCTGCCTTCCCAGAAAAGGGGACTGTTCATCGTGTGGGGTGTCCCGTGGGAAGGGGCATCGTATATCCCATAGCCCCGGCCCTTGCGCGTCCTGAACCAGGCCGCATTGGGCCTGAGGGAGGAGGCCTCCGCGGAGACCAGCTCGCGCAGGGTATCCTCGACCGCCTCCCACTCCATCCCCCGCTCCGTACCTATCACCCGCCAGCCGCGGGCCCCAAACCACTCGGCGGGACTTCCGTGCACCACCCGGCTCACCGGAAAGGCGTCAATGCCGAAATTGTTCCAGTCGACAAGAAGATACAGGTTGTTCAGCCCCAGCCCCCAGGCCGAGTTCATCGCTTCCTGAACGATGCCCGGTGTGAGCCCCCCTTCCCCCTCCAGCACAAAGACCCGCACGCCGCCGTGGCCGGCGATCTTCAGGGCGAGGGCCTGCCCGGCGGCCGCGGCCGCGCCGTGGCCCGAAGGACCGGTATTATACTTGAAAAAGAGGCTCTTGCCCGCCATCTCGGCGTGGCCGGGCAGCCCCCCGCGGCGGCGCAGGGTGAGGAGATCCTCCCAGACCAGCTGCTGTTTCTCCGAACCCGCCGGCCAGTACAGCTCCCGGCCGCCCCGCTTTGCGCGGCAGCGCAGGGCCTCATTCAGCACCGCCAGGAGGGCGTAGACCAGGGGATTGGTATGGCCGGCGGCGAGGATGAAACGGTCCGCAAGGGGAAGAAGGGGACGGCGGATATCCCAGCGCATCGCTCCGCCGAGGAGAAGGGCGATGAGGATGTGGGCCTTGGATCGCGAACCCCCGGGATGGCCGCTCTGGCGGAGGTTGAGGCTGAAATCGATGCACTGGTCGGTCATCTCCCTGAGCAGCTCCCAATAGGGATGGGCGGCACCTGCAGCATCGGCCTGGCCGGAAAAGGGGAGGGTCATGACGCGCTCTCCTTGATGGGAAGTGATAAAGCGGGCCGGCTGCACGGAGGGGTACACCCCTGTACCCAGGGGTACACTCTCCGAGGCCGCCGGCGCAATAGGGTGGTTTGTAAGATATAATTAAATAATATTTTAGAATAAATGCCATACTTTTCTGGATTTCTGGCACCAGGGTTGCAAAAGCAGGAGCAGAGAGCACTGCGGGAGCTGCTGATGAAGGCAGACCCGATGTCACTGAACAGGAGGTTGATATGAAACGGCTCACTCTCATGCTGACCCTGGCGCTGTCGGGTCTCTTATTCGCCGGCGCTTTTGAACAGGCGGATGCCCACGGCAGGCATCATGTCTATATCCGCATCGGCCCGCCCGCGGCGCGGATCGTCGTCAGACCGGCCTCCCCCTGGCGGGATGGCATCTGGATCGATGGCTACTGGGGCTGGGAGCACGGCCGCCATGTCTGGATCGACGGCCGCTGGGCCCGTCCGGTCCGCGGCCATTTCTGGGTCGACGGCCGCTGGGTCCATACCGCCACGGCTGGGAATGGAACCCCGGCTACTGGCGCAAGGGTGACTGGCGCAATAACAACAACGGGCGTGACCGCGATTGGGACCGCGACAGAGACCGGAATCGCAACCGGGACAATGACCGGGATCGTGACAATGACCGGGGCCGGGACAACGGCCGCGGCAGAGGCGACAACCGCGGTGACCAAAACGGCCGCTGGTAACCCGAAGCCCGGAGTGCGGGCCTGAAGTAAAATGCCAGGGCCTTCGCCTCCGGAAGCGGATTCCTCAGCCCGGCTGCCTGAACAGCAGCCGGGCTTTTTTTGCCTCTCCGCGCGGCGGCCCCGGTTTATTCCGTTGGCTCTGGCCCGGAAATTTTGTACATTAGCAGGAAAAACGGGGGAGTGGCATTCAGCGCAGGGAAAGGATCCATGAAGCGGAAAATTATCAAAATTGACCATGAAAAATGCACCGGCTGCGGCCTCTGCATTCCCAACTGCCCGGAGGGGGCGATCCAGATGATCGACGGCAAGGCCCGGCTGGTGAGCGACCTGCTCTGCGACGGTCTCGGCGCCTGCCTGGGCCATTGCCCCGAAGGCGCCATCGAGGTCGAGGAGCGTGAGGCGGAGCCTTACGACGAACGCAGGGTGATGGCCATGATCATCCCCCAGGGAGAGAACACCATCCGCGCCCACCTCAAACACCTTAAGGATCACGGTGAGACTGAATACCACCGCCAGGCGGTGGAGATGCTGAGGGAACTGAATCTGCCCGTGCCCGAGGCACCGGCTGCGCCTGCGCACTCCGGCTGTCCCGGCTCGCGCAGCGTCGATTTCAAGCCCGCGCCGGCGGCCAGTCCCCTCACCGGGCCGCGCCATCAGGCTGCGGCCCCTGCCCCGCCGGCGGGCCCCCAGCCCTCCCGGCTCAGCCACTGGCCCATTCAGCTCCATCTCATTTCGCCCGCCTCCAGCCATTTTGCCGGCTCCGATCTGCTCATCGCCGCCGACTGCACCGCTTTCGCCCTGGGCGGTTTTCATGAAGGCTTTCTCAAGGGCAAGACCCTGATCATCGCCTGCCCCAAACTTGACAGCGGCCTGGATCTCTATGAGGAGAAGATCCGCGCCCTTATCGAGCAGGCGCGCGTCAACACCATCACAGTGATGATCATGGAGGTGCCCTGCTGCGGCGGACTGCTTCGCATCGTGCAGAGCGCCGTGGCCAACTCCAGCCGCAAGGTGCCGCTCAAGCTGGTCATGGTCAGCGCCAGAGGCGAGATCCTGCGCGAGGAGTGGGCTCTCGCCTGAGGTCTGGCCTAAAATCCGTTCGCCGCGATCAGACGGCGGTACCAGTCCGCAGAACTTTTGGGCAGGCGCTGCCGGGTGGCGAAATCGACATAGTGCAGCCCGAAGCGTTTGCCATAGCCCGAGGCCCATTCGAAATTGTCCAGCAGAGACCAGGCGAAATAGCCGCTCAGCCGCACACCCTCCCCAATCGCCTTGCTGCATTCCGCCAGATAGCCCTTGAAAAAATCGATCCTCCCCGGGTCATCGACACGCCCATCCTCGAGGCGATCCTCCATGGCGCAGCCGTTTTCGGTGATGACGATCTCCGGGCGGCCGTAGCGGCGGTCGATCCAGTGCAGGAGGCGGTTGAGGCCCCAGGGGGCGATCGCCCAGCCCATCGCAGTGCGGGGCCAGGCGGGATCGAGTGAAAAGGCGGCCTCTGCATCGGCGTCGGGATCGCAGCCGACGCATGCTGGCTGTTTCCCAGGCGCATCGGCTGCATAGTGGGTGGTGTAGTGGTTGATGCCGAAAAAGTCGCCGCTCCCCCTGAGCAGCCCGGATTCGCGATCCGTGAACCGCGGCAGCCGCTCTCCGAGGCGGGCGCGCATGCTCTCCGGATACTCGCCGAACCAGAGAGGATCACCGAACCAGCCGAGGATGAACTCGACGGCGCGCCCGGCCGCCTCGCGGTCAGCCGCCTGCGGAGTGAGGGGTTCCCGCCAGTCGCAGTTCGGGGCCATGCCGATGCGGCCGTCCTGGGCGGCGAAACGGGTGCGGTAGAGATCGACGCTCAGGGCGTGGGCGCGCAGCATCTGATGGGCGGCCTGATAGGGGCCGTCGCGGGAGACCCGGCCGGGGGCGAAGGAACCCTGGCCGTAGCCCAGGACCGCCGCCACCCAGGGCTCGTTGAAGGTGATCCAGTGCTTCACCCGGTCGCCAAAATGGTCGAAGCAGAGCGCAGCATAATCGCGAAAGAACGCGGCGCAGCGGGGATCGAGCCAGCCGTCGATTTCGAGCTGCAGGGCGAGGGGGAGGTCCCAGTGGTAGAGGGTCACCCAGGGGGTGATGTTATGGGCGAGGAGTTCGTCGATGAGATCGGAATAAAAGCGGATCCCCTGCGGGTTGGCTGCCCCGTAACCTGCAGGCTGCACACGCGGCCAGGCGATGGAGAAGCGGTAGGCCTTGACCCCCATGCGCGCCATGAGGGCGACATCCTCGCTGAAGCGGTGGTAGTGGTCGCAGGCGACGTCGCCGGTGTCGCCCCTGGCGGTCTTGCCCGGGGTGTGGGCAAAGGCGTCCCAAATCGAGAGCCCGCGTCCGCCCTCGCGCCAGGCCCCCTCGATCTGATAGCTGGAGGTGGCGGTGCCCCAGTTGAAGCCCGGTGGAAAGGTGACCATGTTGTCCTCCTGCGGTATCAGTCTTTTCATCTTGACGGACTTGTCTAAATATAAGGATTGGCGGGGGCGGAGAAAAGCAAAAAGTGTGCCCCGCCCCCCACCCCCTCGTCCCCACCCGCCTCCTGTCCCTTGCC
>ERZ795031.3108-NODE-3108-length-15072-cov-10.760938_pt1 | contig 15072 bp, 19 predicted proteins | sample MGYA00375123_ERZ795031 | MGnify/ENA primary metagenome ERZ795031 (study PRJEB30166, sample SAMN05720159) | activated sludge metagenome | isolation source: anaerobic digester from wastewater treatment plant | place: USA | collected 2015-04-21 ... | reverse complement strand
TACAGGCGCCCACGGCCCGCGATCCCACTTGCCCCCAAGCCAGTCTCGACCGTTTTGGCCCATGCGTCCTAGCTGTTGTTTTCGCGCTAGCGGATTTCTCCACTCCCCTCGGCCATCGCCGGAACCCGCGGGCCTGTGCCCTACGGGCCAGGGTTTTCACGACACCTGGGTAAACGGACGCAGGACGGCCGAAAAAGGTGTCCCACAGGGTACAGGGTCTCGTTGCCGGCATCCCGCGCATCACGCAGCCAAAGACGACTCGGCCAGCCCACGCGTCCTAGCTGCTGTTTTGGCACTAGCAGATTTCTCCATGCCCCTCTGCCATCGACGGAACCCGCGGGCCTGTGCCCTACGGGCCAGGGTTTTGGCGACACCTGGGCAAACGGAAGCAGGATGGCCAAAAAAAGGTGTCCCACAGGGTACAGGCGCCCACACGCCTCGATCCCAGGCATGCCGGGAGCGGCAGCGTGCCAGCCCGAGTCTCCCAGCTGGCAAATCCAGGCGCCAAGAACATGCCTGTCTTCGTCGTAGGTCACAAGGACTGCCAACCTTCCACCAGTTGCACAGCGCCGCCGCCGGTAAGGAGCCATCTATTGGGCTCCCCTGTGGCGCCCCCCGATGGGACCTCGGCGTCAACCCTCAGCAGTGTCGAACACGCGACGTGCGCAAGTCTCTCTTCGGGGCTCGGCAAGTGACCTGCGGATGTATACCAGCCCGCCATATCACGCCAGCGTCTCTAGCTGTGCGTTCTTCGGGAGCCGACTGCCTGGGAAAGCGAGCGTCGCGTACGATTGCATTCAGGCCTGTGGTGCGTCACTCGTGCAATGTGATACCATGTTGCGTGGGCGCAGAGCGCTGGCATCGGGTTTGGGCAAACGGAGGCGCACGTATGGAAAAGCGCGGGCTACATGGGCTACAGATAGACGGCTTTCTACTATCAGCAGTAGCAGCCGAAATTCGAAGTGAACTTGTGGGGACCCGGATAGATCGGGTGTATTCGGCGTCCCGCGACTGCATTGTGATCGCCGCCGACCGCGGGCGCGCGAGGCGCCTGGTTGTGTCGGCATCGCAGGCTGCGCCGCGCGTATGCCTAACCTCCGCCCCGCCGGCATCTCTGCCCGAGCCGACCCCGTTTGCAATGCTTCTGCGCAAACACCTGACAGGCGGACGCATCGTGGCCGTGCGCCAGCTGGATCTGGACCGCGTCCTCACCATCCAGGTTGAGGGATGGGCCGATGCCGACGCTTCTCAAAACAAGCTGCTCATCGCAGAGATCACAGGGCGACTCAGCAACATCGTGCTCACCGACATGGAAGGACGGATTCTGGACGCCGTCCGCCGCGTGGACCAATCGCGCAACAGATACCGCGAGCTGGTGCCGGGCGCGGTGTACCTGCCCCCGCCTCCCATGGACCGAATAGACCCCAGAGAAACCCAAACCCCGGAGGCCTTCATGGCCGCAATCCGCAGACACGTTCTGCAGGCCCAGGCACGAGGCCAGGCCCAGACACCAGGCCAGGCATCGGCATCGGCGTCAGCGGACGGAATCGGCGCTGTGCTGGCACGCTGTTTCGCGGGCATCGGCCCGACCCTTGGAAGTGAGCTTGCGTTCCGGGCCGGGCTGGATCCGGCGCAGGCTGCGGTGGAGCTAGGCGATGCGGAACTATCAGGGATATGGGAGCCGTTTTCGGCTTTCATGCGCACTGCTCAGGCAGGACAGACAGAACGTTCGGTGTTCGAGGCGGCGCTTGAGCGCACGACTGAGCGCGACGCCGCACAGGCCGTGGCCATGTCGTGCGGGGGCCTGTCCCATCTTGCCGACACGTTCCACATCGAGCGTTTCGCATCGGCATCTGACATGATTGATACATGCTACTTTCGCGCCGAGGAACGCGGGCGGCTGGAGGAACGTCGCAGGACGCTGGCACGCGAGGTAGGTGCGCGCCTTGAGCGAAACCTGCGCAAGCTCCAGGCCCAACGTGAGGAATTGGCGCGTGCCGGGCAGTCGGACCACTTGCGCCGCCAGGGCGAGCTGCTCACCGCCAACCTCAGCCTGTTCGGAAATGGGCCTTTAAGAGTGGATCGTGTCCGGGCGGTGGACTACTACGACCCCGACATGGCCGAAGTCGAAGTCGAGGTGGACCCGTCCATGTCGGCATCGGCCAACGCTCAGGCCCTGTTTGCGCGGTACGCCAGGGCACAGCGAGCGATCGAAGCGGTGGCGGCCAACACCCGCGCGACTGAAGGGGATATCGCCTATCTTGAGAGCGTAGCCGCCCTGATCGACATGGCCGACGATATCGAACACCTGGAATCGGTGCAGGAGGAGCTGGAAGCGCTGGGCTACACGGGCTCGGGGCGCTTCGCCCAGAAGGCGGGCCAGCGCAGCGCACGCGGCCGACGCGCAGATGCGCACATGCCGACGAAATACACGGCCAGATCGGGGCATGAGATATACGTGGGCCGCAACAATCTGCAGAACGATCATCTCACACTGAAGCTCGCGCGCGGTCAGGACCTGTGGTTTCATGCCAAGGACGTTCACGGCTCGCATGTGGTGCTAAGGCGGCGCTCAGGCGAGGAAGTGCCCGAGGCGACTATGCGCGCCGCGGCGTTGCTGGCGGCATACTACAGCCGAGCCCGGATGTCGTCCAACGTGGCCGTGGACTGTACCGAGGCGAAGAACGTGCGCAAGCCGCGTGGGGCGCGACCCGGGATGGTAATATACGATCGCCACAGGACCATTTGGATTACCCCCTCACGGGAGGAGATTGCGGAAGCCTTCGGCCTCAATGGGGCTGCCCTTGATCGGACCCATGACTAGCCCTCGTTCCCCGATGGTTACGATCCGCGTGCCCATTCGCGCCGAGGCCAGGCTGATCTTGTCGACGGCAGCTCGGGCCGCCCAGGCCGCCAAAGGCCGAGGGCGGCATTCTTCTATGCGAACGGGGATGATCTCGGCACGTACCACCGCCTCGGGGGAGAAGGTCACCTGAGCGATCATGCTCTCCACCGTGGCCGGTTTCTTCTGGTCGAAGACGAAATTCCCCATCGAGTAGAAGATCACCCCGCCGTGGTAGACCTCCACAGGTTGCAGCACATGCGGATGATGGCCGTGGACCACACTGGCGCCGGCATCTATGGCCGCGTGCGCCAGCTGCACCTGCCGGTCGGCGGGCATGGACACGTACTCGTCTCCCCAGTGGAATGAGACCACTACGTGATCCGCCAGCCCCTTTGCGCGCCTAATGTCCTCCAGAATAGACTCGCGACTCCACGGCGACACGCCCGGGCTGGCTTCGCCTGCCACGAAACGTTTGGGCTTGGCGACCGACCAGTAGATGTGGGCAAACTCCGAATAGCCCAGAAATGCTACGGATACGCCATTGGCCGCGAGCACTGCGGGGCGCCGCGCCTCTGCCATGTTCTTCCCGCCCCCGCACACGGCAATTCCCGCTGCAGCCAAGTTCGACAGCGTCTCCACAAAAGCCGGGTCGTCGTAGTCGAGCACATGGTTGTTGGCAAGCGTCACTACATCTACGCCCGCACTGGCAAGCTCCTGTGCAAACTCTGGGGCGGAGCGAAACCATATGCCCTTGCCAGCGAGGCGCGCGCCTCCCCGAGCGATGCTTGTTTCCAGGTTCAGAAATGCTACATCGGCGGCTCTCAGCGTGTTACGCACAGCCGATAAGGGCCAGTCCATACCTCGCTGATCGCAGGCCGTCCTGACGCCCCGATCAAACATGCAATCGCCCGCCGCGGCCAGCGTAAGGCGGGGTTGCCGGGCGACTTGGGCGAGCAGGCGCACTGCCTGCTCCGACACCTCAAGCCTACCGGAGCTCGCCCCGGCAGCGCTGGCTGCACCGGCTGCACAGCCCCAGCAGCCACCCGCCACCCCGGCCGCCCCTGCCGCCACTGCCGCAATGCAGAGGAGCGACACGACCAGAGCGCGCATCGATGCCCTCATTTCCCTGCCATCCTCCCCCGCGTCCTATCCCGAAGCGCGCCGACGGCGGCGCGCATGTCGTCGGGCATGTCGGCCTCAAATACCATGTGCCGGCCTGTAGCAGGGTGTGTGAACTCGACTTTGGCAGAGTGCAGAGCCTGGGCCGCCAAGCCCAGCTCGTCGCGGACCCCGCCGTACACTGGGTCGCCCGCCACCGGGCGACCGATGTACTGCATGTGTACCCTAATCTGATGCGTTCGGCCCGTTTCCAGTGTCGCCTCGATCAACGTGTAGTCGCCGAACCTCTCGAGCGTTCGGAAGTGTGTCACGGCCCGCCTGCCGCCGACCACAACTGCCTGGCGTTTTCGGTCAACGGCATGTCGGCCGATGGGAGCGTCGACTACGCCCTCATTCTCAACAATATTGCCGCGCACCAGCGCCAAGTAGTGCCGGCCCACTCGGTGGGCGGCCAGGTCAGCCGCAAGCCTCAGGTGAGCCTGGTCGGTCTTTGCCACAATCATGACACCCGTGGTATTGCGATCCAGACGGTGAACAATGCCCGGCCTCAGCGGTCCTCCGATACCAGACAGGTTCATCTGCCTGCCCAAGAGGGCATTGACAAGCGTTCCTGTTGTCCGACCCGCCCCCGGATGGACCGTCATGCCGCGCGGTTTGTCCACCACCAGCAGGTCATCGTCTTCGTACAGCACGGCGATTGCGATATCCTCAGGGGGCACGCATGCCGAAACGTCCTCAGGCGGCGGCAACGACACCTCTATGACGTCGCTTGCGCGCACCCGGTAAGACGGCTTGATTTCCACTTTGCCATTTACCCGAACCGCTCCATCTTCTATGAGGCGCTGGATAAAAGAACGCGAAGGAGCAACCTGCTCCTTCGCAAGGTACACATCCAGCCTCAAGCCTGCATCGGCATGAGCAGGGCTAGAGACGATCATCCCCATGGATTACGCCCGCGCCGAAGGTCCCTCGGCGCCCGGTGTGCCCGACTTGATGGACTTTATTGTGCACGTCCTGACCCTGACCACTCCAAAGGCCAATACCGCCAGAAGAACGCAGAAAACCTGAGTGGCGGTAAAGGGCGCGAAGTAGTCACGAACACCTACCCGCCAGAACTCAACGATGAACCGAGCCACAGAATACATCCCCACATACAGCCAGAGTATCTGGCCTTCGAACTTCTTCTTCGGCTCAGCTGCCGTCAGTAGGAAGAATATTATGACGCTCAAGATCGCCGAATACAGCTGCGTGGGATGGCGCAGCACGTCGCCGGCACCTGCGGCAAGAGCCCACGGCACCTCGCTGATGTGGCCATAGCAGCACCCGTTGAGTAGGCAACCGACGCGCACGATGGCATATCCAATGGTTACGGCAGGCGCGACAACGTCTGCCATCTTGCCGATGGAGATCTTCTGCCTGCGGCAGTACAGCGCGCCCACGCCGATGCCGGCGCCCAGCCCTCCGAAGTAGGATAGCCCCCCGTCGCGCATGTAGAACACGCTGATGGGGTAATCGATGTAGCTCCCGATGTTGAGCAAGACGTAGAGCAGCCTGGCCCCGATTATCGACGCAATACAGGCGAACAGCGCAAGGTCGATCACGTTATCGGGATCCACGCCCTTCTTCTTTCCGGTCCAGGCGGCGTACACCGTTCCGACTACGAAGGCGACCGCAAGCGAAAGCCCCCACGAGTAAACAGGGTATTTCCACAAGTTGAATAGAACAGGATGCACGAATTACTCCTCCTTCCGCCCTGGGCTGCGCATCATTCCCAATAGAATCAGCGCTACCCCCACAACAATGGCAGTGTCGGCCAGGTTGAACACCGGCCATGGCCCTACTTCCACAAAATCAACAACGCCCCCGAAGCGCAGCCTGTCGATGAGGTTGCCCAGCGCGCCCCCAAGCCCAAGGCCGAGGCCGAACCGGGCCGGCCAGTTCGAAAGCGATACCCTGGGATAAGACACAACGATGATTCCCACCGCCGCCAGCGCGGCCGCAATAAGCATAGGTTGCCTGCCCTGAAAGACACCGAACGCAGCGCCGGCATTGCGCACGTGAGTGATGCGAACAAGCCCGCCCAGGCATACGACTGAGCCATACATCGGAACCAGTCGCGACACGACAGATTTCGAAATCTGATCAAGCAGCGCAACCCAGGCCGACACCAGAAACAGCGCCACAGGCCTCCACTCCATCGCAAGTAGCAAAGTCCGTGCCTTATTGTAGCACACCAGCATGGCGCAGTAAACGCTTCATCCGACGACACCCCAGCGCTCAGTGGGAGTCCACGTCGCCCGAGTAGCTGGCCTCATCATCTTGCGGGCTGTTGGCATTTCCATAGGACGCCAGAGCGTCCCAGATGTCCTCGCCGTGCACCCCCGGGTCGTCGTAAGCCCTGGCCGGGTCGACGCCCCCAAAGGGCGGCCGTATCACCTCTTCCTCGATAGGCCTAGCGTCTCCCATACCCGCGGATGAGGGCTGCCTGACCCCGCACGTAGCGCAGCTCGCAGCCCATGGAATGGCATCAAGGCGCTCGAGTGGTATGTCTCGGCCGCACTGGACGCACTTCCCGTAAACGCCCTTATCAACCCGGTCCAAGGCCGCGTCGATCTGGGCAAGCCGGTCTTCGCTGTGGTTTATCAGGCCCAGATTGATTGAACGCATCTCCAGCGCGGAACTGGAATCGGCTGTGTGGTTGTCGTAGCTCGATAGCTCGCCGGCCCAGTCGGATTCGGGTCGATCAAAGCCTGACGTTTCTTCCAGCACAGTGATGCGAGACTCGGCGCGCTCCTTCGCCCTCAGAAGCTTCTTCCTGTATATTCCCAGTGTTCTGGGGTCCATTCCGCCGCCTCCGCTTTCTCCCCCCGCACTCAGCCTCGGTGTTCCTCGACGAATCTGACGATATCGGAGACGAACTTGCCGATTATGGGGACATTAAGCGAGATGATGGCGGACAGGAGATAGAGGAACACAGCAGCGAGTACCGATGCCCCTACGGCAAAGCCAAACCCCCGCGCCGCGCCGCCTAGGAAGTTTGACCAGATGACGCGCCGGGGGTTCCGCATGAACTCGACGTACTCGGCGATGCTGGACTCCTCGAGCCTTCTTGATAGTTCAACGATCTTAGGCACGAGGGAGTTCCCCGAAAGGCCTGCCCCAGAGCGGACATGGGCATGTTCACGAGCTCTGGCCCGAGGTTTCCTACGCAAGCGCTACACCTCGCATGGTGTAGACTGCCCGAGCGCCGCGGGTTTTACTCCTTCCGGCCATCGCGCGCCTGGCCGAGCTGCACATCAGATATGCTCACCGCGGAGTCTTCGAGCATCTCGAGATACGCCTCGAGCATGGCCTTCATGCGGGCCCGGAGTGTGCCGTGCTGGGCTACAAGATCCTCCAGACGCTGTTGCTGACCGCGCACCTTCTCCTGGGCGCGATCGAGAACGGCAGCAGCCTCCCTCTCAGCATTCTCCACGATCAAGTGGGCTTTCTCCTCAGCGTTTCGCCGGGCGTCCTCCGAGGCCTTCTGCGCCATCAACAGTGTCTGCTTAAGCGTCTCGCCGATGTCGGCCGGACCATGCTCCGGGGGCTTTTCGGCTAGTGAACGAAGCCTCTCCTTGAGCTCGGCATTCTCCCGGTAGAGCTGGTCGTAGCTCTGGCCCACAAGGTCCAGAAAGTCGTCTACCTCGGCCGCGCTGTATCGGCCAAACCTGGCTGTGAACTGCTTGGAATGCACCTCAAGTGGCGTAAGCATTCCTAACCCTCCTCCCTACGGTCAGTCATCTGCGCAGAATAACGTGTGAGAACCACACAGGTCCGCCCACGCTTCGTGGCCCCCGCCACTTCCTCAACGACGAGCCTGCCGCGCCCGCGGCAGACAATCACATCTCCGGGCGAAACGTGCGCCGCCGGCGAATCCACAGCCACGCCGTTTATGCGAAACCTGCCCACCTTGATCTCCTGCGCCAGGCGTGTACGCGAGGCCGGGAAACCCGCCCCGGCCACTGCGTCAAGACGCATCGAAGCTACGGTAGCGCGCATGGTCTTTGCAGCCTGCCCCGGATAAGAAACCTCAGCTGGGTCCAGCTCTGCCAGATCGGATAAGGCGCGGTCGCCGCGACCGCCGCGTCCGCTGCTGAAAACCTGTGCGTCGATGACGCCCTGCCATTCCTGGCCGGTCCAGAAAAGGTCGCCCATGCTCTCGCGGGGTATGCCCATCGCACGCAGGCAGGCCACCAAAGACTCATGCTCATGGCCGACGCTGCCGGCCGCCGCAGTGCCGCGAAGAGCAAAGAACGATACCTGCGGATCGTAGGCTTCATCGATGTAGTAGGCCGGCATCGCCACAGTCTTCCGGCGAAGCGCTCCCCGGTATCCCCCGTAGCGCTTCACAACGATATCGGCATTACCCGACAGGGCCCGCGCCACGGTCTCCTGCTCTTCGGGTTCGAGGAAGCCCATGGAAACAGGAGAGCTGGATTGGATAGCTCTGCGCGCCGAATCGCGCGCCGTCGATTCAAGGTCCATAACTTGCCTCCACTTTGATGCTGCGCGGGCCGAAGATCGCCGTTCCCACCCGCACGATGGTTGAGCCTTCTTCCACAGCAACCTGGTAGTCGCCGGACATCCCCATGGATAGCTCGTCCATAACCACGTTGCTCAGGCGAAGAGCTGAGAGCTCGCGCGCTAGGCAACGTAGAGCCCTAAACCACACCCGGGCATCCTCCGGATTGTCCGAATATGGGGCCATGGTCATCAACCCGCGAAGGCGCAGATTTTCAAACCTGGGCATCTCCCGCAGCACGCCGGCCGCAGCATCGGGCGCTACTCCATACTTGGTGGACTCCCCGGATACATTCACCTGAAGCAGCGTATCGAGGGAGACCCCGCGGGCAGCGCACCTTCGGTCGAGCTCCTCCGCGAGCTCCAGGCTGTCGAGAGACTGGATCACCGAGAACAGCTCCACAGCGTGCCGGGCCTTGTTGCGCTGCAGGTGCCCCACTAAGTGCCACATGGGCGAGCTTGGCACCTGCGGGACCTTCTGAGCAGCCTCCTGCACCCGATTCTCGCCGAGATGGCCGACGCCGGCCGATACTATGCTACATACACTGGCCACGTCCACATTCTTCGTCACGGCGACCAGCCTGATCTCGGATGGATCGCGCCCCGCCCGCGCGGCAGACGCAGCCATGTTTTCGAGCACACAATTGAGATTATCGAAGATAGACGGCAAGACTTACCACCTCGGACAGAACTAGATATTCTCCGCCATGCTGCGGATTCCTCTACCGCGGCCTGCAGAGCACCCGGTCGCCCTCTCGTATTCCCTCGATCGCTACCTCTTCCTCATTCATGCCGAGTACGGTCACGCTGCGCCATATGAACCGGTTGGTCCTGAGCAGCCATACACCGTCGTCGTCACCCTTTCGCGCAAGGGCCGAGCGGGGAATGAGGATACCTGATACACGATCTGTTATGAGCACGACCTTCTCCGAACGCAGATCGGTCAAGGTCGTAGCGTAACGGTCGAGGGCAATGTGAAAGGCCCAAGTGTCGGCTGATATATCCGGTCGTCGGCGGCTGCCTATCACCGTGGCCGGGACGGCCTCTGTGGCAAGCCTGGGAAAGCGCACACGCACCCTGCCTCCTGCTCCAGGCGTTGCGTCTTCAGGTACATCCGCGAACACCAGCAAGCTGGTGCGGAGGTTCTGCACTTCCCGAAAGACCGCGGCGCCCGCGGCAACCGAATCGCCTTCGGAGCAGACGCGCGGATATGGTGTGTAATCGGCGGGCGAAATCTCGAGGAGGTCGGGATTGGCCGGGCTGTACACGCCCTCCAGACCGTCGATGTGAGTGCTGATGAGAGATGCGGCAAAGGAGCGAAGCACCGCTCGCGCACGTGCGGAAGAGGTGTCGGATCGGCGCTTGGCCTCGGCCACCGCGGCAGCGGCAGCCCGCATCTCGTCCCCGATCCGGGCAAGCGAATCCACCGCGGCAGACTCGCGTTGACGCAGCTCAGACAGCTCCGTGTGAAGCCGGTTTACATTCTTTGCGTCCTTGCGATCGGTGTACGCCCGAAGCTCAGCTTCCTTGATGGCAACCTGAACCCTCAGCGCAGACAGACGTTCCTTCTCGCGCTGCTCGCGGATGGCACACTCCTGCGCGAATCGGTCAATCTCCTCCTGCGCTTGAAGCGAACTGGATTGAGGGGCCTGGGCAGCGGCTTTGTCGCGCACTTCGGCCACGACTGCGCCTGCTGCCACCCGCTCACCGTTCTCCGCGACAAAGTGGATCACGCCGCTGATCGGAGTTGCCACAATTCGCTCATCGCGGACAATCACTGCATCGCCCGGGTAGGACACGTCGACCGAGCCCAGATAGGCCTGAGCCGTTCTGGACGACCTCATCGTGATCATGGGGCGAACGGCGGCGAAAAGGGAATATGAGAGCACTGCGACTACGACAACAGCTGCAGCCTTCGCAAAACGTTTCTGGGCGCGCTCCGCGGGAGTATGCTCCAGAAGCCGCGGCCGCTTTCGCCTTGGAGTAGTCCACATCCCTGCATCTGCCCCTTGCTCTTCCCCCACGATTGGCGTGGATAACCGCGCCTGGTTCGATCTTCATTATACCACGACGCGCTCATGTTCCGGCTACACCGTCTGCGTAAGGAAGTCGTTGGCCACCAGGGTATGGTCGGAGGTTTCGACCTGATACATAGAGCCGTCGTAGCCAACGGTTCTGATTACCGATAGCACCCCAAAGGGCCGAAATACCGGATCTTCCCCGACAGGACGCGCGCTCTTGCCCAGCGCGGGCTGTTCGAAGGCCATTATGGCGTCTCCCGCGCCGAGGTCCCTGGCCGGCACAACGACGTCCTCCATCCCGCGCTTGACAGCGATCTTGTGGTCGCCCGTCAGTGAGATCTGCCCTGAACGCGTGCGAACGCACAACAGCTCTTCGCCTTCCCACAGGCGCCTGCGGCTGACAGACGTCAACTCCACCCAGCCGTCGCGGCCAAGCACCTTCAGGTTGCCGAGGGCCGAACAGTCTGGTTCGTCGTTGAGCATGGCGTCGAAATGGTCCAGCGTAACCCGCCTAACCTCGCCTGCGGAATCCTTGACAAGTACTGCTGTATTCTCTGGCAAGCAACTTTGCATGAAGCATCCCTCCAGCAGGCGCAGTATAGCATCACGTGGCCCGGCTTTCAAGAAAAATCGATCCGCAGATCGATCCGCGTTGACGATGGGCGGTCCCAGCCTGTCCTCCCTATTGCAACCCCATATCGTCTGTCCCAATACGCGGTTGATACATGCGGGGCTAACCGGGCGTGTATCCACCGGCACCGGCCAGTTCTGAGTCGTCTACCAAGACCACGTCTTTCCCGACTTTCCTTATGTTCTCCCAGTCGAGCACGAGTTCGCCGCCACGCCCCAAAAAGCCCAGGATCCTGCCGCCTCCGGGAATCACGAAGCTCACGATCTTTCCTGTATCCATGTCGATCTCCATGTCGAATATGTAGCCAAGCCGCTTGCCGTCATTGACGCTGACGACTTCTTTCACGCGGAGTTCGGAAGCTCGGAGAATCATTGAGGCACCTCCTGCAGGCGATGATAAACCTTCACATTGTATGCAGGAGGCGTTGGATGAGTGCATTCGCCAGCGCAGAAGCTGGATCTGGAGCAGGAGGCAGGTCTACCAGCTGCGCGCGTGCTGGGACTGGGGCCACTTCAGAAGGCGACAGGCCCAGGTGGGGATCTCCCAAGTGAGCTGGGCTAGGGTCAGGGGCCTGGCATGCATGGCGAGTTCGAGGGTGAGGAACCGGCCGCCAGTGGTCGCAGCGACATCCAGAATGCGGGCTCTTTCAAGGTCCACTGGGCACAGGGGCGGGAAGAGCACACACCACCAATTGGCGCCCATAGCAGGTCCGATCGCGACTTTGAGAGCGCGGTAGTCCCCGGCCGGCAGTGAGGTGTTGCCATATGAGACGCTCGGAAAGGGGAACACGCCGAGGTCGGCTTGAACTTGACATGAAGTTCCGCTCCTAGCCACCGCTTCTCCAGCAACCGCCTCTATCCTCGACAGATTCGCCTGAAGTATCCGCGCTGCTTGATCGGCATCGTCCGCCAGCTGCAGGAGCCTTCCGGTCTCGTCGAGCACCCTGTCGCGCACGGCGAATTTCAGCCGCTGGCTCTGGGAATCGTCGCCGGGCGCGACGACGTGCAGTCTGATCAGGTTGGACGGGTTGTAGGCAGGCGCCGCCTCATCGGAGGCTCGTGCTCCAATAGGTCGTGCAGTCGCAGCCACGAAGCATATGAAAGCCAGCGCAAGTATGGCGGCGCATGTTACTACCCTGACAGCTAGTTCGTGTTTGATGGTGTTACCCTCCTCTACATCGAGCCCCTCATCTGTCGGAGTGCAGCTTTTTCCAGCCTAGACACTTGTGCCTGTGAAATCCCGATCTCGTCGGCTACCTCCATCTGGGTCCTGCCCTCGAAGAACCGCAGCTTCAGTATAAGGCGCTCGCGCGCCGGCAACCTCAGCATGGCCTCCTTGATCGATATACCCTCAAGCCAATTGACGTCGAGGTTCTTGTCATCCGACACCTGGTCCATTACGTAGATGGGGTCGCCCCCGTCGTGGTATATCGGCTCGAACAAGGATATCGGTTCCTGTATGGCGTCCAGGGCGTATACTATCTCCTCGCGCGGAAGGCCCAGCGCCGCGGCGATTTCGGTCACTGTAGGCTCTCGGGAGGTGTCGGCGACAAGCCTGTCGCGGACCTGCAGCGCCCGGTAGGCGATGTCGCGCAGGGATCGCGACACCCTGATCGGGTTATTATCCCTCAGATACCGTCTGATCTCGCCGATTATCATGGGCACTGCATATGTGGAGAATTTGACGTTTTGCCCCAAGTCGAAGTTGTCGATGGCTTTGATCAGGCCTATGCACCCCACCTGGAATAGGTCGTCAACGTACTCGCCTCTGTTGGTGAACCGCTGAATGACCGACAATACCAGTCGGAGGTTGCTGTATATCAGTTTGTCGCGCGCTTCCTCATCGCCGTCGCGCACTGCCTCCAAAAGCTCCCGTATCTTCGCACTCGACAACACCGGAAGTTTCGAGGTATTGACACCGCAGATCTCTACTTTGTTCAGCGCCATTTCGGAACAACTCCACTATCTGAACTTCGTGTCGCCGCTCTTCCAGTAAGAGTATTGCTCCGATGTTCCGGGTTTATTCTGTTGCGCTTGTTCGAATTGAGCGTCAATACGCAGGTCGTCAGAACAATGTGGCGCCCGGTCGGGTGGATTTCCCCCCGCGACCGGGCGCCAAGCCGGCACGTGCCGTCGACAGCTCCAGTGATGGTCTCACTCAGCCCTGACTATCTGATGCCTCAGCTTTATCAGGATTCTCTTCTCCAGCCTGGATATGTATGATTGCGAGATTCCCAGCAGGTCGGCTACCTCCTTCTGAGTCTTCTCGGACCCGCCTGTGAAGCCGAATCTCAGCTCCATGATACGTTTCTCCCTGCCGGTAAGGGCCGCCAGAGCCTCGCTGAGCAGGGCGCGATCTACTTCCTCCTCGATGGCCTGGTATATGAGATCATCGTCAGTCCCGTACACGTCTGAAAGCAGAAGCTCGTTGCCGTCCCAGTCGACGTTGAGTGGTTCATCAAAGGATACTTCACTGCGAATCCTGTTTGTCTTGCGCAGGTGCATCAGGATTTCGTTTTCGATGCACCTGGAGGCATATGTGGCCAGCTTTATCCGCTTGCTTGGATCAAAGGTATTAACGGCCTTTATCAGGCCGATGGTGCCAATGGACACAAGATCCTCTACGCCCACTCCGGTGCTTTCGAACTTGCGCGCAATGTACACGACCAACCTCAGATTGCGCTCCACCAGTTCCGCCCTGACATCCTCGTCCCCGCCCATAAGCCGACCGATCAGGCATGCCTCCTCGTCGGGCGTAAGAGGGGCCGGCAGCGTCTCGTGGCTTCCGACGTAACAGACTGAGTCGTCAGCCGTGGCCAGTCTGCCGAGGATTCTGATGAGCAGCAATCGGACGATCCAGAGGGCTCTCTCAATCATCTCCATCTGAGCAAGCCTCCCATATGGACTCACGCGGCGGTCAGGATATCTGGGTTGAGCAGCGCCCGGTAGTTGCCGCCCGGGCACAGTGTAGACGTATGAACGCATACCACAGCACGCGAAGTAGTGATGGTTCTCCCCCCGTCCGCCACGCGTACTCGGTCGGGCCTGAAGCCCACCATCATCCCCTTATCCCTGCCCACGGAGGAGTACGGAACGGCCCTGAACCGCGATGACCAGGTCGAGCCGGCGACAGCCCGCGCCTGCGCCATGAAGTCGTCGCCGGGCCGAGCTAAGGCTTCCCTGACCTCGCAAGGCAGTGCCGACTCGATCGCGCCGTACTCCACGATTATCACGGGATTTCTGGAAGCCGGGTCACGCAGGCGATTACCTGTGTCTATCAGTGCCTGAACCGAAACACGATCGGCGCCGAAATCGATGTCGACTGGAACTACGAAAAGCCCGTCGCGAATGCCGCGATGGACTGCGCCCCAGCCCGCCTCGGCCGCAAGCGCCACTGCTGCGATGGCCGCGATGAACGAGGTTGCCCGGTTCCCGGCGGTGAAGGAGTAAGCGGCTGTCGCCGCGCCTCCGGCCAGCGCAGTCAGGAGCGAGCGATAGAACAGCGCTGTAGCCGTGGCCCGCAGCGACATCCCGGGGAAAGCCAGTATCAGTGAGGCGCAGGCAGCCACGGTCGCGGCAGTAATCGAGACGCCCGACTTCAGGTCTGCAAGGCCCACCTGCGCCAAGCTAACCATGGCCACGAACACGGCCGTCGACAAGCCTGCGCCAGCGGCAAGCCTGGGCCTCACGCACGGCCCGGAGCCAGCTCTGGGCGCTACCGCGCCGCCCATCTGCCGCACAGCCCACAGGGTGATGAGGTCTAGGAGAAAAGTGCTGCCGGCCATAAGTAGCAGGGAGTCAACGTACAAGCGGATCACCTGCGGCACCCCCCACTACGTAATTGTATTCAGTGTAGCACCCCCTCACTCCGAAAGGTGTCGGGTTGGGGCGATG
>ERZ795031.3101-NODE-3101-length-15091-cov-3.587989_pt1 | contig 15091 bp, 10 predicted proteins | sample MGYA00375123_ERZ795031 | MGnify/ENA primary metagenome ERZ795031 (study PRJEB30166, sample SAMN05720159) | activated sludge metagenome | isolation source: anaerobic digester from wastewater treatment plant | place: USA | collected 2015-04-21 ... | reverse complement strand
TATTTCCATGCCTGAAAAAAAAGCTGAAAATAACAACGAAATTATGATTATGACAATAGTAGAACTCATATTAATTACTGATTTTCAGATGTTGAAACAGAATCAGGTGCTTCTTCTATAGGTATTATACCTTGCGGTTCCAATATAGTATATTTTGTTAACTTTTGATTGGATTCTAAACCAATTCCATTAATTATACGTTCTTTTTGTGTTATGGTTACAAATCTGTCTGTGTAAATACGATCATTTCTTTGCTCCACGAATAATTTTTCGGACTCAAATTTTTCTCCATCAAGATTCATTGCCTTTACGTTCCCACTCAAAATCCACATTTCTTTATGATTGTAATATATTGCTGTATCCGCATCTACATTTGCATAAACATTTAAATTTTCATCAAATTTTTCTAAATGTATTCCATGTGGAAAATCCCAATATGGTTCCTCTGCTTTGTCAAATACCAACCATTCAGGTGTTTCAAGACGATATCTGGTAATTCCAGAATCTGATATAACAGTTGAAACATCCCATGCATGAATTAGTGCGACAGAATCACGTGAATTGGATAATTCTTCCGTGGATTTAACTCGAGATGAACAGGAAATAAACACAAACATAACGGTTGCTAAAAAAGCGACCGTTATGTAAGTATTAAGATATTTAATTAATATTTTCTTCAAATCAGAAAAAACTTAGTCCCTACAACGAACTGTCTCCCCTATCCATCCACCAATTAAGAACAATTCTCCAACATTCAATTCCGGTTTAAAGAATACATCTTCTTTTGAAGGGTAAAATTTGCGATAGCTATTTATAAGTTGTTGTGCTTTGTCTGCAATTGAAGGATCGACTGATTTTGCTTTCTCTAATTTATCAACAGCCGCCCAATAAACAGTTTTTGCTAAAATCTTGTCATCAGTATATGGATTATGACTATTGTCTGCATACATTTGAGCTATTAAGATATATGGAGCGCCATTAGATGGATCAAGTTCTATTGCACGTCTTGCAGCTGCACGAGCTTCTGTGTAATGATCCATTTGCATTTCCAGAGCCGCTATTATATACTGATATTCATATTTAACAGAATCATTGTCAGCCAATTTAATTGCTTCGTTAAAGAAACGAACTGCATTTGAATATTCTTTTTTCTTTGCTGCTTGATAACCGCATCCTGCAGCTGTTTCTGCTGTAGGATTCAATTTATGAGCATATAAAGATGCTTTAAAATAAACATCAGATTCTTTACATCCGGCCTTTGAGAACAAAGTTATAATAGTTCCTAGTTCATCAACATTTTCTTTAGACGTTTCAACTTTTGATGCAAATACGCTTTCAAGTGTAGCACAATCGGCAGCACCACTATTGGTAAACATTTGATTAATATTATTGCGCACTAATTGATAGTTTGGAACATATTTATCTGCTTTTGCAATTCTACCATCTAATATTGAACCCAATCTTAAATATTCGTTAATAAAATTTGTTCTATATTCATCTTTATTTGATTCATATTGCTTTTCCAACATTTGGAAATAAGCATTCATAACATCAGCATCACATTGTTCGCCCATATAATCAACTGCTGTTTTTAACCATGGTAATGCTTTTGTTATTAAATCTACATCACCGGAATAGTTTATATAATCAATAGCTTGACGTCCACGTATCCATGGTCCGGGATAATTTTTATCATCTCCAAAATATTGAATACGTTTATCATAGCATTCCATCAACATTTTAAACCATTCTTGTTTCTTAACTACATCTTTTTCTTTGCTCATTTTAGTAGCAATTAAAAATGCACCTTGACTATAAAGAGTACGACCACCTGCTTGAGGACATTCGTCATAAACAATCTTCCAGCTGTTATACGCAGATTCATAATCTTTAATTTTATAATAACTGCCATAAAGACTTAGATTTTCGATACAACGGATACTATCTTCACCTGTTCCAAAGCGACTTCCATCATCGACACCTTTTGCGCTATACGCAGATATAGAGCTAATAAACGCTCCTATCATCAGAATGTACTTAAAGTTTTTCATTTCCGTAATGTTAAAGTTGTATATTGTATTAATTGAATTTCCTTTTAACAAACCAACGTTCGTTCAAAGACACATTCAATCCAATTTTGAAATACTGTTCAAGCAATTTTGTAGTTGATACAGAACCACGCTGACCATATTCCAATAATAAATTCAATGTTGTAAGTGAACTAAACAAAGGGAAACCGATACCCATAGTAATTGCGAATTCGTTATAGTATGCACCATTAACTTTTGCGTATGAATTTGAATAATTTGCACCTAAACGATAACACATAGTCTCATAATATTTTTTTGAATTCACTTTGGGTACATATTCGATACCTATAGCGCATTTTGAACGATTAGCTAAAGTATCTGTATATCCATAGTAACGTGAATCTTTAAAATTTTGCCACGAATAATCGGCACCGACTAAAATCATTTCACCTATACGATAAGAAGCACCAACTCCTATTGTTTGTGGATAGTCAAAATCATATTTAGTATCATCAGTCACTGTCGTGTTTGTAATTGTTGTAATTTGACTAGTTATATTCATAGGAAGTTTAAAAGCATATGTTCCTCCTATAACTAATTCATCATTTCCTATAGGTTGATGATATTGCAAACCTAAATCACAAAGGAATGAATTTGAATACAATGCAGCAGTTTGTGTTGTTCCCACATAAAGATTTTCATCAGGAAATGTTACTTGACGTATATGTTTGATATTTCCAAACATATAACGACCATTAATACCGATTGCCACGCGATCAAGGATATCGAAAGATAAACCTAAATAGACTTGTGTAAAGCCACCCGTGCCATAAAAAGATTGCTTAACTGAAAGCAAACTATCGGGCTCTTCATATGGATCTTGCGTAGAGGTAGAAGTGTAATCATATCCGATAGACGAATATGGAAGTATACCAAAACTTACTGCCATAAATTTCCATAAAGTAAATTGAAATGCAACATAATCAAGATTTCCTGTGAATTGAGTAAAACTAGCATCTCCTGTATTCAAACCATCAACGACACCTGATACTCCAATATCCATCATGAAAGTTAAACTATCTATTGATGTATATGAAGCCGGATTCATAGGATTAATATGTCGTTTATCACGTATTCCATAGCCTAAACCACCCATTGACTGAGTTGCGGCAAATGACTGACTCTGCAATTCACCATATCCATAACGCGAATAAGGAGACAGTGTATTATTTTGCGATAAACAGACCGCTGTTACTGCAAAAAATATTACGGTAGTTATTATTCGTGTACGGGACATAAATTATAGTTTAATATGCAATTCAAACCTATTAGGAGCAAATTTGGAGATACAAAGATGCTACTTTTTAATTTCTTGGCAAAGAAAAAAGCATCACCACCTGTTAAAAAAGTCAAAAGATTGGGATATATAGATTGCAAAAATGATATATAAGAATCAATTTCAAAAGCGATTCCATATACTACTCCATTCAAAATTGCGTCATTAGTATTACTTCCAATATTTGAATTTGTATCACTCAAAGAAACCAACGGTAATTTATGCGTATAATCATGTAAAGATTTTAAACGCATATTTGCTCCGGGAGCTATATTACCGCCAAGATATTTTCCTGTCTCATCAATTAATTCATATGTAAGTGCTGTTCCTGCATCTACCACTAAAACAGAATGTTCCGGATGTAATTCGTGAGCTGCTACTGCCAAAGCAATGCGATCAGGACCTAAAGTATTAGGGGTTTTATATGCATTAATTATTGGGATAGGTGTTTGTGAATCAAGAAATATACAAGGATTAAATTTTGTTTTTAAATATTCTGAAAGAATTGAATCAATTGCCGTAACAGAACAAACTATCGCTCTTTTAATCTGAAACATACTTAATAAAGTTTCACATTCTTTGACAGAAAATTTTTCATATGCATACTCATGAATACATTTGTTTCCATCAAAAACAGCAGATTTTACTCTAGTATTTCCAAAATCAAGCGTGAGGTTCATGTTTTCTTATTTTTTCTTCCCAAATAACCCACATCAAAAATATAATTCCGTAAAATACATATTTCGAAATTTCATGCAGTGGATCAAACCAAGCTCCATTAATTTTTGTGCCATAAGTTATCATTGCTATTCTAATAATATTGAGTATTGCGATAACTATCAAACCGGATGGCACATACCATAATTTACGCAAATTACTACCGGGATAAAACGCTATAATACAAAAGAATACGAACATTTGTTTTATTCCGCTACAACTCCATACTATATTGATAACGGCATGAGATTCTTTACTGAATATGGTGTTATCAAACATACCAACATCAATACCTAAGATATTATTAAGTAATATATAAACTGATTTAGTAAGTGTTATAGAAACAGAATTAAAGAAGTTTGTTACATCCATCCCCCATAAAAATAACATAGGATTACCGCTCAAATCAATATCTTCCTCAAAACTATATCTCCAAGCAAAATGCGCTAATAATAAGATTATTACAAAATATAAGGGACCTTTTAGAAAGTAAAATCGTTCTAAAATTTGCTTAGCATTCAATTTAATCTTGTTTATCATATAGCTACTTTTGAAAATGGAACAGAATCTATTTTATCAAAAATTCCGGCTTTGTATTTAAAATAACCTGTTACTGCAATCATTGCAGCATTATCCGTTGTATATGAAAATTTTGGGAGAAATACTTCCCAACCATAATGCGATGCATAATCATTAAATGCAGCTCTTAATCCACTATTCGCTGATACCCCGCCTGCAACTGCTACTCTATTAATTGACAATGCATCAGCAGCTTTTTTAAGTTTACTCATCAACACATTAATCACAGTGCTTTGAAATGATGCACATAAATCTGCTTTATTTTGCTCGATAAAATCGGGGTTTTCCTTTAATGCATCACGTATCAAATATAAAAATGAAGTTTTTAGTCCACTAAAACTATAATCATAGCCATCAATATTTGGTTTAGCAAAATGAAAAGCATTAGGATTACCTTCTTTAGCAAGTTTATCTACAAAAGGACCACCGGGATATGGGCCATTTAAAACTTTTGCACACTTATCAAAGGCTTCTCCCGCTGCATCATCAATTGTTTGACCTATGATTTGCATATCATCATAAGCTTTAACTAAAACTATTTGTGAATTACCACCGGAAACTAATAAGCATAAAAAAGGAAAATCAGGTACATGAGATTCAATGCCTTCTTCACGTATAAAATGAGCTAATACATGTGCTTGTAAATGATTAACTTCAATAATCGGGATATTTAAAGCTGTTGATAATCCTTTGGTAAAAGATGTGCCCACTAGCAAAGAACCTATTAAGCCGGGACCTCTTGTATATGCAATAGCAGACAACTCTGTTTTATCAATATTTGCACGTTTAAGAGCTTCATGTACGGTAGGAATAATATTTTGCTGATGCGCACGCGATGCCAACTCAGGAACGACTCCTCCGTAATCACTATGAACTGCTTGACTCGAGATGACGTTAGAAAGCAAATATCCGTTTCTCAGAACGGCTGCTGAAGTATCATCACATGATGATTCTATGCCTAATATGACCACTTCATCATTTTTTTTCATTTGCTATTTCATGAATGACGATTTATTCGTAATTTTGTTACTTAAAACTAAACTGCAAAGTTATTAAAAAATTCTTTACCATAGTTATTACAATAGTGGTTATTATTATTAGTATACCACTATCGGTCACCTTGTTGTTAAGCAGCAAAGTTGTTCAGGCTTATGTTGTTGAGCAAATTACAAATTCATTATCCGAGCAATTAGGTACAGAAGTTAGAATAGGCTCTGTAAAATACAATTTATTCTCAACAATAAAATTAAATGATATCTATTTAGAAGATACTGAAAACGATACTCTTGCTTGCATACAATCTTTTTATGCTGACGTAAAAATACTTCCGTTATTTAAAAAACAAGTAGTGGTTGAAGCTATTAATGTTGATGAAATGGATTTTAGATTAAAGAGTGATAGTACAGGACGGACCAACTTACAGTTTTTAATAGATGCTTTTACACCAAAAGAGAAAAAAAAGCAACAGCCTCTTCTTTTCCAATTTCAAGTAAAAGATTGCCAATTAAGAAATTGCCGTTTTAAGTATGATAATACAGATTTAGAACGTTCTTCTTTAATACCATTTGACCCTAATCATATTTATGTTGACAAACTCAATTTAGATGTAAAATTAAATTGTGCAAAGACTGATACAGTAAGTCTTGAAGTGAATAGTTTAGACTTGCATGAGCAATCCGGATTAACAATATCGAAATTATGTTTTGATGGCTTTTTAGGTAAAAATGCGATCAAAATAAAGGATTTTAAAATATTAATGCCTGAATCAGATATCAGATTAGATAGTTTAACTATTAGTTATGACAGTTTGTCTCAACTAAGTAAAATTGACTCATTCCAAAATAGTTTTAGGTTTAATTTTTCAATGCCAAAATCATATATCAAAGGAAATGATTTGGCTTGTTTTGCTCCTATTTTAAAGGGTTTAAGAAATCCTATAAAAACATCTGCAGCTATAAATTATTCTAATAAAACTCTAAGATTAAAGGATTTTTCGGCTTCTTATGGAAATAATATAAATATACATACTTCAGCTAATATATCGGATCCTTTTAATCCAAACGAAACATTTGTGTATGCAGACATTAGTGAAGTAAGGATTGGACGAGATGAATTAGAAAATCTCATATCCGATTTAACAAAAGAACCATTTATATTGCCAAAAGAAATGCAAAATCTTGGTGATTTGCTTTATAAGGGTAATATATCCGGATTTTATTCAAATCTCGTTGCATACGGCCGATTAATAACACAAGTCGGAGTCATAAAAACAGATTTGATGATGAGTTATATTCCTAATAATCAAAATATTAAGTTTAAAGGAAAGATTGGAACTCAAGACTTCAATTTAAACAGATTACTAGGTAAAGACACAAAGCTACAACATCTTTCAATGAATGTTGAAGTTGATGGAGAAATACCTCAAAATAAAAAAATTACAGGAAAAGTCAGTGGACGAATAAATTCATTTACATACAATGGATATGATTTCAATGACATCACAATAGATGGTAATTACAGCCAAGAAAATGCATCCGCAGATATTAAGTATGGTGATGAAAATAGGAATGGAAATATTTTAATACATTCAGATATTGATTTTAAGGATAAAATTAAAAAATTCAATTTATTTGCCAGAGTTGACTCTATCAAACCAAATCCTCTGAAATTGATCGATTCCTATCCAACATTCAAGGCTTCATTAATAGCAAAATCTCAACTTCAATTTACAACAATAGATGATATATTGGGATATATAAGTATTGATTCTTTGTCATTGTTTAACGATAATGAATCATACAATATAGATAGTCTCGTTGTAAGAGCAACAAAAGAAAACGATATTCAACGCATCACAATCAGTTCTGAACCTATAAGAGCATTTTTGGAAGGTAAGTATACATTTTCAACATTAGGATCTAATTTACAGTATTTACTAACGGAAGAATTAACAACATTTAAACCGATACAATTAAAACGCAAACAACCATCAAACGATTTTACATTTAGTTTTGACATATCCCCCATTTCAGAATTAACTTATGTATTTGAAAAAGACATTTATATTGAAGATACGACTTTTATAAGAGGTAAATTCAGCGACTTTGAAAACTCAATAGAACTAACAGCCTTTACGAATAATATCTTTTTGGGTAATAAGAGTATGGATTCTGTTTCACTACATATACATAACTTGCAAGAAAAAATTCAATTACGCTTAGAAACAACCTTGGAAACTAAATTAGACACTACCGACCTTGCTTTTTCTGCTCGTTTGGACAATAATGATTTAGACATTAATTTTGAGTGGCTAAATTCTGTTGAAAAAGATTTCTCCGGAGAATTAGGGCTTGATGTATTGTTTAAACAGCCAAAAACTGAAGATGCACTCTTAAATCTTGAATGCACATTACACCCCTCCGAAATGATTCTTAGCGATTCGCTATGGCGAATAAAAGAAGGTAAAATCTTGTATGATGAAAAATCTTTGATAGTTAACAATATCGATTTCGGAAGTTCAAATCAGTATTTACGAATTAATGGTGCTGCAAACAAAGAAGACAATAGTAAAATCATACAAGTTGACCTTAAAGACATAGACTTATCATACATAAGTGAGGTCTTTTATATGCCTGACATTAAACTATTAGGTATAGTAAGTGGTTCTGTTTCGATTGGTGAAGCACTCAAGAAACCAATTTTAAATGCTGATGTAACTGCAAAACAATTCGGATTAAATAATTTCCCTTTAGGCGATGTTTCTGCAAAGGCGAGTTTTAATTACGAAAAAGAACAAATTGATTTATATGGCGAAGTACTTAACAGTTTTGGTGACACTTCGTATGTACATGGATTTGTAGCACCTGTAAGACAAGAAATGTTATTGGATATTGACATAAACAATCTTAAATTAAACTTCATAAAACCATATTTAGTATCATTTGCTAATGATATGGCCGGTACTGCACGCGGAAAACTATATGTTGGCGGTGGATTTAAAAGCATTGAACTATGGGGAGATGCATACGTGCAAGATGCTATGCTGTCTATTGATTTCTTGAAAACAAAATTTTATTTCTCTGATTCCATTCACATACGGAAGGACCGTTTTATATTGAAAGATATCACCATGTATGATGAAAAAGGAAACACTGCATACGTAAATGGACTTGTTAGTCACAAATTATTTAATGACTTCAAGTATAAAATTGAGCTCGGAGTTGAGAATGCACTTATATTAAATACGACAGAAAAGGATATGCCTGATTTTTATGGTACAATATACGCAACCGGTGGAGCTGTAATAAATGGCGACATGAATAAAGTTGACATTGCAGTAAAAGCTAAACCTGAAAAGAATAGCTATTTTGCAGTTCCTATTAATAGTTACACAACGGCAGCTGATAATAAATTTATTACATTCGTAAATAAGAATGACAACAAAAAGAGATCTGCAGAAGAACGAAGGAAACGTAGAAGAATGAATATTGCTCCTACCACTAAAATTAATGTAGATATAGCAATCGAAGCAACTCCGGATGTAGAAGCACAAATAATATTTGATAGTCACACCGGCGACATAATAAAAGCGAGAGGACAAGGAAACCTTAAGGTTAATATAGACAATAATGCAAATGTAAAATTGTTTGGCAAATATGATATTACAAAAGGTGAATACAATTTTTCTATGCAAGGAGCTATTCGTAAAAAATTTGAAGTAGGTGAAAATAGCAGTATATCGTTTGATGGAAATCCAATGAATGGTATTATGGATATTAATGCAATGTATCAAACATCAGCATCATTAAATGACTTACTTGAAGAGAGTATGTTGACTGACATTAAAAATAGAACTGTAAAAGTAAATTGTATTGCTAATATATCAGGTCAAATATTAGAACCGCGTGTTAAATTTGATATTAATTTACCAAACTCAGACGATGAAGTTCAGAGAAGAGTAAAATCTACTATTAATACTGAAGAATTGATGAGTCAGCAAATGGTATTTTTATTGCTTATGGGTAAATTTTATAATCCACAAGTAACAAAAGCAAATTCAGGCAATGCACTGGCTGCATCATTTGCCACCTCTACCCTTTCAAGTCAATTAAACTATTGGATTTCACAAATTAGTGATGATGTGAATTTAGGATTAAACTATCAAGAAGATACCAAAGATGCTACTAATAATAGATCTTTTGAAGTCAATATATCAACTAATTTATTCGATAACAGATTGTTGATAAATGGCAATGTCGGATATCGTACACAATATGGTTCAGATGATTTTATCGGAGACTTTGATGTTGAATACAAATTAAACAAATCCGGACGAGTAAGACTAAAGGCTTATAATCACACAAATGATAAGATTTATTCAACTGCACTTTATACCCAAGGATTAGGTATTATGTATCGTGAAGATTTCGATACATGGAATAATCTTTTTAAATACTATAAAGATGTATTCCGCAAAAAAACTCCGGAAGAAAAAGCTGTTGAAAAACAACGTAAAGAAAAAGAAAAGCTAATTAAGGCTAAAGAAAAAGCTAACAGAAAAGCATTAAGAGAAGACCGAAAACGCAGACATAAGATTTTTGTGGAAGAAGAAAAGCAGCGCAAGCAGCAGGAAAAAGAAAAACGAGCTGCCGAAAAAGCAGCTCGTAAATCTAGTAAATGATGGAATCAATTATTTATTAATTATTTCACTTCCCATGTATCATTAGTAAGCAACAACTCATTGAAGTTACTATAATGTTTTTTGCCCTTAACATCTTCAATTTGAGAATAAACTGACTCGTTATATGTAGGAGCTTCAACACTACGAATAACACCTAGTGCAATTGGAAAATCAGGACCTTCCATTGAGGCTAATTTTAGTTGTAAGGTATTATCCTCACAATGTGCATCATGTACAAGAATATCTTTTTCTGTAATTCCGTTTTCTCCCAATTTAACGACTTTCAATCCAAAACCTTCTTGCATTAGACCAAATTCTTTATTCTCACCAAACAACATTGGTTTACCATGCTCCAAATAAATTGCATTTTTTGTACGACCTTGAGCAGTTGCAACTAAATCATACGTTCCATTATTGAAAATAATACAGTTTTGCAAAACTTCAACAACGGATGCGCCTTTATATTTTGCTGCTGAAGTCAATACTTCTACACAACCGCTTGCATCAACTGCAACGCATCTTGCAAAGAAACGCCCACGTGCGCCAAAACAAAGCTCAGCCGGATGAAAAGGATCTTCAATAGTTCCATAAGGTGATGATTTACTTACAAAACCTCTTTCTGAAGTTGGTGAATATTGACCTTTAGTTAAACCATAAATTTTATTATTCAATAGAACCATATTTAAGTCAATATTTCTACGAACAGCGTGAATAAAATGGTTACCGCCAATAGCCAATCCATCTCCATCACCGGATATTTGCCATATAGTTAAATTCTGATTTGCAATTTTTACACCGGTTGCAATTGCTGCCGCACGCCCGTGTATTGTATGCATACCATAGGTATTCATATAATAAGGCAAACGAGAAGAACAACCAATACCAGATATAACAGCTATTTCGTGAGGTGGTACACCTAATTCCGCCATAGCTTTATGCAATGACGCCAAAAATGCATGGTCACCGCATCCGGGACACCAACGTGGTTGTCCTATCTTATAATCTTTTGCTGTATATTCTATATTTTCCATGATTATTCCTCCATAATTTTAGTAAATGCAGATACAAGTTCTGACGTAACAAATGGCTGTCCTTTTACCTGATTAAACTGATAAAAATGTATACCTTCAATTTTTATACGAAGATATGCTGCCAATTGACCTAAATTTTGCTCTGCTACTACTATTCTTTTGTATTTACGTAACAAAGTTTCTGTATTTTTAGGTAGTGGATTTATATATTTAAAGTGTGCTAATGCAACCTTCTTACCATTCTTGTTCATTTGACCTACAGCATCAGAAAGATGTCCGTATGTTCCACCCCAACCAACAACTAGCAAATCTGCATCAGGATCACCTTCAACTTCTTGCAAAGGAATACTATTAGCAATCTTATCAACTTTTGCTTGACGTAAACGCGTCATCAAATCGTGATTTTCAGGTTCTGTTGAAATTACACCTGTTTCATTGCTTTTCTCTAAACCACCAATTCTATGCATAAATCCTTTTGTTCCTGGTAATGCCCAATAACGCACGCCTGTTTCTTCATTACGTTTGAATGGAGTCCATTTGCCTTCCATATCAGAAGTAACATAAGGTGGTTTTATTGAAGGATATTTTGATATATCAGGTAATTTCCATGCTGCTGATCCATTGGCTATAAACCCATCTGTTAATAAAACAACAGGTGTCATGTGCTCTAAAGCAATTTTTGCCGCTGAAAATGCTGCATCAAAACAATCAGTAGGTGAAGCTGCTGCAATTACAGGCATTGGACTTTCACCATTTCTACCATACAAGGCTTGCAGTAAGTCTGTTTGTTCTGACTTAGTTGGCATACCGGTTGAAGGACCACCACGTTGCACATTTAATACTACTAATGGCAATTCTGTCATAACAGCAAGGTTCATTGCCTCACTCTTTAAGCAAACTCCGGGACCTGATGTCGATGTTACTGCTAAGGCACCTGCGAAAGCAGCACCCACTGCTGATGCACAACCGGCAATTTCATCCTCTGCTTGCACTGTAACAACACCCAGAGATTTGTGTTTTGACAGTTCATGTAGAACGTCGGTTGCAGGGGTTATTGGATATGAGCCTAAATACAATTTTAAGCCGGCTTTTTCAGCAGCTGCAATAAAACCATAAGATGTAGCTTTATTACCATCGATATCCATGTATAAACCTTTTTCTTTTATACCTGTACTTTCAATACGATACCTTGTTGTTGTAGATGCATGAGTATTATGACCATAATCATAACCTGCATTCAACACTTTTATATTTGCATCTGCAATTTCCTGTTTCTTTGCAAATTTCATACGTATCATATCTTCTGCCAATGATAATTTTCTGTCAAAAAGCCAGCAAACTAAACCTAAGGCAAACATATTCTTGCAACGAATAATTGATTTGAAATCCAAACCTGAATCTTTCAATGCTTCTTTACATATTTCTGCTATTGGAGCTGAAACTGCTTCATTTTTGATACCTAACTCTTCAAAAGGATCTAAAGTTGTAAATAATGCTTTCTTTAAATCATTTTCTTTAAATGAATCACTATCTATAATAATTACAGTTGAAGGAGTACAAAATTTATATTGTGTTTTAAGAGCTGCAGGATTCATAGCAACCAAAACATCACATTTATCACCCGGAGTTAATACCTTGTTTGTTCCGATATGTACTTGAAAGCCTGAAACTCCTGTCAAAGTTCCCTGCGGAGCACGAATATCTGCCGGATAATCAGGGAATGTAGATATTCCGTTGCCTACTGTGGCAGAAATAGTAGAAAAAATATTTCCCGCCAATTGCATTCCATCACCGGAATCTCCGGAAAAACGAACTACAACCTGGTCTAATGTTTTGATTTTCGTGTTTTCACTCATCTTCTTTTCTTTTAAATCGACACAAAAGTAGTAAAAAAATCATTCTTTACAAAAGAAAATGAAAATTTATTCAATATTTAGGAATAAATTATAATTTTATTGCATTTTTATGCATTTTTGATGTTATATTATGCATAAATCTATTGGAGTAGTACGAGGCAATATAGTTAATTCGGGACGTTCTTCTGATTTTATTCCGCAAGTGTCGTATTGCTTTGACAACATACTTAATACTGCATCAGCTGAATTGTTTTCTTTACTTAGATGGCAAAAGAAAATATGTTTCCAATGATCTTGATGATTTTCTGCTAAAAAACGTGCAGTAACATGATTTGCCAAATGTCCATTATTGCCCAATATTCGTTTTTTCAGAAACAATGGATAAGAACCTTGCAATAGCATTTCTTCATCATAATTTGTTTCTATAACTAAATTATTTGATTTCAGCAAAAATGGAATTGCTTCATCGTTAATGTATCCCAAATCTGTAGCAATAACAAGGTTATCGCCTTCTGATTCAACATAATATCCTACACATTGGGTCGAATCATGATTAACATGAAAAGATGTAATTGAAATATTTGCTATATTTATTGTTGTACCTAATTCTTGCACATGCTTACTCTGATACAACTTATCACTTACCTTGTAACAACGATTAATGCCCTCTAATATCGCTTGGGTAGAATATATAGGAATATTATAGACTTCGCCTAAGGTTCCGACAGAAGCTATATGATCGTAGTGATCATGAGTAACAAATACAGCATATATTGAAGAAAGCGATATGCCTAATTGTTTTAGATTTTTTTTAATTGCCTTTATACTGATGCCTGCATCAATTAAAATGCCGCATGTATCTGTGCCTATATAATAACAATTACCATCACTTCCGCTGGCAAAACTACAAAATTTCATTATAGATTTTTTTTTGTGCATAGGATGAGACTCGAACTCACACACCGTTGCCGGTACTACCCCCTCAAAGTAGCGTGTATACCAATTTCACCACCTATGCGTAAAGGGTGCCCAAAACAGGACTCGAACCTGCACGACCTTTCGATTACTAGTACCTGAAACTAGCGCGTCTACCAATTCCGCCATTTGGGCATCTAACCAAAAGAGGCATCCAAAACGGACGCCTCTTTCTATTTCAATTGGATTTTAGGTTCTCTGTAAAATTTTACAACCCTAACCTTATTTTTTCCGAGAGCGAAAAACGGGACTCGAACCCGCGACCCCGACCTTGGCAAGGTCGTGCTCTACCAACTGAGCTATTTTCGCATTATGATCATTACCCCTCTCCGTCAATTGCGGTGCAAAGATAAACGCATTTTTTATATTATGCAAGAAAAATAATAAAAAAGTAATACCAGACTCAAATTTGACCTTCAAATGAGAAAACTTAAATATGGCAAGAATGCTAATCAATTGGCTAAGACGGTGGCTTCCATGCTTTTACCAAAGCATCTGCTAATGATGTAGTTATAAAAATTATACATGCAATGCAAGTGTGCATATATCGTTATTTTAGAATCAAATAAAAATTTGGAATCCTTTATCTAATAATGTTTAACTAGCCGGATATATTGAAAAGTAAAGAATGAAATAAGCGATATTATGACATGCGATTTTTATAATCATCATAAGCAAATGTTTTTAGCAATATAAATTTATTGTCTGCAGTCAACATACCTATTGATGGATGCGAAACTCCGTTAAACATAGTGGTTTTAACTATTGTATAATGTATCATATCCTCAAACACTATTTTATCGCCAATAGAAAGCTCTTTATCAAAAGACCAGTCGCCAATATAATCGCCCGACAAGCAGCTATTACCCCCCATTCGATATGTAGGT
>ERZ795031.3086-NODE-3086-length-15136-cov-5.059081_pt1 | contig 15136 bp, 11 predicted proteins | sample MGYA00375123_ERZ795031 | MGnify/ENA primary metagenome ERZ795031 (study PRJEB30166, sample SAMN05720159) | activated sludge metagenome | isolation source: anaerobic digester from wastewater treatment plant | place: USA | collected 2015-04-21 ... | reverse complement strand
CGACCAAGATGCGTTTTTTCATGAGGCCTCTCGTTGTTTGTTTTTATCAATTTTAATGTATTTTGCTTTTTATTTGGTAAAAATGACGCAATAAACACAAGGTGACTCTGGCGTCATTTGCGGAATGCTGCGTGGGTGACGCGCCAACGGTGCGGGTTGTGGGTCTGCGTTCTGGTCCGCTGAAGGCGGGCAGGGGCTGTTGCACGGAGGGCGGTCAACGGGGCGTCCGGTGGCATGGAACAGCCGGCACCAGCGCCCCCCGCGTGCTCCCGCTGAAAAATCCGTCATGCATGGCGTCACCCTGGGGCGCGCATTGCGCAGGTGGCGATGATTCAAGGACGCTGGTGAGTGCTCCTGCGCTGGGTGCGGGCAGTGGTGTGCTGCTCGCTGATGCAGGAGTCTTTGGCGGCCATCACCTCGGGAGTGCGAGCGTGAACCGCGCTCCCTCGCCCGGGCGGGACTGCACCGAGAGCGTGCCGCCCAGCAGCGTGGCCAGGGAGCGCGACAGTGACAGGCCCAGGCCGGTGCCGCCGTGCTGGTAGCTCACGCGGGCGTTACCCTGGCTGAACTTCTCAAAGATACGTTCCTGCAGTTCCGGCGCGATCCCTGGCCCGGTGTCCGTCACATGGAACAGCATCTGTTGGCCTTCAGCGTCGGGTTCCACGGTCAACGCCACGCCGCCCTGGCCGGTGAACTTGATCGCGTTGGACAGCAGATTGTTCAGAATTTGCTTGAGCTTGAGACCGTCGGTCACCAGGGGCTGTGCCGCCGCCGCATGCAAGTGCGTGTCCAGTTGCAGTGACTTGGCCGCCGCGCTGACGCGAAACAGCTCCGTCACCTCGCGCACCAGGTCGGGGAGCACCACGGGTTCGGGGTGTGTCGGCATGGCGCCGGCCTCGATCTTGGCGAGGTCGAGGATTTCCGTCAGCAGGGCGTTGAGGTGTTCTGCGCCCTGGCGAATGAGGGCCGACTGCTCCTGGATCAGCGGGTCTTTGCTGCGCAGTTCCATGAGCTCGGCAAACCCCCGGATGCTGGTCAGCGGCGTGCGCAACTCATGCGACATGGCGGCCAGGAATTCGCTTTTGGCCTGGTTGGCGCGCTGGGCCTCGGCCTCGCTCTGCACCAGGGCCGTGTGGCTGATGGCCAGCCGGCGGATGCTGCCCACGAACACGGCAACAAAGGCCACGACCGCCAGGCTCAGTAGCACCGTCAGCAGCAGGACAGTGTTGCGCGTGGTGCGCCAGGGGGCGAAAGCCGCCGCTTCCGACGTGCTGCTGAGCACGACCAGCGGGTAGTCTCCTACCCGGCTGAACCCGACGATGCGCTGTGAAGACGTCGAGAAGATGGCTCCCCGGGTGTCCCGGCGCATGGCTTGCATCAGCGGGTCGGGTAGCGGCGTGTCGATGTCGGCGCTGGAGCGTCCCAGAACGCGCACGCGGATCAAGCCGTCGAGTCCCACCAGGGCGACGCCCCCATCCTCGCCGAAGTCCACGCCGCGGTAGACATCGACAAAGTGGTCGGGGTTCAGGGAGGCTACGACCACCCCCAGCGGGCTGCCATCGTCGGCCGTCACGATGCGCGAGAGCTGTATCGTGCGCACGCCCGAGACCTTGCCCAGCAGGGTCTGGCTGATGAACAGGCCGTGTTGCAGCATGCCGGGTGGTGCCTGCGTCGTCTGCTGCGCCTGCAGGTGCACGCGGATGTGGTCGCGGTCCATCAGGTTCACATGCTTGCTGCGCGCGCCATCGGGGTCGAGGTTGCTGCCCTGGAAACGTCCGTCGGGGCCGACGAAGGACAGCTGCGCCAGGATCTTCGGCACCATGCCGGTTTCGTTGGCAATGCTGACCAGCGCCTCGCCATTGAGCTCTCCGTCCCTGGCGGCGCTTTGCACCCGCCCCATGGCCTGGTCCACCGTGTCGAGCACGCGCAGCGTGTGCTCCTGCAGGGCCACGGCGGTGTTGGTGTTCTGGCGCATTTCGGCGTCCAGCTTCTCCTGCCACTGCCACCGCAGCGTGCTGGCCATGGTGGCCCAGGCACCCAGCAGCACGAGGGCGCTGAAGACGCATGCCGCCACGGAATACATCAGGGCGGGTCGGCTGCGCCATGCCGCGGTGGGCAGATTCCGGTTCATAGCAGCGTCGCCGGCATGGTGTCCGTGTAGCCTGCTGTGGGCAGCGTGATGTCGAAGGTGGTGCCCCCACCCGGGGCGTTGGCGGCGCGGATGCTCCCGCCATGCGCCATGATGATTTTGCGCGAGATGGCCAGGCCCAGGCCCGTGCCGCCCGAGCCGTCGCGCGTTTTGCTCGACTGCACGAAGGCCTGGAAAATGGCCTCCAGTTCTGCAGGTGGAATGCCGGGGCCGTGGTCGCGCACCTGGATGTGGATGGTGTCTTCGTCGGCGGCGTCGGCCGTGATGTCGATGCCACTATCTTCGGGGGAGAACTTCACGGCATTGGCCAGGACATTGCGCACCACCTGCTGAAAGCGCGACGGGTCGACCTTGGCGATCAGCGGCACGCGGCCCAGTCGCAGCTGCAGGCCCAGGCGCTTGCGTTCCAGCAGCAGCCCCATTTCGGCAGCCACGTCCTCGATGAGATCGCGCACATCGGTGCGCTCGAAGTGGAAGGCGCCGACCGTGCTCTCGATTTTGGCAATGTCCAGCAGGTCATTGACCAGCACCAGCATGCGTTGGCCTGCAGAATGGATGTCGCTGAACATGCCGGCCAGTTTTTCATGCTGGCGGCCGCGCAGCATGCCCAACTCCGAGAAGCCCAGGATCGATTGCAGCGGGGTGCGCAGCTCGTGGCTGATGTTGGCCACGAACTCCGACTTGGAGCGCGATGCTTCCTCGGCCATGTCGCGCGCGGCCAGAAATTCGGTGATGTCCATTTTGACAATCAGGATGCCGACGGGCTGCTGGTGGTTGGAGGTCACGGGTACTTTGGTGACCTGCACGTCGCGGTAGCTGCCATCGGGCCGCCGCAGGCGTTCCTCGTAGCGCACGCGGCCGCCTTCGCGCAGCAGCTGCTCGTTATGGGCGTCGTAGATGCTGGCCTCCTGCTGTGGCAGGAAATCATTGTTGCGCAGTCCCAGGACGTTGTCGCGCGACAGCCCCATGAAGTCTTCCCAGGCCTGGTTGACGGAGAGAAAGCGCCCTTGTCGGTCGGTCATGCAGATGGGCAGTGGATTGCATTCGAGCACCAGGCCCGTGAAGGCCAGCTGCTCTTGCAGGCTTTGCTGTGCGGTCAGCAGTGCCGTCACATCCACGGCGCTGCCGGCAAAGCCACGCAACTGGCCGGAAGGGTCACGCAGGGGAACCACCGAGATGTCGAGTGCGCGCGTCTCGCCGCCCGGGCCGGTGATGCGGACCTGGGCCAGGCGCACCCCGGCTGGATCGGCAGAGTCAAACAGCGCGTTCACGCTGTCGCGGCAATCGGGGTGGACCAGGTCCTGCAGGCGTTGTCCCCGGGCCATTTCTGCAGGCTGGTTGGCGATGGCATGCCAGCGGGCATTGACAAAGCGGATCTGGCCCTGGGGGTCGGTGCGAAAGATCAGTTCCTGGACGCTCTTGAACAGGACGGACAGATCCCTTTCACGCCTTGCGGTCTCCTGCTGGGCTTCGTCGCGTTCGCGCCGGGCAGCTTCGCGCGCACGGGCGCTGCGCCAGGTGGCATAGGTCATCCCTGCGATCAGCAGCATGGCCACTGCAATGAACAGCAGCGGCCCGCGCATTGATTCGAGCCACTTTTGGGTGACGGCTTCGTAGGGCTGTTCGACGATGGTCACCAGCGGCTGGCTGTTCGAGCGGTTCCAGGCTCCCAGGTTGTGTGGCTGGAACGTGCGCAGGGGGCCATAGGTACCTTTGTGCGCTGGCAGCAGACCTTGGAAAACGGGGTGTGTCTGCAGGCTGCTGCCCGGCTTCAATGCGTCGTTGCCCACCTGTGTCAACAAGCTGCCGCTGTCCAGTGCCAGCAGCACCTGGATGCCCGGAGTGCCGGTGTCCGTCAGCTGCTGCTGGTGGGTGGTCAGGGCATCGGGGTTGACTTGGGCCACGAGCAGCACGGAGGCAGTGGGAGAGAGGGGGACGAGGCGCACCATGGGGATGTAGCCCAGGTGCGCCGGTGCGGCCACGCGGCGCGCGTCCTGGGCCAAAGTACGGCCGCTCGCCCAAGGGCCGATGGCCACGCGCTCGTCCGTCACTGGAGCGGCGGTGAGTCGCCGCAGATCGACCTTGCCACCCCGGTCCGACGCAGTGGTGGAGGCCAGCACCAAGCCCTGCGTATTGACGATGGCCAGGCTGCGCAGGAATGGCAGGCCCTGAATGCGGTGGGACAACTGGGCTTCCAGCTGTGCGGGCGTGTTGCTCTCTTGCCGCAGGTTGTGGGCCATGCTGTCCAGGGCCAGCTGGCCGTTGTCGAAAATCTGGCTGGCTTGCGCCTGCATCATGCTCACGAGCAGCTCCAGCTGCCGGCGATCCTGTGTTTCGGTGCGGCGCAACTCTTGCCACATCAGTGCCGCAGTGCCGATCAGCACCGCCAGCATGATCAGCAGGCCGCCCGCCAGGACTCTGCGGCCGGGCTTTTCCAGAACGGACGCCTGAACGGGGTGATGGAAAGCATTCATGGGTCGGTCGGCGTCAGTGCAGGAGAATGCCTTCGAGGCCATGGCGACGGGCCGCAGCATCAAGGCGGCCGTCCTGCCGGATGCGTGCCATGAAGGCATTCAGTGTGGCCAGCCATTCGGCGTCGCCGGGTTTGCTGGCGTGGGCATAGGGCAACACATGGAAGGGGGTCGGCGGCGGCAGCAGAGCGGCCCATTCCGTGCTGTCGACCAAGGCGCGGCCGTAGGGATAGTCGGTCATGAAGACATCCACACGGCCAGCCATGAGTTCGCGTTCGCGTGTCTGAGGCAGCTGGATGGGCACCAGTCCCGCATGGCGCAGACGCTGGCGCATGATGGGTTCCATGAACGTACCCGCCTGCACGCCGACCAGCACGCCGGGCTGGTCGATGTCGCTCCACTGTCGCACAGTGCGGCTGCTGCGCGTTGTCACGGCATAGATGTCGCTTTGCAGGTAGGGTGTCGAAAACTGGAGCTGTTCCATGCGTTTGGGCAACATGGCGATGCCGAACATGGCAACGTCGCAGCGGTCGGTGTGCAGATCCTGCACCAGGGTGACAAAGGAGGAATCAATGAAGCGCAACTTGACGCGCAGATCGGACGCCAGCGCGCTGGCAAGGTCGATATCCAGGCCGCTGAGCTGGCCCGAGCGCGGGTCGCGCAAAGAGATACGCTGGTAATCGGGCCAGATGCAGACCCTGACCTCCCCCCGTGCCTGCACGCGCGTCTGCACCTCGCCTGCCACTGCGCCCAGGTTGTTGCCCAGGGCGCCTGCCAGGAGCGCCAGCCATGCGGCCCATAGACGGATAGGGCGGAACATCATGCGACACCCCGCTCGCTCTCGACCAGGTCCGAGAACGACAGCTGCTGGGCCGTCACGCGCTCGCGCACCGCCAGGATCTCCATCTGGTGCTCCACGAAACAGTCCACGATGGTCGGGTCGAAGGCTTTGCCGCGCTCGGCTTGCAGCATCGTGAGCGCTTTCTCGTGGCTGAGGGCCGGGCGGTAGACGCGGTCCATCGTCAGGGCATCGTAGAAATCCACGATGGTCACAATGCGGCCTGACAGGGGGATGGCCTGGCCTGCCAGCTGGTGTGGGTAGCCCTTGCCGTCCCAGCGTTCGTGGTGCGTCAGGGCAATCTCCGCGCCCATCTGAAACAGCGGGATGCGCGACTTGCCCAGGATGTTCGCGCCGATGCTCGGGTGCCGGTTCATGATCAGGCGCTCGTCCGGGGTGAAGGCCCCCGGCTTCTTCAGCACGCTGTCGGGAATGCCGATCTTGCCGATGTCGTGCATGGGCGCGGCCTTGCGCAGCAGCTGGGCGTATTCCGGGGGCTGACCCAGAAGCATCGCCAGCGCCTCGGCCAGGAAACCGATGCGCACGATGTGCACTCCGGTATTGTCGTCCTTGTATTCCGCCGCCATGGCCAGCCGAAAGAGGGTCTCGTGGTGGGCACGGGTGACTTCCTGCAAGGCCTCGTTACGTTCGTGGTACATGCGCCCCAGGTCGGAGATGATCGTCTCCATCTGGTGGGCTGCCGCCGGGTCGAACTGGGTGGCTTCTTGGGTGGGCAGGTTCATGGTGCCTCGGACGCGTTGGTGCCCAGGTTGTTGATGGTCTCGATGAGCTTGAGGGGGCTGAAGGGCTTGAGCAGGTAGGCATCGGCGCCGGCATTCATGCCGGCCTCGATGTCCTGGCTCTGCCCGCGCGCGGTCAGCAGCACCACACGCGGCATGCCGAGGGACGGGTCGCTCTTGACAAGGCGGCACAGGTCCAGGCCGTCCATGCTGCCAGGCATCATGATGTCCAGCAGCAGCAGGTGCGGGCGCACCCGTTTCACCGCCTCCAGGCCTTCATCCGCGTTGATGGCCTCGCTGATCTCATGGTTCTCGAACTCCAGGGTCATGCGGATCAATCGGCGGATGTCTGCATGGTCTTCGACGATCAGGATGCGTTGGGTCATGGTGGTGCAGGTGTTGCGATTACTGTTTGTATCAATTTTATCACAATGATGGCAGGCTAAAGTGATAGAATTTGCGCAATGGAAACAGCCCGGATTATGTCCTTGCCAGTCGATTGCAGTACGCGCGATGTCGCGCGGATATTGGGCTTGGCCGTGCGCTCGGTGCAGCTCATGGTGGACCGCGGTGAACTGGATGCCTGGAAAACACCCGGAGGCCATCGGCGCATTGCGCGGGCCTCTGTGGAGCGTTGGCTGAAGCAGCGCCAGGAGCAGGCCAGTGCTTTGCCCGCCGCAAGCGCTGGGGCGCAAGGTGCAGTGGTCGCCGGCGAGCTGGCCACCGCGTCCAGAGGGCAGAGCCGCAGCGCCCGCAAGGCCGCTGTGCGCGTGCAGCCTCAGCGTGTGCTGCTGATCGAGGACTCGGTGCATTTTCAGGGCTTGGTCAAGTTGCTGATGGCACACGAATTTCCTCAGACGGAGCTGCATGTGGCCGACGACGGCATCGTGGGGCTGGCGATGGCGGGCGAACTGCAGCCCGATGTGCTCATCGTCGATATCCTGTTGCCTGGCATCGATGGCGCGACCCTGATCGCTCGCCTGCGCTCGCACCCCCAGTTTCAGCGCAGCCGCCTGATCGTCGTGACGTCACTGGACGAAGAGCAGCGCGGTCCCTTCGCTTTTGCCCTGACGGGGTTGCCGGTGGTGCACAAGCCGCGCCTGGTGCAGGAGCTGCCGGCCCTTCTGGCGCAGTACCTGCAACCGGTGGGCTGAAGGGGCCAAGGCTGTGAAGCCGCCGCGCGTGCTGCTGCTCGAGGACGACCCGGCGGTGCGTCGCTTTGTGCAGTTGGCGCTCGAACCCCTGGACCTGGATCTGCTGCCGTGCGCCACGCTGGCCGAGGCGCGGCAGGTGCTCGCTGGTGCCAGCGTGCAATTGGTGCTCACGGACCTGACGCTGCCCGACGGTTCTGGCCTGGACTTGCTCGCATGGCTGCAGGCCGATGCGGGCCTGGCGTGTCGCACGGTGGTGTTCAGTGGCGGGGTGGACCCGGTCATGCAGCGCCAGCTGCAGGCGCTCAAGGTCTGGCGCGTGCTGCACAAGCCCGCCTCGGTGGGCAGCCTCATGGACTGTGTTTCGGATGCGCTGGTCAGCCCGGCGGCTCACGTGCCGGCCGTCCCAGTTACCGCCGACCCTGATCCGGTGGCTGAATTTTTTGGCGGCAGACGCATGCTGTATGACGCCTACCGGGTGGCATGCCTGGCCCAGTTCCCAAAGGATCTGGACGAGGGGGACCGCGCAGCCCGGACGGGCGATGTGCGGGCGCTGCAGCGCGTGGCCCACAACCTCAAGTCGGTGCTCACCATGCTGGGTGAGGCGCAGGCGGCGCAGTGGGCTCGGAGCACTGAGGACTGCGCGGCGCAGTGTGCCCTGGAACCTATGCAACAGGGCTGGCGGCAGTTGCGCGAACGGGTGCATCAGTTGGCATCGGCACCAGGTCCTGCCTGACCGACCCTGGCGTGGCCGCCAGGGGCCGTGCAGGCCCGGCATTCGGCATTTCTTCCCCCCATCACCACCCCCCCCACACACCGCCACCGATGTGGCGGGCAATGAAAAAGCCACCCGCAGGGGGTGGCTTCGAGCCCCGGGCATGCGCTTGCATGCCTGCGGTGCCATGCGATCAGAAGCTTTCCCAATCGGCGTTGTGATCGGCTGCAGGCAAGACCGGGGGCGCATGGCCGACGGCCGCTTTCGTCACCGGCTTCATCTTGCTTGCAGGGCGGATTGACGCTCGGTGAGCCAATGCGGTTGCGGGTTTCGTGCTGGTGGGGCGGGTGCCAGGGCTTCGTGCCGCGCGCGGTGCGGGGGTGGCATGCAGCCCGCCCAGTTTGAATACCGAGACCGTGCCGACCAGTTCCTGGGCCTGGGTGTTCAGGCTGGCGGCGGCGGCGGCCATTTCTTCCACCAGGGCCGCGTTTTGCTGGGTTGCCTGGTCCATCTGGGTCACGGCCTCGCCGACCTGGGCCACGCCCTGGCTCTGCTCGGAGCTGGCGGCGCTGATCTCGCCCATGATGTCCGTCACGCGCCGGATGGAGCTGACCACCTCGGCCATGGTCTGGCCGGCGCGGTCAACGAGGGCCGTGCCAGCCTCTACGCGTTCGACACTGGCGCCGATCAGGCTCTTGATCTCCCGCGCGGCCTCGGCCGAGCGACCTGCCAGGTTGCGCACTTCCGATGCCACGACGGCAAAGCCCCGGCCCTGCTCGCCGGCCCGCGCCGCTTCCACCGCGGCGTTGAGCGCCAGGATATTGGTCTGGAAGGCAATCGAGTCGATCACGCCAATGATGTCGGCAATTTTGCTGGAGCTGTCGTTGATCTCCTTCATGGTGCGCACCACGTCGGCAACCACCTCGCCGCCCTGCGTGGCCACGCTGGAGGCGTTGACCGCCAGCTGATTCGCCTGGCGCGCGTTGTCAGCGTTTTGGCGCACGGTGGAGTTGAGCTGCTCCATGGAGGCCGCCGTTTCCTGCAGCGCGCTGGCCTGGCTTTCGGTGCGGGCGGAAAGATCGTTGTTGCCCTGGGCGATTTGCTCGCTGGCGGTGGCCACGCTTTCGGAGCCCTCACGCACCTGGGCCACCACGGTGCCAAACTGGGCTTGCATCGATGCCACCGATTGCAGCAGCAGGCCGATTTCGTCATTGCCTCCGGCTTGGACAGGGCTGCTCAAATCACCATGGGCCATGGCGTCGAGCACCTTGACGGCGTTGCCCACCGCCCGCACGATGGAGGTGGCGATGAACCAGGCGATTGCGCCAAGGAGCAGGAGCACGGCGCCGATCGCTATGGCTGCTTTGCCGAGATTGGATTGAAATTCATCGCGCAGATCGTCGATGTACAAGCCCGAGGCAACCACCCAGCCCCAGGGCTGAAAGCCTTGTACATAGGTGATTTTTCCGACCGGCTGGTCCTTGCCCGGCTTGGCCCACAGGTAGCTGAAAAACCCCTTGCCGGCGCTGCTGCGTCCGATGTTGGCGGCCTCCATGGTCACCAGAAGGCCATTGGGGTCACGGATCGTATCGCCCGGTTTGCCGTTGAGTTCGGGCTTGATCGGGTGCATGAGCATGGTGCCCTGCAGGTCGTTGATCCAAAAATATTCGTTGTTGCCGTAGCGCATCTTGCCGATCGTGGCTTGGGCGAGTGCCTGCGCCTGCTCACGGGGCATTTTGCCCTCGGCCTCCTGCTGCTGCGCCCAGGCCAGCACGCCGCTGGCGGTTTCGACCGCATTGCGCACTTGCGTTTGCCGATGCTGCAGGCTTTGGTCGTATTGCTGGAACTCCAGAAACAAGGCAATCGCCAGCAGGCCGATCATGCTGACCAGCGTCAGGATGCCCAGCTTGGTGCGCATGGAGCGCTGGTTCAACCAAGTATTCATTGTGCGTGTTCTCCGGGGATTCAAAGGGTGGGCAAGGAGGCTGCGGGCCTGGCCTCGCGAGACAATCTGCCGTTGTGTATCGGGCTTGCAGGGACGAAGCACCCCGCAGGTTCATGGCGCTGTGGCGAGGGGGCGGACAAGGTTTTTCCAGTCGGTGGGGTGAGCGGCTTCAGGCAAGCTCGGGGGCGCGCTGGCTTTTCGTCTTGGAGCCAAGGGTCGCCTCAAGGTATTTTTCGATGTCCAGCAGGATCAGCATGCGGTTGTCCACCGAGCCCAATGCCAGCAGGTGTTCTGACGCAAAACCCGACTCCAGCGCGGGCACGGGGCGCATCTGCTCGGGCTGCAGCGTCAGCACGTCAGACACGCCGTCCACGACCAGCCCGACGACGCTCTGCGCCACGGTGACCACGATCACCACCGTGTGTTCATCGTAGGTCGCCTGCGCCAGCTGGAGCCGCACGCGCATGTCGATGATGGGAACAATCACCCCGCGCAGGTTCACCACGCCCAGGATGTCCGCCGGCGCGTTGGCCAGCGTGGTAGGTTTCTCATATGAGCGGATTTCCTGCACGCGCAGGATGTTCAGCCCGTATTCTTCGTCGCCGAGTTTGAATGCCAGGAATTCACGGATGCACGCCTGGTCGTCCGCGCGATTCCGAGGGGCTGCGGGGCGGTCGAGGGAAAGTTGATTCATGAAACGAAACGATAAATTTGTTTTTTATTGTATCGATTTAATCAATTATTGCAAGCAAATGCACCGTGTTTGGCCGCAGGCATTGGCGAATCGATACCCTGCCGTGAGAGCCCGTTGACGATCTCCCTGAGGATCGCCTTGGAGTGCTCCCGGGATGGGGGGTGCTTCGGGAGTGGGGCATCCGTGCGCGGGTCTGGCGCTTTGACGCAGCGCATCGGCGCTTCTTTTTTCATAGCTGTTTACGAGCGTTCCATCTTCGCAAGGCCCCGTTTTGATGTGCAAAATGATGGCTTGCGGCGGGTGCATGGTGAGTCCGACGGCCTGCCCGGCCTGGTCGTGGACCGTTTTGGCGGCACCCAGGTGGCGCCGTTTACCAGCGGCGGCATCAGGCGTCCGCATTGACAAAGGCAAGCAACAAACCATGAGCGCGTCGTCGCCCCCCCCCGCAGCCCCTGCCGATGCCTGCAGCCATTGTTCCGGCAAGCCCCTGACGGATCCCGCTGCCGTGCCGGGCTCAGAAAGCCCCGCGCCGAGCGATGTCCCCGGTGCCGTTTTTCGCATTGCCACCATGGATTGTGCGGCCGAGGAAAGCGAGATCCGCCACGCCTTGGCGGGCGTGCCCGGCCTGCGCGGCCTGCAGTTTCAGTTGGCCGCGCGCACGCTGGCCATTGATGCGCCGCATGCGGTGATGCCGCAGATCCTGGCGGCCATCCGGCAGGCGGGTTTTGATCCCCAGCCCCTGGCGCAGGAGGATGCAGGCGCAGCCGCTCAGGGGCGCCCGCCGGGTGCGCAGGGGCTGGTGCGCCTCGGTTGGGCGCTGGGTTTGGCCGTGGCCGCCGAGCTGCTGGCCTTTCTTGTGCCGGAAACGCGGGTGTTCCAGGGGATGGGCATGGCACTGTCGGCCTTGGCCATCGGGTTGGCCGGGTTGTCTACCTACCGCAAGGGCCTTGCCGCGTTGGGGCGCGGGCGGCTCAATATCAGTGCGCTGATGACCGTGGCCGTGACCGGCGCCTTTGTGATCGGCCAGTGGCCCGAAGCGGCCATGGTGATGGCGCTGTATGCCATCGCCGAGCGCATCGAGGCGCGCTCGGTGGACCGGGCCCGCAATGCGATCAAAAGCCTGCTGGACCTGGCACCCGATACGGCCGAGGTGCGCCAGCCGGATGGCGCCTGGCAGCAGATCGCAGCGGACGCCGTGGTGCCGGGCGCCGTGGTGCGCATCCGGCCGGGCGCGCGCGTGCCGCTCGACGGCGTGGTCATCGCGGGCCGCAGCGCCGTGAACCAGGCTTCGGTCACCGGTGAAAGCCTGCCCGTGGACAAGGGCGTGGGCGACAGCCTGTTTGCCGGCACCATCAATGACACCGGAATGCTGGAAATGCGGGTCACCGCCACGGCCCGCAACACCACGCTGGCCCGCATCATCCATGCGGTGGAGCAGGCGCAGGGCCGCCGCGCGCCCACGCAGCAATTGGTCGACCAATTTGCGGCCATTTACACGCCGCTGGTGTTCGCGCTGGCCGTGTCGGTGGCGGTGCTCATGCCCTGGCTGATGGACGTGGCATGGCTGCAGGCGCTGTACAAGGCGCTGGTCCTGCTCGTGATTGCATGCCCCTGTGCCCTGGTCATCGCCACGCCCGTCACGGTGGTGAGCGGGCTGGCCGCTGCTGCGCGGCGCGGCATCCTCATCAAGGGCGGGGTCTATCTGGAAACCGCCTGCCAGATCCAAGCCATTGCGCTCGATAAGACCGGCACCATCACCGAAGGCCGGCCCCGGCTGGTGGCGACCGAGGTATTGCTGCAGGAGGGGCCAAGCTCTGTGCCAGAGGCGCAGGTGCTGCGCTGGGCCACCGATTTGGCGGGGCATTCTGACCACCCGGTGTCGCGGGCCATCGCCCAGGGGCTGGGAGCAACGCAGGGCGGCGCGGCCCTGGGCGAGGTGCCGCAGGGGTTCACGGTCCTGCCTGGGCGCGGTGTGCAGGCCCGCATCGCCGGGCAGATGCTGGTGCTCGGCAACCACCGCCTGATCGAGGAGCGCGGCCTGTGCAACGCCGACATCGAGGCGCGGCTCGCCGCCCATGAGGCGCAGGGCCGCACGGTGACGCTGCTGGCCACCGATGCCGCCGTGCTGGCCGTCTTTGCCGTGGCCGATACCATCAAGGACAGCTCGCGCGCGGCGCTGGCCGCGCTGCGTGCGATGGGCGTGGTACCGGTGATGCTGACGGGCGACAACCAGGTGACGGCCCGCAGCATCGCCGCCCAGGCGGGCCTGGATGAAGTGCATGCCAACCTGCTGCCCCAAGACAAGCTGGTCGCTATCGAAGTTCTGCAGGCGCGCCATGGCCTCATAGCGATGGCGGGGGACGGCATCAACGATGCCCCCGCCCTGGCCCGCGCGGACATCGGCATCGCCATGGGGGCGGCCGGCACCGATACGGCCATGGAAGCCGCCGATGTGCTCATCATGAACGACGACCTGCAGCGCATTCCCCAGCTCATCCGGCTGTCGCGCCGCACGCGTGCCGTGCTCTGGCAGAACATCGCCCTGGCGCTGGGCATCAAGCTGATATTCCTGTGGCTGGCGCTGTTCGACGGCGCCTCGATGTGGATGGCCGTGTTTGCCGACATGGGTGCCAGCCTGATCGTGGTGTTCAACGGCCTGCGCATGCTGCGCGCGGGCAACGAGGATCCGGCCCCATAGGGGGCATGGTGCCTGTTCCATCTGGGGGCGTTTCGCAGCGTCCGATGTGGGCTTTTTTCACCCGGTAAACTCATTGGTTTTGCGGTGTGTCGCCCCTGTGGCACTCCCTTTGGCAGCGGTCGCAATGGCCCGCTGCATCACCCAAGGCTGCCCATGTCCCTCATCCCTGTCACCATCCTCACCGGCTTTCTGGGTTCCGGAAAGACCACGCTGCTCAAGCGCCTGCTCAGCGAAGCCCATGGCCAGAAGATCGCCGTGATCGAGAACGAATTCGGCGAAGAGAACATCGACAACGACATCCTTGTGACCGATTCCAAGGAGCAGATCGTGCAGATGAGCAATGGCTGCATCTGCTGCACCATCCGCGAAGACCTGCGCGAGACGCTGCAACTGTTGGCAGCCAAGCGGCGCAAGGGCCTGCTGGATTTTGAACGCATCGTGATCGAGACCACCGGCGTGGCCGATCCCGGGCCTGTGGCGCAGACCTTTTTCATGGACGAGGAGATTGCCGAGACCTACCTGATCGACTCCATCATCACCCTGGTGGACGCCAAGCATGCGGCCCAACAGCTCAACGATCGCCAGGAGGCGCGCCGCCAGGTGGGTTTCGCCGACCAGATCTTCCTTTCCAAGACCGACCTTGTCAGTGCCGAGGACACCGAGGCCCTGATCCATCGCTTGAAGCACATGAACCCGCGCGCGCCCATCAAGGCCGTGCATTTCGGCGAGGTGCCGCTCAAGGAGGTGCTGGACCTGCGCGGCTTCAACCTCAATGCCAAGCTCGATATCGATCCCGACTTCCTCAAGGAAGAAGAAGCGCAAGATCACCACGATCACGGCCATGACCACCATGACCACGTGCATGGCGAGCATTGCAATCACCCCTCGCACCAGCACGGGCATGAAGGCCACGGGCACCATCACCACCACGATGACGATGTCAAAAGCTTTGTCTACCGTTCGGACCGTCCGTTCGATCCGGCCAAGCTGGAGGATTTTCTGGGCGCCATCGTCAACATCTACGGCCCGCGCATGCTGCGCTACAAGGGCGTTCTGAACATGCAGGGCACCGATCGCAAAGTGATTTTTCAGGGCGTGCACCAGCTCATGGGCAGCGACCTGGGACCGCAGTGGGCCGAGGGCGAGCAACGCACCAGCAAGATGGTGTTCATTGGCATCGATTTGCCCAAGGACATCTTCCTGCAGGGTCTGGAGCAGAGCCTCGTTTGACCTGCTTGTGCGGATGTCGGGCGCGATGGCCTGACCGCTTGGTGTGTTGTATCTGCAACGTTTCCGTTTGCGCCGGCGCAGGTCGATACAATCGCGCCCCGGCAAAACCCCGGAAGGCTTGCCACCCGCCCTTGGCTGTCTGCGCAGCCCGGGCCAGCCCGTTACGCGAGGAGTCCCGTCAGTGAAAGCCGAAACCAGCAAACCCAAGGCGGCCGCCAAAGCGGCCCCAACCGTGGCAAAAAGTGCCGCTGCCCCAGCGGCAACCAAGGCTGCTGCAAAGGCGACTGCCAATGCCGCCAGCCCGGCAGTGGCCGAGGTGCCCACGCAGGTTTTGCGTGCCGGCAGCCAAGTACCTGTGCGCAGCACCCGGCCTTCTTCCCGTCTGGCCCAATTGACCGTACCATCCATGGCCCAGGCAGTGGCTTCGACTGCTGCCAAAGCCAGTTATCTACACACCATGCCCACGTCCGTGCAAGTGCAGCCCACCTATACGGCAGCCAAAAAA
>ERZ795031.3065-NODE-3065-length-15202-cov-13.167228_pt1 | contig 15202 bp, 13 predicted proteins | sample MGYA00375123_ERZ795031 | MGnify/ENA primary metagenome ERZ795031 (study PRJEB30166, sample SAMN05720159) | activated sludge metagenome | isolation source: anaerobic digester from wastewater treatment plant | place: USA | collected 2015-04-21 ... | reverse complement strand
CCTCTTTCCACTTCAAAACTGATACCGTCTACCGCTCTTATATTTCCAAAATTTTTATATAAATTTTCAACCTTTAACATATGTCACCCCTAAATTTCTATACTGAAATAGTCTTCCATAACTGAAGGCATATTTTCATTCATTTCATCAGGCTTAATTGTATTTTCGTCTGTAAGCACGGGAAATTCAAATTTCTGGTCCTTGTTTATATCCCAGGTTTTTATATCAAGCTTATAATTCGCCCCGATTATTCCTTCTTTTTCAGCATCGATTGCTTTTATTGATATATCGATAATTTCATTTACAATATACCCGTCAATATCAACAAGAGCTGTATAGCTGAAATTTTCAACCTTGAATTTTTCTGCACTGTTTACTATATCATTCAGGAATTCTTTAAAGGTTTTTTGCTCTGACCCGTTTGTTTTTTGCTCTAAGTCATTCTCGATTTTTTTTATATTTGAGCTTATATTTTTTTCATAAAATGATTTTAGGCTTTCATCATTAGACAAGATTTCCGCACTGTCCCTAAGCAGTGTTTTTATCTGGTCGTCACTCAGTTTAATAGTATACTCGGTAGTTTTAACTTCTCCGTCGGGAGTAGTAAGAACTATATTTTTTCCTTTGAATACATCCTCATCATTCATCAGGCTGAGCCACCTTTTAGCGAACTCCTTCCCGGTTTCTTCAGAAATTATTTGATTTTCTGAATCATAATATTCTTCACCTTCTGACACCATATCTTCGTCTATCCTTAAATACTTTCCAATAACCGGAAGCTTTATGGACACTTCTTCTTTGTTGATATAAACTTCGAAATCATATCCCAGCCCTCCAAAGTTCATATAGCTTCTGATAATTGACTTTTCTTCCTTATCGTCAAATACTGCGGTGAAGCTGCCGTTCATGTCCTTAATATAATTAAGTTCCTTTATTTCCTCCGCTGTCAACCCATCCTGGTTTATTTCCGTTGTGGTGATAAATTCTCCTGCTGTCTGGCCCTTGACAATTTGATCTGTTTTTTCCGATGCCTTTTTATATTCAACTAGGTTATTCGTATTGCATGCTGTGATAAACATCATCAATATTAGTAAAAACGCAGCTATAAAAACTATTTTTCTTTTCATTTCTATTCCTCCAATTATTATGTATCCTGAGAGCAGTGCGGCATCCTGAACGCGTTGCACCTGAACCCGCTTGTTATTCTGATGCTGTCGCTTCCTTAATCCCTTTGTCATCCTAAATCCGTTCCCCATCCTGAACCCGTCTTATAAATTATGGGATTCCTTCGGGCTAAAGACCTCAGAGTGACAAACCTTCAATTTACACTGCTTCTCCCACTGGTATCATAATATAAAATTCTAAAGCAAATAAACAGTATCTTAAATCACTAAATTTATGAATTATCATATGACTTTTGGCACATTTTATGGTAATTATCATATAAGTCAGAGTGTGTCATTCAAGCAAAGAGAAAAACTTTAATTATGGGCATTAATAGTATGGGGACATTCCTTTAAAAATTGAAGGTTTGTCCCCTTTTCACATTAAAGGCGTGTCCCCATATTTATAAATCATTATTTATGGTAAAAATGGCCAATTGGGTGCGGTCTCTCAAGTCCAGCTTTAACAAAACCCTTGTAATGTGGTTTTTGACGGTTCCCTGGCTTAAGAACAATTTCTCTGATATTTCCTGATTGTTTTTGCCTTCTGCAATTAACCTGCATATTTCAATTTCCCTGTCTGTCAGCAATTGAACTTTCGGGTCTGTATGTTTGTCCGCATTATCCTTCGCCAGCTGTGAAAACCTGTCGATTACTTTTACTGCAACCTCTGATTGAATCAAGGCTCCCCCCTTATAGACAGTTCGGACGGCTTTTAAAATTTCCATTGGAGAAGTGTCTTTCAGCAAATAACCCGATGCACCGTTTTTTAATGCATCGTAAATGTATTCATCATCATTAAAAGTTGTTAGTACTATTATTTTAATATGAGGAAATTCCTTCTTAATCATTGCAGTTGCCCCAACACCGTTTACTTCCGGCATTTGTATATCCATTAGCACAACATCGGGCTTTCTTACCCTGCATAGGTCGTATGCTTTATTGCCGTTGTTAGCGGTACCGACAATTTCAATATCTTCTTCGGCGCCAAGTATAAGCTTAAGCCCTTCCGTCAATATATCCTGGTCGTCTGCCAGCAGTAATTTAATCATTTAACTTCCTCCTCCTCACATATCATTAATTAACCTTTATTATTATCAATAATATCATTATTGGAACGCAGTCCTTGTCATTCCATATATCTTAATTGCAGTTTAAGATCTCATATTTTAAATATTTATAAGATTCCCCTCTATTTGCCGGTGAAGATTTCTCCAGCTATAGAAAATCCGTCTTCTGATTTAAATTCAACCTTGCCTCCAAATGCTTCAACTCTTTCTCTTATTCCTTTCAGACCAAATCCTTCAATTAGAACCAATGCTCCTTGTCCGTTATCTTTTATGCTGAATTTTATATTTTCATTGGAATATATTAAATTAACCCGAATTTTAGATGCATTGCCGTGCCTTACTGCATTTGTCATACCTTCCTGCAATATGTGATATATTGCCGAGTTGGCACTGTTGTTATTTGAAATTTCTCCCTCTATATTAAGCTCTATTTCTGCACCGGTTTTTTCGGAGAATTCTTCGGCTAAGATTTTGATTGTCCTTGCCGGTGATGTTTCTTTACCTCTTAATGTTTCCACAACTTCTCTTATTTTAGACAAGCTGTCTCTTGCAGTATTTAGAGAGCTGCTAAGCATCTCTGTTGATTTTTTCTCATCGGACTTTAAATAATGTCCTGCCATCTGCAGCTGCATTATCAAGGCTGTCATATTGTGCCCCAATGTATCATGTATGTCTCTTGCTATCCTGTTTCTTTCTTCAATTACAGACAGCCTGTTTAATTCATCGGTATATTCCTTAAGCTGCTTGTGTGTGTCCAAAAGTTCCCTGTACAGGATATCCTTTTTTTCTTTCTCTTCCTTGGTATGCTGTGCAAATGTAGCAATTACCAGAATCAATATATTTACCATCAAAAAAAATACCATCTGAGATACATTGGACAAATTGAATTTATAATAAATTAAATATGCGTATTTTATCATGGATATGACAACCGTAATAATTCCTATTGTAATTCCTTTTTTTAGAGGCAACAAAAGAGATGCTTCAAGAAAAATAATTATGTAAAAAGAGTGGAAGAAGTAGTTAATTAAAAGCCTTGAATTGGATTCCAATATATAAATAAGTGCGATATCGGCAAGAAATAATATGAAAAGTTTATTTTGGGTTTTAACAAAGAATTTAGCTGCATTATTGGCTAAAAAAAGCGTAAAGATAAGAATGAGCACTAACAGTCTTTGCTGCTGTGCATTTTCAAAATACAGTGCTGATAAAAATAAAACTATCAAAGTTAGAATTTTTAATCCGGATAGAAGATTCTTATTCTTTATCATATAACACCTGCAAGTTGTGGATGATTGACATTCAGCATTAATTGCAATCATATATTACCATATAATTAATTTTTTGCATATGTATATTTTAGGACGGTTCTTTCGTTCTTGCGGACCGGAGATGGCAGTTCTCCTTGGCAAAATTTTAAAGAATCCCCCTAAAATTAAAATAAAAAACGGCTCTTCTTGTTGCCAAGAACAAAAAGAACCGTCTCCACCATGACAAATGTCTCAAATTAAGATGAGACTCTTTGCTGCGCTAGGTTGAAAATTCTGTCTAATAATTCAAGCTGTATATTTTTTCTGCTACATCTTCCATTCCCAGTTCTTCATACTTTTCAGGTGTCGGTATTGCCTTTTCCATATCATATGAGCAGGCTTCATAGAATTTGTCGAGGGCTGTTTCCATATCCGCAACCCTGCCTTTTGGAGGACCCCCAACTGCAGGCTCAGTCATAAACCGTTTAGGCAGCCTGTCATCTTTTCTTGTAAAACCTCTCTCATAATTCAAGGCTCGTTCAAGAGCTATGGTGCGCTCGGCAGTTTTTAACAGCTGAAGCTTATCCATTTCAATTCCTGTTATTGCAGTATAAAGCTCAGCTATGGTTGATGCTTTCATTTCAAGGTTTATAACGTTGAAATCGCATATTCCTGCTAAGTTTGTCACAACGAAGTATTCTTTGATTGCTTTCAGCCATGTTTTATCTTCTGCATCATTGAACGGATCCCTTGGCTCGTTAATATCCAGGTCAGGGAATACATAACCGAAGGCATCAACAGATGCTGCATAAGGACGCATGTGGCAGGCACCTCTTTCGCTTGTTCCAAATGCAATTGTCATGGAAGAAGCTCCCCTGGGGTCTGTAGCAGAAATTTCCATGCCTTTTACTGCCATTACATAATCCATTGCCTTGCCGCCGATTCGTTTTGCTGCTTCGAAGGAACCGTCTGCGTACAATTCTCCGCAGCCTTCCCTCAATCCCATTTTTCTGGTCATCTCAGCCATTGCCGGACCGTTACCGAAGTTCATTTCAAGACCGTCTGTCTGGTCTTTGGTGATTATCCCTTTTTCATACCATTCCATTATGGCACTGATTGTTGCGCCGCCTGAAATGGTGTCAAATCCGTATATAGTTGTATAATAACCGGCCATGCATATGCTTTCATAATCATCAACACCGCATCGGGGTCCGTAGGCTGCCAATGTTTCATACTCCATTTCTCCCACTTCGGTATCGCCCATAACTACATATTTGTGGCATCCAAGCTGACAGGCATAGCAGGTACGGCGCCTTACGGAGTATTTGTCAGTGTTATTCCACAATTGATAAGGAAGGACACCTTCAATTTTATCAAATTGGTTTTGTAAAAAATTTCGTGTAGGCAGAATTCCTATATCATGGGAGCCGCCCACCCATGAGGGTGTTCCGTATCCATGAACAGGCCCCCATGTGTAAGCTTCATCCCTCAGCTGCTTATAGGCATCCTTGTATGCTGCCATGAATGCATCCTTATCGGCAATTTCAACTTTTCCCGTTCCCCGGACAGCTATTGCCTTTAAATTTTTGCTTCCCATCACTGCACCGGCTCCGCCTCTTCCTGCAAAACAGTCATCGCTGAAAATACATGCAAGCTTTGAAAGTTTCTCTCCGGACTGACCTATGCAGCATACCTTAAATTCTTTTCCCACTTCTTCTTTGATGGCATCGGTGGTTTGGCGGGTATCCATACCCCAGAACCCGGATGCATCTCTTAACTCCACTTTATCATTGTCAATATACAAGTAGACAGGTTTTTCAGACTTACCTTTAAATGAAACCGTATCATAACCTGCAAATTTTAATTCTGCTCCAAAATGGCTTCCTACATTGGATGCGCCAATAGTATTTGTCAGGGGAGACATGAAGCATACGCTGGTACGGGACGCAGAAGGGGTGGGCGTACCTGTCATAGGACCGGTGTTGAAACTGAGTATGTTGTCCGGAGATAAAGGGGCTGCATTATGGGGCATTTCATCCCACAGCAAAGCTATTCCATATCCTTCTCCCCCCAGGTACTTTTGTATATAGTCCCGGTTAAGCTTTTCTTTTTTAATGATTCCTCCGGTTAAATTAACATTGATTATACAATCTTTATAACCTTTCATCTTCACACCTCCTACCATGACAATGCCTGTCTGGGGCAGGCAGGTACACATTGCGGAAGTCCGCCGCATAAATCGCATTTATACGGTTTTGTTTCACCGTCCAGATTAACCATTACAATAGCGCCTATTGGACATGCTTCAGCACAGGCACCGCATCCAATGCATCCTTCCTGAATTTCAACAGCTCCCGAATATGAGTTTCTGTTTATGCATCCTACAGGACAAGCTTGCCCGCACTGCATGTCAGAGCATTGCTGACATACAGTCAGTTTAAATTTACCAAGTTCATCTAACTCTTTTACCTGTATACCCCTGGTCTGAGGAGATACAGCATCTGTATGTACAAGAGAACATACAGCTTCGCAGGTTCTGCAGCCCTGACAGACTGACTTGTTGACATTAATCTTAATTACACCCGGCTTCATAAAGCACCTCCTAAATATTTTATCCCGCTCCGCCAACAGGGAAAAACAAAAGTTCATCACCATCGTTCAAGACACAGCTTTTGCCGCGGAGTCTGCCGTTGACGCTGCTCTTTGTCCATTCGCCGCTTACGGGAAGATTTATGATATTCAATGCTTCAGCAATGGTTGTTCCTTCAGGCATTTCAATTTCCCGTTCTCTAAATCCTGCTGATGAAGCTAAAATGCCTTTCAGTTTAACTCTGATTTTCACCTTGGCCTCCTTCGGGTTATTTAGAATAAAAAAACCGCATAACTCATGTAAATGTTTGCATAAGCTTTGCGGCTCCTTTTCAAATAGGAGGGCGTTTGGATTGCTCTAAACACCTGGCGTTCTCACAGGCCTCATGGGTCAGATGAGAATCGGAGCATAATTTTCTTATTCTGCCATAATTATAAAGGTTATAGCAACAATAAGGTCAAGATTTATTTCCGATTTTTTCTTATTATTTTTAATTATTATGTAATTTTAACCGGTATCTGCAATTTAAAGAACATTCCTCTCTCGGCGTCCGTGAGATTAGGCAGATCTGTTATAACTTCGCAGATATAATCACCGTCAATGGTATAGTTTCTTTTTGATATTTCATCCAAAAGCCTGTTTGCATAGGGTATTTCCTGTTCAAACCTGTTACAGTAAATGCATAGATATGTGCCGGCCTTGATAGGCTTGATAAGATTTTCAGGTAAATTTTCATCAACAAATACAAATAAGCCACTGGATATGAAATCTCTGTTTATTATTTGCTCATAGGCTACAGTGCTTCCTGCATTGCAGAAATATGTCTGCCTAAGCCCGTTTCTTTCCATATCTTCCTTCAGCTTTCTCAGCTGTTCCTCATATATTTCTATACCGTAGTCATAAAAATTAGTGCTCATGTTATAGCTGTATATCCAGCGCTTTTCAATGTATTCAAGAGCAATTGTACCGTCAGGGGGAGAGGATTCATATCTTTCATAGTTGCGGACGGCTCTTTGAAGTGCATTTTTTTGATTTTTCAATGCTTCTATTTCTGCATCAATATTGCGGCTTTTTTCTTCCAAAAACCTTTTTATAAGTTTGGTGTCGCAGGATATAAGCTGTACTTCTATATCCTTCAGCCGCATGCCAAGGGACTTCAAATACTGTATCATGTCAAGCCTTGCACATTGCTTCATGGAATAGTATCTGTAGCCGTTAAATTTATCAACTTCAATTGGTTTTAATATTCCGATTCTGTCATAGTAGCGTAGGGTTTGCTCTGAAACATTATTTATTTTGGACATCTGTCCGATAGTCAACCTGTCCATGTATGCCATGCCTCCCTTCTATTTAATTATACCAAGAATTGTGAAAATATCAATAAAAAAAACGGCTCTTCCTGCTGCCAAGAACAAAAAGAACCGTCCCTTTATATTTGGGGACATTCCTCTACCGGCAAAGACTCGCCCTATAGCAGAGGTGTGTCCCCATACCTTTAAATTAAGTTTCTTTTTACGATTTGATGTACTACAAATGTTGCCACATGGTTTGCATAGCTTCCCGTTCCGAATCCGGCATCGTATCCTAATTCCTGGGCAAGCTCGTGATTTATACGGGGACCTCCGCAAACAAGTATCATTTTGTCCCTCAATCCTTCTGCTTCCATCATTTCAACAAGTTGAGTCAGGTTGGCTATATGGACGTCTTTTTGAGTTACCACCTGGGATACCAGAATTGCATCTGCCTTTACTTCAACAGCCTTTGCAATAAGCTCTTCATTTAACACCTGGCTTCCCATATTGATAGCTTCAATTCCCTTGTATCTTTCAAGTCCGTAATGACCGTCAAAGCCCTTCATATTCATGATGGCATCAATTCCTACTGTGTGGGCATCAGTTCCTGTGCATGCTCCTACAATAACTACGTCACGTTTGATATTTTCCTTGATATATTCTTCAACTTCTTCTCTTTCCATGAATTCCATATCTACCTTGGGTACTTCAATAACGGTATAGTCAACTGTGTGAGTGCATTTTCCGTACATTACGAAATATGTGTATCCAACTCCCAGGTCCTTGGAAAATACGACTGCAGGATCATCAAATCCCATTTTTTCTGCCAGCTGCTTAGCTGCTTCGCTTGCTTCATCACCGTAAGGAACAGGCAGTGTAAAGCTCATTTGAACCATTCCGTCATTTAACGTATCGCCGTATGGTTTTACTCTTGTTAAATCTACCTTCTGGATACTTTCCATTATTTTGCACCCCCCAGCATTAAATCAATAAACGGGTTAAAGTATTTTTCATCCTTTTCAACAACACCGGCTAATCCCTTGCCGCCTGTGAAGCTTCTTTTTACTCCGCCGAATTTACCTTTTTCAATGGTGTCAAATATTCCTTCTCTTTGAATATCTCTTAAAAGCTCTTCAGCTTTAGCCAGAACTTCCTGTGCCCTTTTCTGGATTATTCCGTCCTTTTTGTATTCCACTTCATTGCCTATATCACGGGCATTGTTGAAGATATATTTAGCGTTCTCAATTGAAAGCATTCTGTCCTGAAGATGGGGTGTATGAATTGCTTCAGTAGGCATTCCCAGCAGTTGAAGCCCTTGATGGGTCCATATGGATATAAAATTAAACATTGCATCTTGCAAATGTCCTCTGAATATATTTCCTGTCATATATTTTGTAGGAGGCATGTATTTAAGCGGTGCATTGGGAAATATTTCTCTTGCCATCTGAGCCTGCGCCAGCTCGTACAAGAAGCCGTTTTCCAGCATCGGATTCATTTCGAAAGCGTGGCCGAGACCCATTTGCTCCTCAGGAATACCTGCCTTCAATGCAAACTGCTCGTTAATTAATTGTGATGCCAGTACTGTGTGGGCTTCTTCATAGGCATCTGCCGTAGTCAGGTAGTTGTCTTCTCCTGTATTGATGATGATGCCTGCAAAGCCGTTGATTATTCTTGAGAAATATTGGTCAACCAAGGTTCTTTGCATATTGATATCTCTGAAAAGAATTCCGTAAAGAGCATCGTTAAGCATTACATCAAGTCTTTCCATTGCACCCATTGCGGCTATTTCAGGCATGCAAAGTCCCGAGCAGTAGTTGCAGAGGCGGATATATCTTCCTACTTCTTCTCCGACTTCATCAAGAGCTTTCCTCATAATCCTAAAGTTCTCCTGGGTTGCGTATGTTCCGCCGAAGCCTTCCGTTGTAGGTCCGTAAGGAACGTAGTCCAGCAAGCTTTGTGCCGTGGTTCTGATAACGGCTATTATATCAGCTCCCTGCTTTGCAGCAGCCTGGGCCTGCAGAACATCCTCGTAAATATTGCCTGTTGCAACGATTACATACAAATAAGGCTTTCTTCCCTCACCGATTGTATTTAAGTATTCATCTCTTCTGGCTCTGTTGTTTTTAATTTTTTCTACTGTCTGCTTTGCAGTCTCATAAACTGCATCCATAATTTTGTTTTCATCAGCAATTGGAAGTTTTGTTATTTCAATTTCTCCCGAGCTCGTTTTTTCTGCTATTTCCTGAGGTGTTTTTCCCGTGTTAACCATGGCGTTTCCTATCCAGAATGCTGCTCCCTTAGACAGTCCGCCGCCTTCTTTGATAGCGTCTATCAACACATTGGGAAGGGGTTTGTCTATTTCATCAACGCCGTCTACTCCCATGAGGCGGGCGACAGTTCTTTCAACTGTGACTGTTGTATTTTTGTCGATGAAATTTTGTACATCGTCTGCAATATTTTTTGCTGCAGTACGGGCGCTTTGGATTAACTGGGGATTAAGATTTAATTTGCTTTCCATGTTTCCTCCTTCTACGGGGACGATTCCGGAGTGTCCCCATACCTTTATAAGAATCTTTCTGCATCTTTAATGATTTCTTCGTCTATGCCTGCCATTCTTGCAATTTTTAGTGCATCTTTAGGTATATCACTTGAATATTTAACTTCAATAAGCCTGTAATCCATGTATTTTTGAACCTGACCAATGTTGTCTATTTTAATCAGGTCAGCTTCATCAGGTAGCCTGAGTCCCTTAACCTGCAGGTTTTGAATATCCTTATCATTTGCAACATTGTCATAATGAGTTGTTAATAGAGTTATGCAGTCCTTGTTTTTAAGATAATTTACCACTGCCTTTGTTATTGCGTAACCTTCCTTTGGATTAGTACCTCCCGCAAGTTCATCTATCAATATGAGACACCTGCGGTCGGAATTTTTTATTGCTTCCTTTAAATTGACTATTTCCGCCCCAAAGGTAGAAAGACCCTTTTCAATTGACTGATCATCCCCGGCGGAAATAAATATATGTTCAAAAAGACAAAGCTTTGCATAGTCGCAGGGTACAAACATGCCAAAGCTTGCCATAGCTGCAATTTGGCCCGTCATTCTGAGGGTTACTGTCTTTCCTCCCATATTTGCACCTGTTATGCAGACGACATTTTTATTAAGCATCAAATCGATGGGAACATATTCAAGGTGTTTATCTTTCAATGTTTTTTCAAGTTTAAGATTTCTGCCGCCTTTAATTGTAATTTCCAGCTCATCTGTTATTGTCGGCTCTACGGACCGGGTTTTTTGTGCATAATTTGCTTTTGCGATAAGATAGTCGATTTGGCCTATAATCTTTGTGTTTTCCTGCAATATATGACTATCTTTCTTTATTGAGCCTGATATATCTTGCCGAATCCTATATTCTTCCTCATCCTCATCAAAGGTCAATTCTTCATAGAACTTCTCGTATTCGTCAATTTCATCGGTATTCTTCAGCTTGTAAATAATGTTTAAATAGTTTTCTCCGGATACTCTCAAGCCGCCTTCCTTGTTTAGCTCTTCGATTCTTTCCTTTTGCGACTTGCTTATTGTTATTTCATCCTTTAAATTTAACTTTATACTGTGTTTTTCCTGTATTTCTTCTTTTATTTTTTTCTTTAATAAACTGACAGTTTTTTCAATCTGTCTTTTTTTATTTCTTATTTCTTTTAATTTTTGCGAATATTCGTCGTAAATATAAAATGTGCTTAATTTTTCATAAGCGGGGTCAAGCTTTTCATATAGGCGGGGCAGGGGCGTTAATTGTAACAGTTCTATATCATTATCAGAAATGCCTCTTAATACTTTATCCAATTTTTCGACTAAAATAAGAAAATTCTTTATTTCGAATAATTCTACTTCGTCAAGAACCTGGTTGCTTCTTGCCCTTTGGATGGTTTCAAGTATATTTTTAATATGCCTTAAAATATCGATTATTTCCCGTCTCTGTCTGTTTTCAATAAAAGCCCTTATTTTATTGAACTCAGTCTTAAGGTCTGCCTCCTGACCTTTTATATAAGGTTTTGCTTCCAGCTTTGCCTTTATTCCGTATTCTGTAATCGGTTTAATTTCATTAAAAATATAATCGAAATTTATGTTTCTAACTGTATTTTCTGTCATAAAGCTGTTCAATCTTCATCACCGCCCGACACCACATCAACTATATTTATTCCCGGAAGGGTTTTTTTCATATTTTCTTTTAGAACTTCACTGTCAAAGAAATAGCCTTCCGGGGATACGGGATTTAAAGTTACGGCTAAAACATTTATTGTGTCCAAAGCTTCAACTTTAAGTCCCTTCCTCCTCATTTCATTCCAAACGTTTATATCCGTAAATATTTTTGTTCCATCTTCTATAATTAAATTAATGCCTCTTAAATATATATTTCCCCATAACTCTTTCAACAAGGCAGATGTAAGGGCACCTTTAATAAATATGTGACTTGTTTTTCCGTCAATCAGCTCGCTGATTTTTCTGCCTCCGGTAATACTTGTTTTAATATCGGGAACAAGTATATTGCCGTCTTCTGATATGATGCATGTTTTATTTATTTTTCGAACAATGTTTTTAACATGCACGTCAGTTCCCGGCAGTGAGTAGCATTCCACAGCATGGGCAGTCTTTTCCAAAACCTTTTTCATGTCTCTGCTCAGTACAGCCCCGGTTGCAATAACACATGCGTCTGTAATAACAGGAGATGAAACAGCTTTTCTGTCTATTGCTCCATCTATGAATACCACTTCTGCTCCGTAATGTTTAAGGCGTCCCGCAACATATTTCATATCCTTTGCGCTGACAGGCCCGGCAATCTGTATATTGCCTTTCTGTCTCACCCTTACTATTATCACTTCGCCCATGGCAGTTGATATTCCGGTAGTCTCCAATATTTCAGTCCTGGCATTTGAAAGCATCAGTGTTTTTTTGGCAGTTGCTGCATACATTCCCTCTGTTACCATAATTGCAGGTTTTTTTGTTTGTGTTACCAGGTCTGTATTTTCACCGTCCCGCCCTGTTGAAGTAATGCCTGTTTTAATATTTAAATTTTCTGCTTCTTCTATGAGATAATTGAGTGTCACGGTCTTCCCTGCATTCTTTGCAAGGCCTATTATGGACACTGTTTCATAATTGTTTTGTTTTATGGTTTGGATTAATCTCATAAAAGCCCCTCTTAATAAAATTACAATGTAGATGTATAAAGCGCAGTCCAGCAGATCTTAATGATGAACTCTGTCTCTTCTTGCCAGTTTTGTAGGTTCAAGTGCCAGGTCGTTTCCTTGCAGCAGTCCTGCAACTCCTGTCAAAGGATCTTCCTTCCTGCCCTGGCATACATCGCACACGCATTCCAGTTCCGGTATATCAGGTTCTGTATATGTGGTAATAACACCTTCGAAGTTTCTCAAAATCAATTTGTGTGCCGACCTTGACAATACATAATCAGGTCCTACAGGTGTTTTACCTCCGCCGCCGGGTGCATCAACAACAAAAGTTGGTACGCAGAAACCTGAAGTATGTCCTCTCAAGCTTTCTATTATTTCAATACCCTTTGCCACAGGTGTCCTGAAATGCTCAATTCCAAGTGAAAGGTCGCATTGATAAATATAATATGGTCTTACCCTGTTCATAACAAGTTTATGAACCAGCTCTCTCATAATATGGGGGCAGTCATTAACTCCTCTTAACAATACTGACTGGTTTCCTAAAGGAATACCTGCATCTGCCAGCTTTCTTAAAGCTTCAATTGATTCCGGAGTAAATTCACTGGGATGATTGAAGTGAGTATTTAGCCAAATGGGATGGTATTTTTTAAGCATGTTTACCAGGTCGTCAGTAATACGCTGTGGTAAAACTACAGGTGTTCTGGAGCCTAAACGTACAATTTCCACATGGGGGATTTCTCTTAATTTTCTGATGATGTATTCTAATTTGCTGTCAGAAACCAAAAGGCAGTCTCCTCCTGATAACAAGACGTCCCTGACTTGCGGAGTTTTTCTTATATATTCGATACATTTGTCGATATTTTCCATTCCTACTTCATCATCGCTTTGTCCTGCAAATCTTCTTCTTGTGCAGTGCCTGCAATACATTGAGCATTGGTCGGTAATTAAGAACAATACTCTGTCAGGATAGCGGTGAGTTAATCCGGGAGCCGGTGAATCTGAGTCTTCGTGAAGGGGGTCAAGCATGTCTGCAGGGCTTACGTGTGTTTCTGCAAATGTTGGTACAGCCTGCATCCTTATTGGATGTCTCGGGTCGTCTTTATCCATATGGGCTGCATAGTATGGAGTGATGCCCATTCTGAATTTTTCCAATACCTTGTTGATATCGTCTTCTTCCTGCTTTGTAATGTTAATTATTTTCTTTAATTTCTCTACAGAGTCTATTCTGTTTTCAACCTGCCATCTCCAGTCATTCCACTCTTCCGGCTTAACGTCTTTCCATAGTTCTATTTCATTATAATAAGCCATTTTTATACCTCCTTATAGTATTATAAACAAGCGGCATATGTCATTCACCAAGGTGAATGACATATTGCTTATTTTGACTTATTTCTATTATGCATATAATTTTGTGAACAATTCTCTTAACCCTTTGCTTTCTCTCATAACTTGAAGTGCTGTTTCAGAATGTCCCTTGGTATAACCGTTTCCAACTATCATGTTGATATCCTTGCCCACACCTTCAGCACCCAATGCTGCTTTTGTAAAGCTTGTAGCCATGCTGAAGAAGTAAACAGTCCCTTCGTCCTTTGCAGCAAGTATTGCTGACATTTCGCAGTTTGGCCTTGATACACAGCTGATTACCAGGTCACATAATCGTCCGTCTGTAGCTTCCATAACTTTCTCGTACACTTCAATTGCATTTGTAGCATCGCCGGATATTAAAACATCTGCCAGTCCAAGTTCTTTTACCGTATTCAGCGATGCTTGCCTGTGAGCCCAGCATATTACTTTTCCCGTAGGGCCTGCTTTTTTCTTTGCTTCATATAAGCATAAAAGTCCTGATTTTCCGCCTCCGCCAAGAACTAAGACAATGTCTCCCTCCTTGACCAATTTCTGAGTTTGTGCCGGTGCTCCTGCCACGTCAAGCACTGACAAGGCAAGATTTTCGGGTATATCATCCGGAAGTTTTGCATAAATTCCGCTCTCAAACAATATTGCTTTTCCCTTGATATCAACCTGGTCAATATCTTTTCTTACTTCTAAAATTTCTTCGATTATCAGCGGAGTCAAGGACAATGATACCATTGTTGCTATTTTGTCTCCGACTTTTAAATCTGTTTTTCCTTCCAGGGCCGGTCCTATTTGTTCAATAGTACCAATTAACATACCCCCTGAACCGGTTACAGGGTTTTGATGTTTGCCTCTTTCGGCAACAATGCCTTTCATGATTTCTTTGATTTTTTCTACATCTCCGCCAGCCTGATCACTGATTTGTGTGAAGCTTGCCGAGTCTACATTCAATGTCTGCACATTGATAAGAATTTCATTGTCGTAAATTTCCATTGTGTTGTCTATTTTCAGAGCCGGCTGCGGTAATACTCCTTTTGGTTCGATTACCCTGTGTGTTCCATATGGGTTTCCTTTTTTCATAGTACCTCCTATTTAAATTAATTGGGTTAGGTTGGGTTGAATACTGGGTATATTCAAATATTGTAACTGTAACTGTAATTGTAATTTGCAAAATCCATGCCAACTATCCGAAAATATTTATACGGCTTAATTTCAACATTTTTGAGGAAAACTGTTTTTATCAATGGGCCAAGTGCCGAAAATTCAGCTTTTTGTATTGATGGATTGATAAATTTGTGATA
>ERZ795031.3063-NODE-3063-length-15208-cov-6.666007_pt1 | contig 15208 bp, 10 predicted proteins | sample MGYA00375123_ERZ795031 | MGnify/ENA primary metagenome ERZ795031 (study PRJEB30166, sample SAMN05720159) | activated sludge metagenome | isolation source: anaerobic digester from wastewater treatment plant | place: USA | collected 2015-04-21 ... | reverse complement strand
AGCCGACCGTCAGGCCCGCGCCGGTCAGCGCCGTTCCCGCCGCCGACTGGGTCATTCCCACGACATCCGGCACCGTGACCGTGGCCGCCGGTTCCGCGCCCTTGGACACCACCAGACTCACCGCCGACCCCGGCGACACCACAGCGCCCGAAGCCGGGTTCTGGCTGATCACTTGGCCTGCGGGAACCGTGGCGCTAAAGGATTCGGCCACCGCGCCGAGCGTCAGACCCGCGCCGGTGAGCGCGGTTGCCGCTTCCGCCTGTGACATCCCCGCCACGTCGGGCACTGTGACAGTGGCCACCGGTTCGGGGCCCTTGGACACCACCAGCGCCACGGCGGATTTGGACTTGATCTTGGTCCCCGCCGCAGGGTCCTGCTGGACCACCTGGCCGGCCGGAACCGTGGCGCTAAAGGCCTCGGTGACCGTCCCCACAGTCAGTTTCACGCCCGCGAGGGCGGCCGTCGCCGCCTCCAAGGTCATGCCCACCACCTCCGGCACCGTGACCTTGCCGCAGCCGGGCAGGGCCAGCACCGCCATCGCCAGGAAAAGACACACACCGACACGTCCGCCGCGCAGGGATTCGGTAAACATCATCGCTCCTTGCTGAACTTCAAGCAATTTGGACAACGAACCCGTATGCGCACACGACACGCGGATGGATTGTCATAATCCAATAAATTACATAAAAACACGACTCCTGCGCAACTTCTTCCCGGGCAGTTCGGGTACAATGCGGGGCATCATGGTGTGCTTTTGCAACACACGGTTGGGCGGCTGGACGGCGGGGGCTCTCCTGTTCCTGCTGGCGCTGGGGCTGCGTCTGCGCGGGATCGGCGCGGAGTCGGTGTGGATGGACGACTTCTTCTCCGCCGCCCGGCTGGACGCGCCGAACCTGCTCCAGTTTCTGCGCGACCAGCGCGGCGACAACTGGGAGATGGTGCCGGTCTACTACACGCTGGAGTATTTCTGGGCGGGCCTGCGGCCGGGGAGCCTGGCGTGGGTGCGCGGGCTGTCGGCGCTGTTCGGCGCGGGCGCCGTGGTGTGGGTGTTCCTGCTCGGGCGCCGCCTCGGCGGGATGCTCGCGGGGTGCCTTGCGGGGCTGGTGATGGCGCTGTCGCCGTGGATGGTGTTCCACGGCCAGGGGCTGCGCCCCTACGCGCTCATGCTGTTCCTGTCGCTCGTCTCCATGGACGCCCTGCTCCGCTGGACGGGCTCGCGCCGCGCCGCGCCGCTGGCGGCGCACCTCGCCGCGAACCTCCTGATGCTCTGGAGCCATCTCTTCGCGCCGCTGTTCTACCTGCCCCAGGGGCTCATCGTGCTGTTCGCGCGCGGCGTGTCCTGGCGGGACCGGTGCCTGTGGGGCGGCGCGCACGCGCTGTTCCTCCTCGCGGTGCTGGGATATGTCGCCACGATCAAACCCGCCCCCGACCCGGACGCCGACCCGCCGGGCTGGGGGAACCCGTGGGCGGTGGTCACGGGGGGGGGCTTCTTCGCGGCGGACAACACGCTCACCGGCGGGCTGCTCTGCGCGGACGGCGAAAACCTGCGCTGGGCGGAGTACAACTCGCCGACGGTCCTCCGCGACCCGGCGCATCCGCGCGCGGCGGACCTGCTGCCCCTGCGCCCGGCGGCGGAGCTGGCCCTGGCGCGGTGCTACCTGCTGACGCTGGCCCTGATGCTGTTCTTCGCGGTGCGCGACGCGTTGAGGCGCGACGAGGCGTCCCGGGCAGAGCTGCGGAAGACGCTTTTCCTGCTGGCGTGGTTCCTCGTGCCGGTGGCGGCGCTGTTCCTCGCGGCACAGGTCTGGAAGCCCCACGCCTTCCAGCGCCGCTACGTCCTTTACGCGTGGCCCGCCCTCTGTCTGCTGGTGGGGATGGCCGCCGCGCGCCTGCGCGGCCCCGCGCGCTGGGCCCACGCCGCCGCGCCCCTGGCGATGCTGGCAGTGCTGGCGCTGGCCGCCGCGTCGCTGCCCATGCGCCACGACTACCTGTCCGCGGCGGGCCTCCTGCGGGAGCACGCCGCGACCCATCCCGTGGCGATGACGGACAACTGGAACCTCATGCGCATCCTGCGCTGCAACGACCCCGCGCTGCCGGTGCCCGTAGAGCGGTACCTGAGCCCCGAGGAGACCGCCGCGCGCGCGGTGGAGACGGTGCGCGCGGGCACGGGGGTGTGGGTGCTGTTTGTCGGCCCGGAGAGCCTGCCCCAGCGCCAAGCCCTCGAACAAACCCTGCGGAACAACGAAATCCCCTGGGACCGCGTCATCCTTCCCGGGATGCAGAGCCTCTACCTCTACCGCTGCGACCCCGCGGCGCCCGCGCTCGTGATGGCGTCATCCCCCGGCTGAGGCGCGCCGCCGCGCGCGGAGCAGCGACCCGGCGGCGAAGGCGCCGATCCCCAGCAGGAACGCGGCGGACACGGCGAGCCCCGCGCGCAGGGTCCAGGGCCTGTACTCGAACACGACCTCGGATTTCCCGGCGGGCACCTTCACGGCGCGGAAGCAGTGGTAGGCCGGGAGGACCCCGGCGGGCGCGCCGTTGACCGTCGCCTTCCACCCCGGATACCACGCGTCGGCGAGGACGAGCATGCACGCCGCGCGGGCGTCGGACTCCAGCCGCACGCGCTGGCAGCCGTATTCGAGCACACGCACCGCGCCGGGGTCGCCCTCCACCGCCGGGGGCAGGCCGTCCGCGGGGGCGGCCTCAAGAAAGACCACCTCCGCCGGGTTGAAAGGCGGCCCCATCATCCGCTTGATGGCCGCGTCGGGGTCGGGCACGACCTCGGCGCGGGGGACCAGCCGGGCGTGGGGCAGGGCGCGCGGGTTGCGCAGCACCTGCAGGCCGTCCACCTCGGCCTCCAGCTCCATCCGCGCCAGCGCCGCGTCCGGCATGATGGGGGGGTAGTGGGGGTCGTTGAGGTAGTACTGGATGGCGGCGGCGGGCTCGAAGGCCTCCCAGATGTCCACCTTGAGGCCGCGCTGCACCCGCCACACCCGGCCCGGATAAAGCCCGTCATATCCGAGCCAGTCCTGGATGTTGTAGATGTTCAGGATGCCCGAGGGAATGCCCCCCTCGCCCACGCCGATCCGGCAGGGCTGGGCCTTGGCGCGCAGGTGGTCCGTGAGCTGGGTCCGCGGAAAGAGGTGCTCCGCCTGCGAGGTGGGGTTGAGGCCCCACTGGCCGTAGATGAGGCTGGCCGCCGTCAGCAGCGTCGCCCCCGCCGCCACAATCCGCGGCATGGGACGGAAGCACTGCACCGCCAGCACGGCGACCGCCGCCAGACAGAACCCCAGCGCGAGAAGCGTGTGGAAGCGGACATACGCCGCGCCCCCCTCCATCTCCAGCAGCTTCCCGTAGAAGGCGAAAAGCCCGCCGACCAGGAGGACGCCCGCCGCGGCCACGGCCGCCAGGATCGCCGCGTCCGAGGGCCGCCGCCGCTCCTCGGTCCACCGAGCCAGGCCGAACGCGGCGGCGACGGCCAGGGCGAAGAGCGGGAAGGCCATGTGGTACACCCGCAGGGCGGTCACAAACAGCGGCAGCCGCTGAACCCATTCGAGCGACGGAGCGGAAAAGGCGAGGCACATGCAGACTGCGGTGCTGAAGGAGAGGGCCAGCATGCGCCCGGGCCACGGGTCCCGCGCGTCCCCGCCGGCCGGGCCGGGCCCGCGCAGCCGCGCGCCGCAGACCGCCGCCCACACCGCCAGCAGCGCCACCGCCGCCCCCGGGTACAACATGGTGTCCAGGTTGCCGTTGGTCTTGCCCCAGTAGTTGAAGTTGTGCTCCACCCCGAGAAAGCGGGGGGAGAACAGCGCCGCCAGCGAGCGCAGGGGGTAGCCCAGGGTGTGGTCCATGGCCTTGCGCTCCAGCACCGTCGCGCTGTTGAGCAGGTACTCGGCGAAGGGGAGGAGCTGGACGGCGCAGACGCCCGCCGCGAGGGCCCACATCGCCGCGCCCGCGAGCACCGGCCCGGCCACCGGTCCCCCGCGCGCCGCCGAAAGGGACAGGCGCGCGGCGAAGTAGATTCCCAGGCCCACGGAGAAGGTGAAGGCCGTCTCGGGATGCCCCGCCAGCAGGAGCATCACCGCGCCGAACACGCCCGCGGCCAGGCCCCGGCGGTACCGCCCCTGCACGATCCATTCGGCGCCCAGAAAAACCACGGGGAACCACGCCGCCACGTCCGTCAACGGCCAGCTGGCCCAGATGAGGCAGTAGCTGGAGAATCCCCAGGCGGCGGCCAGAAAGACCGCGGCGCGGCGCGGCAGGCCCAGCCCCCGGCCGCAGGCGTAGGCCGTCATGCCGCACAGCCACAGTTTCAGCAGGACGAAGACGGTCATCGCGGCGGGCAGGCCGAGGAAGAGCAGCAGGATCCGGGGCGGGTACAGGATAGACGACTGGTAGTTTGCCAGCACCGGCATGCCCGCGCACTGGTAGGGGTTCCACAGGGGCCACTCCCCCCGGAGAAAGGCCTGCCGCGTGTTGTGGTAGGTCTGGCAGAAGAAGGCGTAGACGTCCAGCATCAGGCGGTTGGAGTTGCCGGGCCAGTCCTCCGGCGCGTACCGCGCCCAGGGCTGCACGGTATACATCAGGTCCGCCGGCCCCGCGATGTCCCCCCGCAGGAAAATGCCGGGATACACGGCGGCGGCGCCCAGCACCAGCAGGACCGCCACCCCCAGCGCCGTCAGCCCTTCCCTGCGCCATACGCCCATGGCAGACTCATCTCCCGGTCCGCGCCCCGCGCCGGACGGCGCGCCGCGTCAGTTGGCGGCCTTCTCCCCCTTGGCGCCGTTCCAAGTGCCGCCGGAGGTGAAGGTGTAGCGCAGGGTTTCGCGGCCCTCCGCGTCCGTCGGCGTGTCGGCGGTCACGGCGGCGGCCTCCGCGCGCGTGGGCTTGGACGCCCCCCGGTACACCCGGTACCGGTACTCGATGGTGCCGACGTAGCCCCGGTCCTGGTCCACCAGATGCCCCGCCGCCTTGGCGTCCAGGGGCATGAAGTCCTCGTAGACCCGCACCTCCTTGAAGTAGCTGCCCCGCAGGCCGTCCTCCTGGAACTTGATCTCGCCGTTGCGGCCCTGGGCGTTCAGGCGCTTCATCTCCGTCTTGCCGACGGTGTCCAGCTCCTGGAACACCTTGTCCGAGCCGGAGACATAGCCCTCGGGCTGCTCGCGGAGGCCGAAATCGGCCAGCACCTTCTCGGTGACGCTGCCGCCCTCGGTCTGGCACCCGGCCACGGAAACCGCGGCGATCAGAAGCAGAAAAGCGCGCATTTTCACGGTGAAATCCTCGCGCGCCGGGGCTGTCCTTCCGGCGCGGTCCCATTATAGCACGCGCGCGCGGCCGTCCGGTCACACGCCGTGGGTCTTTCGGTACCAGGCCACGAAGCGGCGGATGCCCTCGTCCATCTCGAAGCGGGGGGCGTAGCCCACGAGCCGCCGCGCGCGGGAGATGTCCGCGTAGGTGATCTCCACGTCCCCCGGCTGCGCGGGGCGACGGTCAATGACGGGGGGGCGGCCCGCGTGCCGCGCGACCATCTCCACCAGCTCGGCGAGGGTCGTGGTGCGGCTTTCGCCCAGGTTGAGGATCTCGTAGCGCAGCGGCGTGTCCACGCAGCCCAGCAGCCCCTGCACGATGTCGTCTATGTAGGTGTAGTCGCGCCGGGTGGACCCGTCGCCGAAGACGGGGATGGGCTCGCCGCGCAGGAGGTTCCGCGTGAACTTGTGGATGGCCATGTCGGGCCGCTGGCGCGGGCCGTACACCGTGAAGAAGCGCAGCATCGTCACGTGCAGCCCGTAAAGGTGGCTGTACACATGGGCCTGCAGCTCGTTCATCCGCTTCGTCGCCGCGTAGGGGCTGATGGGCCGCATCACGGGGTCGTCCTCCGTGAACGGCACCGCCGTGCTCCCACCGTAGACCGACGAGCTCGACGCGAACACGAGGTGCGACGGCCCGAAGTCGCGGCACGCGTCCAGGATGTGCTGGCCGCCGACCACGTTCACCCGGTGGTACAGGTTCGGGTCCTGCAGCGACGGCCGCACCCCCGCCCGCGCCGCCAGATGCACCACCACCTCCGGACGGAACCGCTCAAAGGCCGCCCGCAGCGCCGCCTCGTCGCAGATGTCCGCCTCCACCAGCGCAAACCCGGGCTTCGCCAGCGCCCCGGCCAGGTTCCCCCGCTTGACGGCCGGGTCGTAATAGTCGTTGAACTCGTCCAGCCCCAGCACCTCGTCCCCCCGCGCCAGCAGGGCGTCCGTCAGATGGGACCCGATAAACCCGGCCGCGCCGGTGACCAGCACACGTTTCATGCGGTGATTCCTTGTGGATGGGGACAAGACAAACGAATGAAGTCATTGTAGCCCAACCGCCCGCAACCGCGAAAGCGCGGGGAAACGCCCGAATCGCGCCGGGCAAAGGGCGGCCTTCGTGTCCGCGCCAGGGCGCAGCAAGCAGCGCCCCTACCCGAGGATGCTCAGTCCTTCGACAAATACCCAAGGCATGGACAGGGGTGCCGCTTGCCGCGCCCTCTTGATTTCCGGCATGACCGCCGCCCAGCCCAGGCCACCCCGGCGATGATCCCCCTTCCCCCGGCCTAGAAGCCCTTCCGCGAGTCGAGCAGGAGCGTCACGGGGCCGTCGTTCACCAGGCGCACCGCCATGTGCGCGCCGAAGACGCCCGTGGCCACAGGGACGCCGCGCGCGCGGAGCTGTTCCGCCGTGCGCTCGTAGAGGGGGATGGCGGTCTCGGGCCGCGCCGCCGTGATGAACGACGGGCGCTTCCCCCGGCGGCAGTCGCCGTGCAGGGTGAACTGCGAGATGAGCAGCACGCCGCCGCCCGTGTCCCCCAGCGACAGGTTCATCTTGCCGTCGGCGTCGTTGAAGACCCGCAGGCCGGCGATCTTCTCGGCGAGGTAGTCCGCGTCCGCGGGCGTGTCGCCCTCCTCCACCCCCAGCAGCACGAGGAAGCCCGGGCCCGTCGCGCCGACCACGGCGCCTTCCACCTCAACGGAGGACTCGGAGACCCGCTGGACCACGGCGCGCATACGTCAGCCCCCCCCGCCGGGGGCCATGCGCGCCCGGAGCTCCGCCATCTGGCGGTCCCAGCGCTCCAGGTCGCGGGCGATGTAGGCGTCGCAGGCCTCCGCGCGCTCCGCGCGCCGCTCCACGGCCCGCAGCAGCGCCGCACGCAGCGATGCCGGATCGTGGGCCGAAAACTCGCCGAGGCCGTCGAACTCCGCGCGGGTCACGGCGCTGTCCGTGGCCGTGAACGGCACGCCCAGGGCCAGGCACTCGCGGATGGACCACAGCAGTGTGTCGGGCCGCAGGGTGAGCGTGAGCGCCGCATCGCACGCCGCCATCAGCGCCAGAAAGCGCGGCCGCGGCAGGAGCCCCGTCAGGGTGACATTCGCCGGAACGGCCGCCGGGGCGAGCCCCGCCCGCGCCGGGTCGCCCGTAAGGAAGAAATGCGCCTCGGGCATGGCCTCCGCCCCCCGCAGCACCTCGCGCCACGCGTCGTCCGGCGCGAACCGGTTCACCATCAGCACCTTCAGGCGGTCCCCCGCCGCCGCCGTCACCGCCGACACGTCCTCGCCCGCCGCCAGGGCCAGCATGTCCCCCCGCGCCACGGCCGGCGACTTCACCAGCGCCGTTCCGCCCGCGCCCCACGCGCGCAGCAGCGCCTCGTTCGCCTCGTTGTGCGCCAGGTTCGCCCGCAGCCGCCGCGCCAGGGGCCGCTGCAGCCAGTGGAACCAGCGCCAGCGCCCGTCGAGAAACGACGAATGGTTGTCCGCCGCCACGGGGATGCCGCGCGGCGCGGCGTAGAGCACCGCCTGCAACAGCGCGAAGACCGGCGGCACCTGCACATAGATGGCGGCGGGCCGCAGGCAGCGCAGCGTCCGCGCCGTGTCCACCCACTGCGCCACATAGCGCAGCGGCGTCGGCAGCCGGAACGGCCCGAGCGTCCCCCGCCACACATGCACCGGCGCCGCGCCCAGGGCGCGCGCCATGCGCACCCCGCGCCCGCTTCCCTCGCCCTCGCGGCACCAGAACAGGAACACCGCCGGCCCCTGGGGGGCGGCGTCCTGTTGCGAGGAATTTGGCTGTCGGGAGGGGTCCACCATCCGCTCCGGGCCCCCGCCCGCGCCGGGCCCACCCCGGCCGCACGGAAAACGGCCCGCCGGATTTAACCACAGACGCCCCGGGGGGCACAAGCCCGGACAGACGCGGGGTTGTCACCCGTGACCGGCGGTTGCCCGCCGGGGCGGTGAGCGGACACGCCGCCTACCGCTGCCGCTCGTAGAGGAACACCCTGGCCGAGGGGCGTTCGGGCAGAACAAGGGAGAGCCCCTTTTCCGTGAGGTCGCGGCCGGTCAGGGACTGGGATTCGTCGGTGTCGAGGTCGGTGACGGTGTAGGCGGCCTCCGGGTCGAGGCCCCGGAGGGGGACGCGCGCGGATTCTTGGACGCTCTCCGCGCGGCGGAAGGCGCGGACCACGCCGGTGCCCAGGTCCGGGCGGTCGAACTGGAGGACCATCCAGGCGCCCTCGTCGCGGGTGTACGGGGTCAGGGGGTAGAAGTCGCCGAGGAGGCAGGGGGCGATGCGCCGGTGTTCGGCGGTCATTTTCCGCAGGAGCGCGAAGTCGGTCTTCTCCACGCCGGCGGCGGCGGGGCCGAAGGACATCTCGGGGGCCATGCTGCTGCGCCACCAGTATTCGTCGTGGTCGTAGATGACGCCCGTGCCGTGGTAGGGGATCCAGAGGGACAGGCCGTAGGTGAGGCACTGCTGGCCCGCCTCGGACCAGTACCAGTCGCTGCGGAGCAGGGGCACGGCGCGGCGGAGGGTTTCGAGGTCGTTGCGGCGGCCGCCGGAGGCGCAGGAGTCAATGAGCATGTCCGGCCGCCGCGCGCGCAGGGCGTCCCAGTAGGCGAGGTAGCCCTCGACGTGCCGGATCTCCGTGAGGCCCCGCCGGTCCTCCGGGTCGGCGCCGCGCCAGAAGGGCAGCGGGTCCATGTTGAAATCCTGCCGGTAGTGGTCAATGCCCTCGGCGTCCATGAGCCCGGCGACATGGTCCGTCAGCCACTCGCGGCAGGCGGGGTTGCCCAGGTCGAGGAGCCCGCCCTTGCGGCCGCCGTGGACCCACTCCGGGCGCTCGTCGGCCAGCCAGGTGCCCTCGTGGACCCGTTCCGGCTCGAACCACACCAGCACGGATTTACCGTGGGCGTGGACCAGGTCGCTGAGTTCGCGGAGGCCCCCGGGGAAGCGGCCCCGGTCCACCTCCCAGGTGCCGGTCTTGGGCCAGCCGGGGCCGTCGCAGGGGTACCATCCCGCGTCCTGCCACCAGCAGGTGAAGTCCACCTGCTCCGCCAGATGCCGCTCGATGAAGGCGCGCTCGGGGCCCGCCACGGTCATGAGGTTGGGGTAGAAGTTTCCGTTGCACAGCGACCGCATCGGCGCAAGCGGCCTGCCGCCGGGCGCGGGGGTGTTGTGCGCCAGCATCCACGCGCGCCAGACGTTCTGCGCGCGGAGCCAGTCGCCCGTATAGAACTGGAACACCACCAGCGGCCCCCGCACGGCCTCGCCGGGGAGCAGGACAAAGCGCGTCTCCTCCTGCCCGCCGGAAACGCGCAGCGTCTCCCCGTCGTCGCGGGTGAAGTCCGCCGCCCACTGCCCCGGCCACCCCAGCGCGCAGATCACGCCCCCGCCGCCCCACGCGATGTTGAACCCGGGAAACGTCTCCTGCGTGGGGCGTCCGCCGGTGCACGCGAGGTGAACGTTCTCCTTTGGCGGCAGCGGCGTCTCCAAAGGCTCATAGCTCGCGGGGGTGCAGTTGTCCCCCCGGATGGTGCGCATCAGGAACTCGCTGTGCGGGTCGCGGCGGAACGCTGTGTCCACGGCCCGGAGGTTCTCCAGCAGGGGCGTGTCCGCCGCGCCGGTGTTCCGGAAATGCAGCGTCCACTCCACCGTGGGAAAATCCAGGTACCGCACCCCCTCACAGCGGACCTCCAGCCCCGTCTCCGGGTCCGTCCAGGTGACGGTGTGGCGCGCGCGGTGGGCGTCCGGCGCCTCCACGGCGCGTGTCACCGTCCACGACGGCAGCAAGTCCGCCGACGCCTTCCCGCCGTAGGTGAACGAGAAGAACGGCGCGCCGTCGAAGCCCGGCGCGGACTCACCGGCAAACTTCGCCGCCGCCCACTCCGCCGCCGTCGCCATCTCCCCGGGCGTCGGGGCCGCCCCGTGGACCAGGCACCCGATGCCGAGCGCCGCGATGAATGCCAGCATGACCTGCCTCCCGTCCGGACGGCGCGCGCCCCGCGTCCGGGCGGGCCGCCCGTCCGCCATTATAGACCCTGCGGGCCCGCCGTCCTTGCATCGCGGGCGGGGTTTTGGGGACAATGCCGGGAACGCGCCCGGGGCGGGCGCGGGGGAGCCTTTGCCGGATGCTGGCCAGAATACAGTCTTGCGCCGTCGTGGGGATTGACGCGTACCCGCTGGCGGTGGAGGTGGACGCCGGGCCGGGGATGTTCCGCCTGAAGGTGGTGGGGCTGCCGGACACGGCGGTGAAGGAGAGCGAGGACCGCGTGCTGGCGGCGATCCGCAATTCGGGGTTCCGGCTGCCGACGGGGAATGTGGTGGTGAACCTGGCCCCGGCGGACATGCGCAAGCAGGGCAGCGCGCTGGACCTGCCCATCGCGCTGGGCATCCTCGCGGCGACGGGGCAGCTCACCGGCGCGCGCCTGCGCAGCCACCTGATCGTGGGCGAGCTGGCGCTGGACGGGTCGGTGCGGCCCGTGGCGGGCGCGCTGGCCATGGCGATCACGGCGCGGGACCTGGGGCTGGAGGGCGTCCTGCTGCCGCGGCACAACGCGGGCGAGGCCGGGGTCACGGACAAGATACGGGTGCTGCCCGTGGGGTCGCTCCACGAGGCGCACGCCTTCCTCTCGGGCGCGGAGGAGATCGCCCCGCATGTGACGGACGTGGCGGCGGCCTTTTCGTCGGCCCGCCGCGAGGTGCCGGACCTCAGCGACGTGAAGGGGCAGGGCGCCGTGAAGCGCGCGCTGACCGTGGCGGCGGCGGGGGGCCACAACCTGCTCATGGTGGGGCCGCCGGGCACGGGCAAGACCATGCTCGCGTCGCGCCTGCCGGGCATCCTGCCCGAGATGACCTTCGAGGAGTCCCTGGAGACCACGCGCATCTACAGCGTCATGCCGAGCATCGCGCGGCGCGACGCGCTCGTGGTCACGCGGCCCTTCCGCAGCCCCCACCACACCTCGACCACCGTGTCCATCGCGGGCGGCGGCGGCGGGCCGACGGCCTGCCCCGGCGAGGTGAGCCTCGCGCACAACGGCGTGCTCTTCCTCGACGAACTGCCGGAGTTCAACCGGGCCACGCTGGAGGTGCTGCGCCAGCCGCTGGAGGAGGGCCAGGTCCACATCCGCCGGGCCAACTATTCCGTCACCTACCCCAGCCGCTTCATGCTGGTGGTGGCCATGAACCCCTGCCCCTGCGGCTGCCGCACGGACCCGCGCAAGGTCTGCCGGTGCAGCCTGGGCGAGGTGCAGCGCTACATGGGCCGCGTGTCCGGGCCGCTCCTCGACCGCATTGACATCCACGTGGACGTGCCGCCCCTCTCGTTCGAGGAGCTGACGGACCACCGCGCCAGCGGCCCCACTAGCGCCGAGGTCCGCGCCCAGGTGCAGGAGGCCCGCGACCGGCAGCAGCACCGCCTCGGCGGCCGCCACACCTGCAACGCCCACCTCGACACCCGCGCCATCCGCAAGCACTGCGTGACCACCGAGGGCGCGAAGGGGATGCTGGAGAGCGCCCTGCACCGCCTCGGCCTCAGCGCCCGCGCCTACGACAAGATCCTCCGCGTCTCACGCACCCTCGCCGACCTCGAGGGCTCCGACATCATCCGCGAGAACCACGTCGGCGAGGCCGTCCAGTACCGCAGCCTCGACCAGCAGCTCTTCGCCGGCGCATAGGGCCGTTCGTACGGCAAACCCCGGACCGCCGAGGACGGGAAACGTGGACGCGCCATCTTGGCGCGTTCTTCGGTTCAACGAAAACCCCAAGAACGCGCCAAGATGGCGCGTCTACATTGCGGGCGTTCCCGGGAGGAGCTGCGCCGAAAACAACGTCAGAATTCAGGCTCAGGGGGGAACAACGCATCCCGCATCGCCATGAGCTCTTCGCAGGTGTCGATGTCGTCAGGAATGGGAACGAGCAGGATCGGATTCAGGCCGGGGTCGTCCCACTGGTCCGGATCGTTGGGCGCGTTCAGGATTCCCAGGGATGCGCCGACCACCAGCTGCTCTGAATCGTCCACCACCGTGCCGCGCAGACTGCCGTCGGAGAAGAGCGTCAGGTCGTTCTGGAATATCTCGCGGCGGGCCAGATAGATCTCCCCCCCGATCAGCCCGAACAGTTTCACAAACACGGTGACGCCGGGCTTTCCGTCCCCGTCATCGTCGCGGATGAGCGGGTCGTCGGGGTCCATGGACAGCGGCAGGTCCGGATCCCCGCCGATCCCGATCAGGGTGGGCGTTGCGGGGCGCCATATCTTCCATGCCCCGCCCTCTTCGTAGACGTCCACGATGGCGCTTCGGGGGAGAATGGCCTGGGTGGCCGCGTCGGGAAAGGAGGTGACCATGTTCTGGTTGGCTTTGTGCTCCGCATGGCAAAAGCGGTCGTACTCGACAAGTTCCCCGTTTTCGATGACCAGGTCCGTGAAGCCGTAGGAAATGACAAAGGTCGAGAGGGGGCCGTTGGGCGTCTCGCCGTCGTAGGCGACCACGTCAAAGTGGGCGTAGTGCCCCGCCATTGCGGCCATGGCCTCTTCCCTGCTGGCGGGCGCCTCCCAGTTGGGATCGTTGGCCGGCGTTTCGTACAGCGGGCTTTGCGGCCAGGGCTTCGGATTCGAGCATCCAACGGCAACGAGGCACCCTGCGATGAGTGCGATGACCGCAACGCTGGAAGACCGTGACCTCATAACCTGACGCGTCCTTTCTGGAGTATGCCCTTCATCCAGGCTCAACCGGGTATAACGCGGCCGGTTTGTGATTCATTTCGCGGGACCGGCCGTCAGCCCGACCAGACAGGGGCCGGGGGGCCGCTGAAAAAGTCCGGACACCCCGCGGGCGGGTGGCGCAGGACAAGGACTTGCAGCAGCAGGGCGAGGTTGGGGAAGGGATTCTTCAACAGCCTCACCCACAACGGCCTCGCGCCGGTCCGGCAGGGGGGCCTTTTCACCTCGCCTTCACCCGCTCCTTCTTTGCGCGGCCCGTGTCGTTGTTCATGAGGCGGATGTCGTCACAGCCGCTTTCCTCGGCGAGGAAGGCCGCCGCCGCGTCCGCGGTGCAGCCGGTGACCAGCAGGTCGCGCGTGTCGCGCAGGAGCACCTGGGCCGCCGCGCCGGGGACCGCCCGCGCCTGGAGCCCGTCGAGCCGCATCCCCTCCACATCGTCGCACACAACGGCGGGGCGCGGGTCGTCCGCGTCGAAGCCGAGCCGGACATCGCGCACGGTGAATCCGCGCACATGGCGGAAGGTGAACCCGTAGGCGGGCAGGTCGCCGAACATGAACGCCTCGGGGTATTTCTCCTCCGCCTCGGGCACGTCGGCGAGGGGGCGGGTCTTCCCGCCGCCCTGGAACCGGATGCTGATGTTGGACAGGCTCACGTTCTCGATGCAATGCCCCGGAATGCCGGAGAAGGCGCAGCCGACCACGCCCGCGCCGGTGGCGACGATGTTGCTGACGGCGATGTCGCGCATCACGCCGGGCGCCGGCTTCGGGTCGCCGGGCTTCGGCGTCTTGCCGCGGTTGCCCAGGCGCATGAACAGCGGCGCGGCGGTCCCCTCGATGACGATGTTGGAGACGGACACGCGCTCCAGGACGCCGCCGTCCACCAGCTCCAGCGAGATGCCGGAGATGCCGTCCACCCGGCCCGAAAGCTGTTCCCCCTCCGACGGCCGGGACTCCGACCGCTGGATGACGCAGTTGCTGATGGCGATGTCGCGGAAGCCGCCCGCAGACTCGGTGCCCATCTTGATGGCGTTGCAGTGGGAGCGCAGGATGCAGTTCGTGATGACGACATGCTCCGTCGCGCGCGGCCCCGTGCTCTTGAGTGTGAGGGCGTCGTCGTCCGAGTCGCCCACGCAGTCCGACACCACCACGTTGCGGCAGCCGTCCAGGTCGATCATGTCGTTGTTGCCGCTGACGTGGTTCCACACCGTGATCCCGCGCACAGTGAGGAAGTCGCAGTCGAGGTAGTGCTGCATCCACATGGCCGAGTTGCGCATCGTCACCCCCTCCACCAGCACGTTGCGGCAGCTGATGAGGCGGATGAGGTAGGGCCGCACGGCGTAGCGCGGATGGACCGGGTAGCGCCCCGCCGCCGTGAGCGCGCGCGACGCCTCCCCCGCCTCGGCGTCCGTGGCCGTCTTTCCCCGGAAGGCCGCCCCCTGCCCGTCGAGGACGCCCGCCCCCGTGATGCCCACGTCCTCCAGTCCCTCGCCCCAGACCAGGGCGCGCACGGTGTACTCGTCGCTCCGCGACGCGTGGGCGCAGGTGTTCACGGGGTAGTCCGCGAGGTTCGTGCTGCCCAGGACCGTCGCCCCCCGCTCCACCCGCAGGTGGACCCCGCTCTTCAGGTACACCGTTCCCGTCAGGTAGGCCCCCGGCGGAAACGACACCACACCGCCCCCCGCCGCCGCGCAGGCGTCAATGGCCGCCTGGATCGCCGCCGTGTCCGGCGACGCGCCGTCGCCCGCCGCGCCGTGCGCGGTCACGTCGTACACCCCGCCCGGCGCCGCCGCCGCCAGCCCCGCCGCCAGCACCAGCGCGATGCCCGCGCACCCTGTCATCCAGTTCGCCCGCATGCCCATGGGAAAAGCCTCCAGCCGCCGTTGCACCGCGTTGCGGGGGCGCGCGCCCCCGCGGGCACTGTAGCACCGGCGGCCGTCCACGTCAACCGGGGCGAGGCCGGAGCGCCTTGACAGACGACGGCCTGTGTGTCCGCTCCCGGGCGCAGCAGACGGCGACCTCTTCCGCTACCCCTCCTCCCCCGCCTTTCCTTTCGGGCGGAGGGTGAACGCGCCAAGGGCGAAGAGGTTGCAGGCGAGGTAGTACAGGGGGTAGCAGAGGGTGCCGTTGACCGCGGCGCCGTCGCCGTAGCGCCAGCGGGCGACGAAGATGTCGGAGACGTAGAAGAGGACCGCCGC
>ERZ795031.3050-NODE-3050-length-15254-cov-9.270873_pt1 | contig 15254 bp, 10 predicted proteins | sample MGYA00375123_ERZ795031 | MGnify/ENA primary metagenome ERZ795031 (study PRJEB30166, sample SAMN05720159) | activated sludge metagenome | isolation source: anaerobic digester from wastewater treatment plant | place: USA | collected 2015-04-21 ... | reverse complement strand
GAGATCTTTGAGGTGGTAAAACAGGTTCAGAACACTCAAAGCGGGGCCGCTATAATTGGCAAGACGGTGGAATGGTTTCAAAGCCGCACCGGCATCAATGATCCCCTCTATGGTCAGATCCTCGCGTCCCCTGTGCTCTATTCCTACATCGCGATGGCGAATTCCGGCCCCAACACCAATGGTTCCCAGTTCTTTATCGTGACCCGCAAACCCGGGACCCCTCACCTGGACGGCAAACACACCGTGTTTGGAAGAGTCACCCAGGGCATGGATGTAGTCCACAAGATCGAAAACCTGCCTCGTGACCGGGCCGACAATCCCAACCTCGAAAACCAGGCCTTTATCAACAGTATCGTCCTGCCCAAGTAAGGAGTTTGAGTCATGGCCCGCGCTTCGGAATCCGCTCTCATGATGGAGATTCTGGCCTGGATACGCCAAAACCAGTATGTGTATCTGGCCACGGTCGATAAGAAACAGCCGCGCGTGCGTCCCATCGTGATGTATGGCTATGACGACCGCTATTTCTTTACCACCTTCAGCGGTGATTCCAAAGTGGGCCAAATCAATGCCAATAAATGGGTTGAAGTATGCGTACCGATCGCGGAGGATGGCCAGAACGGCTACCTCCGCCTCAGCGGTACGGCTTCGGTGGTCCAAAACGCTTCTCTCAAAGCCGAGGCGGCTGAACACTGTTATTTCTTCGATCAATTCTTTGGCGGATATGACGATCCGGACTACACTCTCATCGAGTTTGATCCGGAATATGTGGAATATCTGCGCCCCGGCGAGAACCACAGCCAGAGCTGCAGCTTCAAACGCTATTGAGGAGCTTATGAAATCTATCTTTACCTACACGGACGAGCATCTGGGCAAGATGTATATCGTGATCCCCAAGATCAGAGAGATTTCTCAGGCCCTGGGGAATCTGGTAGTTACATTCGACAATGGTGATAAGCGCGCGATCGACGTCCCAGACACCAAAGCCGCCATGACTCAGATCCTGGAAGCGATTGAGAGCTTCTATAACCGTTAGGACTTAAGCGCGAGCAAGGGAGACCTCTATGCACATACCTGTGGATAAACCAATCCTCCTGGCCCTGCTGGGCACCCTGTTCACCTGGGGCATGACAGCCCTGGGGGCCAGTTTTGTGCTTTTTTTCAAGAGCATAAGGCAATCCGTCCTGGATACGATGCTGGGTTTCGCGGCGGGAGTGATGATAGCAGCCAGCGTGTGGGGCCTGATCAATCCAGCCATCGATATGAGCAATGGCAGTGTCTGGCCCGCCGTGATCGGATTTTTGGTGGGTGGGGCCTTTCTGAGGGTGATCGATCTCTTGCTTCCGCACGTGCATGAAAGCCACGGGCAGATCGAAAAGGAAGGGCTAAAAACCCCCTGGGGCAAATCCACTCTGATGTTCCTGGCTGTCACTCTGCACAATTTTCCGGAAGGACTGGCGGTAGGGGTGGCTTTTGGAGCCCTGGCTTATGGCGGTGAGGCTGCGACTCTTTCCGCGGCCCTGGCCCTGGCATTGGGAATCGGGATTCAGAATCTTCCGGAAGGGGCGGCACTGTCCATCCCCTTGCGCAGAGAGGGGATGAGCCGCTGGAGGAGCTTTTTTTGGGGTCAATTTTCCGGGATTGTGGAACCCCTGGGTGGGGTGTTGGGTGCCGCTCTGGCCATGAGCGCTAAGCCCATCCTGCCATACACACTGGCCTTCGCGGCCGGAGCGATGATCTATGTGGTGGTGGAGGAATTGATTCCAGAAGCCCAGGGCGGCAAACATGGGCACCTGGCCACAGCGGGATTGATGCTGGGCTTTTGCGTGATGATGGTGCTGGACGTTATCCTGGGCTGAGCCGTCAGCGAGCTTCCAGGCTCTCCTGGCGGTAATCAACCACAAACATAGCTTTGAAATAGTCCCAGCCGGCCCTCACTGTCTGGCCATTTCCGAGCTGCCAAAGGTAGATGCCTTCAGTTGTTTTTTCAAAGTCAGGGCCATGCCGGCTGATCAGCGCGCCAATCACCAGCTCCCCCATATCCTCTTCTTCCAGAAAGGAATAGCCTATGCTCCAGCCCGCCAATCTGTCCTTTTGGCCGTCAAATCTCAATTCTATTCCTTTGATCGGCTCTTCGTCAAGCGGGACCATGATGATTTGCTCCGGGGTGTGGGCTTGGATTTTGAAACCCTGATCGATCAGGATCAGGGACGCGGCTTCGTGACTGGCCCCCCAGTCAAGACCATAAAGACCACCCTGCGCGTTGAGTATCCCAACGCAGCATGAAACACAGATCAACAATACTATGGGTTTATACATCTTAGCTCCTGAGCTACCTGTGTCAGATGGGAGAATTCTGTCAATCTATATCTGCTTATAGCTTTTCTGGGCTGGGCCCTGTTCACTGGCCCCGGGTTCCGGTCTGGCATCCCTGACCCATCCCCAACAAAGGAGGGATGGGTAGGGCTTGCTATAGATGAGCTTAGGTCCAGGTGACAAGCGAGGGCCTGGAATCAGTAGTAGTACACGTAGAAGTACTCATCCCAAACGGCTTCCACATACCTGCCGTTTTCGAGCTCCCATTCATAGTACTCAAAATCCCAGTCATCCCAATCCACGTCATAGTCTTCCCCGTGCCAGGAGATTATCGCGTCCATGGCCACTTCTTCATAGTCGTCGTGAACCTCGCCGGTATACACTACCGTCCATCCTTTCAAATGCCTGGTATCATCCAGGTTTAGCTCTATATAGGCCACATAGCCCAGATCGTCAGGCTCAAAATAGTTGGGGCCAAAGTCGCCGATATTGTTGCTGAAGCCTTTGGATTTGAGGAGCGATTCGCATTTTTCAAAGCTGTCCCCGAAGCTGAGGTCAAAAAGTCCGGTCTGAGCGAAGGCGGCCGTGCTGGCCACGATCAAAATGAGCAGGATCATGATCTTCTTCATGAAAGGTATCTCCTTGGGTGCGGTGGAGCTTGAGACCACCGTCAATCAATATGTGACATAATAGCGATTCTGCAGGCTCTGGCAAGCTATTTCTGATCTTTACAGCGGTTCGGGACGGGCCTGCAAAAAAAACCCGGCAGCGAGTGCCGGGCTGGATGCTTATGAAGGCCTGGGCCTGATTATTTCATCATGACCATCTTGCGGGAGGAAGAGAACTTACCGCTCTTCATCCGGAAGTAGTAAACGCCGCTGCTGACCGGTCTGCCACTGTCGTCTTTGCCGTTCCACACCAACTGATGCTCTCCGGCAGGCAGATTTCCGCTGCTGAGATCGCGAACTTTCTGGCCTTTTTGGTTGAAGATCTCCAGGCTCACGGGACCGCTCTGCGCAAGGCTGAAGCTGATGGTGGTGCTGGGATTGAAGGGGTTGGGATAGTTGCCAATCAGGGCATCGGCAAAGGCTGGTACCACAGGATCGTCTGAAGGAGTGGCCTGATAGACGTTGCCTCCCCGGTTGTAGCTGCCCATAAAGCATGGCCATTCATAGCTTTGGGCGGGGCGCTTGATATCCAGGACGTAGAAACCGGTATCGCTGGGGATCACGATGTCCATGTCGTTGTCGAGATCGATATCCGAGAGGGCGGCCGAGATTTTGATGTTTCCGCCAATTGTGATCGGGAAATTGGGAGACTGGGTGCCATTGGCCCTCACGCTGTGAAGCTTGCCGTTGGTGTCTCCAAAGATGATGCCGGCATAGTTGTCGCCGTCAAATTTGGCCACTACTGGGGTGCAGTCCACAGTCTGATTGACGTTGATGGGAGTGCCGGCCAGATCGGTGCCGTTGGCGTTGAGGATATAGACCATTCCGGCATTGCTGATCACGACGATCTCTTTGTTGCCGTCGGAGTTGACATCCGCCACCACGGCCCCGGTTTTGATGGAACCGCCCACATTCTTCTGGAAGAACACGCTGCCGTCATGGTTGTAGGCGTGAATATAGCCAGCCGTGCTGGTGGAGACGATGATCTCCGGATAGTTGTCAGCATCGAGATTGGCAATGGTGATGGGGTTTTGAGAGCCGCCCTGCATGGTGATGGGGAAGCCGGCAATGTTTTGGCCGGTCTGGCTGTTGATGGCATGCAGGTTGCCGTTGAGGGTGGCTACCAAAATCTCCTGATAGCCGTCGTTGTTGAGATCGGCGATGGCAGGCGAGCCCAAAATCGCTCCACCCACTCCGGCCGGGAAATTGGGATAGGCATTGCCATTGGTGTCGAGGACCACGATGTTGCCGCTTTGGATGGCGGCCACAATCTGACGGCTGGAGTTTTGGGCCAGGGAAGTGATCACGGGACCGCTGCGCAAAGTTCCGCCGGCAGGGATGTTGAAGATCACCTGGCCGCTTTGATTGAACAGGGCGAGGTTGTTGTTTTGCAGGCTGGCGGCGAATTCTTTCTGACCGTTGCTGTCGATATCGCTCATGGCGATCGATCCCATCACACTGGAGCCGAGGGCCATCGGAAATCCTGGCATCTGGGTGCCGTTGGGATTGAGGGCGTGGATATTGCCAAGGTGGTCGCTAAAGACCATTTCTCTCTGAGGATCGGCATCCAGATTCACGATAATGGGGCTGGAATTGGTGGCGCCACCGATCAGGACAGGCCAGCCGGCCTGATTGTTGGAAAGCCTCACGGTGAATGGGATGGTGGCATTGTATGGGAAGGCGGAACCCTGATTGGCAGAGGCTACCAGTTCAAAAGGAATCGGCTCGGAGGGCAGGTTGGCAACCGTCTGGAAGATGAAAGGCTGAGAGTTGTTCCACATAGTGCTTCCGGCTGAGAGGGTGCCATAATTGGCGCTGTCGTTCACAATGGTGATGCCGGGATAGGTGGTGGTGAGAGTGGTCTGGAGATTGGTGGCAGGCTGCCAGGCCAGCCCGGTAAAGGGATCAAGCAGATTGTTGATGGATACCTTGAGGCGGATGGTTTCTCCGGCATTGGGAATCCCGTCCCCGTCGCCGGTTTGTTCCTCCACCATGGTATCGTCTATGGTGATGTAAGGGATCTTGTCAAACATGGTTGCGGTGAAAGCATTTACTCTGCCCGCCCCCAGTTTGTCCACATAGCTGGGATTGGCTTCATAGATATAATCCGCGGTCATCATCAGACGCTGCATCAGCTGCGCGGGAGTGAGAGTGGGGTGCAGGGCTTTCACCAGGGCCGCCACGCCAGCCACATTGGGAGAAGCCATGGAAGTTCCGTCATAGGAGTCATATCCATTGCTGGCGACAATTGTGGAGAGGATTCCTTCTCCTGGGGCGGAGATATCTACGGTTGTCCCGTAGTCTGAAAAACTTGATTTGACGTCGTTCTGACCGGTGGAGGCCACGCACAGCACGTTTGTGCAGTCGGCAGGATAATCCTGATATGAGGCGGTGTGCTCAGTGTTTTCGTTGCCAGCGGCTGTGACCACCAAAGCACCCAAAGCAGTGACGTAATTGACGATGCTGTTTGGATATGCGCCGGTCCCTGGCCCACCCCAACTGGCGTTGATGATGTCGGCGCCAATCTCTCCGGCATACTTCACCTGGTCGTAAGCATAGGAGATACCAGTGCTGGGCGATGTGTTGGAGGCTCCTTTACAGCTTATGATGGAAGCGATTGGGGAAGTGCCCACCACACCGATGGCGTTGTTTCCAACCGCCGCGGCGCAGCCAGCCACGTGGGTTCCGTGGTCATTGGCGGCATAGGTCTGGATGGGGTTGTTGTCGTTGTTGTAAAAGTCCCAGCCAACCAGGTCGTCAACTTTGCTGCCACCTTCACCGGCGTCAGATCCATTGCCGCCTGTGATCGTTCCGGCGTCCCAGTTGATCGTCATTCCAGGAGACTCGGCAGGGTTGACCCAAATATTGGCCCTCAGGTCTGGATGGTTCCATTTCACACCGGAGTCGGTGATTGCCACCTTGACGTCATAAGAACCCTGAATATAATCCCAGGCGTCGTAGCTGCGGATGCGGGCATGCACATATTGTGAGGTGAGCATGGGGTCGTTGGGCACAAACTTGCTGCGGTTGATGCCTTCCAGCTCCGCGTATATGACGTTGGGGTCTTTGGCCAGGGCCGCGACGGCGGCATCGATGTTGTCGTCGGATTCCAGATAGACGCGGTAGTGGTTTTGCAGATAGGCACCCTTGTCATTCCACTCGGGGACTTTGACGTAGGGATGCATCTGCTTCATATCCACTATCTTATACTGGCTGGCCAGCGCATCGAAACTGCTGATGCCGGTACGGACTACACCATCTTGTTTCGTGAATTCTATCGTTCCGGCGTCGTTGCCGATCGCCGCTCTGCTGAAGCAGGTGATGATCGTCTTGGACTGGAAGTAATAAGGATCAAACTTAACCGCGAAAACCGCGCTTATAGCAATGATCAGGCAGATCATAAGGGTCAGCTTCTTCATAAGCACCTCGGGAATTTACTTTTCAGGCACGATATCTGTATGCGGCAAATACGTCAACCCTTTTTACTTTCGCATAAGACACTAATAGAGGATAAGCTTCTCTTTATCAGCCAACTCTGTAGTCAGGATTTTTTTCAGCACCTGGTGCTGTTCAGCCTGCAGGTCCGGGTCCGCGGTGATGATCTCAAAGGCATCGTTTCTGGCCAGCTTGAGGATATGCTGATCGCGGATCAGATTGGCAAACTTGAAGTTTGGCAGCCCAGCCTGTTCCGTGCCAAAGAACTCACCCGGGCCCCGCAGTTCCAAGTCCTTCTCGGCGATCAGGAAGCCGTCGGTAGTCCTGGCCATGGTGTCCAGGCGTTCCCAGGCGATCTTTGAACAGGGCTGATGCTCGATCAGATAGCAGCAGGATTGTTCGGCTCCGCGTCCCACTCTGCCTCTCAACTGATGCAGCTGTGCCAGGCCAAAGCGTTCCGCGTGCTCCACTACCATCACGGTGGCGTTGGGAACGTCCACCCCCACCTCGATCACGGTGGTGGACACCAAAATCATTATCTCAGCGGCTTTAAAGCGCTTCATGATCTCATCTTTCTGCCGGGCTGGCATGCGTCCATGTAAAAGCTCGCAACTGATGCCCTTGAAAATCTTGGAGCTCAGGTGCTGATGCAGCCTCTGGGCGTCCAGCAAATCCACCTTGTCGGATTCCTCCACCAGAGGGCAGACCACATAGACCTGACGGCCTTTTGCAAGCTCTTTTTTGACGTCCGCCCACACCAGTTCAATTTTGCGGTCCGAACGGATCAGAGTGAGCACCGGTTTTCGGGTGGGGGGCAGTTCGTCGATGACGCTCACTTCCAGATCGCCGTAAACTGTCATGGACAAGGATCTGGGAATGGGAGTGGCGGAAAGGTAGAGGAGGTCCGGATGCTTGTCTTTTCTGGCCAGAGCGGCTCGTTGCTGCACTCCGAAACGGTGCTGCTCGTCCACCGCCACAAAGCCCAGGTTTTTATATGTTACCTTATCTTGAATCAAGGCATGGGTGCCGATGATGAGGTCATAAGCTCCTTCCGCTATGTCAGTTACGGTTTGCGCCTTACCTTTGTAGGAACCGCCTTTTAGCAGGGTGATCCTGACATCCATGCCTTCCAGGAGGCTTGTGATCGTGCCAAAATGCTGCTCCGCGAGGATTTCCGTGGGGGCCATGAGGGCAGCCTGATATCCGTTTTCCACCGCCAGGAGCATGGCAAAGAGTGTAACGACCGTCTTGCCGGAACCCACGTCACCCTGCATCAGTCTGCTCATCTGGCGAGGGGAGCACATGTCGTCAAAGATCTCTCTGATCACCCGTTTTTGTGCTTTCGTGAGCTCAAAGGGCAGCTTGTTTTTAAGCGCGGAAGTCAGCCTGCGTTGGTTTTCAAACGCGATTCCCTTCACCTCGTCTGTATGATACTTTCGATGCCTGGCCCACAGCAGCTGGGCAAAGAAAAATTCCTCATAGGCAAAGCGCGTCATCACCTGGACTGGCAGATCGGGATTCTGACTGAAATGCATCAGCTGCAGTGCCGTCTTGCGGTCCTTAAACTGGTATTTATCGATCAAATAGGTGGGTAGATTCTCCACAATAGTGGAGGCATAATCGTGAAAGGCCTGCCAGACCAGCCGGCGCAGATTCTTCTGGTTCAGATTTGCCGTGGCGGGATACACTGGCAGGCAGAGACGAGTCTTCCAAAAGTCGTCTTCCGTGTCGTCATCCACCGCTTCGATCTCGGGATGCAGCATCTGAAGCTGGCCGTTGAACTCACTGATCACTCCATTCACCCAGATTCGTTTGCCCGGCACCAGGATGCCTTCATACCAGTTGGGGTAACTGAACCAGCTGCAGGTGAGCGTGTTCATGACGTCGTTGATGCCCACGTTGAGGATCTTTTTGCCGTTTTTGGTGGTGCGGGTATCCACCCAGGAAACATTGGCGGTAAAGGCCACGTGGTCTCCCACTTTGGCTTCGTGAAGGGTGGGATCGATGCTACGGCTGATATAGTATCGGGGAAAATGTTCCATCAGGTCCAGGACCCGTCTGATGCCCAGTTTGGCCAGAATACGACCCCTCGCGTCCCCAACTCCCTTGAGGAATTTGATTTCCGTGTTGGTGTCGCGAGTGAACTCCGGTTTGGTTTTTTCCATGTCAGCCACCTTTACAAAGAGCGGGAAATCTGTCAAGCGGCACAAGGTCGCTGGGTCAAATTCCAATTCAGCGTGTGTCCTGACCACAGAGATACAGAGCTTTTCTTTTTTACCACAGAGGGTGCAGAGGGCACAGAGAGAGGAACAGAGTAGGGTATTGGGGTTTTAAGGTTTTAGGGTTTTAGGGTTTTACAGTTTTAGGGTGCCGTCCGCTAAGCAGTATCTCACCAGCCGAAGCTCTCACAGCACAGCTCTCACCTGTAAAGCATTTTTTTCTTGACCGCGGCCGGAAGCAGCATTAAATTGTCCCTATCAAAGCCCGTGAGCACGGAGCCTATTGTAGTTTGTATATTTAGACATGACTCAGTTTTCAACTACCATAATCCATATATAATACAGGAGTATCTTATGACATTGTGGAAACGTATCGTTCCGCTGGCCCTGATCCTGGTGCTGTTTTCCTGCGCCAACGCTCAGGAGGAGCCCACCTCATTTCAAGCGCCAGTTCTGCAGGCCCGTTCCGCGGCCCCGGAGATGATCCAACCGGCCCAGAATCCCGTCGTGGAGGTTGTCCGCCGCGTTCGTGAAGCCGTCGTTCAGATCAGGGTTGAAGCCAAGATCACCGTCCAAAACCCCATGAACCAGTTCTTCGACGATCCCTTCTTCCGCTATTTCTTTCCAGAGCAGCCCCGCGCTCAGCAGAGGCCTGTCACTTCGATGGGCAGCGGCTTTGTCTATGACTACAATCCCCAAACGCGGGAAGCATACATCATGACCAACAACCACGTGGTGGAGCAGGGTAAATCCGGAACCATCACCGTTACTCTGGCAGACAAGGTCAATTACAACGCGGAGGTGGTGGGCCTGGATCCCAATACGGACGTGGCCGTGATCAAAATCACCGTCAAAGAAGGCGAAAAGATCACCGTGGCCCCCCTGGGCAGTTCCAGTAACCTCGAAATCGGGGAGTGGGCCATCGCGATCGGCAATCCCTTCGGGGAAGCGGGTCTGGACCGCACCGTAACCCTGGGAGTGATCTCCGCCATCGGACGTTCCAACCTCAATTTTGGCGCTGGTTCCCCCATCTATCAGGATTACATTCAGACAGACGCTGCCATCAATCCCGGCAACAGCGGAGGCCCTCTTCTGAACATCTACGGTGAAGTGATCGGCATCAATGCTGCCATCACCAGCACCAGCGGTGGCAATATCGGTATCGGTTTTGCCATTCCCATCAACCTCGCCAAACGTGTGGTGGACGATCTGGTTGCTACCGGAAAAGTCAGCCGGGCCTACATCGGCATCTCGCCTCAGGAGATCACCTCCGATCTGATGGAAGCATTTGACCTCAAGGAGGTTAGCGGAGTCCTGGTAGCCAAAGTGGAAGACGATTCTCCCGCCTCCAAAGCCGGCATCCAGACCGGGGACGTGATTGTGGAATTCAACCGTGAGAAAGTGCCCAACGTGGCCAAATTTCGCATCGCGGTAGCCACCTCCAAGGCCGGAAGCATCGTACCCGTCCTGATAATTCGCGACAACCAGGAGCTCAGCCTCAATATCGAGCTGGATTACTTCCCTGAGGACAAAGCTGCCAACGGAGAGATTGCCCCTGAGGTCAAACTCAGTCACGGCATCACGGTGGACGCCATGGGCAGCACCGCGGCCCAACGTCTCAACATTTCAGGCACCGAAGGCGTGGTGATCACAGCCGTGGAAGCGGGATCCCCAGCCGCCAAAGCAGGCCTTTCCGTGGGTTTGGTGATTCTCAGGGTCAACAACCTCCCGGTTAACAATCCCGACGAGTTCAGGCTCACCATGGACGGTCAGATCGACGCCATGTCCAAGAGTGGAAAATCCACCATCAGGCTCTACGTGAAGGACCGCAACAATATGTTCCAATACGTCGCGCTCCGCTTTGAAATGCCCAAAGAATAGATCGCCTGAATCCATTCATAGCTCAGCCCCGTCATAATGGCGGGGCTTTGTAATAGTATTTTTGGTTTCACTCTGTTCTTGCCTATACATCCGCCGTGGAGATGCCGTGCGCACTCCGGCGATTTTCGGCGGAGGCGGGCTGGCATCTCCACGGCGGGTATCGGGCAAGCCTGCAAGGCAGATGGAAATGGTGCTTGTGGGGTTCTAGGGTTGTAAGGTTTTAGGGTTTTATGGTTTAAAGAGCTGTGAAAGTTGAGAAGGTTGAGATATATCGGCGCTCGTCTTAGCGCCGCTCTAACCAGCCGTCAAACTCTCACATGCGAAGCATCTCCCTAAAACCTTAAAACCCTAAATCCTTAAATCCCGCTTGACAGATTCACAGCTTTCGGGTCAGGTGAATTATCCAAATCTGACCTTAGGAGAGATAGATGATCCAGGAAAAATTGATCCCTTATCTTATCGATTCGATCAAGAACTATTGGGACATGCCAGCCTTTACGGACTACCCTGGTCCCGCTTTGAAATACTCGGACGTTGGCAAACAACTGCTATGGATACACCGCCTCTTTAAAGCCTGCGGCATGAAAAAAAGCGGTAAAGTGGCCCTGGCTGGTAAAAACAGTGGAAACTGGGCTACCCTGTGGATTTCTACCGTCACCTATGGGGGCAGCATCGTTCCCATTTTGGCCAATTTCTCTCCGGAGGATACACAGCACATCGTAAACCACTGCGAGGCAGAGATATTATTCGTCTCCAAAGACAAGTATGACAGCATCGATCCGGACCAGCTGCGCAAGGTGAAATACATCTTTTCACTGGATGATTTCAGCCTCCTCTTTGCCAGGGATGAAACGATCAAAAAGATCATCAAACCCATCAGCGAGACCACCGATCTCAAGGGACTCAGCGCTGGCGGCATGAATGTGGAAGACGGGTGCGACAACGAAGATATCGGTGCGATTATCTACACCTCCGGCACGACCGGGTTTTCCAAAGGCGTGATGCTGTCTCACCGCAGTCTGCTGGCCAATATCATTGTAGCCCGGGAAAACCTGCTCTTCAAGGAAGGAGCTAAAGTGGTGGCCTTTCTGCCTTTGGCCCACGCTTATGCCTGCAGCTTTGACCTCCTCTATCCTTTCACCCGCGGCAATCATATCAACTTTATTGATAAAATCCCTGCTCCCAAGGTGCTGCTGGGGGCTATGCAGGACCTCAAACCCAATGTGGTGCTGGCCGTACCGCTGCTGATCGAAAAGATCTTCAAACGTCAGCTGCAGCCCGTCATCGAAACCCCCAAAATGAAGGCAATGCTCAAGTTGCCGCTGCTCAACAAACTGGTCTGCAAAAAGATCAGAGACAAGCTGGTCACTGCCTTCGGAGGTGAGCTTACCGAACTGGTGGTAGGCGGAGCACCCATGAATGCAGAAGTGGAGCTCTTTATGAAACGCATAAAGTTCCCCATCACAATCGGCTATGGAATGACGGAGTGCGGCCCCCTGATCTCCTATGCCCGCTGGTTTGAGCATCGCTTTGAATCCAGTGGCAAGCTGGTCAAATACATCAAGTGCAAGATCGAGAGTTCCGATCCCGCCAAAATACCTGGCGAAGTGCTGATAAGCGGGGAACAGGTGTTTTCCGGTTATTATAAAAATGAGGAAGCCACCAGTGAAACTCTGAAAGACGGATGGCTCTACACTGGTGACATCGGCACTCTGGACAAAGACAGCTTTATCTATCTTCGCGGCCGCAGTAAAAACGTGGTCCTCGGCCCCAGCGGTGAAAACATCTATCCGGAACTGGTGGAGCAGAAGCTCAACAACCTCCCCTATGTGATGGAAACCCTGGTGCTGGAACGCGATCGTAAGCTGCATGCTCTCATCTATCCTGACCTGGAATCCCTGGACAAGGATCATATCCCAGAGGCCCGGGTACCCCAGATTATGGAAGAAAACCGCCAGGAAGTGAACAAGGTGCTGGCTGATTTCAGCCGCATTTCCAAGGTCCAGATCGTCAACGAGCCCTTCCAGAAGACGCCGACCCAGAAGATCAAACGATATCTGTATCGATGAAAGCGTTACGCGTGATGGGCAGGATGCAAAGCCTTGGCGCTGAATTGGAATTCGACGCTACGGGTGTCGCATAGCGCTTAACTCGTAACCCATAAATCCCTTTGACACAAAAAGCCCTTATAAACTAGTGGTTTCCCTAAACCCAGATACCGGAGTATGTTTATGAACAACCATATACAAGATCTTTTGTCCTTTTTGGATGATTCGCCCACTGCCTTTCAGGCATCCCTTGGCATTGAAACCAGGCTGCAAATGGCCGGGTTCAGAGCTCTTGATGAGACTCAGAACTGGAAGCTGGAGAAGGGTGCCAAGTATTACATGAAGAGGGCCGATACTGCCATTCTGGCCTTCATTATAGGCTCCAAACCCTTGGTGGAGAGCGGATATCAGATTGCAGCCTCCCATATCGACAGTCCCTCTTTAAAGCTAAAACCAGCCACCGTCAAGACGGAATCCTGCGTCACCAGAGTAGGCGTGGAAGTCTATGGCGGACCCATTATCAGCACCTGGATCGATCGCGAGCTGGGCATCGCGGGACGGGTAACCGTCAAAACCGGCGATACTTATCGCTCTATTCCCGTCAATATGAACCGTCCCCTGGCCATCATTCCCAATGCCGCCATCCATCTCAACCGCGATATCAACAAAGGCTTTGAATACAACAAACAGGTTCATCTGCAGGCTATTCTGGCCACTGGCAGCGAGGCGGGAAATCCTCTCCTTTCAGCCCTCGCGGCCCATTTGGACCTCAGCCTGGACAGCATCCGCGAGATGGAGCTGTATCTCTATGATCTTGCCAAATCTTCTCTTACCGGAATGGACGCGTCCCTGATCGTGAGCGGACGTCTGGACAACCTTGCCATGACGCATGCCATCCTCAGCGCTCTCACAGAAGCTCAAACCCCTCAGGCCACCTGTCTGGCCGCCTTTTTCGATCATGAAGAGATCGGCAGCGGAACTCAGCAGGGTGCCGATTCTTCACTTCTGGGGGAAGTGCTGGAGCGGATTGCTCTGGCCCTTGGATTGAAGCGCGAAGAGCAGTTACGCGCTCTGCACAGCTCATTTTTGATCTCGGCCGATATGGCCCACGCTTTCCATCCCTCCTATGCCGAAAAGTATGACCGTGACTACGCTCCTGCCATGAATCAGGGCCCGGTGATCAAGATCAACGGCAACTATCGCTATACCTCCACCTCTGAGAGCACTCTAAGATTTCTAGACCTCTGTGAAGCGGCTGGCATCAAAGCCCAGAAGTTTATGACCCGCAGTGATATGCCTTGCGGCAGCACGGTCGGGCCGGTGGTCTCAGCTTTGCTGGGCATCCCGGCTGTCGATATCGGCAACCCCATGTGGGCCATGCATTCAGCCCGTGAAACCTGTGGCGTCAAAGACCACAAGTCTCTCATCAAAGTACTGAAACAATATTACATATAAACAGGAGTATCAAGATCCATGGCAGTTTTCAAGCCTTTTAAAGCCGTACGTCCGCTTCCAGAGTATGCGGGAGCGATCGCGTCACTTCCCTACGACGTGATGGATTCAGATGAAGCCCGTGCCGAAGTGGCCAAAAACCCGCTCAGCTATATCCACGTGGAAAAGCCAGAGGTGGATTTGCCTTTGGGCACCGATCTTTATGATCCCAAGGTCTATGCCAAGGCCAGAGAAAACCTCGAGTCCTACGTCAAGCGCGGCATGATGAAGCAAGACGATAAACCCATGTTTTACATTTACCGCCAGGTGATGGATGGCCGTCCCCAGGTGGGATTGGTGGGTCTGGCCTCTGTGGATGAATACATGGACGGCACCATCAAAAAGCATGAGCTCACCCGTGCCGATAAGGAAGCCGACCGCATCAAACACGTGGATGTCTGTGACGCGCACGCCTCACCAGTGTTTTTCACCTATCGCCACCAGGCCGGCATCGATGCCATCGTCAACAAAGTGATGGACAATCATGCTCCCGTTTATGACTTTGTGAGTGATGACGGCATCGGCCACAGCCTCTGGCTGATGGATGATCCCGCTGATATTGCGGCTATTCAAAATGCCTTTGCCAAACTGCGCTATCTCTATGTGGCGGATGGACATCACCGCACCGCCAGCGCCGCCAAAGTTGGCCTCCTGCGCAGAGAGCAGCATCCGGATTATTCCGGGCACGAGGAATTCAACCACTTCATGACGGTGATTTTCCCGGACAACCAACTCAAGATCTTTGATTACAACCGCGTGGTCAAAGACCTGCATGGCCTTTCCAAAGAGGACTTCCTGGACCGCGTGAGTGTGGATTTCGACGTCACCGCCATGTATGTCAATGGTCCTTACCATCCTGAGAAGACGCATGAGATCGGAATGTATCTCAGCCACACCTGGTTCCGCATCGTGCCCCGCAAAGGCACCTGGAACGCAAGCAACGTGGTGGACAGCCTGGACGTCTCGATCCTGCAGAGCAATCTGCTGGCCCCTATTTTGGGCATCGGCGATCCGCGTCGCGATAAACGCATTGACTTCATAGGCGGCATTCGTGGTTTGGAAGAGTTGGAACGCCGGGTGGACAGCGGTCGTGATGCCGTGGCCTTTGCCATGTATCCCACCTCCATGGACGAGCTGATCGGGATTGCCGACGCCGGTGAGATCATGCCCCCCAAATCCACCTGGTTCGAGCCCAAACT
>ERZ795031.3048-NODE-3048-length-15268-cov-8.495563_pt1 | contig 15268 bp, 14 predicted proteins | sample MGYA00375123_ERZ795031 | MGnify/ENA primary metagenome ERZ795031 (study PRJEB30166, sample SAMN05720159) | activated sludge metagenome | isolation source: anaerobic digester from wastewater treatment plant | place: USA | collected 2015-04-21 ... | reverse complement strand
TTCTGGTTCAGGATTTGCAAGTGATCAGTAAAATCAAGGTTCTCACGAACCAGGCGAATATCATGGCCTCGCTTCTGGAAGCCGCCGAAAAGCTGACAAAAGACAATAATGTTAACAATATCAACAGAATAGTATTGAGCACGACCATCTCGACCAATGCGATTGTCCAGAATAAGATCAGCCGCGTGGCGATGGTATTGTTAAGCGGGCCGGGTTTGTCTCCCACGACGCTGAACCTGGGTAAAGACGCTTATTTTGCCAGGGGCTATGTCAATCACCGAGGAATCCCCGTCAAAAATGTAAATAGCCGGGAAATCGCCGATATCAGCAGTGAAATAGACCAGAACCAGATTCATTACATTGGAGTAGTGGGCAAATTCTCTTCACGGAACCCACAACAGGAACTCGATGCATCTGAATTGCTTCAGAACGATTCCAGAAAAATTTCTCTGGGACACACACTGTCGGGACAACTGAATTTCCCCCGCCGCATTGCCACAACGTATCTCAACGCAGCTATTCATGAGATTTATCAAGGATTTGTGCGGGATGTCCAGGAATTTATCCAAAAATTTGGACTGAATATTCCTGTGTACATTCTGAAAGCTGACGGCGGAACGATCCTGATTGATCAATCCCTGGACTGCCCCGTACAGACTATTCACTCCGGACCTGCGGCCGGTATTATGGGTGTTCTCGCAACCACCCGCATGAAAGAAGATGCCGTGGCTCTGGATATCGGCGGTACCACGACGGATATCTCCGTTTTTGCCGACGGGGTTCCCCTTCTCGAACCATCCGGCGTGGAAATCAACGGACGAAAAACGCTGATTCGCGGTCTCTACACAAAATCCATCGGTGTGGGCGGTGACAGCGTCGTCAGAATTGAGAACGGCGAAATTTTGATCGGACCGCAACGGGAAGGGCCGGCTGCCGCACTGGACGGGCCGTTCCCCACGCCCACGGACGCCATGATTGTGGAAGGAATCGTTTCTTTCGGCGATAGCGGGAAAGCCCGGAACGCCATTGCACTCATCGCAAAAAAACTTCAACTGGGAGTCGAAGAAGCGGCGCGCGCCATCATCGAGAAAATGGCCGCCATCATCGCAGATCAGGTAAGGCATATTCTTGCCCAGATCAACAATAAACCGGTTTACACGATCCACGAACTTCTGGAAGGGAAAATTATTCAGCCGAAAATTCTCTACGTTGCCGGCGGGCCCGCCGCAGTTGCCCCCTTTATCGCCGAAAATCTTGGCTATTCCTATTTGATACCCGAACATTCGGAAGTTTCCAATGCCCTGGGAGTGGCTCTTGCCAGAACCACCGCTGAAATCACGATCCTTGCGGACACGGAAAGGAAAGAACTTATCCTCTGCGAAGAAGGTCACGTGGAAAGTATTTCCCGTAATTTTTCTCTGGCGGATGCCATTGAAACCGGCAAAAAATTCCTGCGGGAAAAAGCTGTATGCATGGGAGCGAGAGAGCAGGACATCTTCATGGAAGTAACCGAATCGCAGCAATTCAACATGATTCGGGACTTTTACACAACAGGGAAAAATATCCGTGTGAAGGTTCAGATCAAACCCGGACTGATCTCTTCCGGCAAGGAAAGGTAAAAAATATGCCCGCAAAAGAAAAGAAAACAGGCCTCATTTTTTTCCCGGCATTTGACTGGGCCATATCTCCCAATCATCCCGAACGGGAGGAGAGGCTGCTATATACACAGGATCAGGTTTTCGAAGAAGGCCTGCTGGATTTTCCGAATATTCTGGAATACAAACCGGGCATCGCCACCTACGCTGATATCAACCGCTGCCATATTTGCGTTCCCAATCCGCAAAACCTGACAACGAATTCCCACCTCATTTCCGCCGGCGGGGCAATTACCGCTGCGCAGAAAGTATTGAGCGGCGAAGTTGACAACGCCTTTGCCCTGGTACGGCCACCAGGCCATCATTCCATGCTGGTCGCCCACGGCGCACGGGGTTTCTGCAACATCAACATTGAAGCCGTGATGATCGAATATATCCGGCATACGTTCGGCATCAGGCGGATCGCCGTCGTGGACACGGACTGCCATCACGGCGACGGAACGCAGGACATCTATTGGAACGATCCGGATGTTCTGTGCATCTCCATGCATCAGGACGGTCGAACGCTTTATCCCGGAACCGGTTTTATCGATGATTTCGGCGGCCCGAACGCATTGGGCGCGACCATTAACATTCCCCTGCCCCCGCGCACATCCGACGAGGGATTCCTGTTTGTCCTTGAAAACGCCATTCTTCCGATGCTGGACGAATTCAAACCGGAAATCATCATTAACTCGGCAGGACAGGACAATCACTACAGCGACCCGATCACAAACATGAATTTCAGCGCTCAGGGCTACGCGCTTTTGAATGAAAAACTTGCTCCTGACATTGCCGTGCTGGAAGGCGGCTACTCTATTGAAAAAGCCCTCCCCTATGTCAATGTCGGCATCATCCTCGCCATGGCCGGACTGGACTACAGCCAGGTGCGGGAACCGGATTACGACGCCCGGCAAATCCGCCAGTCACAGGAAGTCACCCGGCTCATTGAAAATGAAGTGAAGAACCTGATGACGCTGTGGAAGAAAAAGAAAAACCTGAAAAAACAAATCACCGGATCCGCGGCCTACATACGCCGCGAAAAAAACATTTATTACGACACCGATGATATCACGGAAAGACAAGTCGAAACCGTCCGCGTATGCAACGCCTGCGGTGGACTGGTCATGATCGAATCGGCGGCGGACACCGGCAAAAAAATCTACGCCGTGATCCTTCCAAACTCCTGCTGCCCGACATGCCGCGAAAGCGGGGAATCTTTCTTCAGTCGTGTCAATGGATCACAATATAGCCATATTTATTTCCAGGATCGGCAAAGAGACGTCTTCATCGTAAAATGAATCCCATGGACACACCAAACCAAGAACTGCAGGCCCTGATCACCCTGATTCGAAAACTGCGTGCGCCAAACGGCTGCCCCTGGGACCGGAAGCAGACCAGGCAGGACATCGGCAAATATCTGCTGGACGAAGCATACGAAGCACTCGACGCACTTGCCGAAGACAATCCCCGCCATCTTCAGGAGGAACTGGGGGATCTGCTGTTCCAGATTCTGTTTATTGCTGAAATCGCATCCGAGGCCGGGGATTTTTCACTGGCTGATGTCATGAAGGACATTGAGGCAAAAATGATTCGCCGGCATCCGCACGTGTTCGGCGATGTAACAGTTCATTCCGTAAGGGAAGTGAAGAACAACTGGCAGGAAATCAAAAAACAGGAGCGCGGTGGCAGGACGCGAGAAGAAGATCTCTTCGATAATATTCCCCGCTCGATGCCTGCACTGAAAAGAGCGCAAAAAATCACGGCAGCAGCCGCCCGGCATGGTTTCGACTGGGAAAACACGGACGATGTCCTGAAAAAGCTGCAGGAAGAGCTTGCTGAACTGGATGCTGCACGAAAAAAAGGTGATGTAAGAACCATTGAAGAAGAGATGGGCGATATCCTGTTCACCCTGGTAAATTTAAGCCGCTTTCTTTCCGTGGACGCGGAAAACGCGCTTACCGGCACCATTGAAAAATTTCTCCGGCGCTTCGCCTACATCCATCAACAGCTTCGCGCGAACGGCCAATCGCTTGACGACGCAACGCTTTCCGAAATGGACAGACTCTGGGACGAAGCGAAAGAAAAGAGGATCTGATTCCTTGGATTACTTTCTTTGCGTCATGGGCATGGTTTTTATTGTGGAAGGACTTCCCTATCTGGTATTCCCGGAAAAGTTGAAACCTTACCTGATCAAAATCTCAACACTGTCTGATTTCACTTTAAGGATGATCGGCATTTCCACGATCATTTTCGGGTTGATTTTGCTCTATTTCGGACGGCGCTGAGGGTTTTGATTGACAACCCTATCTTATTCTGATTACTTAAATAAAATTATCATTTTTTACCGGTAAACGCATGAAGCTGGAGGATTTTTCATATTTTCTGCCTGATGATCTCATTGCGCAGCACCCGCGGCCGCAAAGAGATGCTTCACGCATGATGCTGCTTGACCGCCGCGAGAGCACCATGGAGGATCTCCAATTTTCTTCCCTGCCGGACTTTCTGCAAAAAGGCGACGTCCTTGTCATCAACGATTCCCGCGTCATTCCGGCCCGGATCTACGGTAAAAAAACCACAGGTTCTATTATTGAAATACTGCTGATCACCTGTAAAGAGAAAAAAGATGGGGCTGAATGGTGGGAAGTCATGGCGCGCCCCGGAAAAAGAATCAACGAAAATGACCTGATTGATCTGGGCCACTCCTGTGAAGCCAGGGTGGTTGCCAGAGTGTCGGATAAGAAATGGTTGATGGCATTTAACGCCGAGGACGGTTTTGAAAACTATCTGGAACGATTTGGACGTGCGCCGCTGCCTCCATATATCAAGCGGAGAAAGAACACCGCACCTGACCAAAGCAACGACCGGGAACGCTACCAGACCATCTACGCGAAAACAGCAGGCTCCATCGCCGCACCGACCGCCGGTCTGCATTTTTCGCCGCAAGTCCTGGAAACCCTGAAGTCCAGAGGCGTCGGAATCGCGGCCATCACTCTGCATGTCGGGATCGGCACTTTCTGGCCCATAGAAACGGATATTGTCGAAAATCACGTCATGCAGACAGAATATTTCGAAATCACACCCGATACGGCGGATACCATCAACAATGCCCGAAGGGTCATCGCCGCGGGCACGACCACAACAAGAACCCTGGAAAGCGTGGCGGATAACAACGGGCATATTATGCCGCAATCAGGCGAAACCAGCCTTTTTATCTACCCCGGTTACACCTTTAAAAGAGTGAACGGCCTGCTGACCAACTTCCACCTGCCCCGATCCTCTTTATTTTTACTGGTATGCGCTTTCGCAGGCACCGATTTTGTAAAGAAAGCCTATGCCCGGGCTGTTGAAAACCGTTATTTATTTTACAGTTACGGCGACTGCATGCTGATTTTATAGGACAGGAACCATGCCTTTTGCATTTGAACTGATCAAGAAAGATCCCGATACCGGAGCACGTCTTGGAAAAATGCTCACTCCTCACGGTCCAATCGACACCCCCGCGTTTATGCCGGTGGGCACGCAGGGTACGGTGAAATCCCTGCGCCCTGATGATCTTCAAACCTGCGGAGCTCAAATCATCCTTGGCAACACGTATCATTTATACCTGCGGCCCGGTCATGAAACTATCCGCAAACTGGGGGGCCTGCACACCTTTATGAACTGGCCGGGACCGATTCTCACGGATAGCGGAGGATTCCAGGTTTATTCGCTGGGGGCGCTTCGCAAGATTCTGCCAGACGGCGTCATGTTTCAGTCTCATATCGACGGATCCAGACACTTTCTCACCCCGGAAAAAGCCATAGAAATACAGGAGGCACTGGGATCGGATATCATGATGTGCCTCGACGAATGCACTCCCTACCCCGCGACGCTTCAGCAGACAAGGGATTCCCTGGATTTAACCATGAAGTGGGCAAAACAATGCGCCGAGGCAAAAACCAATCCTGAGCAGGCGCTTTTCGGCATTGTTCAGGGCGGCACCTACCTGGATCTGCGCAGACAGGCGGTGGAGCAAATCGTTCCCGTCGGTTTTGACGGCTACGCACTGGGCGGCGTCAGCGTCGGAGAACCCAGAGAAATCATGTATTCCATTACCGATGAAATCACGCCGCTTCTTCCTTCCGGCCAACCCCGCTATCTGATGGGCGTCGGGATGCCGGTCGATATTGTTTACACCGTTTCCTGCGGCATTGACCTGTTTGACTGCGTCATTCCCACACGATCGGCCCGGCACGGATTATTGTTTACAAATTCCGAAAAGATTGTTATAAAAAACGCCCGCTGGCGGGAAGATGATCACCCGCTCGATGAAACATGCGATTGCTACACCTGTAAAAATTACTCCAGGGGTTACTTAAGGCACCTTTATATTGCCGGTGAGATACTGGCTATGATATTGAATACTATTCACAATATCCGTCATTATATGCTTCTGATGGAAAAAATACGGACCGCTATAAGCGAAAACCGTTTTTCAGAATTTAAGAAAGATTTTTTGAATAAAATGAGATGAAATTATAAAATTTTCTGATAAAAGGCAGACTTTAAGGAGGAAGTAAAATTGATATCGAAAGCATTCGCAATGGGCAACCCGGGAACGGCAGGGGCACAGGGCGCGGGAGGAGTCGGTGACTTTAGCTTCATCATCATGATGGCCGTGATCTTTGCCATTTTTTATTTTTTGATGATCCGACCGCAGCAGAAAAAGCAGAAAGAACTCAAAGCCATGTTGGATGACCTCGCTCATGGCGACGCAGTCATGACCAGCGGCGGCATTCACGGCAAGGTAACCGGCCTTACGGATGCGGTTGTCACACTGGAGATCGCCGACAAAGTCAGAATTAAAGTCGCAAGAAGCGCTATCGCAGCTGTCCTGCAGAAGTCGGGATCACCGGCTCCCACGGCTAAGTCATAGGATAGAAAGGGGCATTTCATGTTCAAATCTTTAAGAATCAGGTTGGCCATCACGGCGGTTGTTTGTCTTGTTGCGCTGTATTTTTTGCTTCCCACGCTCGTCCCGCAGATTCCTTCTCCCCTGGATAAATATTTTCCAAAGGACAAAATCCATCTGGGACTTGACCTGCAGGGTGGAATGCATCTGATCCTGGAAGTGGACGCGGATAAGGCTCTGGAGTCCATGATGGAAAGAACAGCCAATGATTTGAAGGAATCATTGATGGAAAACAAAGTCCGTTTCCGCAACGTGGAAAGAGGAAAAGACGCTACCATGTCCCTGGAGCTGACGGAAGCATCCGGAAAGACCGCTCTGGAGAAAATTCTCAATGAACAATATTCCGATCTGGAAATCGCATCGACGACATCGCGGGAAGGCCGCCAGATCGTCTATTTGAAGTATAAAGACAAACGGGCCGCCGATCTGAAAAAACTGACCATAGAACACAGCGTGGAAACCATCCGCAACCGTGTTGACCAGTTCGGTGTTGCCGAACCCGAAATCATCCCTGAAGGCGAAAACCGAATCATGGTTCAGCTTCCGGGCATCAAAGACCCGGAACGTGCCAAAAACCTGATCGGGAAGACGGCCCTTCTGGAATTTAAAATCGTCGACGAGGATAACTCTCTCGATGAAGCCCTGCGCGGCAATGTACCTGAAGGATCTGTCATCGCTTACGGTGCCCGTGAAGACCGGTCCAGCGGACAGAGAGGCCAGGTCCCCTATTTACTGAAAAATAAAACCCTGCTGACCGGCGCTTCGCTGGAAACCGCCAAGGTTCAGATTTCCGACCGTTTTGGCGAACCCCATGTTTCCATCAAATTCAACTCGCAGGGGGCATCGGATTTCGATCGGATCACCAATGAAAACGTCCGCAAGCGTCTGGCCATCGTGCTGGACGGTGTGGTTCATTCCGCACCGGTTATTCAGGAAAGGATCTCCGGCGGACAGGCCCAGATCACCGGTAACTTCACCATGGATGAAGCGCGCGACCTGGCCATCGTGCTTCGCGCAGGCGCCCTTCCCGCGCCCGTCAATATTCTGGAAGAAAGAACCGTCGGTCCATCTCTGGGCAGCGACTCGATCCGCCAGGGCATTATCGCCACCCTGATCGGTTCTCTCCTGGTTATTCTTTTTATGATTGTTTACTACAGGCTTTCTGGCCTGATTGCCGATACCGCGCTTATTCTGAATATTATCATCATTCTGGGTGTGCTCGCGGGATTCAAGGCCACACTCACCCTGCCCGGTATTGCGGGCATTGTACTCGTGATCGGTATGGCGGTTGACGCGAACGTCCTGATCTTCGAACGCATCCGCGAAGAATTAAGGCTGGGGAAACCGGCCCGTGCCGCGATTGATGCCGGATATTCCAAGGCCTTTGTGACCATCCTGGACTCCAACGTTACCACGCTGATTGCCGCACTGTTTTTATTCGCGTTCGGAACCGGTCCGGTAAAAGGCTTTGCGCTGACTCTGAGCATTGGTATTTGCGCGAGCATGTTTACCGCTATTTTCGTCACAAGATTGATCTTCGACTATTTCATCTGGCAGAGAAGCGTTCATAATATTAGTATATAGGCACATCCTGTGCCTCCATAGAGGAGAAGAGCATGGAATTTATCAAACCGGGAACTAATTTTGATTTTGTAGGAAAAAGAAAGATTGCCATCGGCATTTCAATTGTATTGATCATCATCAGCATCCTGTCCGTCGTCATGCACAAAGGCCTGAATTTCGGGATCGATTTTGCCGGAGGAACCATTATTCAGGTAAAATTCACCAAAACCACCGGGGCGGATGTCATTCGCAAGACCTTCCAGAACATTAAAATCGACGACGCCATCATTCAGGAAATCGGTCAGAATGAAGTCATCGTGAGAACCAACCAGCCCATGACCAAAGAACTTCAGGCAAAAGTGGAAGAAGCCATGAACGGGCAGTTCGGAACCGGCAATTTTGAAATCCGGAGGATAGAATTCGTAGGCCCCAAAGTCGGCAAGGATTTGACCAACAAGGCCATTCTGGCAATTGTATTTGCCTGGCTCGGCATGCTCATCTACATTGCGTGGCGTTTTGAATTCCGTTATGGCCTGGGCGCCATTATTGCCCTGATTCACGACACCATTATTACGATCGGAGTGCTTTCTCTGTTAAACAAAGAATTCACTCTGGTAATTGTCGCCGCTCTGTTGACCATTATCGGTTATTCGATCAATGACACGATTGTTGTTTTTGACCGGATTCGCGAAAACCGTAAAAAAGATTTGAAAAAAAGCCTTGCAGAAATCATCAATTCAAGCGTCAACGAAACCCTGAGCCGCACAATTTTGACTGCTTTAACGGTATTTCTTGTGCTGTTGGCCCTGTTTTTCCTGGGTGGCCCGGTCATTCATGACTTCGCCTTCGCACTCCTGATCGGTATTGTTGTTGGTACATATTCATCGATATTTATTGCCAGCCCGATCGTGCTGTCTTTTGAAAACCTCCAGCTTTCAAAAACGAAGGGGAAGAAATAATTTGTCGTCTTTTGCCGCGGCGGGATTTGTCGTTTTTATCATTATATTGTTCATCGGGATTTATCTGAGCCTGTTCGGACTGCCCGGCACGGTTGTAATTTTTCTGGATGTTTTGCTTTACGCCATGTTGACTGGGTTTGAGCAGGTCAGCTGGAAAGTTCTATTGTTTCTATTTGTATTTTCTATTTTTGCCGAAGCCCTTGATTTCTGGGCGGGTTACCGCCACGCCCACGAAACACCCGTTAATGGAAAATCTCTCCGGGGAGCTCTCATCGGCGCAATGGCCGGGATGATCCTTCTGACGCGGTTATTCCAGGGCCCGGGTATCTGGGGAGGTTTCCTGCTGGGAGGGCTGGCAGGATTATTGATTGCGGAATCCCGCCGTCAGGCACGATTGAAAATCCCCCAACAGGCAGGCATTCGGGATTTCTTCACCATGATTTGCCGTAAAACAGTTAAAGGGGTTTTCGCACTGGTCATGATTTTTGTTTCTCTGTCCAACATTTACTCATAGGGGTCCACTCACGTTATGAAAGATAAAAACAGACCGGAAGCTTTGACCAAAGAAAAAGCGGGACAAAAACCCGCTGAAGAACCAAAAGCAAAAGTTCAGGAATTTATTGAAGCAATTATCATCGCGATCTTGATTGCCGTCGTCATCCGGGCACTTGTGGTGCAGGCCTACAAGATTCCTTCCCGATCCATGGTGCCCACGTTGCTCATCGGGGATCATCTTCTGGTCAACAAGTTCATCTACGGCATCAAAATACCTGTTATCAGAACCACCCTGGTGTCTGTCTCCAATCCGGAACGCGGCGATATTATCGTATTCATATACCCCAATGACCGCTCAAAAGACTACATTAAACGCGTCATCGGCGTTGCCGGGGATAAAATCGAAATCAGAAACAAAAATATATTCATCAACGATAAACTCTACAAAGACAACTTCGGCATTTATTCTGACAGCATCGTTTATCCTGCGATGGTACAGCCCCGTGATAACTTTGGACCTGTTGTTGTGCCAAAAAACTGTCTTTTTGTGATGGGTGACAACCGCGACGAAAGTGCCGACAGCCGTTTCTGGGGTTTTGTGAATTTACAGGATGTGGAAGGGAAAGCGCTTTTGATCTACTGGTCCTGGAACAGCGAAGAAGATAATCTTCTGAAAAAAGTGCGCTGGGAGCGCATCGGCAGCCTGTTGAAATGATCCTGATTTTTTTAGGACTTGACAGACAGGCCGCTCCACTATATGAATAATAAATAACCTTTTAATTTGATCCGGCGAGATTGAAAAAGGAAAGCAAACAATGAAAAAGATCAGCATAAAGTCAATCGGGCCTTTCTCCTTATGGGGAAAGGCCTTTTTTTGTGCCTGCTTATATATTTTCAACCGATTGATCCGGAATTATTCGGGAAAAACGAAAGTCTTTTTAGAACTTCATTAAGTTTTCAAGAGGGAAACATGCCTGAAAAAAAGAGTCCCAAAGTGGTAATGGACAGCGACGGCATCGAACGATGTCTGACGCGGATCGCTTACGAAATCCTGGAAAAAAACAAGGGTGTCCATAATCTTGTGTTGGTGGGTATCCGCACCGGCGGCATTTATCTTGCCGAAAGGCTTCAGAAAAAAATCTCGGCGATTGAAAACACAAAAATCCCTCTGGGTATTCTGGATATCACACTTTATCGTGACGACATCACAAAAACCAGCAAGAAAGCCCCGCTGGGCAAAACAAAAATCCCCTTCGATCTGGAAGATAAAAAAGTAATTCTGGTGGATGACGTTCTCTTTACCGGCCGGACGATCCGTGCCGCCATGGACGCTTTAATCGATTTCGGTCGGCCCAAGATGATTCAACTGGCTGTCCTCATCGATCGCGGTCACCGGGAGCTGCCTATTCGCGCTGATTATGTCGGGAAAAATCTTCCTTCTTCTCTGTGGGAGGCGGTCAGCGTCAATCTGCTGGAAAAAAACGGGAAGGATGAAGTCCTCATCGAAGAGGAAACATGATTGAGAGCGTCATCTCGCAGCAGGCTGTCGGGACATGAAATGAACATAACAACATTGAAGCAAGCGGCAGAGAATGAACGTTCGTCCCGCGTGAACGGGATTAAGGAAACAGGGCAAAATTTATGATGAAACTGGCAAAAAAAGATATTCTCGGCATCCGGGAAATGACAGTTGACGAAATCAATCTGATTCTGGAAACAGCGGAATCTTTTCTGGAAATTTCGACGCGCGAAATCAAGAAAGTACCGACATTGCGTGGCAAAAGTATCATCAACCTGTTTTATGAAGCCAGCACACGCACACGGACTTCTTTTGAGATAGCCGGGAAAAGGCTCAGCGCGGACACCATCAACATTTCGGCCTCCACCAGTTCCGTCGTCAAAGGGGAAACGCTGATTGACACCGCACGCAACCTTGAAGCGATGAATCCGGACATCATTGTATTGAGGCACAGCGCCGCCGGCGCCGCTCACCTGCTCGCATCTCTGGTCCGTCAATCCATCATCAATGCCGGAGATGGTGCTCACGAGCATCCCTCGCAGGCCCTCCTGGACATGATGACGATCCGGGAGAAGAAAGGACGGCTCACCGGCCTGAAGGTCGCCATCATCGGAGACATCCTTCACAGCCGGGTTGCCCGGTCAAACATTTACGGTTTGTCTAAAATGGGAGCCAGGGTTGTTGTGGCCGGACCCGCAACCATGATGCCGCGCGACATCGAGCAGATGGGGGTTCAAGCCTTTACAAAACTGGAAGATGCGATTACGGATGCCGATGTTGTCATGATGCTGCGCATCCAGCTGGAACGCCAGAAACAGAACATTTTCCCGTCGCTTCGTGAATACGCCCAGCATTATTGCCTGAACCGAAAAAATATCAGGCTCGCCAAGTCTGATGCTATCGTCATGCATCCTGGTCCGATAAACCGCGGGGTGGAAATTTCACCTGACATTGCTGACGATCCCGGCTGCTCCGTCATTCTCGATCAAGTTAATAACGGCGTCGCCGTCCGTATGGCGCTGCTTTACCTGCTTTCCGGAGGAAACGAATGAAACTGCTGTTGAAAGGCGCAAGGGTCATCGACCCGTCCCAGAAGATAGATACCCAAATGGACATTCTGATAGAAGATGGAAAAATCAGCTCCTGCGGTGCATCCATCAAAGCGCCGCCCGACACTCAGATAATTCATCTCAACAATATGATTGCCGTGCCGGGTTTAATCGACATGCACGTGCACCTGCGCGAACCGGGCCTGGAATACAAAGAAACCATTGCCACCGGTTCGGCCGCGGCTGTGGCAGGGGGGTTCACCTCCATCGCCTGCATGCCCAACACGGAACCTGTGCATGATAACCGTTCCATTACCGAATTCATCCTCAGAAAAGCGGCCGAAGCAAATCTTGCCCGCGTCTATCCCATCGGCGCGATCAGTATCGGTTCCGAGGGCAAACAAATGACAGAATTCTGGGACCTCAAGGAAGCGGGTGTAATCGCCCTTTCCGATGACGGGAAACCGGTTATGGATGCGGCCCTGATGCGGCGCGCCATGGAATACGCCGGCTCTCTGGACCTGCCGGTTATTCAGCATTGTGAAGATGTCAATCTTTCAGCAGGCGGCCTGATGAATGAAGGGTACTGGTCCACCGTCATGGGACTGCCGGGCATTCCCTCCATTGCCGAAGAGATCATGGTGGGGCGCGATATTCTAATTGCCGAATACACAAAAACCCGCATTCACATCGCACATGTCAGCACGGCCGGTTCGGTGCGCCTGATTCGGAACGCCAAGATGCGGGGACTGCGTGTAACGGCTGAAACCGCTCCGCATTATTTCACATTAACCGATGAATGTCTCCAGGACTATGACACCAGCTACAAAGTCAATCCGCCGCTGAGAAGCGCAGCCGACAGCGCGGCAATCAAAGAGGGTCTGTCGGACGGCACGATCGACGCTATCGCATGCGATCACGCGCCGCACGCAAGAACAGATAAGGAAGTGGAATTTGTCTATGCCGCAAACGGCATCAGCGGCCTCGAAACATCCCTCGGCCTGAGTTTGAATCTGGTACATGAAGGCATTCTCACATGGGAGAAGCTGATCACCGCAATGGCCTGCAATCCGGCGCAAATTTTAAACCTGGATAAAGGTACGCTGAAAACAGGTTCCGACGCGGATATCACTGTCATTGATCCGGAGCAAACCTGGACAGTGGATGTGAAAAATTTTGTTTCACGGGGAAAAAACTCTCCGTTTTCAGGCCGGAAAATGAAGGGGCGCGCCATCCTGACCATTGTGGCGGGCGACATCAAATACGATGGTCGTTCGTGATGATAATGAGTGCCGCAGAAAGCCATAAAACCACCGGGTTCGTGCTGAAAAGCTTAAGCTACGGCGAGTCGGATTTAATTGTAACCTTTTACAGTCGGGAATTCGGCAAGATCAGCGGGATCGCCAAAGGCGCCAAGCGAAGCAAAAAGCGCTTCGCCAATGTTTTTGAACCATTTTCACTGACGAGGATTATCTTTTCGCGAAAAAACCGCGATGCCCTTGCCTTCATCGAATCCTGCGACGTTCTTGATCATTATCCCGTCATCCGGCAGGATCTGGAGAAAACCCTGACGGCTTCCTATTTCATTGACCTGACGGATCATTTCAGCATGGAGGGCAAATTCAATGAAAATCTCTTCTCCCTGCTTGCGGACTTTCTGGCCCTGCTGACGAAAGAGAACGTTTCGGACACGGCGGTTCGATTCTTTGAAATGCGTCTTTTGAAAATTACCGGCTTTGAACCGGCGCTCGCGGCCTGTGTTCGCTGCAAGAACCCCGTAATCAACGGCGGAACCTATTATTTCTATCCGAAAGAAGGCGGCATTTTCTGTACCGCGTGTGCCCGTCCTCAACGCTATGATCAGCATGTTTCCAGTGGAACCGTCCGGACACTGCTCCTTGGCAAAGACATGGAAATGGAAAAAATGAAGATGGTCAGCATGCCGGAAAGACTGGCTTCCGAATCCCGCAGTATCCTGTGCGGTTTCATCTCTTATGTCCTGGGAAAGGAAGTTAAATCTCTCAGGGTCATGGAACAGGTACGGCGGTACTGTCCGTAGCGGAGATTTCTATGCGCCAGCCTGAATTACTGATCCCCGCGGGCAATATGGAAAAACTGTGTACTGCGTTGCTGTATGGAGCGGACGCTGTCTACGTCGGTGTTCCGGGGTTAAGCCTGCGTGCATCATCTGCCGAATTGTCTTTCAACGATCTTTCGGGTGCTGTTTCCGAAGCGCACGGCAAGGGGGTCAGGGTTTATGCGGCCATCAACACGTTTGCCCGAAACAAGGATATTGAACTGATTCGGCAGATTCTTCCCGGGTTAATTGATACAGGCGTGGACGCTCTCATTTTCAGCGATCCGGGTCTGATCCGGTTGATCCGTCGAATCAATCCCGTCATTCCCCTGCACCTCAGCACACAGGCCAATACAACAAATACGGAAGCCGTCCGTTTCTGGCAGGATCAGGGGGTAAAACGGATTGTTCTGGCACGGGAACTCCCTTTGAAAGAAATCGGAGAAATAGCTGCCGCCGTTCCCGAAATGGAGCTGGAAATTTTTGTGCATGGTGCAATGTGCGTATCCTATTCAGGACGATGTTATCTCTCGGCTTGGCGAAACCGGAAAAGTGCCAATGAAGGCAACTGCACCCACCCGTGCCGATGGGAATATGTTCTGCATGAATCGACGCGTCCGGAGGATCCTTTGATTCTTGAAGAAGATGAACGGTACAGTTATCTTTTGAGCTCCAAAGATTTGTGTCTCCTCGAACATCTGCCGGATATCCTCGCAACGGGAGTATCCAGCCTCAAGGTGGAGGGACGGATGAAATCGTCCTACTACGCGGCAGTTGTCACCCGAGCCTACCGGCAGGCACTCGACAAGCTTTTACGTGAAAAAGAAAAGTACAGGTTTGACCCGCAGTGGATCGAAGAACTGAAGACCATCTCGCACCGCGGCTACACGACAGGATTTGCATTCACCGAAGAAAAAATTCTGGAAACCAGTCCGCAAATCAAAAATATTCAAACCCATGAACCGGTGGGAATGGTCCTGGCCTGTGATAAGGCTCAAAGACGGATACTCATTGAAGT
>ERZ795031.3046-NODE-3046-length-15278-cov-6.040465_pt1 | contig 15278 bp, 9 predicted proteins | sample MGYA00375123_ERZ795031 | MGnify/ENA primary metagenome ERZ795031 (study PRJEB30166, sample SAMN05720159) | activated sludge metagenome | isolation source: anaerobic digester from wastewater treatment plant | place: USA | collected 2015-04-21 ... | reverse complement strand
CGTTTTCCCCTACACCTACAAGGCCCGCCAAAGCGTGACCATGCCCCTGGAGGCGGCCATCCTCGGATCGGTCTATGAAATGGGGGGCAGAGAGGTGCGTGGGCGCGCCCAAGCACTCGTCTTTCCCGGACCCGTGGCGCTTGGGCTGGCACTCGCCGCCGCTCCAACGGCGGACAAATCCGTGGAGGTGGCCGTGGCCGCCGTTCTTCCGGACGGTCAACCGGCAGACCTCGCCACGGCAACCGTCTCCCTGGAAGAGGAGAACTGGGTCTACAACATCCGCCGGTTCCAGAACCGCAACGAGCCGTGGTACGTGAGGGTCTTCGAAAAAGTCCATGAGGCGGATGTCCCCCTGGCCGCCGGAAAGGGCGTGACGCAGTTCCCCGTTGCCGAGCGCTGGGGGCGCTACCGGGTCGTTGTCCGCTCCAAGGAGACGCCCCTTTACGCCTCCTCCACCTTCCTCAGCCGCTGGAACCGCCTGGAGTTCAACGCCCCCGCCAGCCCCAGCCTCATCCGCCTCTCGGTGAACAAGGATGTCCACACCCCCGGCGACACCTGTGAGCTGCACATCCAGGCGCCCTATGACGGCGTGGCCTTTGTCGCCGTGCAGAACGACCGGTTCCGCGACGCCAAGGTGGTCCCCGTGGTCAACGGCGAGGCGCTGCTTTCCTTCGTGGTCACGCGCGACCATTTCCCCAACGCCTGGCTGGAGGTCACCGTGGTCCGCAAATCGGATCCCAACCCGGTGCAGGCGCACCCGTTCAGCAGCTTTGCCATGGCGGAGCTCAAGGTAAGCGACACGGCCAACCGGATCGAGGTTTCCGTGCCCAACCTCCCGACGGAGGTGCGGCCCGCCCAGCACGTGGAGTTCACCGTGGAGACAAAGGACGCCAAGGGCGCGCCCGTTTCCTCCGAGGTGACCCTGGCCGCCGTGGACGAGGGCATCCACAACATTCTGGAGTTCGCCAACCCCGACCCCTTCACCTGGTTCCAGCGTTCGCGCCTGCCCCGCTTCAACTACGCCCACTACTACGACAAGGTGGCCTACGACTTCACCCCCGCCAGCGTGGGCGGCGACGCCATCCTGAAACGCCTCGGCGGCGCGCCGCAGATCGGCGACAACTGGATCAAGCCCGTCGCCCTGTGGTCCGGCGCCGTGCGCACGGACGCGAACGGTCTGGCCACGGTCGGGTTCGACCTGCCCGAATTCAACGGCCAGCTCCGCCTCGTCGCCGTGGCGGCAACCCCCGGTGCCACCGGTTCCACGGCGGGCAGCCTCTTCGTCCGGCGGCCCTACATCCTCCAGACCAGCATGCCGCGCTTCGCCCTGCCCGGCGACACCTTCGCCTGCGGGGCCTCGGTGATCAACACCACCCAGGAGTCCTGCCAGGCCGTCATCCGCTGGCGCTCCGAGGGCACCCTGTCCGGGGCGGGGGAGAAGACCTTTGCCCTGGCGCCCGGCGCCACCGCGTCGGACCGCTTCGAGTTCTCCGCCACCGCCATGGGCCAGGGCCGCATTCTCTGGGAGGCCGACATCCTCCCGGCGGCGGGTGGTGCCCCCCTCGAACACCTCGCCCAAGAAGCGCCCATCCCTGTGCGCGCCCCCGCCGCGTGGCAGTCGGAGGTCAAACAGCATGTGGTGAATCCCGGGGAGACGCTCACCTTCCAGAACACGGCAATGACCGAAGACCAAACGGTCGAACAGCGCCTTCATGTCTCCGGCAATCCCCTGTCGCGCATGACCGGAAGCGTGCGGTTCCTCTGGCAATACCCCTATGACTGCGTGGAGCAGACCACTTCCAAGGCCCTGCCCATGCTGCTGTTCCGGCACAACACGGACCTCCTTGCAGGCGCGCTTCCCAACACCCAGACAGACATTGCCCAGGACATCAACAACCAGATAGGACGGGCCGTGGGCCGCCTTCTGGCGATGCAGGCGCCCTCTGGGGGACTGGTGGCATGGCCGGGGTCCAGCACCGTCTATCCCTATGGGTCCGTGTATGCCGCCCATTTCCTGACGCTGGCCCGTCTTGACAACGCCGCCCACATTCCCGACGGCCCCTTCCGCGCGCTTCAGAATTACCTCCGGCAGGTCATGAACGGCGCGGAGGGGGGCGGCTATGAGTTCCATCACCTCTTCACGCGCGCCTACGCGCTCTATGTGCTTGCCCTGGACGGGCAACTGGACGCCGTGGAGGCCATCCCGCGCTTTGACCGTTTGGTCATGCCTGAGTCCGGCCGCTGGCTGCTGGCGGCCGCTTTGGCGAGAAACACCAGCGACCCGGCCCGGCTGGAAGAATACCTTTCGAAGGCCCCGTCCAAACCGTACACGCAGGTCTGGTACTCCGGTGACCTGAACTCCGAAATCCGCGAGCAGGCAGTCAAACTGATGGCTGCCGTGCAGATGGGGAGAACGGACGACCAAATCCAGCCGCTGGTGGATGCGCTGGTCCAATGGCTCGACAACAGCCTCCAGTATTACACCACCCAGGACGCCGCTTTCGTGGTGACGGCAATGAACGCCCACCTCTCCCGGATTACGGCGGACCACTCCTCTGTCAGCGCCACCATCACCGGCCCCGACGGCGCGGCAAAACATCAGGGCGGCGGCACCTGGCATGGAGAGGCGAAGGGGGCCGGAAAGGCTTTTACCGTCGCCAACACAGGAACCGCCCCCCTGTATGTGACCCATGTCTGTTCGGGGGTCCCTGCCCAACCCCGCACCACACCGGTTTCGGAGGGGATGACCCTCTCCCGAACCCTGTCTGCTGCCGACGGCACGGCGGTGGAGCCGGATGCCCCTGTTGCCCACGGGGCCAGTTATCTCGTGGACCTCACCATCACGCTTCCCAAGAGCCGGGAAAACGTGATTCTCTCTGACACTCTCCCCGCGGGGCTCGAAATCGCCAATCCACGCCTGGACAAGAACGCTCTGGCCAAAATGGGTAAGGAACAGAAGGTTCAGGCCGATGACCAGTCCGGGGAAAACGGCGACGACTCCGAAGAGGATGCTCCGCCGCCAAAGGCAAAAGGGGTTGAACCGCAATATCTTGAAGCCCGGGATGACCGGCTTGTGGTGTCCTTTGAATCGCTGAAGGAAGGCACCCACCACTTCTACTACGTCGTGCGCGCCGTGACGCCGGGCACGTTCCGCCAGCCCGCGCTCCAGGGCGAGTGCATGTACAACCCCGAAATCCGCGCCGTGACGCTGGACAAGACCGTAACCATCCAATGAACCGCCTCCGGCACCTGTCCGGACGGAAGCGCGCCGCGCTTTGCGTCCTCCTGCTCGCGGCGGCGGCCGGCGGGGCCGCGCTGGCCTGGCCGTCCGCCTGCCTGCGGGGGGCGGCGTGGCTGCTGCCGCCGGTCCCGGCGGAGGTCTGGCTGCGCGTGCCCCCGGGCGCGGAGATGACGGACCGCGCGGGCCGCCAGCTCCACGGCTTTCTGGACGCGGAAGGGCAGTGGCGTTTTCCACGGACCCTGGACCAGATCAGCTCCCGCGTGGTGGAGGCCACGCTGGCCGCCGAGGACAAGCGGTTCTGGTCGCATCCCGGCGTGGATCCGCATGCCGTCGCGCGGGCGGCGTGGCTGAACCTGACCCGGGGACGCATCGCCTCCGGCGCGTCCACCCTGACCATGCAGGTCGTCAAGAACGCGGAAAAGCACCCGCGGTCCTGGGCCGCCAAGGCCGGTCAGGCGCTCACGGCCCTGCGTCTCGAGCGCGCCGCGCCCAAACGCGGCATCCTGGAGGCCTACCTCAACAACGCCCCCTACGGGCGCAACCTGGTCGGCGTGGAGGCGGCCGCGCGCCGGTGGTTCGGCAAGCCCGCCGCGGAACTCAGCCTGCCCGAGGCGGCGCTGCTGGCGGGCCTGCCGAAGTCGCCCACGGGCTACGACCCCCTCACGCGTCCCGACCGCGCCCTCCTGCGGCGCAACCAGGTGCTGCGGCTCATGGCCGCGGCCGGGGTGATCACCGCCGCCGAGGCGGAGGAGGCGCTGGGCGCGCCGCTGGGCGCCTCGTGGCACGACTTCCCCCGGCTCGCCCCGCACCTCGCCGCACAGGTGGCGATGGAGGCGCGCCAGAAGGGCAGGGAGGAGACCACGCTGGACGCGGCCATCCAGGCCGAGGCCGAGGCCGCCGTCGCAAAGCACCTCCTCCGCTTTGACGGCCGGATCACGAACGGGGCGGTGATCGTCGCCGACGTCGCCGGGGGCACGATGCTCGCGCGCGTGGGGTCTGCGGGGTTCTTCAACGATCGCATCGCGGGGCAGGTGGACCTTTGCACCCGCCCCCGGTCGCCGGGCTCGACGCTGAAGCCCTTCGCCTATGCCCTCGCCATGGAGAAGAACCTGCTCTACGCCAGCGAGATGCTGCTGGACGACGACCTGGACTTCGGCCAGTACCGGCCCTCGAACTTCGACGGCGGCGTGAACGGGCTGGTCTCCGCGAAGGAGGCCCTGCGCCTCTCGCTCAACATCCCGGCGGTGCAGACACTGGACCGCGTCGGCACGAAGGAGCTTCTGGCCTTCCTGCGCCGCGCCGGCATGACCACCCTCACCCGCGGGCCCGACGACTACGGTCTGGGCCTGGTGCTGGGCGGGGCCGAGGTGACGCTGGAGTCCCTGGCGGGGGCCTATCTGGCCCTCGCACGGCTGGGGGACGCCCGCCCTCTGACATGGCGTCAGGAGACGGCAGGGGAGGGGAGCGCGCCGCTCCTCTCGCGGGGCACCGCCCTGGCCCTGTGGGACATGCTGGAGCAGCCCCTTCCCGGCGAGTTGGAACAGAACCTTGTGTCCACAGGCATGACCCCCGCGCGTGTCTGCTGGAAGACCGGCACCTCCGCCGGATTCCATGACGCGTGGGCCGTCGTGTTCAACGCCCACTACCTGGTCGCCGTGTGGATGGGCAACAACGACGGCAAGGCGTCGCCGGACCTCGTGGGCGCCCAGGCGGCCCTGCCCCTCGCCGCGCGCATCTTCCGGGGCCTCCCCGCAAAAAACACCGCCGCGTGGCCCGATGCCGCGGGCGAACTTGTCCATGTGACCGTGTGCGCCGACTCCGGCCTGCCCGCGTCGCCCTGCTGCGCGGCCACCCGCTCCGTCCTCCTGCCGCGCGGACAGTACCTCCACCGCCGCTGCGCCGTGCACCAGCCCGCCCCGGACGGCAGGGAAGGGGGGATCGAATGCTGGCCCGCCTCCCCCGCGCGCTGGGACCTGGCGCGCCTGCCGCGCCGCGCCCCCTCCGCCGAAGGCGACGGCGGGGAGGACGTCCGCCGCCTGCTCGCCATCACCTCCCCGGCCGACCGCGCCGAGTTTGTCCTGTCCGGCACGCCGGGCGGTGACCGGGTCCCCCTGAAGGCCTCGCATCAGGAGGCCACGCCCCTCCACTGGTATGTGAACGGGAAGTATCTCGGCGAGTCCGGCCCCGGCAGCCCGCTGGTCATGGACCTCGCAGCGGGCACCAGCCTGATCACCTGCATGACCCCCGCGGGCGACACGGCCAAGTCCGTCATCCACGTCACCGGGGGGTAGGTTCCCTACTGCGAGGGCGCGGCGGCCTCTTCGGGCTTCGGGGCTTCTCCCGGCATGTCCACGAGGCGGGAGGGGTTGGTGGACCGGAACTGGTACCGGTCCATCGGCTCGATGACATAGGAGCCGTCCGGCATCACCGCGTACTTCCAGGGCGAGTCGTCCACGGGGTTCCGCGGGATCTCCGGCACATACGCGGGCGCGAGATCCTCGAGACGCTGCGGGGGCGCGCCCTTCTCCGAACGGTATCGCTCCACGGCCACGGCCAGCCACACCGCGTCCACCCAGGCCTCCCCCTCCACCTGGCTTCGCAGCACGCTGAGCAGCGGCGGCCATCCCCGATACCGCGCAAACGGCCCCTTCTCGCGGATGAATGCCGCGAGCGGAGGGAAGGGCCCCGCCAGCATGCCCCGGACGGTCTCCAGATGCTCCCGCAGGAACGCCGACTCCTTCCGCCACTGACGGTCAAAAAACATGCGCCGGAACCGGGTGTCAATGGGGGTGTCACCCGGCGCCACGAAGCGGAGCGTGTCATCAACGGTCATGCAGTAGGACCGCAGCACGTCCTGGCGGTCCACCTGGGCCTTGGCCCGCTCCTCGTCAAGCAGGGCCTGAAGCCGCTCCAGCTCCCCCGGCCTCCCCGCGCGCAGCCGCGCCACAATCGGCAGAATGCGCAACGGACTGGTGCGGGTGATGCTCATGCTGGAAAACAATTCCCGGGTGACCTGAATGTCATAGCGGGGTTCTGTTCCGAAGATCGCGCAGGCGGCCGCCTCGCGGCGGATCAGGGCGAGATGGTTCTTGGCGAGGTCAAGGAAACGGTCCGGCCCCTCGTCCCGGTGGGCATGAAACATGACCAGCATGTCCAGGAAAGCGGCAGCCTTGCCAAAGGACTTGCGAACGTCCATGTTTTCCTCGCGGACCCCCCCCGAACGCGGGGCAAGATACACCGGACTTTCCAGCACACGCGGCAGACCGGCAAGAACCTCCTCCGTGGACGCAAGATAAGAGGCCAGGGCGGGGTCGTCGTTGGCGCAGAAACTGTTGGAGCGGGCATAGGCGGACACCCGGATTCGCTCCTCCCACGACCCGGGCTGGCCGAAGGGCTGGGGAATCCTGACCTTGCCCTCCCCCTGCGGAAGGCACGGGGGGACATCCCCAAGCGCCCTTGCCGCGGCGTCCAATTCCATGAGTGCGTACACCCCGTTCTCCGGCAGCAGCCGCTCCGCGGAAATGCGGGTGTATTCCTCCTCCCCGAGGATGGCCTCGGGCGGGCCGGAACCGGACAGGGCCAGCGCCGCGATGAGCGCGCCGAGTGCGAGCGGAATCAGGCAGAGAAACAGCAGGTTGCGGCGCACGGCGCGGTTGATGGGGGGGCGGCGGGCCATGTCAGGACCCCGCGACACGGTTGGAGACGTATTCCCTGCGCCGCACCGCGATGATGCTGGCGACCAGGAAGGCCGCCGTCACGCAGGCCAGGACCAGCCCGGCCCGCGACGCGCTGACTATGAAGACCTGCTTCTGGAAGCTGCCCAGGGCCGTCTGCACCTCCACCACGGCGCGCTGCGTGGCCAGCACGGGGTACAGGGCGTCCACATACTTCTTGATGGTCAGGAAATCCACGAGGCCCGGGATCACCGTGGCGATCTTCTGCCAGCCGTAGAGCAGCAGGAGCCCGTAGACGATGGGCCGCTTGGTGAACGCGCCCAGGAAGACCGCCAGCGCGCCGTAGGCCGCCAGGGCGGCCGCGGTAACGCCCAGGTAGTGGGCCAGCAGGACCAGGTTGTTCCGGTCGGTCATCTTCAGGTTGGCGAGCGTCGCGCTGGCCAGGTAGGTGAGCGTGATGGACACGGACAGAATCGCCACGGACACGCACAGGTACGCGATAAAGCGCCCGACCACCCACCCGGAGCGCGGGATCGGCCGCGTCAGGATGTAGGGCATGGTCTGCATCTCCACGTCCTCGGCGACCAGCATCCCCGCGAAAAACAGCGCCAGCAGCGGCGCCAGCACGCTGATGTAGAGCTGCTCGACGAGGCGCACGAAGACCACGTTGCCCCCGTCCACAAACTGCGTGCGCGAGAGGAACGCCATCGCCAGGGGGATCAGCACGGGCAGAAACGCCACCAGCGCCACCAGGGCGAGACGCTTCTGCCGCAGGATGAGCGACGCCGCGTGGCCCGCGCTCCCGCGCACCGCGTTCGCGTAGCCCCGCGCCGCCGGCTTCGCGCCGAGAAACGCGGCCAATGCTCCGGGTGTGTGCTCCATCGTTCTCCGCCTACTTCTTGGTTAGGTAGTCAAACACGGCCTGCAGGCTGTCGTCCGCGCACTCAATGGTCCGCACCAGCGGATCCTCCCCGAGCGCGAGGCCGTTCAGCAGGTCATAGCAGCGGTTCGGGTCGCTGGTGCGCAGCACCAGGCCGTCGTCCCGCAGCTCCAGCGCGAGGATGTGCCCCTCCCCGGCGACGCGCGCCGCCAGCGCGCGCGGGGAGCCGCTGGACACGTGGATCGTGTGCGGCTGGCTGTCAATGAGCGCGCGGATGTCGCGCACCCGGCCCTGGGCGATCAGCGACCCGCCGTAGAGCAGCACCACGTCGTCCGTAATCCGCTCGATCTCGTACAGCACGTGGCTCGACACCACCACCGGCGTGCCGTGCTCCGCCAGCCGCTGGATCAGGGCGTACATCTCGTCGCGGCCCTGCGGGTCCAGGCCGTTCATCGGCTCGTCCAGCAGCAGGAAGTCCGGCCGCGCCGCCAGCGCCTGCGCCAGCTTGATACGCTGGCGCATGCCCTTGCTGTACTCCTCCACCGGGTCGTGCATGCGGTCCGTCATGTGGACCAGGTCGCAGGCCTCCTCCGCCGCGCGGGCGGCGTCCCGGTTGTTCATGCCCCAGTACCGGTTCATCCAGTAGACGAACTCAAACCCCGACGTGTTCGCGTAGAAGTTGTCCGTCTCGGGGCAGTACCCGATGCGCCGCAACACCGCGGCGTTGTTCCGCGGCGGCCCGCCCAGCACCCGCACGCTGCCGCGGCTCGGCGCGTGCAGGCCGAGGATCACCTTGATCAGCGTGCTCTTGCCCGCCCCGTTCGGCCCGAGCAGCCCCGTCACCCCCCGGCCAATCTCGAGGTCCAGGTTGTTCAGCGCGATGACCTCGCCGAACCACTTGGAAAGGGATTTCACCTCCACCACGGCGCTCATGCGGGAATCTCCGCGCGGCGGACGCGTCGCGCAACGATCAGCAGGCAGATGAGCGCGGTCACCGCCAGCAGCAGGAAGGGCCAGTGCCAGGCCATGTCAAAAATGGCGGGACGGATGCCGAAGAAATCCTGTCCCAAACGCATGACCGCCAGGGGATAGGAGAGGCCCAAGTAACTGCGGGCGCGCAGCGACTGCGAAAGGAGACCGGCCATGCTGGAGTTTGCGATGATGAGCATGAACAGCGTGATCGCCGCGTAGTTCTGTCCCGGGAGCAGGCTGGAGCAGGCCAGCACGGCCAGCGCCGTGGGCACCACCAGGACGAGCGAGAAGAGGAGGGAGGCGGAGGCCATGTCCACCGCCTCGCGGGCCAGTTCCCAACTCGGCAGGAGGATGACATGCTCGGCGATGAGGAGCAGCGCGGGCAGCGCCGTGACCGAAAGCCCCAGCAGGATGAGCGTGGCCGCCTTGCCCAGCAGGTAGTCATGCCAGCGCAGGGGCTTGGAGAAATAGATTTCCATGAGGTTGTTCCGGAAATCGTTGCAGATCATCCCCGCCCCCGCGTACAGCAGGATGATGAACATCACCGGCGTCTGGAAGTTGATGAAGTCGAAGAAGGTGCTGGACTTGACCGTGATCCCCTCCAGACGGCTCAGCACGGCGGCCATGGGGTGGTTGGGATCCTGCACAATGGTGTCGTAGGCGACGATCTGCACCAGCCGCAGCAGCACCTGGATGCTCGACAGGAGCACGAGAAACTTGAAGATGCGCAGGCGCGCCAGCACGCGGAACTCCTGCTCGACGACGATCCACCAGCGGAACCGGTGGCGGAAAACGCCCTCGTAGTTGCGGTAGGTGTGCTCATACACCGGCATCGGACGTTTCCTTCCCCAGGGCTTCCATGAACGCGGTTTCAAGGGACCGGCGGGCGGGGCGGAAATGGCGGACCTGCGTGCCCGCCGCCCGAGCCAGCTCGAAAAACGCGTCCTCCTTCATCTCCGCGGGCACCCGCACCAGCAGCGTGTCCGACGGTGCCATGCGCCGCTGGACGCACCCGGCCCCATCCAGAAGCGCCGCGTAGGCCGCGTCGTTGTCCCGCACGCGCACCTCGTACTGGCGCTCCAGGGCGCCCGTGAGCGACTCGATGCTCCCCTGGCTCAGGATGCGGCCCTTGGCCAGCATGGCCACGCGGTCGCAGACATGCTGGACATCGGGGAGCAGGTGGGAGGAGAGAATCACGGTGACGCCCCGCTGCGACGCGATCTCGCGGATCAGCTCCAGCATCTCAATGCGCCCGTCGGGGTCCAGCCCGTTCGTCGGCTCGTCGAGGAACAGGAGCTTCGGGTCGTGGATGAGCGCCTGGGCCAGCTTCACCCGCTGGAGCATCCCGGTGGAGTAGGTCTCCATGTTCCGGTAGCGGCTCTCGCCGAGCCCCACATAGTTGAGCACCTCGTGCGTGCGCTCCATGGCGTCCACCATGGACATGCCGAACAGGCGCCCGCAGTAGGTAAGGAAGGACACGGCGCTGATCTTGGGGCTCGTGGACTCCCGCTCGGGCATGTAGCCGACCCGCTGGCGCACCAGCAGCGCGCTCTTGGGAAGGGGAAGGTCGAACACCTTCACGCTGCCCGACGCGGGGCGCAGAAAGCCCAGGATGGTCTTGATCAGGGTGCTCTTCCCCGCGCCGTTGGGCCCGAGAAGGCCCAGCGCCCCCTCGTCAATCCGCAGGGACACGCCGTTGAGCGCGGGCTCCCCCCCGTACGACACGGTGAGATCGTCGATTTCTATGAGCGCCATACGCGTCTTTCGTCAGTAGTTCGACACATTGAGCGTCAGCGGGATCACCTCCTCGCTTCCGACGGACACCACCTCAGTGTGCACGAAGCGCACCTGCAGCGGGTTCCTTCCGCCCAGCTCGAAGTAGTATACATTGAGTTGCCATTCGCCCGGCGGAACGTCCTCCAGCAGGAAACTTCCCATCGGGTTGATGCCCGTGCTCTGGCCCGTCAGCTGCGACAGGTCGGCCATGCCGCCCAGCGGCCCGGGAATCATGCCCGGCATCTGGAGCACCACGCGCCCGCCGAGCATGTTGCCCGGACCGGGGAAGCACTGCCCCTCGATGCGCGCGCCGGAGCGCCCGCCGAAATCACAGCGCGCCGTGCGCCCCTCCTCGATGGTGACCTGGAGCCCGCGCGCGCCGTAGACGCTCGAAATGTCGCCGCTGCTCAGCTCGGTGACCATCGCCTGGAACACGCCCGTCGAGAGCCCGTCTATGTAGTAATACCCCTGCTCGTCCGTGGTGGAGGTTTTCGTGTCCCCCCCGCCGACCACCATGACGACCGCGCCGGGGGTGGCGCGGCCCTCGGTGAAGACATACCCCTCCACCGCGCCGCCGTAGCCGAGGCGCAGGCGGATGTTCTCCTGCCGCCCCCCCTGCGGCAGCTCCACGGGGCCCTCGCTGGCCGTGGCGTAGCGGGGATGCCGCGCCATGACGTAGTAGACGCCCTCCGGAAGGTTTTCAAAAACGAACGCGCCGTCCTGACCGACCTGCCTCACGCGGTCCTGCGGCACGTTCGCCGACAGGATCATCGCCTCCGCCGCCGACGCGGCCTCGACCAGCATCACCTCCGCACCCTGCACGTTTCCGCTGTCCCCGGCGGTTACGGTGCCCGCGATGCGCCCGCCGGAGTCATCGAGCTCCAGCACCACCCCCTCCAGCACCTGGCCCGCCTCCAGGGTGATCTCCTCGCGCGCGGGGGCGTAGCCCTCGGCCTTTGCCTCCAGCCGGTGCACACCGGCGTCCAGCCGCAGCTCAAAGGTGCCGTCGGGGTTGTCAAAGCTCATGCTGGTCGTGGACCCGCCAAGCATGCTCATCATGTCCATGCGCCCGCTGCCGTCCGTCGAAAGGGGATAGGCGGCCACCTGGTACATGGCCGGGGCCCGCCCCGTGTCTTTCGCCTTGACAATCCCGCGGACCAGCGCGGACTGCGTCATCACGACGCGCATTTCCTCGTTCAGCCGCACGCGCCGGACCGTCACGGGGGTGTACCCGTCTTTCCGGACCACCAGCGTGTAGGCCCCCTGGCTCACCCCCTCAAAGACGAACTTGCCCCCGCCGGAGGTGGACTCCGTCCGGGAGACCGTCGAAACGTCCGCCAGCCCCATCCCCTCCAGCCGCACCTCCGCGCCGTCCACCCCCATCCCCGTCGCGTCGCTCACCACGCCGAATACGGAGAAGTTCCCCTCGTCCACCGGGGCAAGCTGCAGGCGCACGTTGGTGAGGTCGTTGTAGCCGTCGGGGTAGACGGGATACCCCTGGATGGGGATCTTGAAGCCCTTGGCCTGCGCCATGAGCTGGTACTCGCCCGGCGGAAGCTCCGCGATCGTGAAGCGTCCGTCGGCGTCCGCGGTGGTGTTGCGAAAGGCCTGCGGGGAGTCCATGGGCGTCAGCAGTTTCGAATACGCCGGGATGCAGGTGATCTGCGCGCCGCCCACCGTTCCGCCGCGCGTGCTCTCCACCACCCCGGTGATGTTGGTCCCGGCGAACATGAAGATGTCCACCCGCACCGTGCGCTTGGCGGAGGTCAGCAGGAAGGGGTCCGCCATCTGCGGCGCGTGGGAGGAGACGGTGGCGTAGAGGCGCCAGGGCTCGTTCAGGGGCACCCCCTTGAGCTCGTAATACCCCTCCCCGTCGCTCGTCGCCGTGAGGGGGGGTGCCTGCCGCGCCATGGCGTTGATCGCCTGGGCCAGGGGGCTGTCGGAGGTGCAGAGCACCACGTCCGCCTGCGGAATGGGATCCCCCTTGTGGGTCTGGACGTGCCCCCAGACGATCCCGGCGGCGTCCACCTCGAAGTTCACATTGGCCACGACCGCGTCGGGCGCCGTCACGCGCACCTTCTTGAAGGGCAGCGCCTTGCCCGCCGTGTACGGCGTGTTGCGCAGGTCCAGGGTCACGGGGATGTCGCCCGTCTCCACCCCCTGCAGCACGTAGTCGCCCCGGTCGTCCGTCACCGCCGCAATGTCCCGGCGCCCCTGGACAATCACCCGGACACCCTGGGCGGGTGTGGCGCTTCCCGCTTCGGTGACGCGACCGGAAATCGTGGCCCCCGTGTCCATCTGAAAGTCGAGTTCCGTCTCGGGAAGGTCGTCCGACAGGCGGGGCGTCTGCTGGGTCACGGCCACATACCCCGGCATCGTCGCCTCGACCATGTAGACGTCCTCCTCGAACACCTCGAGGGAATAGCGGCCGTCGGCGCCCGTCTCCGCCTGATAAGCCGAGCCCGAAAAGGCGGACCGGTCGCCCCCGCGGAAACTCCCCTGACGCGCGGCCACCCGCGCGCCAACAATCGGCGCGCCGTCCGTCTTGCCGGTGACGGTGCCGCGGATGACGTATCCCGCGGCCTGCACCTCTTCGGCGGCCGGTTCTTCCCCCGCAGGGGCCGCGTCCGCCGCGGTGTCCGGCGCCTTGGGCCGCGTGGCCCGGGGCACCTCGCCGAAGGACGGGGAGGCATTCCCGTCCTCGGGCCGTTTTTCAGCGGGAGGCTCCTGGTAGGAGATGGCGGAGACGGGCGGGGGAGGGGTGCGCTCGGGCGCGAAAAGAAACGCGCCCACGACAAGCGCCGCAAGAACGATCATGGCCGCGGCGATGATCTGCACGGTGGACACGGTGGCGTTGCTGCGTCTTCCCCGGCTCATGTTCTTCCCGTTCTCCTAGGCGAAACGCCGCTATTCTCGCACAATTACCGGTGGGCGCGCCAGAACATGACAACGCCGTCTGGCCCGCGAAGGTCGACAGGCAGACGGCGTGGAATTTTCGGGTGCCGGATCAGCGGTAGTTCAGGTACCGGCGCAGGGGCCGGACCCCCAGCGCGATGGTCGCCGCAAGCAGCAGCAGGCTCAGGACCAGCGTGTAGGCCCCCGTGTAGTCGCCGAGGGAAAGGCCCAGGGCGGTCGCGTAGTAGTCGTAGTGGCCCTTGCCGCCGGAAACGCCGGCCCGGGCGATCACGTCCAGCTTGGTGAACCAGAGATAGCCACCCGCCGCGATCAGCGAGGAACTCAGCGCCAGCAGCAGCGTGATCAGCGACACGCGGAAACGGCGCATCTCCCGGTCGCGCAGGGCGGCGATACGCAGCCGCTCGGAAACCCCCGCCACCAGGGTGGGGGGCGCCTGCAGCTCCTCGTCCGGCCGGAGGGCGGCCTCTATCAGGGCGTCCAGCCTGTTCATTTTAGAACCATCCATGTCCGCCAAGCTCCTTTTCCACGATGCGCCTGAGCTGCCGCCGCGCCCGGAACATCCATGTCTTCAGCGTGCCCATGGGAATCTCAAGCGCCTGGGCAATGTCCTCGTAACTCACCCCTTGCAGGTAATAAAGCGTGATGATGGCCGCGTAGCGCTCCGGAAGGCGGGGAATGCACGCCCGGATCTGCTCCGCGAAATCCGTGTCCGTCGGCTCGGGACCCTCGGCATGCGCGTCGTGGTGCGGCTCAAACTCCACCTCGCCCCGCCGACGGCGCCGGTTGAGCTCCGTCAGGCACACGCTGGAGGTCACCCGGTACATCCACGAACGGAAACTGCACTCGCCCCGGAAACCGCGCAGCAGGCGGAACGCCTTCAGAAAGGCCTCCTGCGCCATGTCCTCCGCAAGCCCCGTGTCGCGCATGTAGCGGTGCGCCACGTTGTAGACGATGTGCTGGTGGCGGCGGACCAGTTCGGAAAAGGCCTCGGTGTCGCCGGCGCGGGACAGGCTCACGAGCTGCCAGTCGTCCGGCCCGGCCTCCGCGCCGAGTTCCGCCGTCAGGGGGTAAGTCCTTACCGCCTCCATGGTCATGTCGTGCTCCTTTGCAGAACGATGTCTCCGTTCATGGAGTTCATGGAAAGCTTCGTCGCGCCGTCTCCTATCACACCCAACACGGTCCTCCGTTTGAGTATGCCCGCCGAAACCGACAACCCCGCGTCGAGACGCACGTTGCCCCGGTTTGTGGCGGCGCTCACTTCGGCCGAGCAGCCTTCCGACATGACCAGTGTAATCCCTCCGTTCAGCGAGGTCAAGTCGCACGAGGCGACTTCCGGGGACAGAACCCGGGTGATGATCGCCCCGGTGATCGTGGACGCCTGAAGCGTCCCCGCGCGCATCCCCGCGTGGATGTTGCCGTTCACCGTCTCCAGGGTCGTCTCGCCCGCCGAATCGAGCACCCGGATGCGCCCGTTTGTGGTCTTCACCGACACCGGCCCGGACGCCTGCTGCACCTCGACGTCCGAGTTGTTCCCCTCCACGTAGACCCCGTTGCATCCCCCGGCGACCCACACATTCCCGTTCTCCACGGTCAGCGCGAGGTCCGTCCCCCTGGGAACCATCACCACATAGTCCACCCGGACATCCAGCTCGTCGGGGCGCTGAAGCGGCTCGGTGGTCAGGGTCACCGTCTCCTCCGTCTGCTCCACCTTGAACAGGCTCTCCAAGTACTGGCCCGCCATAGGGTTCTGGTCGGCCCCAGGGGTGTACGCCCGCGCGTCCGCCGTCACCTCGATGGTGGCCCCTTCACCCACCGACAC
>ERZ795031.3044-NODE-3044-length-15280-cov-5.664236_pt1 | contig 15280 bp, 10 predicted proteins | sample MGYA00375123_ERZ795031 | MGnify/ENA primary metagenome ERZ795031 (study PRJEB30166, sample SAMN05720159) | activated sludge metagenome | isolation source: anaerobic digester from wastewater treatment plant | place: USA | collected 2015-04-21 ... | reverse complement strand
GTGGCGGGGCGCTCGGTGTGGCCGTAGGGGGCCTCGTAGGCGGCCGCGCCCCCGGTGATGCGGGTCTCAAAGGCCAGCTTAAGGGTCGTGTACGCCTCCTGCCAGTTCACGCGCAGGAGGCAGTCAATGCGCGGGGAGTCGCGGTAGACGGTGGTCTCCATGACGGCCTCGGAGTGGCGGAACCGGGTCCGGCTGCGCACCGTTGCCAGCACGTCGCCGCACTCCACCAGGTCGAGACGCGCGCCGCCGAACCGGCCCGCCTCCACCCGGTACTCCGTGAGGTCGTGGCTCCAGGTGTCCGAATGGTCCGTGAGCGCCACCAGATCCAGCCCGGAGATGAGCGCGTCCACATGGTTCCGCTTGTCGTGGAGCCCCCGCAGGCCGCCGGTCTCCCGGTCGAAATCGATCCGCCACCAGGCGTTTTCCAGGAACTCCGGGGAAGCCTCCAGGGGATTGTGCGGGCGGACGGGCAGGCTTCCCGCGCGCACATGGTAGCAGCGGTAGCCCATGGCGGGAAGGTTGGCCATGAAGGCCTGGCGCGTGTGGTCAATGCGCTCCCCGCGAATCTCCTGCGACGGCACCGCGTGCCCCGCCTCGTCCACGAGATGCACCCCGGGGCCGAGGGTGCGCCGGGCCGCCGGGGGCGCCACCACGGGCGCGTCCACCGGCCAGGTGAGCGGATTGACGACGATGAGCGTGTTTCCGTCCGGCGTGGTGTCCACGTCCCGGCCGATGGCCTGCACCGCCTGGTTGCGGATCACATCGGCGCGGTGCCGCGCGCCGCCCAGGGCGTCCCGCGCGTCGTCATAGGCGGACTCCAGGCTTGACCCGCCGAGGATGTCGTGGAACTGGTTGAACAGGAGGTCCTTCCAGGACTTTTCCAGCTGCGAGGAGGGGTAGGGGAAGGCCCCCATGAGCCACCCCAGGGTGGCGAAACGCTCCGCCGTCATGAGGGCGTGCTCCACCTGCCGGTTGAGCCGCTTGATCTCCGAGTGCGCGCTGTAGCAGCCCCGGGCATGGTGCTGAAGCTCCGCGCGCGCCACGGGCACGGCCTCCGCCGGGGTGCGTGCCTTGAACGCGTCGAAGTAGGCCTCCAGCGTGGAGAAGTGCAGCTCCGGCCCGCCGCCCGCGCACTGTTCTTCCTGGATGAACGCGATGGACTCCCTTGTCGGGCCGCCCCCGTGGTTGCCCACGCCGAAGAAGCACAGCACGTCACGCTGGCCGGGGACCAGATGGGGGTAGGCGGGCAGGTCGCGGAACCGGGCGCGCAGCTCCTCCGCCGTGGCGTTGTAGCAGAGGGGCAGGTTGCACGCCAGCACCCGGCTGCCGTCGGCGGACTCCCACCAGAACGTGTTGCCGCCGGGATAGTCCCGCTCCCGCACGGGGTCGGGCCGCATGAAGACATAGGCGTCCATGCCGAGTTTCAGGAGTATCTGCGGCAGCGTGCCCGCGTGGCCGAAACTGTCGGGGTTGAAGGCCACCCGGGCGCGGCGGCCGAAGTGCTCCTGGAAGAAGCGCTGGGAGTAGACGCCGTGGCGGATGAAGGACTCGCCGCAGGGGAGGTTGCAGTCCGGCTCGACCCACATGCCCCCGGCCAGCTCCCAGCGGCCCTCCGCGACCCGGCGGCGCACGGCCTCGAACAGCGCCGGCTCCGTGTCCTTGAGCCACTGGTAGAAGCAGGCGCTGCTGGCGGTGAAGCGGAATTCCGGCGTCTCGTCCATGCGGGCCAGCGCGCTGCGGAAGGTGGCGCGCACCTCCTCGTAGCCCTCGGTCCAGCGCCAGAGCCACACGGGGTCAATGTGCCCGTGGCCGATCATGTGGTACACGGTCCGCTCGTCCATGATGACGCCTCCCCGGGACGGCGGGCCGTGTCCGGAGAACCGGACCGCGCCGCCCGGCGTGTGTGCTGTTCCTTCGGGTCAGTCGGCGAAGAGGTAGGGCACGAGTTTGTCCGCCTCGCGGAAGTCGGCCACCAGGATGTCCGCGCCCGCGCGGAGCAGGCGCTCGCGCTTGTGCATGTCCCAGCCCTTGCCGGTCGTCTCGTCCGAGCAGACGCCCAGGGCGACGCCCCCGGCGTCCTTCACATTGCGCAGCTCCACCGGGCCGTCGCCCACGGCGAGCACCTGCGGTCCGCTCAGCTCGTGGCGCGCCATGATGTCCCGGATCACCTTCTCCTTGCTGTACTCCTCCTTCGACGGCAGGGCGCCCCAGATCTCCTCGAAGAAGGGCGCCGCCCCGACGATGCCCGCCTCGTTGCGGACGTCGTCGCGGTCCGTGCCGCTGAAGACGTACATGTGCACCCCGCGCTTGGAGAGCAGCTCCAGGAAGCGCATGGCCCCGCCCACCGTCACCTGGTCAACGGTCAGTTCGCCGGCCTGGAGCCGGGCGATGCGCTGGCGCACGGGGACCATCAGGCGGTCGAGGTACACCTGCTTGTACTCCGCCGGGGTGAGGACCTTGTCCTCCGGCACCAGTCCCTTTTCGCGCACCATCTCCTCCAGACGCTCCATCTGAAAGATGGTCTGGATGCCCGTCGTCTCGTCAATCATCCGCCGGACCTCCTCCTCGATCTCCGGCGTGGCCGGGTGGTCCCCGCAGATCATCTCGACGCAGACCGGCCCCATGATGTTCTGCCAGCCCTCGCGCAGGAGGCTGATGGTGCCGTCAAAGTCGAAAAGCAGGTGGCGGAGCTGCCCGCGCACCACGTTCTCGTTCACGATCTCGATTTCCGTACCCGGGAGAAACTGCTGCTCCATGAAATGCACTGCTTCCTTTCTGCGCCGGGGCCGCCGGCCCCTGGGTTGGTATGCATGACAATAACGCGCCGGTCAGTCCACCATGAACTCCACCAGCGAGAAAACCGGCACGCCCATCGCCGCGAGGTTCTCGCGGCCCCTCAGCGGCGGCAGTTCCACCAGGAAGGCGGCCTCCACCACCTCGCCGCCGAGCTTGCGGAGCATCTTGGCCACCGCGCCGACCGTGCCGCCCGTCGCGAGCAGGTCGTCCATGATCAGCACCCGCTGGCCGGGGGCGATGCCGTCCCGGTGGATTTCCAGGGTGGCCTCGCCGTACTCCAGGCTGTACGACTCCGACACGGTGTCCGCGGGCAGCTTGCCCGGCTTGCGCGCCATGATGAAGGGGATGCCCATCTCATAGGCCAGCGCCCCGCCGAACACGAAGCCCCGGGCGTCCACCCCCACAATGCCCTGCACGTCCATCGGGGCATAGCGCTCGCGGAAGCGCCGGACCGTCTCGCGGAAAGCCTCCGGCACGAGCAGGAGTGTCGAGATGTCCTTGAACTGGATGCCCGGCTTCGGGAAATCCGGCACATTGCGAATGCATTCAGCAAGATTCATGAAAGGGCCTCCGCCGTTGGGGTGGGGGGTCGGGCGGCGCCCTGGATGTCCGGCGCCGCCGGGGAAAAGTGTAGCATTTCCGCCCCAACCCCGCGCAACAGGCGGCGGACCGGCGCTATTCGCCCTTCTTGTCGGCGGCCAGTTCCAGCAGGTCGGCTGCGTCCTTTTTGGAGAGTTCCACGCAGCATTTCCCGGCGGGCCACACGACGGCCACGGGGCCCTGGGAGCATTTCCCCATGCACTCTTCGGTCTCCGCAACCGTCAGGCGCACCTTCTCCTTCTCCGCGAGCTTCTCCAGCGCCGCCCGCACCTTGTCGGACCCGGCCTTGCGGCAGCCCTTGCCGCCGCAGAAGACCACGCACCCGTCCTCTTTCGCCTTCTTTTTTTCCACGCGACGGCTCCTTGCCCGCGGCCGCGCCCTGCGACCCGCCTTCCATAGAACGCCGCGCCCCCGCGAAATATTCGGCGCTTGAAACGGGGCGGGAATCGGCGGTATTGTGGAACGTGTTCGAAAAAGGGCGTTTCCCGTTCCGCCACCGGCGCGCGGGCGCGCCGGAGCCAAGACCAACCCCAACAGGAGACCGTGGCATGACCGTCTATTTTCCCGAAGTACAGGACAAGGTGAAGTACGAGGGGCCGGACTCGAAAAATCCGCTGTCCTTCAAGCACTACAACCCGAAGGAAAAGGTCATGGGGAAGACCATGGCCGAGCACCTGCGCTTCGCCGTGTGCTACTGGCACACCTTCAAGTCGGGCGGTGCCGACATGTTCGGCGCGCCGGTCTACAACCGCGCCTACAACGCCGGGGGCGACCCGGTAAAGGTCGCCGAGCAGACGCTGGACGCGGCGTTTGAGTTCTTCACCAAGCTGGGCGTGGGCTTCTGGTGCTTCCACGACACGGACATCTCGCCGGAGGCGGCCACGCTTGCGGAGACCAACAAGCGCCTCGACCACATCGTGAAGCTGGCGAAGAAGAAGCAGGACGAGACGGGCGTGAAGCTCCTCTGGGGCACCTGCAACCTCTTCTCGCACCCGCGCTTCATGTCCGGCGCCTCCACGAACCCCTCCCCGGACGTGTTTGCCTTCGCGGCCACGAAGGTCAAGAAGGCCCTCGAGGTCACCAAGTATCTCGGAGGCGAGGGCTATGTGTTCTGGGGCGGCCGCGAGGGCTATGAGACCCTCCTGAACACCGACATGGGCCGGGAACTGGACCACCTGGGCCTGTTCCTGAACATGGCGGTGGACTACGCGAAGAAGATCGGGTTCAAGGGCCAGTTCTACATCGAGCCCAAGCCGAAGGAGCCGACGAAGCACCAGTACGACTTCGATTCGGCGAGCTGCCACGCCTTCCTGCAGAAGTACGGGCTGGCCGACGTGTTCAAGCTGAACATCGAGGCGAACCACGCCACGCTGGCGGGGCACACGCTGCTGCACGAGCTGGAGTACGCGGGGGCCAACGGCATCCTCGGGTCCGTGGACGCCAACCGGGGCGACGAGATGCTCGGCTGGGACACGGACCAGTTCCCGACGAACCTCTACGAGACCACGCTGGCCATGTACATCATCACGAAGTACGGCGGGTTCAAGACGGGCGGCCTCAACTTTGACGCGCACATCCGCCGCCAGTCCATTGACACTGAGGACCTGTTCCACGCGCACATCGGCGCGATGGACTGCTTCGCCCGCGGCCTGAAGATCGCCGCGCGCATCATGAAGGACAAGGCCATCGAGAAGTTCGTCCAGAAGCGCTACGCCGGGTGGAACAAGGGCATCGGCAAGCTGATCGAGGAGGGGAAGGTGGGCTTCGCGGAGCTGGAGGCCTACACCGTCAAGAACGGCGAGCCGAAGATCGTCAGCGGGCGCCAGGAGTACCTCGAGAACATCCTCAACGACTACATCCGCTGATTCCGGCGGCCGCCCAAGATTCGCGGGCGCGGGGAGCCTTCCCCGCGCCCGCGCGGTTTTTCAGGACACCTCAGGGGGCGACCGATATCCGGGGGCGCGGCCCGAAGGGCGTCCGTTCCCGCGCCTCCAGGGACAGGACAAGCTCGCAGGGGGCCTGCCATTCCTTCGGCAGGGGCACACGCACCCGGGTCCGCTCGAACCGGGCCAGCGTCCGGGGCAGGGGCACCGACTCTGCCGCCCCGCCCACCGTCGCGGTCAGCATGACGGTTCCGGGTCCCGTCGCGTCCGCGCCGCCCAGCAGGGCTGCCTCGCCGAGATTGGTCAGCGTCACCACCAGGAACGGAACCTGGGACAACTCGGCGGCGGACACCGTCGCGCCGCTCTCCACCAGCTTCCCGCCGCCTGTCAGCACGGCGTCAAAGTAAGCGTCCAGGTACTTGGGCGGGTTTGACCCGGTGCAGGGACGGTTGCCCACGGCCACGAGCGGGCAGTCCGCCGATGTGGTGCCCGTGCCCTCCGTGCGCAGGCCGGGGGTCTTCCCCGCCGTCACGGCGGCCCAGTACTCCGCCTGCAGGGCGGTGTACACTCCGGACAGGCCGTTGGTGTGGCTGTCGCGGTCAAACACGAGCCACGGGTCCTCGGTTGCGGGGTCGGGGCCGTTCTCCACCAGCGGGGCGTGCTTGCGGATCACCGCCGTCACCGGGCGGTCCGTGCCGTCGGGGTTGATCACGCCGTAGTCGCTGTTCTCGTTGGACCGGAAGCCGCCGGGGTACCACCACCAGAAGATGCCGTCGGCCCCGCTTTGGAGGATCATGCGGTAGAAGTCGGTGTAGAACCGCTCCTGGAAGGCGAGTTTCTCCTCCGGGACGGACATGGACGCCATGTCCCACACATGGACCCCGGCCTCGGCCCAGATCATGGGCAGGGCGGGGTTGGCCCAGCGGGCGTAGGTCTGGGTGAAAGCGCCGGGCTTCACGCGCTCCCAGTCGCCGATGCGGCCGTAGGCTTCCGGCTCGAACAGGTCCACCGCGCCGCCCAAGTACGCGAAGTCGTAGAGCATGGTGTTGCGCTGGGTGTCCGTGGGGTCGCCCGCCATGGACATGCGGAAGCTCACATGGTGGTTCGGGTCAATCCGGCGCACGAGGTCGCGGGCGCGGCTGTACTTCGCGTAGAGCAGCGTGTCCAGGAAGCGGCGGTACGCCGCGATCATGGGGCTCCACGGCCCCTCCACCCCGATCATCTCCTCCGTGAAGTTGGCAATGTTTCCGTGGGCGTCGCGGGGCACGGGAACGCCCCACTCCTTCTCCGCGCTCTCCAGGCTCCCGTAGCGCTCGATGATCCACGCCTCCCAGTCCTTGTTGAACGGGTCGCGCTCGAAGGGGCGGAACTGGGGTTCCCACGCGAGATCGTAGGCGAAGACCGTGTCGTTCTCCGCGAGGCGGAGAGACGTGATCATCTCGCGGACCTGTTCCCAGGGGAACTCCATGGGCGTCCCCGGCCGGAGCGACACGTTCGCCTTCATGCCCAGGGCGACCATGCGCCGCAGGAGGTCGAGCAGGTTCTGCGCCTTCAGGTCGTCGTAGTAGAGGAAGACGGAAAGGGCGTTGCACCCCATGTTCCGGCAGCGCTCCAGGTCGCGCTGGATGACCTCCGGGTCGTAGGACCGGCGGCTGAGCCAGCGCTCGAAATACGGCTGGTCCTCCGTGGCGACGCCGGACGACGGCATGTAGTTGATGCCGTGGGGCCGCCACCGCGCGCCGCCCAATTCGAAGCGCCCGTCCGCCGCGGTGACGTATTTCGGCGCGGTGCGGGGCTTCCACGCATGCACCTCGTGCGCCGCCATGGCCACCGTCTCCCCGCCGCGCTCCACACGCACCGAGGCCGTCGCGGCACCGTCAAAGGCGGGAACGGGGAACGCGACCTGCCGGGTTTCGCCCGGTGCCAAACGCACGGCGTCGTCGGACGCCTCAAACTTCGCGGCGCTGCCGGTCTCCAGGGAGACGGCCACCCGGAGCCCCTTCACGGCCTCCGGGCCGCGGTTGAACAGGGTGGCGCCGAGGCGCAGCTCCTGCCCCTCCAGGCAGGTGAAGAAGTCCGCGCCCCCGTCCACCAGCACCACGGGATCCTGGAAACGCCGCGCCGTGCGGGCCAGGGCTTCGCGTCCCGCCGGGGACAGGTACCACGCGGGGTCCTGCACGGCGAAGGAGGCCCACTTGCCGCCCTTGAAGGGGCCGTCGGCGTGGCTGAGCAGGGAGGCGACGGCGCCCCGGTAATCGCCCGACGCCGACTCAACGGCCAGTAGGGGCTCCCAGGCATACGCGCGCCCCTTGTCGAAGCCGTTGGCCGTGGGGCGCGGGTGCAGCCCCATGAACGCGCCGGGCAGGCCCGGGTCGGCGATCCCCTCCAGGCACCCGCGGGCGCGCAGCCGCGCCGTGTCGGAAACGGGAAAGAACTTGTACGCCGGGCAGAGCGTCTCCAGTTTTACGGGCTTGTGGCCGCGCAGGGCGGCGGCGGCCTCCTCGGAAAGCGGGGCAGTGTGCACCGAGGCCACCTCATAGGCCAGGTCGCGGTCCGCGTAGCCTGTGTGGGTGAAGGCCTGGGTCAGGGTCAGGGTGCGGGCGTTTTCCGGGTTGAAGGACGTGTCCGCGCGCGCGGGCACGCTCTCCCAGAAGTGGAAGTCCTCCGGCGTGAGCACATAGTCCCGCCACTCGGCGGACAGGGGCATGGAGGCGATCCACCGGGATCCGTCCGCCTCGGTCCACTCCACGGCCAGATGGGTGACATTGCGGACGGCGCGCGCGCGGACCAGGGTGGCCGTGTGCCCGCCGGGGAAGGGGGAGGACGCAAAGTCTTTGGCGAAGGTGTCCCACCCGTCCATTTTGGCGATCTCCACCGAGAGCGCGCCATTGGCCACGGCATACTTGCCCGCCATCTCCGCCGTGCGGAACCCCTGCCGCCATTTCGAGATGTCCTCCGAGGCGAAATCCACCAGCGGCGTCTTGGGTGTTTCAGCGGCGTAGGCCTCGCGGAACGCGGGGACGGTCATCCACCGTCCGCCCAGCGGCACCAGCGCCTCGCGGCCCAGCGGCGTGTCCAAAGCGAAAAGATCGCCGCCGGCCTTGGCGAAGTCCTCCAGCGCCGCGACGGCGTCTTTCGGCAGCCTCCCCGCATGGGGAAGCGCCAGCACCGCAAACCGGGAGAGGTCCTTCGGCGCGCCGTGGGCGAAGGAATCCTCCGGCAGGCGCTCCACCGCGTACCCCGCGTCGGTGAGGGCGGCGGCCGCCGCCTCGGCCACAGGCCCCCACGGCGTGCCGTCCAGTTCCACCCCGTAGAGGCCGGCGAGGGGCTGCGCCTGCGCGGCGGCGGCGATCAGCAACGGGAGCAGGAGATGGCAAGGACGCATGGGAAGACTCCTTCGTGGTTGGGCCGGGGGATATGAAACCCTTTTCCGGGGGCGGGGTGCAAGCGGGGGCGTTTTTTCGTCCGCTTCCGCCGGGAAAGTTGCGCCATCCGCGGGCAAAGCGGTAGTCTTTTCACGGAGTTTGCGCCGATTAAAACGGCGCCCCGACAGGCAGGATTCCCCACATGCAGTTTGTTGTAAACAGGTCCCCCCTTCGCGGGGAGGTGCGCATTCCCGGATCGAAATCCCACACGATCCGGGCGGTGGCCGTGGCCGCGCTGGCCGACGGCGAGAGCGTCATCGGACGCCCCCTCGTTTCCGCGGACGCTCTGGCCGCCCGCGACGCCTACCGGCTGCTGGGCGCGGAGATCACGGACGAGGGCGGCCGGTGGCGCGTGCGCGGGCTGGGCGGCCGGCCCCGGGTGCCGGAAAACGTCATTGACGTCCGCAATTCCGGCACGACCATGCGGCTGGCCTTGGGCACGGCGGCCCTGCTGGACGGTCCCGGAGCGGTTGTCCTGACGGGCGACGCCCAGGTGCGCAGACGGCCCTGCGGGCCCCTGGCCGAGACGCTGACCGCCCTGGGCGCCACGGTGCGGTCCACGCGCGGCACGGGGACGCCCCCCTTCATCGTGGAGGGCACGCTGTGCGGCGGCGAGGCCGAGCTGGAGGCCGTCACCAGCCAGTATGTGAGCTCCCTGCTGTTCTGCTGCCCCCTCGCGCAGGACGACACGCGCCTGCGCGTGACGTTGCTCAACGAGAAACCCTATGTGGAGATGACCCTGGACTGGCTCGCCCGGCAGGGGGTGACGGTCCATGCCGACCCCTCGCTCATGGAGTACCACATTCCCGGCAGACAGGCCTTCCAGCCGGTCAACCGCGACATTCCGGGGGACTTCAGCTCCGCCACCTTTTTCCTGGCCGCAGGGGCGATGCCGGACAATGAGGTCTTCTGCCGCGGCCTGGACATGACGGACACCCAGGGCGACAAGGCGGTGGTGGAGTACCTGCGCGCCATGGGCGCGCGGGTGTCCGTCGAGGGCGACGGTGTGCGCGTTTCGGCGGACGCGCTGCGCGGCGTCGAAATCGACATGAACGCCACGCCCGACGCCCTGCCCATGATGGCCGTGATGGGCTGCTTCGCCGAAGGGGAGACCCGGCTGGTGAACGTGCCCCAGGCGCGTCTCAAGGAGACCGACCGCATCGCCGTCATGCGCCGGGAACTGGAGAAGATGGGCGCGCGGATCACGGAGCTGCCCGACGGGCTCGTCATCTCGGAAAGCCCCCTGCGCGGCGCCGTGGTGGAAAGCCACGACGACCACCGGGTCGCCATGGCGCTCGCCGTGGCGGCGACCCGCGCGGCGGGGGCCACGGTCATACGGGCGGCGGAGGCTGTCGAAGTCACGTATCCGGAGTTTCCCGACCATCTGGCGGCCCTCGGCGGGCTGCTGGAAAAGTCGGACGGCGGGGCCTGAACGGAAGAGCCTCCGCCGGTCCTTTGTTCTGCTTGTCAGAGCCCGGCGGGCACGGAGGGATGTTTCGCATGAACATCGTCATCTACGGTCAAAAGGGCGCGGGGAAGAGCACCGTCGGCGGGGCCTTCGCCGCCGGCGCCGGCCTGCCCGTTTTCGACACCGACGCCGAGATCATGGCCCTCCACCGGGAGCGCACCGGACTGGCCAAGACCTGCCGTGAAATCTTCCAGGGGCAGGGGGAGGCCTGTTTCCGGGCGCTGGAGCGCGAGGTGGCCCTCGCCGCGGCCGACCGGGACTTCACCGTGGTCATCACCGGCGGCGGGCTCATGCTCGACCCCGAGACCCGGCGCGCCCTGCGCCGCGGCGCCGTGATGGTCTACCTGTGCGCGGACTCCGAGGTACTCTGGGAGCGCGCCACGAGGCACGGGATGCCGCCCTGGCTGGAGGTGCCGGACGGGAAGGAGCGCTTCCAAGACCAGACCCGCCACCGCGACGAGGTGCTGCGCCCCTTCGCCGACATCGTGCTGGACACGACGGAGGGCGACCCGGAGGCGCTGGCGGAAACGCTCCGGGAGCGTGTGGCCGCCGAGCTCGCGGTGCGCCAGACCGCGGCCAACACCTACGGCGAGGTCATCCGCGTGACCACCTTCGGCGAGAGCCACGGCGCGGCCATCGGCGCGGTGCTCGACGGCGTCCAGCCGGGGGTCGAAATCAGCGAGGACGACATCCAGAAGGAGCTGGACCGCCGCCGGCCCGGACAGAGCAAAGTGGTCACCCAGCGCCGCGAGTCGGACCGGGTGCGCATCCTCTCCGGGGTCTACGAGGGCAAAACCACCGGCGCGCCCATCGCGATGGTCATTTACAACGAAGACCAGCGCTCCATGAACTACGACAACCTGAAGGACCTGTTCCGCCCCGGGCACGGCGACTTCACCTTCTACAGCAAGTACGGCCTCCGCGACCACCGCGGCGGCGGCCGCCAGTCGGGCCGCGAGACGGCCTGCCGCGTGGCCGCGGGCGCCGTGGCCCGCAAGATTCTGGAGGGGGAGGGGATCCGCATCGTCGCCCACGCCGTCGAGGTGGCGGGCATCCGCGCCGAGAAATGCCACTACGACGCCATCGAGTCGAACCCCGTCCGCTGCGCGGACTCGGACGCCGCCCAGGCCATGGAAAAGGCGATCCTCGACGCGCGCGGCCTGCGCGACTCCGTGGGCGGGATCATCCAGCTCGAGATCCTCAACCTCCCGCCGGGCCTCGGCGACCCCGTGTTCGGAAAGCTGGACGCGCGGCTGGTGTCGGCCATCATGACCATCGGCGCGATCAAGGGGGTCGAGGTCGGCTCGGGCTTCGCCCTCGCCCGCTTGCGCGGCAGCGAGGCGAACGACGCCATGGCGGACGGCCGTCACGTTACCAACCACCACGGCGGCATCCTCGGCGGCATCTCGTCCGGCGAGCCGGTCATCCTCCGCATCGTGGTGAAGCCTACCGCCTCCATCGCCTCGAAGCAGCGCACCCTCGACCTCCAGGGCAACCCGGTGGAGGTGGAGGTGCTGGGCCGCCACGACCCCTGCATTGTCCCGCGCGCCGTGCCGGTTGTTGAGAATATGGCCGCGCTGGTGATTCTGGACGCCCTGGAGGTGCAGCGGCGGATCAATCCCGACTGGCGCGGACGCCCCGCGCCGCCCGAGCCGGACGCGGACGGAAAGGCGGAAAAATGAGCCCTGCCCCCGACGCCGTGAAGGGGTTCCGCGCGCGCGTCGCCGCGCGCCTGCAGGCCTATCTGTTCCGCGGGCTGCTGGTGGTGGTGCCCCTGGGCATCAGCCTCTACGCCGTGGTCTTCATCTACCGCTTCACCGCGGCCCGGCTGGTTCCCTTCGTGCGCCCCGTGGCCGGGGAGCTGCCCGACGCGGCCGTCGTGGTGGCCGCCGTTTTTCTCTTTCTCGCCGCGCTGTTCGTGCTCGGGGTGATCGCGCGGGCCGCCCTGGGCAAGCGGGTTATCCGCCTGCTGGAGCTGGTGGTCGAGAAGATCCCCGTGGTCAAGACCATTTACGGCGCGGCGAAGCAGGTGGTGGCGGTCATGGCCCCCGCCGAGGGGCGGGCGAAATACAAGGCCGCGGTGCTGGTCCATTTTCCCTGGCGCGGGGCGATGTCCCTGGGGTTCCTCACGGGCCGCTCCACCATTGACGGGACGGGCGACTTCGCCCGCGTGTTTGTCTCGACCACCCCCAACCCCACCAGCGGCTATTTCATTCTGTATCCGCCCGGTGACGTGTTTGCCTCCGGCATCGCCGTGGAGGACGCCGTGAAGACCGCCCTGTCCGGCGGCATCCTCATGCCGGACCGCATGGCCCTTGCCCCCGCCGCCATTCTCGAAGGCGTCTTTCCGGAGGAGGACGCGGAGGAGGACGAGGCCGGGAACGCCGCGGCTCCCGTGGAGAAGGCCCGCCGCCGGGCGCGCCGCCTTTTCCGGCGGAGCGGCCTGGTCGTGCGCAACCGTCTGCTCTCGGGGCTGCTCGTGGTGGTGCCGCTGGTGGTCACCGTGCTGGTCATCCGGTTCATCTACGGCCTCAGCATCGGAAAGCTCACCCCCCTGGCCCACGCGGCCTTCGGCGCGTTTCCGGCCTATGTGGTCACCGCGCTGTCCATCCTGGCGTTTGTCGCGGCGGTCTACATGATCGGCGCCGTGACCACCGCCTTTTTCGGGCGGAAACTGGTCCAGCTCGGCGAGTTCTTCATAGACCGCCTCCCCCTCGTCAAAACCATCTACTCCGGGTCGAAGCAGATGGTGGAGGCGCTCACGTTCCAGAACGCCGGAAACACGGCGAAGGTGCCCGCCCTCGTGCCGTTTCCCTTCAAGGGGGCCTACAGCCTCGGGTTTTACATCGGCACCGTCGTGGACGCGGGCGGGACGGTGTACCACCGCGTCTATCTTCCGACCACGCCGAACATCACCGTGGGGATGCTTGAGCTTTACCGCGCGGAGGATGTGCGCCTTTGCGACATGACCATGGAGGACGCCGTGAAGGCCGTGGTTTCCGGCGGGATCCTCGCGCCGGAGAACTTCCAAACCCGCCCGGTGTCGGACGCGCCGGTGACGGAGGGGGGAGAAACCCCATGAAGCGCTGGTACGTCCTGGGATTTGCCGCAGGACTCGTTGCCGTCGGCGCGTGGCTGGTCTCGATCCCCGCCAGGGACGCCTCCGCCCCGTCCGCCGAACCCGTCAGCGTGGACGAGGGGGAGGCCCCCGCAGGCCCCGCGCCCGCCGCCCCCGCCCCCATGCCCGCGCCGCCGCCGCCGAAGCAGGCGCCTCCGCCCGCCGCCCCGCCCGCGGAATCCTACACACTCTCCACCGAGATCATGCTGGAGTTCTCCGAGAACGCCGCCGGGTTCACGCCGGGACAGCCCGCCGACATCACCGTGCGCATGGAGTATTCCGGCGACGGGCCCGTCACCGCGCTGGGCCTGATGCAGGACCTGCCGCCGGGCTGGGCCTACCAGGAGGCCGTGGGCGGCGACCGGCCCGTGGTCGCCCCGAAACCCGGCACGCGCGGCGAGATCACCTTCGCGTGGATCCAGCCCCCCGTGTTCCCCTTCGTCTTCACCTTCCGCGCCGTGCCCGATGCGGCGGCGGCGTCCCCCGCGCCCCTGCGCGCCCAGGCGGTCTTCCGCAAGACGGGCGGCGAACTCCGTAGCGCCCCCGCCGAAACGGTCATGCGGCCCGCAACGGTCCCTCCGCCCGCAAACTGACGCCGTCCCTCAGCCCGCCGGGGCGGCCTCCGCGGCGGCCTTTTCCGCCGCGCGGGCCGGGGCGTCCCACCCGCTTTTCAGCGCGCGCAGCACGTTTTCGGACAGGAATTTGGCCACCTGCGCCTCGCTGAACCGGCGCAGCAGCGCGTCGCGCACGCGCTTGTAGTCCCGCGGCGACTTGAAGTCCCGCGGCGGCCCCGTGAACCCGTCAAAGTCCGACCCGAAGGCGACCACGTCCTCGCCGCCCTTGTCCACCATGTGCTCCACGATCTTGACGATGACGTCCAGGCAGTCGCGCTTCTCCGGCTTGGTCAGGAAGTACCCCATGGCGATGATGCCGATGACCCCGCCCGTGTCCGCGATGGCCCGGATCTCCTCGTCCGTGGGGTTCATGGGCTCCGGGCAGAAGGCGTGGATGCCCACATGCGACATGACCACGGGGCGTTTCTTCGGGTGCGCCGCCACGCGCGCCACGATCTCCGCGCGCGCCTTCGGCGTCGCGTGGCACATGTCCACCATCATCCCCAGGTCGCACATCCGGTCCACCACGTCCCGGCCGAAATCCGTCAGGCCCGTGTCCATCTTGATTTCCTGCGTGAAGCACCCGATGGGCTTCAGGAACGACACCCCGCCGAAGGAGTCCACGTTCCAGCACGACTCGTTCGGGTAGAGGTGCGGGATGATCAGGTGGCACACCCCCCGCGCGTGGAGACGGTCGAGGGTGTCCAGATTCCCGCCCAGCGAGTGCCCCCCCTCCACCGAGTGCAGCACCGCGATCTTCCCCGCCGCCATGATCCGGTCCAGGTCCCCGTGGCTCAGGGCGATCTCCATCACCGGGCCCCGCTCCGCGTTCACCCGGTCCACCAGCGCCTCAAAATGGTCCATGCACTCAAAGGTCAGGTCCACCGGGTCCCCCGCAAAGACATGGTCCACCCGGGACGACAGCTTGCGGACGCCGCGCAGGGGCCAGCAGTCCGACAGGAAATCCTTCTCCACGATGTAATGCGCGCAGAAAAAGGCCCGCACCCCCCCCGCGATCAGCGCCTCCAGATCCGTCCGCAGCGTCAACGGGAAAAAGAACCCCGGAGGGTGGTGCCGCTTCAGGAAATCCTTCCCCAGCATGAAAGTCTTCAGCGCGGGATGCATGTGCATGTCCACCACGCCCAGCCGAACATCCGCCAGGGGACCGCGCTCCATGCCTGTGCTCCTAGTGTTGGGGCTCCCAAAGCCCGCCCCATTGTACGCGCCGGACACCCCAAAACCAAAGGTTTTTCAGCGGGGGGGACGCACCCAGGCGTCCCCGTCATTTGCGAACGCGCGCCGCGCCTGAAGCAGTCTCGTGCAGGCAGCGTGTCGGCGTCCCCGTCTCTCCCCCCTCCCCCCCTAGACCCTAAACC
>ERZ795031.3037-NODE-3037-length-15301-cov-8.415584_pt1 | contig 15301 bp, 9 predicted proteins | sample MGYA00375123_ERZ795031 | MGnify/ENA primary metagenome ERZ795031 (study PRJEB30166, sample SAMN05720159) | activated sludge metagenome | isolation source: anaerobic digester from wastewater treatment plant | place: USA | collected 2015-04-21 ... | reverse complement strand
CAAAAAAGCTGGCTGACAAGCTCTTTAAAGAATACAAAGGCCGCATCCCCCAAGAAGATGTCTCGGCCAGAGCGCTGGTGAACGGTTATTACTACTTCAACCGCCAGACCTCCAAACAGGATTATCCCGTCTATCTGAGACAGAAGGACGCTCCCGGAGCAAAGGTGGAGACGCTTTTGGACCTCAACAAGATGGCCAAAGGGAAGCAGTTCTTTGATGTGGGCCTCAGTGCCGTGAGCCCGGACAACCGGGTTCTGGCTTACACGGCCGATCTGAGTGGCGCAGAGGTCTATCGTCTCTACCTCAAAGACTTAGGCACTGGTAAAATCACTGATACCAAGCTGGACAGGATCGCGGACTTTGTGTGGCAGTTGGACAGCCGGCACGCCATCATCGTCACTGAAAACGACATCATGCGCAGCGACAAGTGCTTGCGGCTCGATCTGGACACCAGAGAGCAGACCCTGCTCTATGAGGAAAAGGATCCTGCTTTCAACCTGGGTCTCTACAGATGGGGAGACCGGAGCTGGGTGTTTCTATCCGCTGGCAGTAAAAACAGTTCCGAAGCCTGGATCATGCCATTGGATGATCTGACGGGGAGCTTTCAAGCCATTGCAGGCCGGCGTCCCGAGCTGGAATACTCAGCCTCCATCCTGGATAAAGAGCTCTATATCCACACCAACCTCTGGAATCCCGATTACTCCATTGCCCACTGCAGCCTGAACGCCTCCGCCATAGAGGATTGGCAGCAGTATATCTCTGCCCCTCAGGGTGCTTCGATCTGGGACTTTTCTCTGTTCGATGACAAGGTCGTGGTGGAGACGATGCGGGGCGGTCACGATCAACTGGCCGTCTATGAGCGCTCCACAGGCAAGCTGCTGGATGAGATCATCCCAGAACAGCCATCAGACCTGGGCCTCTGGAACAATCTGGAGCCTGGCGCGCCTGGCTTCAACTACTATTCCGAAAGCTGGCTACGGCCCTATCAGATCTACCAGCACGGTTTTGACACTAAGGCGGATTCACTGATCTATACCAAAGCGCTTCCCAAGGGTTATGATCCTGATAAATATACCAGTTCTGCCAGCTACTATGTAGCCGAAGACGGCACCCGGATCCCTCTCACCCTGATCCACAAAAAAGAGCTGCCGGAGGGTCCCAAGCCAGTGTGGCTCAACGGCTACGGCGCCTATGGAGACGTGGAAAGCCCCTGGTTCTCCTCCAGCCGCCAATCAATGTTGGACAGAGGCGTGATCTTTGCCCTGGCCCATATTCGCGGTGGCGGTGAAATGGGCAAAGCCTGGCACGACGCGGGGCGTCTGCTCCACAAGAAAAACAGCTTTACAGATTTTCGCGACGCGGTGGAATATCTGATCTCCAGCGGTCTGACCACTCCAGGCCAGTTGCTCATCGAAGGTGGCAGTGCGGGTGGATTGTTAATGGGCGCCGTCACCAATATGATCCCCACCGGGGTGAAAGCCGTGATTGCGGACGTACCTTTTGTGGATGTGATCAACACTATGCTGGATCCCGATCTGCCGCTCACGGTAGGTGAGTACGCGGAGTGGGGCGATCCCAATGATCCCAAGTACTTTAGCTATATGCTGTCCTACAGTCCATACGACAACGTGGGGCCGGAGGTCTATCCCCAAATGCTGATCAGCAGTGGCTGGATGGATTACCGGGTGGGCTATTGGGAGGGCCTCAAGTGGGCCCAGAAGCTGCGGCTCAATAACATGGGAGATTCCCGCATTATCTATCTGCTACAGAAAGACGAAGGCCACTCTGGCAGCAGTAAGCGCTACGCCAGCCTGAAAAGTTATGCCCGCTCGGTGGCCTGGGGGATCAGCCAGATCACGGGATTGAAGTAGCGGGTCTCAAATCCTTGTTAAAAAGGTATATCCAGATCAAACTGCTCCAGGATCGCCGCTATATAGAGCGGAATCATGATCTCGTGGTGCCCGATGAAGTAATAGCCCTTCCCGCCGTTGAGGACAGGACGCTTCACCACGTTTTCCATCGCGCGGTAGTGGGTGTTCATGTCAAACACGGCGGTGTAGAAGTCTTGCACGCGGCCTTTGATGTTGCGGGCCACCGTGAGGGCTTTAAGAAAGACCTCGGGGAGGATCACGGCCGAACCCAGATTCAGATAAATCCCTCCGCCGCTGAGCTTTGAGACCTCTTCGCAGAAGATGCGGAAGTCTCTCAGGCTGCAGTCTCCGATCGCTTTGCCGTCCGCGCAGGGAGTCTGGTGGAGGATATCGGTTCCCACTGCCACATGGACGGTGACGGGGATTTGGTGTTTGTAAGCCATTGCCAGCAATGAGTATTCAGGATGGGGAGCCTTCTCCAGGATGGTTTTGCCCAGCGCTTCGCCAAAACCGAGGCCAGTTTCCGAAGCCTTGGTGATCACGGAATTGATGCCGTAGGTGGTCTCATAGACCATGCCAAAACTGCCGTCTGCCAGTTTGGCCGCCACATCTTCAGAGGTCTTGCCAAACATTGCCAGTTCATAGTCGTGTACCGCCACGCTGCCGTTGACGGCAAAACAGGTGGCTATCCCTTGTTCCATCAGCTCGATCAGCAGAGGGACCAGGCCACACTTGATCACGTGACCGCCCAGGCCGATGATGAAGCCCTTCTTCAGTCTGGCGGCTTCCACGCTGTGGCCGATAAACTCGTTTAACTCTTGTGCTTTCAACAGCTTGGGCAGGGATGCCAGGAAGCCGGTCATGTCTGAATTTGCCGGTTTGGCGAACAGCTCCGGCTCCACTTTGCTGGGCCTGTCTTTGACGGAATAGACCTTGATGTTGTCCAGATCGATCTGTTTGTAGCGGCTCATTATTTGCCTCCCAGATATCTTTCCTGTTCGCTGAAGATGCAACCGCAGTATTTCTGGCGATACATCCCCTCCGCTTTGGAAAGCTCTATACCTTTGTGCCACAGCGGTCTCCAGTCTTCATAGAAGAAGGATACTTCATACAGATCAGAGTAGCGCCTGGCAGTCTCGACGATCAACTCATGTTTCTGATACCGGCTGTAGAGCAGGGTGGTGGAAAAGGCGTCAAATCCTCCCTCTTTGGCCAGCTTGGCAGTGGCGGCCAGGCGGGTTTCATAGCAATACCTGCAGCGGTCCGCGATATCGGAAACGACCGCTTTCACAAAGGGTTCCAGGCCATATTCGTCCCGCATGATGAGGGGAAAGCCTTCAGATGCGGAAAATGCTTCCAGGGTCTCTTTGCGGGCCTTGTATTCCGTGTAGGGATGGATGTTGGTATTGTACCAGAAGGCTGTGACCTCTATTCCCCTGGCCTTGAGTTCCTGATAGGGAGCGATCAGACAGGGCGCGCAGCAGGTGTGCAGCAGCAGCTTTTTAACTTCGGACAAAGTGAGCTACCTCAGCGGGCAGGATGATCGAAATTTCCACGATGCCGGTCACGCGACCGTTATCCAACAGGGGTTGCTGGACGATTATCTTCTTCACCCCGGCCTTTTCGATGGTGTAGATGTTGCTCTCTCCGGTGGCCAGCATGTGTTTGATCTTCTCTTGAGATGAGGGTTTATGGCAGTCATACAGACTGCTGCCGATCAATGCGGCTCCACCATGATCCGCGAAGGTCTGGATGGCCTTGTCGTTCATAAAGGTGACCTTACCGTCAGGATCGGCAACGGTGACGGCATGAGGGAAGTGTTTAATCCATTCCATTTTTATATCCATTTTGAGGTTTAGGACTTAGAGAGAAGCAGAAAACCTGGTTTGAAAAGCAACCGGGGAGCGGGAGCTCCCCGGCCCTCAATGATCAATATTCTTTGAGCAGGTTGGCAGCCACGATGCCGCGCTGGATCTGATTGGTGCCTTCATAGATCTGGAGGATCTTGGCATCGCGCATCATCTTCTCGACGGGATATTCTTTCATATAACCGTATCCGCCCAGGATCTGAACGGCGTCCGTGGTCACTTTCATGGCTACGTCGGAGGCGTAATACTTGCACATGGCGGATTCTTTGGAATAGTTCTTGGCCCCGCTGTCCACCATACGGGCGGTCTGCATCACGAGGGCCCTGGCGGCCTCGATCTGGGTGGCCATGTCGGCCAGCATAAACTGCACCGCCTGGAAGCTGGAAATCGGCTTGCCAAACTGCTGCCGCTCTTTGGAATAACGCACCGCGGCCTCGAAGGCGCCCCGGGCTATGCCCACGGCCTGAGATCCCACCATGGGACGGGATTTGTCAAACACCTTCATGGCGGTGATGAATCCGGTGCCTTCACGGCCGATGAGGTTGGCGGCCGGGACTACGCAGTCTTCAAAGATCAGTTCCCGGGTGGCCGAGGAACGGATGCCCATCTTGTTTTCTTTCTTGCCAAAGCTGAAGCCGGGAGTGCCTTTTTCCACGATGAAGCAGGAGCAGCCCCGCGCGCCCTTTTCTTTGTCGGTCATGGCAAAGACGGTATAGATGCCCGCTTCGCCTCCGTTGGTGATCCACTGTTTGGTGCCGTTGAGGATGTAGTTGTCACCCTCTTTACGAGCGGTGGTCTCAATGGCCCCGGCATCGGAACCGGCATTGGCTTCCGTGAGAGCGAAAGCGGCAAGCTGCTCTCCCGCGGCGATTTGACTGAGGTATTTGTGCTTTTGCTCTTCGCTACCGGAGATCAAGATGGGATACATCCCCAGGCCGGTGGCGCCAAAAGCCAAAGCTATGCCTGCATCCACGGCGCAGAGCTCTTCCGTGACCACAGCGAGGTCTACCACCTTACCGCTGATCCCGTCATATTCTTCCGGGATGAGGATGGCAAAAAGGTCGCTCTGTTTCATCACTTCCACGATGTCCCAGGGGAAAATGCCCTCTTCATCGTACTTTTCCGAGACGGGTTTCATCTTCTCGATAGCTATGCGGCGGGCCAGGTCACGCATCTCGATCTGATCTTCAGTCAAAAAGTAATCCATATCATAACTCCTTGGTATTATATTCATGTAGCTAAGGATAGAAGTTTTTTGGGGCAGGGCTTTATGTCAATAGAATTCTGTGGGTGAGATGCTGTGCGTGTGAGATGCTTCGCTGTGAGAGCTTCGCTGTGAGTTTGGCGTCAAACCCGTAATTTCTGGAGTATAACCCCAAAAAGAGGCGTAAATTTCGAGTTATACTCCTGAAAAGAGGCATATATTCCTTGACAAGTATGGCTTGTGATTTATCTTGTCTATGAGGTAAACATATGATCAAGCGCAAGATATTCGATTCTGTGAACGAGTGGCTGATCAGGAACAAGATTATCCTGATCCTGGGACCCCGGCAAAGCGGGAAAACCACCCTTCTCAATATGATCCAGGACCAGTTTCAAGGCCAGAGCCAATACTTCAACTGTGACGAGCAAGAGCCCAGAACTCTGCTTTCCAGCCAGAATTCAGCTCAGTTGAGGAGTGTGATAGGCCAGAATAAGCTTATCCTGATCGATGAGGCTCAACGCATCGAAAACGCAGGGCTCAATCTCAAGATCATCCACGACACCATGCCTGATATCCGCATCGTGGCTACAGGTTCATCAGCATTTGAGCTGGCAGATAAGCTCAATGAACCGCTCACCGGCCGCAAAATCGAATACAACCTGCTGCCCTTTGCCTTTGAGGAGCTTGTAGCAGACGGGAGCATGATCCACGAACTGCAGCAACGTCCCAACCGCTTGCTCTACGGATCTTATCCTGAGGTGGTCCTAAATTCGCATCTGGCAGTTCCCACCCTGCAAAATCTCTGTGGCAGCTACCTATTCAAGGATGTATTCAGCATCCACGACATTCGCAAGCCGGAGCTGCTGGATAAACTGGTGCAGGCCCTGGCCTTGCAACTGGCCTCCGAGGTATCCTTCCATGAACTGGCACAGCTTCTGGATAGTGATTCCACCACGATTGAGAGATACATCACCATCCTGGAAAGGGCCTTCATCGTCTTTCGCTTGCCAAACTACAGCCGCAATCAGCGCAACGAAATCAAGCGATCCCGCAAAATCTACTTTGTGGATAATGGCATTCGTAACGCGATCCTGGCCGATTTCCGCCCTTTGGAATTGCGGGACGATATCGGCAAGTTGTGGGAAAACTACATAGTCTCAGAGTTTCACAAGCTCAAGCTCAACCGGGTACTTTACCACCATAGTTACTTCTGGCGAAACCGCAACGGTGCCGAGATCGATTATCTGGAATTGGCCAATGATCAGCTTTCAGCCTATGAAATCAAGTGGAATCCTAAGAAGCAAGGATCGTTCAGGGCATTTTTGAACCTGTATCCTGAGGCGCTGACCGAGACAGTCACACCCGAGAACTATTTTCTACATCTGAACTGATTGAACTCAGATGAAGAGATGACATGATTATCAGCTTGCCAATGAGGTGTTTTGGATGTTTATGTCAGGTTAGCCTTCCGATTCCCCCACCCGCAGCCAGATCGAGACCGTGGTCCCCACTCTCTCTTCGCTGTGAAGCGTGATCATCCCTCCCATCGATTCGATGATTTTCCTGCTTTCCGGGAGGCCGATCCCCGTGCCCGATTGCTTGGTGGTGAAAAAAGGCTTCCAGATCTCTTCCATATACTTTTCAGGGATGCCGTTTCCATTGTCTTCGATTTCGATCAGAACCCTCAGATCGCTTTTGGGAGACTCCTGGGAGGCCACAGTTTTGGCGGTGATCTGAAGATATCCTCCCGAGGGCATGGAATCCAGCGCGTTGTTGAGGAGATTGGCCAGGGCTTCCTCAAAGCGGATGGGGTCCAGATAGGCAGGTAAAGGAGAGCCAGGAATCGCGCGGATCAGCTTCACGCCTTCCTGAATGTGGAGGTGGTCCAGCACGTGTTCCACCAATGGCAGGACGTCGTGTTGGCGCAGATCGTGGTCTCGCAGTTCTGAAAAGCGCTGGAAGGAGTGGGTAAACACCCTGATCTTTTCCACTTCGGCACTGATAATCTGATGATACTCTTTGCGTTCGGAGCTGTCGATGTCTTCGTCCGTGAGTTTCGGAAGTGCCAGGATCACGTTGGTGATATGGCGGCGCACATGGTGGGAAAGACGTCTGGCCGTGTCAGCCCAGAGGATCTTTTCCGCAGCGTTCACAGTAGGAACAGGTACGATAATCATGAGGTAGCGGTAAATGGGATTATGCCCTCTGTAAAAAGAGACCCGGTAAATCCCAGCCATCTGGTCTTCACCCAGGGCCAGCTCGTGATTTTGAAGCCGGTTTCCTGAAGCCCTGAAATCGATCAGCATCTTGCCAAGGGTGGGAGAGAGGGCCTTGAGAGACCTCGTTTTCTGCCCGACCGGAGCTCTGACCAGCTCCAGGAAATAGGGGTTGCAATACATCAACCGGTCATGATTGCGCAGGTAGATCACCGCGACTCGCAAAGCGGGCATGATCGTATAGATAGACTGCCAATTATAGATCACATACCAAATCATCAGCAGCAGCAGGAAGAGCATGAAGATGGCAAAATACACCGAATTGGCCGTGGTAAACCGCCCCAGAAGCGTGAACCAGTTGACGGGATAATAACCATAATAAGTCACCAACTCCTCTGAGTACACAGCCAGGCCTTTGGCAAGCCCACTGCCCCTTCCCACCACATAAACGTTTACCTTGTCAGCAGTTGGATATGGATTGCTGAGCTCCGCCAGTTTGTGAAGGTCTGTATCCAGCACCAGAATAGTCCGGTCGGGCCGTCTGGCGATGATCTCGGGCTTGTTGTCCAGATCGATATCCTTCACGTCCAGGATCTCATTCACAAAATCCGGGCATGTATGAATCGTCCTCTTTAGCTCTTCATCATAGGATACTATCCCGGTTCCCCGTTCGATCAGGATCAGCCGGGGTTTTCTATCAAACTCCGTGACGGCCAGATTGGGAAGGTCCCCAGCCCGTTCAAACGAGTTGGAGGTGGAAATCTCGCGGGTCGGTACCAGCTTTTTGCCGCTCCAAAAGCGGGAGGAGACAGCATTGACCGTTCTGCGCGGCCCCCAGGTGTTACTGACGCAGAAGATCAAAGGGGTGGGAGATTGGGCAGGTTTCACGCTCGCGAGGCGAACTTCCCCAGACCCCTGAAATTGCCTTTCGGAATAGAGGAGGTCGCCTCTGGGACCCAAAACGGCCAGCCATCCTCCGCTCCGGTTGAAAGGGACGGCATCGTTGCCGGAAGCCTGTTCGACACGGGACCCCAGCACGATCTCGACGCTGCCGTCGTTGTCCAGATCATCGATCAGCACATCCGTGAGGTTGCTTTCCGTCTTCAATGACCACTCGAGACGGCCGGAACCGAAATCCATAACTGCCAGTCCACGGGCTTCGCCAGGAATGTTGGAGCTGAGCTTGCAGACCAATTCCGCCTTGCCGTCTTGATCCAGATCGATAATGTTCAATGGTTCCAGCCGGAGATTTCCATTGCCTGTGGTCGAAGCGGATGATGTGGTGAAGATCGGGATGGCCTCAAAGCTCCTGCTTTGATGCTGATCATCGGCATCCCGGTCAAACCGCACGGCCTTCAGCAGCAGACCTTCTTGCTCCGAATGGGTATAGAATATCCAGAAACCTCCGTCTTTGGGATTGGCAAGTGCTTTGATATCGCGGACCTGTTGACGGGTATCGTGTTCAAAGATCAGCCTGCCGTCGTGATCGTAGGCTTTCAGGATGACGGAAGCGGGATGGGAGGATTCGGCCGTCACCAGTAAATCGCGTCCGTTTCCACTCAGATCAGCAAAAACGGCCTTGATGATGGGATCATCGGTGCGCTGTAAGTAACGGGGAGAAAGGACGCGCGTCATGATCCGGCCGGTGGAACGGCACGCGGAAAAGCCGCTCAGCATGAGCAGCAACAGCGGCACCAAAACTCTGCGCATTCTACGCTTCCTTCGCTGATTTGAGGTAGTCTCAGCAAGTTCCTCTGTCTGAGTGGGCAAGGCCTCAGCTGTCAGTTTGACACCCCAGACAGTCTGCAGATGCTTGCCATGCAAACGCACCCACCCACAAATCCATATTCCTGGAAAGCGTTGTTTAACGCAAGCAAAATAATCTTCCAGCTCAAAAAAGCACGAACCTGATGCTGGACTGGAAGGCTAACTCTATATTATACCAGAAGTCTTGACCAATGAGAGCAATTGGTCCGTGCGCTGGGCAACAGCTTGACGTGGTTGTCAGGCTGATAAAGTATCAGATCAGACGGAACTAAGATGTCCAGATGACAGGACCATCAGGATTCAGAGCACTGTAATAGATTGTATGTCATATCATTACAAGATCTTTCCATTCCTCTGTCCCTCTGTCCCTCTGTTTTAAAAGTAGACTTTGAGGCGCCCTAAAGTGATTTATTCCATGGTCATCTATCGTTGATATGACTTTGGTGGATCTACCATCAGTAATATCCCGGTTATATGACAGGGCTATGTCACTACCTCTGAAATCGAGATTGAGCAAGGAGATCAGTAATGCGCCTGGGCAAGCATCTCCTGAAAGCGGAGTTGAGAAGGCCGGAAGCCTTTTTCCCGGGGCGGAAATCCCTGCTCAAATCTGGCCGCGGCCTCCGGATCGAGTTGATAGATCTGATCTTCGAAAAAGCTGCCATGCAAGCCTTTCAAAGCCCCGGGGACCAGTTCCAGCACCTGCAGGGCCGGTGAATACATGCCTTCCTGGCCTCTGATCCCATAATCCTCGCCTGGCCTGAATCCCAAACGGCGATAATAATCCGGATCGCCGTAGATGATCACAGCGCCGTAGCCCATGCCGCCAGCCAATTCCAATGATTTCTCCACCAGAGCTTTACCGATGCCTTTTCGTTGAAAAGCGGGAGCCACACTGAGGGGGCCAAAACACAGCAGCTCAAGCGCGCCACCAGAATCCAATTTCAGCAAAGCCTTGCTATACATGATGTTGCCCACCAGCGTACCTTCGTAAATGGCCACCAGGTCCAGCTCGGGAATGAAGCATTCGGCTTCTCTAAGTATATGGGCCAGATAATGTTCGTCACAACCAGGGACGTGGACGTCCCAAAAGGCGTCCCGGGTGAGGGCTTCAACCGCGCTGTAATCCTCCGGGTTTTCCCTTCTGATCTGTAAGGTCATGTAGTACTCCTGTTTAGCAGTCCGTGCCTGTTAGCCTCCTTTGCACCACCTATGCCTCTCCTTTGCCTCTCCTTTGCTTTGGCATGGGAGGAGTAAAAGAGAGGGGAAGGAGAGCTCAAGGAGAGCAAGGACGGATTTACCTGATGATTAATCTGCCGTTGACAGCGCTTTTTCCAAGGCCGGACCGGTAAAAATAGAGGCCCGGAGCCAAGGTCAAAGGGGCGAGCGGTAGTTCGTTGAGGCCGGGAGCCAGAATCTGGCTGTGGATCATTTGTCCGCGCAGGTTGTAAAGCCGGAGTTCGGAGCGTTTATTGGATCTGTTATCCAGCTTGAGGAGTTCGGAGCGCCTGGCTGGATTGGGATAAAGGTTCAGGCCGGGAGCCGTCACCGCATCATCAGAAACGGCTGTGGGGGCCTCGTAAATCTTGATATCGGTGCACACCAGGCCCAGGTTGTACTGCTGCCAGGCACTCAAATCCGGATGACGAATATAGAGCAGCGAGGGGCTTCCCCAGTTTTGCCTCATGAGAGCAACCAGTTCCTGATTGCCATCGATGGCGTAAGCACCTGGCTGCAAAGGATTTGAAATGCTGTTCAGGATACTCAGGCTGTGCGCGTCATAGCGATAGAACCCAGTGCTCAAAGCCTCTCCCACCAGTGCGATACCCTCGGATGAAAACCACACAGACATCAGCCGTCCGTTCAGATCTATCCTGGCCAGGTGCTCCTGGCTGGGGATATCGATCACGTCGATCTTGCCGGATAGGTCGCTCCAGTTTCCGGTGCAGGATACATGCAGGCGGCCATCGAGGGCTTTCAGATACTGGGGGTTACTCCATACAGGGATTGTGTTTACCACACTGAAATCAGATAGATCGACCACGCTCACCGAGGAATTGGCATAGTTGTTCTGATAGCCACCCGTGTTGGCAACGAAAAGCAGGTCTCCATAGGCCGCCAGCCCTTCCGGAGCGGTTCCCACCTGGAGGGATCCCACCACAGTTCCGCTGGCGAGGCTGAGCTTGTAGAGTTTATCGGTAAACAGGCCCGTCACATAGAGATAATCGCCAATTTTCAGGACGTCCCAGGGATTGCAGGATGGGGCTACCGGAAGGGTCCTCAGCAGGGAGCCGGTCTGGCGGTCCAATTCCTGAATAGTGTTGTCGCCACTGCAGACCACCCAGATGTGATCCTCGTCAAGGGTCATAAGGTTGGGGGTTAAACCCAACTGGGCAAAGCTGTTGTCGATGCTCTGGCTATCGGTGTCGATTCTCGATAAAGTGCGGGATTCGGAATTGACCGCGTAGATAATCGCGGCCTGCAGTCCCCAGCTTGCCAGAGTGATCATAATGATCAGGCATAATGTCTTGCGGGTCATAAAGTTCTCCTTCTTCAATAGAGTCAGGGGAACTACTTCCGGAGCTCACATAAATCCGTGTGAGGAATTCCGGTCTGGGTGGCAGGTTTCCTGGCTCGCGACGGCTGGAGCTCATGATCTCAAGCTCCCGGACCCGGCCTTCCCAAGCTCGTCAGCTCAGTGACCGAACCCGCCTATGTGTCGCTTACAGTGGCAGTTACCGCTCCCGATTTACACGGGATTCCCTTTTACCTGTTAGTAGCACCATCTATTCTTATCGCGTCAGTTTTTTTAGGTGGCGCGCTTTGTCAATCAAATACCCAGCATTCCTGTTTAGAATAGGAGGCAGTCTTCACCAGGATTGCGACGGACAATATAGCGTAGAGGCAGGTTTGGATGCAGTTTGCTAAAACTCTGATATTTGGATGTTTGGATAGCATCGCCGTTCCATTTAACCTCATAGGCAGCCTGCTCGGAAACGATGAAGTCCACTTCCTGTTGTTGCTGATTGCGCCAGTAACGCAGCTCCTCTGGACCCTTCCTCTCAAAAAAGTGTCGATACACATAGCTTTCGAATAGCCTGCCGGTGTCCATCCGGCCCTCAATAGAGAGATAGTTCTTGCATAGACAGTTGCGGAGGCCGTGATCCAAATAGTAAAGCTTAGGCATCTTACGCAATTCTTTAGGATGTCCGCCAAAAAAGGGATTCAGGAGGCTGACGTGAAAGCTCTTCTGCAGGATTCTGAGCATGGTGTCCACGCTTGACCTTGCTACACCAAGTTCTACTGATAACTTGCTGCGATTCAATTCACTGCCGCTCTGGTGGGCTAAAATCCGCATCAATTGGTAGGCCTTATCAGGAACTTGTATGCCGCTTTCCAGAAAATCGCGTTTAGTGTATGAACTAAGAATCTCGTTGAGCAGCCTTTCTTTCTCTCTTGAATCGGAAGCCAACACTACAGCGGGATACCCTCCATAAATGATGTAATCATCCCAGTATCTGAAAATTTCACGCTGTTGCGGGATGCTTAAATTGCTCAAATCCGGTTCTGTGATAGCAGCTTGCTCAAAGCATTCTGCCAGGCTGGTATCTCCCTTGAAGCGCAAATATTCATCAAATGAAAGGGTTGGCATTAGAAGCACTCGCTTGCGGCCGGCCAGCGAGTCGTTGAAGCGCTCGTCCAGATAAAAAGCCGAGGAGCCTGTGACGATCAGCTTGAGCTTATCCCGGTTGAGGTCATAGTGATACTTCAGGAAGTTGGAGGGCTTGGCCAAATACTGGATCTCGTCGATGATCACAACGGTCTTTCCATCGATGGGTTTGGGGACGATTCTCCATAACTGATCCGGGTGCTGATTTAGCAGCAAGAGATAATCCGGGTCCTCGAGAGTAAAGAAATGGGCATCCAGGCCAGTGCTTCGCAACTGCTCGTGAACTTGTAACATCGCGGTGGTTTTGCCCACCTGCCTGGCCCCCGTAAGGAGGATGATCTCTGGTGTGTAGACCAGAGCGATAATCTCGGTTACTTGCTTTCTGCGCATGGTGTCTCCCGAAAATTTGCTGACTATGAATACAAATTATCTGATAATTTGCATTTGTCAAGACATAAAATCAGAAAACGATGCAATGAGAGGTCGATAAGATGCTTTTAAGTTTCATCTAATCGGCTTTTGAGTATGCTTGGTACTCAAGCTATCTCACAAAACCGATCTTGTTGGCGTGGGTTGCCTCTTGTCCTCAGGGCATATCAGAAGATGCCTGCACCCGGAAGAACTTCTGGGTGCCTGAAAGAAACGGTGTGTAGCTGAGAGTGGTGGCCGGCGTGATGGTGACCAATCTCCAGGGGGCGCTGCTGTAGGGATCATCGGAACCGAAGAGCTTGTATGAATTCGCGTTTGGCACTGCCGTCCAACTGAGCTGCGGCACTCCTGCCGGCGCGGAGAATGTGACTACGGGGGCCAGGAGCACCACAGGAATATCCTCATAATGAACAATCAACGCCCAGGTACCGTTATAAACGTAATTATAAGCTGTATTTGAACCGGTGCCCCCCCAATTCCGGAACGCGTGGAGTTCAAAATCCACTACGCCGCTCAGTCCATTGGCGATACTGACATCGTCGCGGCCGTAGTATTGCATTCCCTGGGCTGGAACTGATCCCTCAAAAACTTCAGGTTCCGTTACGCCATTGGTGCCGCAGAGCAGGAATGACCGCTGATGACAAATGTATCCTCCCATATTCGCTGACATGATATACCTGATGCCTATCCTTTCAATCCTTTTTCCCGTGGGGACCGTTACCGACAACAAACCCGGCTCCAAAGCCCGGCTGGAGGTGGTGGGAGCTATCTCATAAGTAGTGGGTATGTCTCCCAGATTATAGGTAAGGATCACATCGCCAGGTTCCAGCAGGGTGGTAAATGTGTGGGGGGCAGACCAATCGCTCACCCAGTCGGAATTGCTGCGGGATCGCACCATCCATTCGTAATTCGCATATGAATACAAACCGGACAGCGTGTAGGGCCGGGAGCTTACATTGCTGATCAGGGTGCCGGACCTGAGGCGATCAAATCCGATGGGGCCATACAAAATATCCCAGGTTGGGGCAGCGGGAAACGAGTTTTCTGTCCAGTTTAGCTGCGCGGAGTTGTAGCCGATATTGCTGGCTGATAAGTCTGAAGGTGGACGGTCCGCGTAGTTGATCGTAAGTGTCCAGGAGCCGTTGTTCACGTAATTGTAATCCGTGTTTGAGCCAGTTCCGCAGCGGGTGCGGAAGGCGTGCAGTTCGAAGACAACGGTTCCGGAAAGGCCGTTGGCGAGATGGAGTCCTTCGCGTGAGTAGTAACAGGTGTTTGAGCTTCCCGATCCGCTAAACACAACGGGCTCGTTGCCGTAATTGGTGCTACAGACGAGGAAGGACCGCTGATCATACACAGATCCGCTGCCGTTGCTTGTCATCGCATAATCCAAATCCACCCCGGAGATCATCTTACCGGGCGGGACTGTCACCTCCATGATGCCCGGTTCCAAAGCCCGGTTGGTGACATGGATGCTGTCCGGGTGCACGAGCGTAGTGGGAATATTACCGAGGGTGTAAGTGATTGCTTCGGTATCCCAGAGGGTTGTAAAGAACTCATCGTCTGCCCAGTCGCTTACTCCCAGGTCTCCTTTGTTCGCGCGGACGCTCCAGAGATATTGCTGGCCGCTCACCAGACCGGTGAGAAGATAGGGATTGGAAGTGACGTTACTGATCAGGGATCTGCTGCTCCCAAATTCATAAGAATAGGGTTCATACATGATATCCCACTCTGTGGCATTGGGATAGCAATTGTCTTCCCAGGATAGGACCGCAGAACCAGGGCCCACATCGAAGGCTTCCAGATCTGAGGGATAATCGAGAACGGGATATTCTTCCAACTCAATGATGAGCTGCCAGCTACCATTCATTACATACTGATAATCTGTGTCTGTTCCACTGCCTCCCCAGGTGCGGAAAGCGTGAAGTTCGAAATCCACTACTCCGGAAAGTCCCCTGGCCAGATTAAGATGGTCGCGCCGATAGTCACAAATGCCAGTTCTTTGTCCCTCTCCCTCCCAGACCTCGGATTCGGTGGCACCATTGGTGCTGCAGAGCAGGAAAGACCGCTGTTCACTCATCCAACTGCCGTTATCTGTGGACATGGAGTACTGGATACCGACGTGTTTTATCTCTTTGTTGGGCGGGATAGTTACCGACAGCAGACCTGGTGAATCAGCTCTGCTGGATGTACTAACGTCCGTATTGTAGGTGCTGGGAATGTTTCCCATGTCATACACCAGGATTTGGGCATCCGCTGGCAGGGTAAGAAAACTGTGG
>ERZ795031.3027-NODE-3027-length-15335-cov-12.143586_pt1 | contig 15335 bp, 8 predicted proteins | sample MGYA00375123_ERZ795031 | MGnify/ENA primary metagenome ERZ795031 (study PRJEB30166, sample SAMN05720159) | activated sludge metagenome | isolation source: anaerobic digester from wastewater treatment plant | place: USA | collected 2015-04-21 ... | reverse complement strand
GTCCCCATTGACGTTGTCACCCCCGTGGTCACCCGCTTCACAACCCAGCTGATGCTGTTGGTGGTGACGATGGCGCTGCTCATCTTCTACGACCGCTTGCAAGAGACTCTCATTGATACTGAACGACAGACACGGCAAAGTCTTGCTGAAGCCCAGGCGCTGCTGGAAAGCCAGAACCTGGACCTGGAGGACAAGGTTCAGTTCCACACGCGCGAGCTGGAGAACAGCAATAAGGTTCTCAAAGCCTTATTCGAAATTGCGGATGCCACCAACACCTGCGAGGATTTGCCAACCTTTTACGCCCGCGTCCATGAGACCATTGGGCAGTTGATGTACGCCCGAAATTTTTTCATCGCGCTCCATGATGAAAAGACAGGCCTGTTGAGTTTTCCGTATTTCGTCGATGAGCATGATAAGCCGTTCCCACCTGCGCCCCTGGATGAGTTTCACGGTATGACCAGCTATATGATTCGCAGCGGCAAAACCATCAAGCACGGCATGGAGCAGTTCTCGGAGCTGATTAACTCTGGCGAAGTTGTGCTGACAGGCACGATGAATGTGGACGGCATTGGCGCGCCGCTGAAGGTGAATGACAAAGTGCTGGGCGCCATCTATATCCAAAGTTACACCGAAGGTATCCACTACACCGACCAGGACGATTCTGTGCTTGAATATGTTGCCCAGCACGTTGCCAATGCCCTCACGCGTGTGCGCGCGCTGGAAATGGAGCGTCAGCGCACGTCCGAACTATCCATCCTTAAAGAGCTCACTGAGACGATGTCCAAATCAATTGATTTGGATTATTTGACCCGCAGCGTGGGCGAAAAACTCTGTGAGATTTTTAACGCCTCCGTCGCGATGATTGGACTCCTGGATGAGCAATCCAACCTCATCCGGACCTATTTCGAATTCCAGCCAGTCCTGCGCGAAGGCATGCCCGGGCCTGAAAAAGACCACCTGGTGGAGCTGCTCCCTCTCGGAAAAGGACTATCTTCAAAAGTCATCCTGTCGGGTCAGGCGCTGCACCTCAACTCTTTTGAAGAAGCAAAAGAACTTGGCGCTGTCCTGGTGGATAAGGACGAAAAGGATGGTTCTGAGGAACCTGTGCAATCCTGGTTGGGTGTCCCCATCATTAATCAGGGCAAAGTTCTCGGCCTCGTCGCGCTGATGGAGTATAAACCCTGGGCTTTCGACAACGACCACGAGCGGCTGCTGCAAACGCTTTCCGCCAATATGGGCGTCGCGGTCGCCAATGCGCGCCTGTTCCAGGCCGAACAAGAGCGCGCCTCAGAACTGGCCATCATCAACAGCGTCCAGTCTGGCCTGGCAACCCAGCTTGACATCAACGCGATTTACGAGCTGGTAGGTTCCAAGGTGCAGGAGATTTTCGATGCCAATTCTGTTGTACTGGCCACATTCGACCTTGAAAAGGGCGTCATGTACCGCCAATACGAAATGGAACAAGGGGAGCGTTTTCACACGGAACCCATGCCCATCCCGCCTAACTGGTGGTACTTTATCAATCGCGGGGTGCCAGAACTTATCCCGGCCAACTTTGGAGAGTTTGTCAAAGAAGTCAACCCTGATTTCGCGCCTCCGGCCGGGGCAGTGCCAAAGTGTTCGGCAACCGTTCCCCTGAAGATCAAGGGTAAGCTGTTTGGCGCTATCAGCCTGCAAAACGTGGAGCGCGACTTTGCCTACGACGAAGCTGACTTACATCTCCTGGAAACGCTGGCCAACAGCCTGAGCATCGCCTTGGAAAACGCCAGGCTCTTTTCGGAGACGCAGCGCCTGCTGAAGGAAACCGAGCAGCGCAACGCCGAGCTGGGGACCGTGAACATGGTTTCACGCGAGATTTCCCGCTCGCTGGACCTTAGTGGGCTGACTCAATTGGTTGGCGAGCAAATCCGGAGCGTGTTCAAGGCGGATATCGCCTACGTTGCGCTGCTGAGCGAAGCGGACGGCGTCATCCACTTCCCCTACACTTACGGCGAGACGCTTGACCCAATCAGCAAAAGCGAAGGGTTGACAGGCCGGATTATCGACAGCGGGGAGCCGCTGCTCCTCAATCAGAACGTCGACCAGGAAGCAGAAGCGCTGGGCGCCAGCCTGATCGGCACGCTGGCCCGCTCTTACCTGGGGGTTCCAATCATCGTGGAGTCCAAAGCGGTGGGCGTCCTAAGCGTGCAAAGCACCCACGAGGAAGGGGTCTTTACGGAAACCGACATGCGCCTGCTGAACACGCTTGCCGCCTACGTAGGCAGCGCGCTTCGAAACGCCACGCTCTACGAGGAAGCCCGCGGCGCGCGCGTGGAAGCTGACGCCGCCAATGAAGCCAAAAGCTCCTTCCTGGCAATGATGAGCCACGAAATCCGCACGCCGATGAACGCCATCATTGGCATGAGTGGATTGTTGAAAGACAGCCTCCTTACCCCAGACCAGGTTGAATTCGTCGAAACGATCTCATCCAGCGGCAATCAGCTGCTGGGTATCATCAACGATATCCTCGATTTTTCTAAGATTGAGGCCGGCCGGATGGACCTGGATGAACAGCCTTTCGACCTGCGGGAAAGTATCGAAAACGCCCTTGAAATCGTCCGGATAAAGGCCGTGGAAAAAGACCTTGAGCTCGCCTGCGAAATTCAAAACGAGGTGCCTTCGGCAATCATCGGAGACCCCAATCGCGTCAGCCAGGTGCTCATCAATCTGCTTTCCAACGCGATAAAGTTCACGGAAACTGGAGAGGTTTCCCTCCTGGTCAGCCGCGGTCAGGCTGCCAGGCCAGTCAATGGCAATGTGGAAATTCAGTTTTCAGTGCGCGATACCGGCATCGGCATTGCAGCAGACCAGGTTGAAAAGCTTTTCCAGCCCTTCACCCAAGCGGATATCACCATCGCGCGTAAGTACGGTGGCACTGGGCTGGGTCTGGCAATCAGCACGCGCCTGGTGCAGATGATGGGCGGGAAAATTTGGGTGGAAAGCCAGCCCGGAGAGGGCTCCACCTTCCACTTTACCATTTACGTCCCCACTGCGCCGGATATGCGCGATTATCGCCAATTACGAACCGATAAACCGCAGCTGAAGGGCAAACGCGTACTCATTGTGAACGATAACCAGACCAACCGCCGGCTGCTCGCGCACCAGCTGCGCAATTGGGGTTTGCTTGTCCGCGACGCGGCTGAACCCCTGAGAGCCCTGGAATGGCTGCGGCAGGGCGACCCCTTTGACCTGGCGATGTTGGATATGAGCATGCCGGAGATGAACGGCCTGGAATTGGCTGGCCAAATCCGCGGGCTGGCAGGATGTGAAAAACTGCCTCTCATTCTTTGCTCATCGCTGGGGCTCCCAGAAAAAGACCTGCCCGCAGGGCTCTTCATAGCCTATCTCACCAAGCCCATCCGGCCATCCCAACTGCTGGACACACTCCTGGGCATCTTCAATGGTCACGGGCTAAAGGCGCGCTGGGAGGACGAGAAGCTGCCTGAACCTCCTCCAGAATTAAACCTGGGCGCGTCGCACCCGCTGCGTATCTTGGTCGCGGAGGATAACCTGGTCAACCAAAAGCTGCTGACGCGCATGCTCGCCCAGATAGGATACAGCGCGGAAGTCGCGAATAACGGCCTGGAGGTGCTAAAGGCGGCTGAACAAAAGGTGTTTGATGTCATCCTGATGGACGTTCAGATGCCAGAGATGGACGGTTTGCAGGCCACCCGCCAGCTCCACGCGCAAAAACCAGCAGGCAAACGGCCGTACATCATCGCGGTCACAGCCAACGCCATGCACGACGACCGCCAAACCTGCCTGAACGCCGGCATGGATGACTACATCAGCAAGCCCATCCGAATGGAAGAACTGCGCAAAGCGCTCGCGCAAGCACCCACGCTGACAGGCTGAAAGGAGAGCTAATGGACGATTTAACTGCTGTGGACCTGAAAACCTTCGAGAACCTGCGGGAACAACTGGGGGCGGATTTCTTGCCTGGGATTGTCGACATCTTTTGCGAGGATGTTTTACTGCAGCTGCAGACCGCCGAGAGCGCCTTAGCAAGCGGCGACCAGAGCGGCTTCACGCGCGCGGTGCACAGCATCAAATCCACCAGCCTCAGTTTTGGCGCGCTGGACTTTGGCGCCGAAGCCCGGGAGTTGGAAGCCCTCGGCCGCGCGGGAGACCTGGAACAAGCAAAGGCGCGTTTCCCGCTGATGCTGCGAGCCTGCCCCAGCCTGCGCCAAAATCTTAAGGAGCTCTGCCGTGCCTGACGCGCCAAAGTCCCGCTTGCTGGTGGTTGATGACGACCGGGTGAACCGCCTGGTGATGCAGCGCTACCTCGAAACTGAAGGGCACCAGGTCTCACTGGCTGCCGATGGTGAGGAAGCGCTCGCGCTCCTCTCGCAGAAGTCCTTTGATATGCTGCTCTTGGATATCGAAATGCCTGTCATGAACGGCTTCCAGGTTTTGGAGAGGATGACCGCAGACCCGCTCCTGCGCGAAGTGCCTGTGGTGGTCGTTTCGGGTGTGGAAGAATTGGACAGCGTGGTGCGCTGCATCCAGATGGGAGCGGAAGACTACCTGACCAAGCCGGTAAACCGCGTGCTACTCAAGGCGCGCATCGATGCCAGCCTGGAGAAAAAACTGCTGCGAGACAGGCAAAGCGCGTTGCTGAAGCGGCTGCAACGCGAGATGGAAATTGCCCAGCATACTCAGATGAGCATACTGCCGGAGCGCCTGCCAGAACAGGCAGGATACACCTTTGGCGCGCTGATGAAACCCGCCCGATCCGTAGGCGGCGATTTCTATGATGCCATACCGATGGGGGAAGACCGCTGGGGCTTGGTGGTGGGGGATGTATCTGACAAAGGCTTGCCGGCCGCGCTGTTTATGACCCTGACTTACAGCCTGATACGCGTGGAAGCCACACAGAACAAAGACCCTGGCCAGGCGCTGCGCGATGTGAACAAGTATCTGCTCGAGATGAACAATCAGAGCATGTTTGTCACCGTCCTGTGCGGGCTGCTGGACTGCCGCGAACACAGCTTCCATTACGCCCGGGCTGGCCACCCCCTGCCCATCTGGATTTCACCAGAAGGCTTGCCGCTCGGGTTCGAGAAGCAGCCCAGCCAGGCTTTAGGCTTGTTCGAACACCCCAAAATTGATGAGGGCATCATCCATCTCCCCCCACACAGTTTGCTGGTGATGTATTCGGACGGGCTCAGCGAAGCCGTGAACGATGAAGGCAGCCAGCTGGGCCACACCGGGTTGGAAGCCCGCCTGCGCGAGACATACCAACTCTCCCCAAACGCGGTGTGCCTGGACTTTTGGCAATTTGTGCAAAAGTACAGCGGGGGCTCTGAGCAGCAGGATGACTTTACCGTGCTGGCTTTTCATCGGGAGGGGTAGGTTTCAATTAATAATGTAACCTTCTCCGGCTTCAGGAATAAGCTCACCACTCAGCGTAAGCCATAATCTCGCACCCACTATAGTCTCAAATTTTGCGCTTATTTCCTCAGCACAGGCAGATAGATGCCGTAGCGCTGATGAGCAACCTTGAGATAAAGCCCGTTCCCTTGCAAATCCTGCTCTGAGTAGGCAATCGCAGCCAAGCCCGAAGGCGCGACATCGATAGATAAGAACGCTCCTTTATTAATGTTCGAATTCGGCTTGTCCACCACGCGGCAGTCCCAATATTGGAACGGGTCACCATCGCGTATATCACCACAATTACCGCCAGTTAGTCCATAGGCTATTGCAGGTCGGGCAACTTCGATATAATCAGGCGCGGTTTCGGTAGCCGAGTTCATGTAGGCGATAATCGGGTAACCTTGCGCGTCGACGTCCATCGAAATGGGGTCAAAATTTTCGGGGTAAAGATCCGCGGTTTGGTCAACTGTATAGCAATCAAATTGGGGACTGGTGCAATTACCGCCTGGCCCCACAAATTCCGCAAATCTAATTTCTTTCTGATTGCTGTCATAATAAGCGATCATGTGGCTGTCATTGATATTCTTTTGAGCGTGAACAGTAGAGAAACGACCCACATCACTCGTATTATCAACAATGTAACAACTCCAATCTTCATTTTCACACGCAGGACCCTCACCAGGACTTCCAAATGCCAGGCCGAGCGCGCCGATCTCAGCCTCATAATATGAAATGACTGGCCATCCAAGCATGCTGAAGTCGAGTGAGCACTGTGCTCCAAATTCCAGGCTGTAATAGCCCAAATCAACAAATTCACAATCCCAACTGCCATCGGGAATGCAATTCCCAGTGCCAGAGCCGTGATAGGATGCATATTTTAGCGCGCTTAAATCCGGAGTCGGAGGGTCATAATCATTAGAACTATTGTAGGCAATATGCGGCACGGCGTCTGAATCGAAAGCCAATGAGCTGTATCTGCCAATGTGCACATTTTCAATGCTGGCATCATCGACGTTATTAAATGTCCACTCACAAACAGCGTCATTGATGTGAAGGATGCACTGCGCGTACCTGAGGCGTTTTTTGGTAGCCTCGTAATAAGATATCCCGATCTTTGTGTGAGAGAGAACCGGTGGATCCAACGAAACAAAGGTCACGGCAATGGAACTGAACTGACCGCGGTTGTCTGTGCTATCTACCATCTCACAATACCAGGTGTTGCCGGGGCCGCAATTGCCGGTACCAGCCGGTACCTCGTGTGCCATTTTCAAGGCTGTGTTAACTTCGTCGTAATAACTGATATACGCCTTCCCCGAGCGTGGATGATGCGCAATCGATGCATATGCTCCGACGTGAGCATCCTCATACCAGTCCACATGCGCCAGTACCCAGGGCTCGTTGGCAATTTGGGATGTCTGGGGAGCGGCGTTGACGGAAACTGTGCCGAGTATCAATCCAAAAGCAATTAATATGGTCAGAAAACGCTTGATGTTCATAGTTTTCTCCTTTCCACCAAGTTCCCTGAATAATTCCTCCTGCTGTTCACACCTTGGCACCAGCCCTAAACAGAAAGCGTAAATGGAAAAGCCAAAATGTAAAAAACAGTCCTACCAGCTTCAATTAACTGAGCCGCTTGATTTAACATTCCTAAACCCCTAATATTCCCTGACTTTGTGTGGAAGGATTAATCAATTAACCATTCAAAGCTGTTCTTGCGCAAAAGGCAACCTTCGTTCTACAATTCATATAGTACAACTATTTTTCATAAAATGATACATAGTTTAAGAATCATTTGTTTTTTTGTTTTGTTATGGAACTGAAGGGTTTGAACTAAGGTTAATGCAATTTTCCCCACTCCTTTGTCATCCGAATCAGTGAATCACCAGCAAATCTGAAATATTCAGAGGTGACGATTATTGTTCCCGAGCAATTTCAGCATCTAAAATTCAAACCGAACTGGCATGTAACAGGCTGTCATGGTTAAAGCCATAAATGCGGAAAATAACTTTCAGATTTTCTTAAGCGCGCATCTTGAAAATTTCTCGGATTAGAAGAAGGAATGTCAGCTAATCAAGCCTTAAGTGAAGAAACACACACGAAAAAGCCATGACAATGTCATGGCTATCAATCCCCGGATTTTTTTAGTAGCAGAGCCTAACGAGAAATACAATATTTATAACTGTGTGGGCCCGGAAGGATTCGAACCTTCAACCAAGCGGTTATGAGCCGCCTGCTCTGCCACTGAGCTACGGGCCCCGTTGGAACGCTAATCTTACCACAAGCCTGCCCACCCAGACTTGCCCTCTCCACAAAATTCTAACCGCCTTGCATCTTTGCCCAGCTATCCACCAGCGATATCGCGCGGTTAAACACCAGGCTGCCCGGATGGCTGTCCTCTCTGTCCGCGGTAAAGAAGCCGCTGCGCACGAACTGCCAGGTTTCGCCAAGCGGAGCATCCGCAAGCGCGGGCTCCAGCTTTGCCTGACATACCTGCAGCGAAGCCTTATTAACATGGTCGAGGAAGCTCTCTCCCTCGGGCAGGTCCTCCGGGAACTTATCCTCGAATAACTGCTCGTACAGGCGCGCCTCCGCGTCCACCGCGTGTGCGGCGCTAACCCAATGGATGGTGCCCTTCACCTTGCGCCCATCGGCCGACATTCCACCGCGGGATTCGGGGTCATAAGTACAGTGCACCGCAATAATTTCTCCCTGCGAGTCTTTTTCCACGGAAGTAGCGGTGATGTAGTAGGCATTCATCAATCGGACTTCTTTACCAGGCGCTAAACGGAAGTATTTGGGCACAGGGTTTTCCATAAAGTCATCGCGTTCGATGTAAAGCTCACGGCTGAACGGAACCTGACGGCTGGTTTTGCACTCAGGATCCTGTGGGAAATCGGAAACCGTAAAATGCTCTGTGTGCCCTTCCGGGTAGTTATCCAGGATCACCTTGAGCGGCTGCAGCACGGCCATGCGCCGTTTGGACTGCGTGTTCAGCGCGTCGCGCACAAAATGCTCCAGCAGTTCCACATCCACAAAGCTGTCATTCTTGGCAACGCCGACCGCTTCTAAAAAGTTGCGAATCGCCTCAGGCGGATACCCACGCCGGCGCATGGCAGCCAGGGTGGGCATGCGCGGGTCAGTCCATCCGGAAACCAGTCCCTCCTCCACCAATCTGCGCAGCTTGCGCTTGCTCATCACCGTATGGGTCAGGTTCAAGCGCGCGAATTCAATCTGCTGCGGGTGGAACATATTTAACTGGTCCAGGAACCAATCGTAGAGTGGGCGGTGGTTCTCATATTCGAGGGAACACATCGAATGGGTGATGCCCTCAATCGAATCGCTCTGCCCATGCGCGAAATCGTACATCGGGTAGATGCACCAGGCATCGCCGGTGCGGTGGTGCGTGGCGTGCAAAATACGGTACATGACCGGGTCGCGCATGTTCATATTCGGCGCGCTCATGTCAATTTTCGCGCGCAGTGTGCGGCTGCCATCGGGGAATTCGCCGGCGCGCATGCGCGCGAATAAATCCAGGTTCTCCTCAACCGTGCGTTCGCGCCAGGGGCTGTTCTTGCCAGGCTCGGTCAGGGTGCCGCGGTATTCACGGATTTCATCCGCGCTCAGGTCGTCCACATAAGCCTGCCCCTGCCGGATGAGCTGAAGCGCGAGTTCATAAAGCTGCTCAAAATAATCCGAGGCGTAATACTCGCGGTCGCCCCAGTCAAAACCCAGCCAGTGAATGTCCTCTTTGATAGCATCCACATATTCCGTGTCTTCTTTAACCGGATTGGTGTCATCGTAGCGCAAGTTTGTCAGCCCGCCGTAGCGTTCCGCTATGCCAAAATCGATAGTAAGCGCTTTAGCGTGCCCGATGTGCAGGTAGCCGTTTGGTTCCGGTGGAAAGCGCGTATGCACCCGCCCGCCAAAGCGCCCGGTGCGGTTGTGTTCTTCGATAATTTCGATAATAAAGTTCGATTTTTCCAGGTTCTGCTCGTCCATTTGGCATCCTTCCATGCTTTAACGCAAGAATTATAACATTTGAAGCCCAACTGCCGCGTGCTTATCGCTCGATGGGCACTTTTCAAGAACAAAAGAACAGCCCCATGCTTGAGCGTGGGGCTGTCGGAGATTGGTTACTACCGTAAAAAACTTAGCGCGTGCGCTCAGCAATCTGGCGGCCCAAGGCCTGTATCTGTTGGATATCCAGTTCTTTGGCGGAACCAATGAATTCCAGCGCGCCGATTACATCCCAATTCAATTTTGAGGCGTATTCTTCAAACACAGCTTTCGCTCCGCCCGACCAAGCATACGAGCCAAAGTAACCGGCAATCTTGTTTTTTACGCCTTTGATTTCAGCGATATCCAGGGCGTGCACCATCGGTGGGAACATCGCCCGTTCGTAGGTCGGCGCGGCTATCAGAACCCCGCGCTTGGTCCATAACGAGGGCAGGATAAAGCTTGGATCGGTCACAGCCACATTGAATACTTCCAGGGGCACGCCAGCTTCGGCGATCGCTTGCAGCGCAAAGTCGAGAGCGCGCTCAGTGTTGCGGTACATGCTGCCGTAGAGCACCGTCACGCCGGGATCGGCTGGCTCAGTTGCCATGGTCGCCCACTTTTTATAGAGTGAAATGATGCGTTCGGGTTCCTTACGCCACACCAGCCCATGCGACGGCGCGAGAATCTCGATCGGATACCCGCTGATTTTGTCGATAGCCTGCAGTACGTTCTTGCTAAAAGCCGCCACGATATTGGTGTAATAGCGCAAGGCTTCGCGCTCAAAATAGCCGCGGTTATTAGCTTCATCGTCAAACAGAAAACCATCCAGGCATCCATAGGAACCAAACGCGTCGCATGAGAACATTATCTTCTCTTCGACCATGTAGGTCATCATCGTCTCAGGCCAGTGCACCAACGGGGTAAAGAAGAACTTGAGCGTGTTCTTCCCAAGGCTTAGGGTCTGTTCGTGCTTGACCACTTCCACGTTATCCACAATGCTATAGAAGTCTTTCATCATCGCCACGGCCTTGCCCATGCCCAGGAATTTAGCCTTGGGCGCGCATTCACGCAAACGCAGCAGCGCGCCGGAATGGTCCGGCTCCATGTGGTTGGTAATCACATAGTCCAGATTTTCCAGCCCTACCAGACTTTCAAGTTGCTCAAGAAAATCATCGGTAAAAGCTTCTTTGGAAAGGTCAATCAGCGCATTTTTCTCATCCTTAATCAGATAGGCATTGTAGGTAACGCCCTGATTCAGGATGGGCCACAGACCCTCAAAGAGCTCTGTGGAGCGGTCGTTGACGCCAACCCAATAGATGTTTGGTCGGATTTCGATTGGTCGCATGGCGTCCTTTATGCTCCCAGGAACTTATGAACGTCCGGAAGCTGGCCAGCGCTTCCCAGATAGTCGTTCTTTGCCGCGATGAACTTCGCGTATTCCGCGATATAAATTTTGCCTGGGTCGCGCAGGTCAAACTTCTCCGGGTGTTCAAGGAAAAATTCGCGGTGCACGCGCGTCCAGACCAAGCGTCCGTCTGTGTCGATGTTAATCTTGGTTACGCCTAAGGTGGCCGCCTTGCGGAACTGACCCGCGTCAACGCCCTTAGCGCCAGCAAGCTTGCCGCCAGCGGCGTTAATGCGCGCCACTTCATCTTGCGGAACCGAGCTGGAGCCATGCATCACCAGCGGGAAGCCGGGCAGTTCAGCCTGAATTCTCGCCAGCACATCAAAATGAAGGGACTGAGAGCCGCTGAATTTAAAGGCGCCGTGGCTGGTGCCGATGGCAACCGCGAGCGAGTCGCAGCCGGTGCGTTCCACAAAGTCCCGCGCCTGGTTGGGGTCGGTGAGTTTGGCGTTGGCTTCGTCCACCGCCACATGTTCTTCCACGCCGCCTAACTGACCGAGTTCGGCTTCCACCACAATACCCTTGGCGTGCGCGGCATCTACCACGCGCTTGGTGATGGCGATGTTTTCTTCATAAGGTTTGCTGCTGGCGTCAATCATGACGGAGCTGTAAAAGCCAGATTCAATGCAGTCGTAGCAGGTGGCTTCGTCACCGTGGTCCAGGTGGACCGCGAAGACAGCGTCCGGGTAAACCGCATCCGCGGCGCGAATTAAGCCTTCAAGATACAGCTTGTTGGTATAGGAACGAGAACCCTTGCTGATTTGAATAATAAATGGTGCCTGCGACTCAAGGTTGCCCTTGAAAAGGCCATCAATTTGCTCGAGATTATTGACGTTATACGCGCCGATAGCATACTTTCCGTACGCATGCTCAAATAATTTTTTCGTTGTAACGATCATGGCTGCTCCTCTAAGAATATCGGATTATTCCTTTAATTATATCCATAAACGCGCGCGGACTCAACACGCGTTCAAGCTCTGCTGACAATCTAGGTTTTACGCAGAGCAGGCAGGTACACCTGCCGCAATACGTCCGCGTAAACAGCGGGGTCATGGTCTCTGCGTAAACGCTCCAGCGCTGCCGCGCCTTTGACCGCTATTTGCGCTGGCGCCGCCGCAATGCCACGCACGATTTGCTCTAAACCATTGCTGATAGCGCTGCTCAACTGCTTCCGTTCCTCTGCTGTTTCGTACAGCGCTTCTCCAAGCGTGCTGCGCGGCACCTTGATCAACCAGCCTACCGCGGAATTATTAATTTCTGGCAAAGCGCGAATATCCGTAGTAATCACGGGCAAGCCGCAAGCCTGGAATTCCAGGACTGAAAAACCATAAGAATCCGCGTAGGATGGAAGCAATCCCACATCCGCCTGGCGCATGAGAGCTAATGTTTCCGGGTTTGGCAATTCTGGATAGTATTTTATCCAATCAGAATTCGCTGCAATCTTCTCTAAAGCCCAGGCGGCATCCGCTTCTGTTTCCCGGGCTGCGTAATTTTCAATCCGCATGGAACTGACAATCATCAGACGCAATGGCAGCTTTTCTACGCGGATGAGCTTTTCAAACACCTCCAAAATCTCCCTTCCGCCTTTTCGGAAAAACGCCGCGCCTACCAGAATGAACTTGATCGGGTTTCGCGCGGAATACGCGCGCGGGCGCAGCTCCGGCACGAGCACTTCCTGCGGGGGGTGCAGCACACGCATCTTATCGAGAATTGGTTGGGCATATTCCGCGGCATAACTCTTTAACAAATCCTTTTGCATCAGGGCGGCAGATTGTGAAAGCGGCAGGATTGCCAGACAGGCGCTGCCAGCCAACGCTTCCAAGCCCCGCCGGGTGAGCGCGTCCAAACCGGTATGGCCGATTTCCTTACCCTGGTGCCGCATGACCAAATGGGCGAAGCGCGGCACGATGGTTTCAAAGGAGGTGACCCAAGGCGTGCGGCCGTAGCTGATGCCGTTGAAGAAGTGCAGCAGGTCAACGCGGTTGAGGTCCAAATCTTCAAATTGGTTGTTCAGGTTAAAAATCGGGATGAGCGGCTTGCCCAGCGTATGGTTCAGTTTGTTCGCCAGTCGGCGGACAAAGCCGTACCAGTCTTTGGCAGGCACGTACTCCGCCTCTGGCAGCTTGCCCAGCATCAGGCGCTGATTAATGTAATACTCCATGCGGTAAGACACAATTCCAATTTTCATCAGCTCAGCGTCCGTTTGCTACAATTCCCATTTTGCACAGGTTAGCGCGTTTTCTCACCCTGCACCGCGCCGCGCTTGCTGCGCCCGGCTCAATACTATCTGCCGACTTGTTCCACCTGCAGTGGTTCCGGTTTCCAGAAGATGAAAAGCAGCACCGCCAGCAGCGCCATCCCCGCCCCAAAGTAAAACGGCGCGGATGGTCCAAAACCTTTCCACGTGCCAGCGCCGCTCCATAGCAGGCCCGCGATGACGGATGCGGGAAAATCCAGAATTCCCAGGATGGCGTTATAGGTCCCAAAAGCAGTTCCGCGCATTTCAGGCGGGACCAAATCCGCGACCATGGCTTTGGCGGTGCCGTAAGCCATCCCGTAATACAACCCGTACGCCGCGTAAAGCAGCCCGACATGTACTGCCGAACGCGCCAGCGCGAAACCGAGATAAATCAGGGCGTAGACAATCCAACCACCAATGATGAGCTTGCGTCTGCCCAGTTTATCCGAGAGGGAGCCCGCCGGCGTGGAAATCAGCGTGTAAATAAGGTTGAAGGCAGCCAGCATGATGAGAATGTTCAGAGTGCTCATGCCCCTTTCCTGCGCCCGCAGCACCAGGAAGGCATCCGAGGAGTTCCCGAGGTCAAAGATGCCCACAATGACCAGGAAAATAATAAAATTCCGGCCAAGTCCTTTGAGAGATATGCGAACCTTGCGGACTTCGCTCCCAACTCTGACTTCTTTCGTGCCTACCGCCAACACAATCACAGCCAGGAAGGCCGGGATAAGACTGATCAGCACCACAGTCCTGAAGGTCTGCTCCGAGAGAGCCGAGCTGCCAGCCTGCAGCTTCCAAACGATGAATGCCGCGATGAGGATGCCAAGCAATGCCCCAGCGGTATCTGCCGCGCGGTGAAGACCGAATGCCAGACCCCGCTGCTCAGGCTTGACGTTATCAGCGACAAGCGCGTCGCGCGGGGCGGTGCGGATGCCTTTCCCGACCCGGTCTGCCCAGCGCACCCCCGCTACGGCGCCCCAACTGTTGGCGAAGTAGAAAAAGGGTTTGGCAAGCGCGGAAAGCCCATAACCAGCCACAGCCAGCCACTTGCGCGTGCGCAGCTTGTCCGAAAGCCAGCCAGAAAACACCTTCAGCACGCTAGAGGTGGCTTCGGCTACCCCTTCAATGATGCCGATGATGTTCGTTTTTACCCCCAGCACGGACGATAAAAACAGCGGGAGAATATTTATCACCATCTCGCTGGAGATATCGGTCAGGAAACTGGTGGCGGAGGCGACCCACAAATTGCCGGGTAATTCCTTAAGTTGGGAACGATTCCAAAAAGACACGCGCTACCTCGTTTGTTTTTCGCATTATACCGCACGCGTTCCAGGCTGGCTGCCATTGTTCATGACTTTGGTTTGGCCGTTTCAGGCAGAAATGCAAAACACACGCAGACGCAAATCAGGTTAGGCTGTAGTCCTGCGCGGAGGTATCCTGAGCCTGCCCCACAAATCTGAAGCTTGCGCGGGGATAGCAGCCTGTCTATAATTGGGGAATTGCGTGAAACCTGGAGCACGCGCACATGGATATGCAAATGACCGATAAGACGATATTGATTACCGGCGCGTCCGATGGGCTGGGCAAGGAAGCCGCTCGAAAACTTGCCGCTCGGGGCGCGCGCCTTATTCTCCACGGCCGCAACGAAGCCAAACTGCAGGCAGTGGTGAGCAGCATTTTAGCTGAATTCCCGGACGCGCGCGTCGATACAATTCTGGCAGATTTTTGCTCTTTGGCGCAGGTTCGGGCAATGGCAGCCGAAATCAACGCGCGTTATGAACGGCTGGATGTGTTGGTAAACAACGCCGGCGTTTTGCCCCTTCGAAAGCAGACGAGCGCGGACGGCTTTGAACTCACGTTTGCGGTGAACTATCTGGCGCCATTTCTACTGACCAATCTGCTCGCGCCCCTGCTCAAACGCAGCGCTCCTGCCCGCATCGTCAACCTCAGTTCTATTGCCCATCATCTGGTGGCGGTTAGCCCTCTGCAGATAGACAACATACCCGGATACATCGGTTGGATTGTCTATGCCCGCACGAAATTACTGCTGACCGCTTTCACGTTCGCGCTTGCCCGGCGCCAAAAAAACAGCGGCGTGAATTGCATCGCCCTGCATCCGGGCATTATTCCCGGCACCAATGTGACCCGCGTTATGTGGATGCGCTTTCAGACCACGCGGGAAGAAGGCGCGGAAACCATTGCAAACTGCTGCTTGAGCCCGGAGTTTGCTGAAACCAACGGCGCGTATGTTTCTATCAACAAAGTGGCGCGGGCAAACCC
>ERZ795031.3025-NODE-3025-length-15338-cov-12.787084_pt1 | contig 15338 bp, 15 predicted proteins | sample MGYA00375123_ERZ795031 | MGnify/ENA primary metagenome ERZ795031 (study PRJEB30166, sample SAMN05720159) | activated sludge metagenome | isolation source: anaerobic digester from wastewater treatment plant | place: USA | collected 2015-04-21 ... | reverse complement strand
GGTGAGCGTATCGATGGTCCCATGATGTATGCATATTGTTTCACTCTCCTTTTTTCTTGATTACTCAGACTTTCAGAAACCTGCTGATAATCGTGGCAGCGCTTGGGAGCACAACCTTATCGCCGATGGTGAGTTCGGCGGGGGTCTTTTGCGCTTTATCCGACGCGCTTTGATAAATCAGAATGGTGTTGCCTTCCTGGGCAGCCTTTAGTTCAACATAAGCCTGACCAGTGAAGTAACCCTGTTGGTCCAGCGCGCAGCTGGTTACTTTCCCGACCACTTTGCCCTTTTCGTCCACCACAGGGTCGCCGTGGTGCGCCAGGCGCACGCCTTTATCGTTAAAGCGGAAGCGCACAACCACGCCACTGCGTTCGCGTTCGCGCTCTCGGAAGGCTGGCCGCCCAACAAACCAGGTGGTATTCATTTTTACATAAGGCAGAAAGCCAGCTTCGGCCACGCCAAGGTTGAAATCTCCACCCATTTCATGCCCATAGAGCGGCAGCCCAGCCTCGGTGCGTAGTGAGTCGCGCGCGCCCAGGCCGCAAGGTTTGAGGCCGAGCGGCTCGCCCACGCGCATCAGGTCATTCCACAGACGCACCGCTTTATCGGGGTGCACAAAGAGCTCAAATGCCATCCGCTCGCCAGTGTATCCTGTGCGGGAAACGACCATATCCATCCCGTCCACCACGGCTTCGCATAATTGGGTGCGGTTCAAGCGCAAAATTCTGCGGGCTTCCGCGGGTTCCGTGAGCGCCAGAAGAATATCACGGCTGCGCGGGCCTTGCAGGGCAATATCTACCAACATATCCGCGCCTTCGGCAGGGTTCTTCAGGTTGCGGAGGATTGCCCTTCGGCCGGGGCAGCGCGTCCAGGGGCGTTCTGGGTCCACCAGCACATTGCCATCCCGCACGGCGTTCAGCCAGGCCCAGTCTTTGTCCTCATTGGCGGCGTTGACCACCACCAAGTATTTTTGAGCGCCGCGGCGGTAGACGAGCAAGTCGTCAATGACATCCGCCTTTGGGTCGAGAAAATGGGTATAAAGCGATTCACCCAGGCGCAGCGAGACGACATCGTTCGCGCAGACTGAATCCAGGAACAGCGCGGCGTCCGGGCCTTCCGCCTGGAAAACGCCCATATGCGTGACGTCAAACAGACCCGCGGCGGTTCGGACGGCATTATGCTCCTCGAGTATCGAGGAATACCACACCGGCATTTCCCAACCAGCAAAAGGCACAATCCGTGCGCCCAGCGCCTGATGCGTTTCGTACAGGACGGTGCGCTTGTTGGCCGGGTTTTCAGGTTCCTGCCAGACAAATTCTGGCAGAGCGGGTTTGTTCACGGTGGCTGGCATGCCTACATAATACGGCTTGTCCACGCATACCGGTTCTCCCTGCGGAAGCGCTTCTACAGGTTTGGCGTGGAGCAAGCCCACCGGCCCCGGAATGCGGTGGCACATGTCGGCATCGTACCAAACAAAGGCAGAGGAAATTCCCGCCAGCCAGGTGGAGGTCAAGCCGCCTTTCGAAGCGGGAACTGTCAGAATAAAACTATCCGGGCTTTCACAGGTCAAAACGCCTTCCACATCCCCAAGCGTGGTGTGCATCAAGGTGGGTTGGGATTGCCCTGGGTCCAGCGCTTCGATATCGCTGGTGAGGGTGTTGGTAAGGAATGAGCGCACCTTCTCGCCATAAATCTTGAAGGCGGCGTGTGTACCTGGGTATTGGTCATCCAGGTATGCATAGTGGGGCAGGCTTTCGCGCTTTGGACTGTGGTCCATGCTGGGCTTGGAATCTGCCAGGTCGCGGATAGCCATGCTAACCTTCATCAAGGTCTCGAAATTAACCTTCGCGCGGGTCTTTTTGCCGTTCTGCGCGCACATGAGGTATGGAGAGGTGCCGTGGAAAAGCGTGGTTATCTGTTCGGCGATAGTCTCAAGGTCCGATTCCACAAACCCGCGTTGGGTGAGCCAGGTGGTGCCAAAGCGCACGCCGCTGGCTGAAAGGGCGGACCGGTCGCCCGGGATGGTGTTGCGGTTCACAACAATCCCGACCAAATCCAGAATGCGGGCAGCCAGGTCGCCATTGAGCGGAACGCCTTCCGGTCCGCGGAAGGACTTGCAGTCAATCAGGGTCAGGTGGCTGTCTGTGCCGTTATAAGGAACCCGGACGCCGTTCTTCTGGAAGGCGGCAGCCAGCGCGGAGGCATTCTTCAGGGTTTGCTGCTGCAGCTGCAGGAATTCCTCTCGCTGCGCGAGTTCAAAGGTGAGCGCCATCGCGGCAATGGTATTGATATGCGGGCCGCCTTGCTCGCCGGGGAAGACGCCTTTATCGAACTTCTCGCCCAGCTCTTTATCGTGGGTGATAATCACGGCGCCGCGCGGACCGCAAAGGGTCTTATGCGTGGTAAACGTGACCACGTCGGCAATGCCAACCGGAGATGCGCAAACTTTCGCGGCGATAAGACCGGAAATGTGGGAAACATCTGCCAACAAGTAAGCGCCGACGCTCTGCGCGATTTGTTTGAATTTTTCCCAATCCGGAATCCAGGGGTAGGATGAGAACCCAGCCACGATGATTTTTGGTTTGGTTTCCCGCGCCAGGTCGGCAATTATGTCGTAATCCAGGCGTTCCGTCTGGGGATTGACCGTGTAGTGCACCGCGTTGTAGAACAAGCCCGAACGGTTGACCGGGGAGCCGTGGGTCAGGTGGCCGCCGTGCAGCAGGTCCATGCCCATGATTGTGTCGCCTGGTTTAATCAGGGCGGTGTAGACCGCGTTGTTGGCGGGCGCGCCCGAGAGGGGCTGTACGTTTACCCATAGGTCATCCGCGGTTAACGCGTTGGCGGCGAAAAGCTCAGCCGCGCGCCGGCGAGCAAGCGCTTTCACGATATCCACGTACTCCACACCCTTGTAATAGCGCAGGTCGCTGTAGCGGCGGTAGGTGCCCAATTGGGTGGCATAATCCAGGATTTCCGACTGGCTCATCGTACGGGTTTCAGCGCGCGGGTAGCCCTCGGCGTATATGTTGGTATAGGGAGAGGCAAGCAATTCGCGCACCGCCAATGGGGCACTGCTTTCGCTGGGAATCATAATCAGTCGGCGGGCTTGTCTTTCGCCTTCCAGGACCGCTAATTTTTCCAGGTCTAAATCAAGGTCGGATAGATGTTTTTCGAAGAGGAAACCATTCATTGGAGCTCATCCTTGGCATAAAATATGCCCAGTACAGGGCATTTGAATTCTTGTGCTTGGATTGGTAAGGTTAAATCAATTTGTAGCCGGACGAGGAGGACACGCGCACTCATAGCTGGCCTAAACTGCTCTTTGACCATCCATCCAAAGTGTACCATTGCCTTAAGTATACCCCATCTTGCGTCTGCTGAAGGCGGATTCTCGGCAGGCTCGACAGCGCCTTGCACCGGTCTTTCCTGATGCTATAATGCGAACGGAGACCCTGTGGACCTACTGCGAGCGGAAGCTGAACTGGTTGAACGAGCCAAAACAAACCCGGAAGCGTTCGGAGAGCTTTACGAAAAGTACATCGAACGCATATATAATTATGTCTATTTTCGGGTGGGCAGCGTGCACGACGCAGAGGATCTCACCGCTAAAGTATTCCTGAAAGCCCTGAACAACCTGAACCGCTACAAATTTGTGGGATTGCCCTTTTCCGCCTGGTTGTACCGCATCGCGCACAATTTGATCGCCAACCATCATCGCGATCAATCCCGCAAGCGGGAAATCCCGATTGAGGACATGGCTGTTGTGAATGTTGCCTCACGACTGCCATCCATGGATGCTTCAGTGGGTCACGCTCAGGAGGCTGAGGCGCTCTGGAAGATGATAAACGACCTCTCTCCACAAAAAAGAGAGCTGATTCTACTCAAATTCGTTGAAAAACTATCAAACTCTGAGATTGCTGCGGTGTTAAACAAGAGTGAGAGCGCAATTAAAAGCCTCTACCACCGCACGCTGCTTGAAATGCGGGATCGCATGGGCGGCGAGCATTATTAGAAAGCTGGCGAATAAGAGAATGACACGAGACCAACAAAGAATCATGGCTGAAAGCAAAAACCTGGAGCAGTTCGAAAGTGGGATCGCCGAGCGGCTTCGTCCAGTGCGCCCGAATTTATTTTACCGGTCCGCGTTAAAAGCCCGCCTGGAGCGGTCGAAAATCTTTGCCAGGCGAAAAGCAGCCGGCGCTCTGAGCGTCCTTTGGTTGATAGCGGCTCTGTTCGTGGTATTAATCGGGGAAACTATTTATGCTGCCGCGCGTGCATGCCACAAACAAACTCGCGCAACAGGTCAGGACTGATAATCCAACAGTTTTGCGCGCAAGATATCATCGCGCGGCTCCACTAACATGGAGCCATCCGGAAAAACAATGGTAGGCACGCGGCGCATGCCCTGATTAACGCTCTTGACGAATTCCACCGCGCCCGAGTTTTGGTCCAAATCAAACCAGACATAGGGAACCTGCATATCGCTAAACACCCGCTTGGAGCGCCTGCAATCTCCACACCAGTTCACCCCATAAAAAAGAATCCGACTTTCTGTGTTCAAGCGTATTACCTCTAAGGATTGTCAGACAGCCCCAAAGGGAGGGGCTGTCTGCTGTGGTTTTCGAGAAGGTTTAGTTGGTAAGGGTCGAGCGTGTCCAGTCGCCAACCAGCCAGTACTTGAAGTCCTTGCCGTGATACGTTTCCACGGCGGCGTAAATGGCATAAGCCAGGCAGCCAATCGGCAGCAGGCTGAATATCAGCGCGAACGGTATCAGGATTAAGCCAATCAGGATAATCGACAACAAACCGGTGATTGTCCAGACAAGGCCGATCAGCAAACCTCCGCCGAGAAAGAAAACCAGCTGGAAAATTAACGCTTGCAGGCTTTGATAGGCGACATATTTAGATTTATCTTTATAAATCAGATAAATCACCAACGCAGCGGCTGTTCCCAGCAAGCCTGTAAATAAGTTGACGAAGATGGACAGGTGCGCCAGGAGAGCCCAGGTGCGTTCTTCCGTAGTGACACCTTCCTCTGGAATGGCTGTAAAAACTGGTTCCACTACAGGAGTTTCTTCAGGGGTGGAAAATTCAGTTTGTTCTGACATTGTGAACCTACTTTCTCTAATTAAGTTCTCTTAATAATATATGCAGGCTGGCGCTGTTACCCTAGAAAATCTGTGGTCTTTGGACTTTTCTGCTAAGCCCATTTCATTTTCTTGACAAAGTCCGTAATGACTGGAATAGTCACGCGTTCGCCGCGGCTGGCCGCCATGCCCCAGATAATAACGAGTACAAAAATAGCCAGGCCGACAAGTCTTTCAATCAGTCCGCGCTGCAAAATTGCGATTACCAGCCATGCTAGTGTGCCGAACACCAAAGCCTGCGCCAGGTGGGCCTTAATGAACGGACGCGTTCTTTTCTTGGCGAGAAAAAGCAGCACTATGGGCACCACGGGCGAAAAAATGTAGGAGAGAGTTGCCCAAAGGCGGTCATCCTGGGTTATTTCGGTCTCGACGTTCGGTTCTTCACTCATTACAAAGCACTCCTGAATTGGTATGGGAATTATGAGCCATTATAACATGTCGAAAAATCGTGCCTTTGCCCTCGAGCGGAAGGGCGACGCCTCAAAAAGAAGAACGGTGCAAAACCCACTGCGCCGCGCCAAGCGCAATCAACAGCTGCCCGATGTGATAGGTGGCAATAATCCAGAATTTAACGCGCGGGATGCGCTTGCCTAATCTGTCAGCGGCGTGCATCGCATCCGAAAAAAGAAAGAGCACAGCCCCAAACGCGCTGATAGCAGCTGCGCGCAGAGGCCAATCAAAACGAAACAGGCATAACAACGCGGATGCCGTCATTACCACTAAAACCAGCCCATAGGGGAGGTAAATTCTGCGCATAGGCTTGAGCTCAGGCTTGTTTCCGGTTTTTCTGATGACATATGCGCTTAAGATTGCCAGTACCGCAAAAGCGCCCGCGCTTACCAGCACAGTCGGGCGGAGCGGCGCTGGCGCGGCATTGAAACCGTGGATATAGGCAAGATGCGCGAAAAAGAAGGTCACCAGCCCGGCGAAGAACCAGCCTCGGGACCGCGGGATGAGGAAGATATCCCCGAGCAGAGAAAGGCCGAGCCCAATCAGGAAAGGCAGCGCCGGCGCGAGCACGCCAACCCAAGATAAAAACAGGGCGAGAATTAAGAGCATGACCATTGGCTTGGTAATGTAATATAGTTTTAGCTTAAGCTTCCAGGCCGCGTACCAATTCAATCCGGCGCTGATCAGCAGAGCAGGCACAAGCACATTTTCCACTCCTGCCACGATCAGGATTTCTGGGAAAGCCCCAGCTCCTTGAGGAAGGCTTGGTCGTTCTTCCAATCTTTGCGCAGTTTTACAGTCAGGTCCAGGAATACTTTCTGTCCACTGACAGCCTCGATATCCACGCGCGCTGCGGAACCAATGCGCTTAATCATGTCCCCGTTTTTGCCAATGACAATCGCTTTCTGGGCTTCTCGTTCCACAAAGATCGTAGCCTTGACATAGAGCATGCCGTTTTCCCGTTCCGAGTACTCGTCTGTTCGCACGGCGATGCTGTAGGGCACTTCTTCCTCGAGCAGGCTCAGGCAAGCCGCCCGCACCATCTCCGCGGCAATATCGCGTTCAAAACTCTCGGTAATCTGGTCCGGAGGGTAGTACTGCGGTCCTTCCGGCAGCATCTCCCGCACCACGCGCAGCAAGTTTTCGATGCCGTTGCCGGTCTGCGCGGAGATGGAGACAGCGCGCGCATTTGGCAGCAGGTTTTCGAATAGAGCTTTGTTAGCAGCCAGAGTTTTGCTATCCGCCAGGTCATTCTTATTCAAGACCAACAGGACGGGAATGTCTTTTTGCACTTCCACGACCAGGCTTGCCAGGCTTTCATCCATTTTGTCTGGTTTTTGCGAAGCATCCGCCAGAAAAAGGATCAGGTCCGCGTCGTGCAAGGCGTATTGGGCTTCTGAGTTGATGAACTGGCTCAGCTTGTCTTTGGGTTCGTGCAGGCCAGGAGTATCCACGAAGATAATCTGGGCTTCATCTGTTGTCAGAATTGCCAGCTGGCGCTTGCGCGTTGTCTGAGGCTTGGCGGAAACACCCGCCACAGGCTGCCCAAGCAGGCGGTTGGTGAGGGTGCTCTTGCCGGCGTTAGGCTTTCCAACAATCGACACAAAACCGGATTTGTAAGCAGGGGATAGTTCGCTCATGAATGTGCTCCTGATTGGGGTTTGATTTTTTCATGCTCAATGTGCAGACCTTCGTGGCGCAGCAGCCAGGCTTTCACGTGGATGCCGTCCGGCGCGGCAAAACCGCGCAAAGCTCCGTCCGAGCCGATGACGCGGTGGCAGGGGATGAATAACAGCAGTGGGTTGCGCGCCAGCGCAGACCCGACCGCGCGGCTGGCGCCTGGAGAGGAAAGGTCCTCAGCGAGCTGCGCGTAGGTGAGTGTGTGCCCCCACGGGATTGCAGCGCAAGCAATTAAAACCCGGGTCTGGAATGGGGGAAGCCCACGCAGATTAAGCGGGATAGAAAAGGAATGACGCGCGCCCGAAAAATATTCTCCCAATTGTTCGACAGCCGCTTTTAGCAGAGATGTGTTGGGGTAGGCTGCAAACAAATCCTCGGCGGCCAGCATCTCCGTGCTGCCAGGAAAAGCGCAGCGGCGCAAGCCGTCCGGGCTGGATTGCAGGTAGATTATCCCAACTGGCGTTTTCAGGTTAATCGCGGAAAAGCTGGAGGAATTTGCCATTAGTAATTAGAAACCATGTCAATGTTGCCGCGTTCGCGCGCGATGAAATCAAAACGCTTGAAAACCAATACCGCGATGAGCGCGTAAATCAGGGTAAACCCCAATAGAATGAGGATGAGCCGCGCATCGGAGTAATCAGTGTACATCGGGTATGTTCGTCCAATCTCGGGAACCAGCGCGCGGCGGATCAATGCCAACCAGTAGCTGATTGGGAGCGCGTTGCCAATCCACTGCAGCGGCATGGGCAGCACGTTGAGCGGAAACACCGCGCCAGAAAAGATGAGCAAACCTGCCCCAAGGCTTTCACCTAAAGACCAGGCGTTGTTCTTGATGATCAGTGTCCAACTGCCCAGAACGATCCCCAGGCTGATCATTGCTAATAAGCCCAGAAAAGATGCTGTCGTTAATAATCCCCAGTTTATTTCCGAGAAAACGATGGGCATTTTTAGGAAAAGCGCGCCAAATACCAGCGTGATGAGAACAGAAAAGACTGCTACCAGGATGCTTCCCAAACTGCGGCCAATGAGATAGACTGGCACGCGAATTGGGGCTATGTAGATATATTTGAGCGTGCGGTAATGTTCGCGGTCATCCAGGATGCCGAAGGAGACGCCCTGAATCGCCGCGCCGACCAAAATAAAGAACGCATTGCCGACATACATGTTTACAAAGTCCGGCTTGCTAAATTCCCCGCCCCGAATAACCAAATACATCACGATTAGAATTGCCGCCGTAGAGATGGGACGTATGATCGAATAGATAGCGAAAATCAGCGGATCCGTCCAATTTGATTCGATTTTCCAACCTAACCAAGCGCTGGCGCGCATGGTTTGCGCGGCGCTCGTTCGATTTTTGCTGTTTTTGGAGAGTTCTGCGCTGCTCATGGATTCAACCCAATCTATCCGTGATCCGGCCGTAGCGTATTGCCAGCTTTTCCATCCACCTGAGCGTGAAGTACGCGCCTGCTAAAAAAACCACTGACAGAACAGCCAGCACGATTAACTCGACTTTTACAGTCAGAAAACCCAGCAGGGCTCCGGAAGGGAAAACAAGTTGGCGGATCGCATCCATGCCAAGCGTGAGCGGGATGAGCGAAGCTGCCGCTGCTATCCAAAAGTTGAAGACTTTAACCGGGAAGTAAAAACCGGAAAAGAGCATCACCGGCGCCTGCAGCAGATTAGCGGTATGCCAGGCTTCGCGGTTGAACAATAAGAACAGGGAAGAAAGCATCATACCCAATCCATACAAAGCGACCATGGTGAGTATAAAAACCAAGAAAAGCGCCCAAAAACTGGTTATGGTGTAACTGACCTGAAAAAGCCAGTTGCCAATGATGAGGATGAACAGAGCCCGCACGGTTGTAGCAAATAGCCCACCGCTTGCCATCCCAAACAGGATGGCCATCATGGAGGCGGGAGAGATAACATAAAGAGCAAGGTTGCCGGTTTCTTTTTCCCAGTACAGCTGGCTGGACATCGCCCACAAAATATTCAACCAATAAGCGGTCATGGCGCTGCCAAGGACGACAAATCCAATGTATTCTTCCGGCGCTTTAAGGGCGCGGTAGATGAAGACATAGGCGACCATGCTTATGAACGGAAGAAAAATGTCGAAGAAGAGCCAGGCAAGGTCGCGCTGGGTTCCAATAATGCGCGGATAGGCTCTTCCAATCACGCTTTGTAGAAAGAGGCGGAAGCCGCTGTTGCGGGTGATCTTAGTCTGGAGAGCCATTTTCTACATCTTTCATGGATTTGCCTACCAGGCTGATAAATACATCCTCGAGAGTGGCTTCACGTTTGTGCAGCGTGGTAATCTGGCTGCCTTTGGCCGTCAGAAAGTTAATCAGGCTCGCGAGCACGCTGTCATCCGCCAGGACTAATTCCAGTTGCGCGCCACCCTCAATTTGTTTGAGCGTGCCCTGGCGCAGACCGGCAATCTGTTTCAGGTCTTCAAAATCCACCTCATCCAATGCGCTCACCTGGATAGAGAAAACGCCTTCAGTGCTCAGGCTTGCTTTTAGCCGCTGGGGAGTGTCGCAGGCAAGGATTTTTCCCTGGTTGATAATCGCCACCCGGTCGCACATTTCTTCCGCTTCCACCATGTAATGGGTGGTCAGCAAGAGCGTACGGCGCCTGTCCTCGTTAACCCATTGGCGTACAAATCGGCGCACATCCCGCGCCGCGCCAACATCCAGGCCGAGAGTAGGCTCATCAAGAAAAAGCACGGTCGGGTCAGTCATAAAGCCGCGTACGATGTTCATCTTTTGGCGCAAGCCGGTGCTGAGGTTGCTGCTCTTGGTGTTGGCGCGGTCTTCCAGACCGACAATTTTCAATAATTCCATGATGCGCGCGTTGGCTTGCTTGGAGGGGATACCGTAGAATTGGGTGAACATCCACAGGTTTTCCCGAACAGTCAGCAGTCCATAACCCGAAGTTTCCCCTCCCGATACCATGTTTATCTGCCGTCTAATATCCTCCGGCTGACGCGCGACATCCAGTCCATTCACGCGCGCGACGCCGCTGCTGGGCGCCAGCAGGGTGGTCAGTACCTTTATCAAAGTAGTTTTACCCGCGCCGTTGGGACCAAGCAAACCGAAAAGCTCGCCTTGGTTCACTGTCAGGTTCACATTATCGAGCGCGACCAGCGTGTGCGCTGGTTCTTTGCGGGTTTTCTTTATCTTATAAATTCGGCTTAGAGCTTCAGTTTCAACAGCAAACATGCAATCCTTAATAATCGTAGGGTAATCGTAGGTTAAGCGTCAAGCAGCGCTGGGATATATTGTATATGATAATAGTTGAAAGGGCGACTTCTCTTCTTCTTCTCCTCCTTAAACCTAGTGCCGGGGTCGGCGTCCCTGGCACTAGCTGATTCTAAGGAGTTTTTTGTTGCCCTTAACAGATTTTATCCTCCAGAACGTATTTTCGTTTAGAATCCAGTTAACTTATTATCTCGGGAGGCATTATGGAAAACCAACGGGCGACGTATCCAATCGATATCGCGGGGGTGCACCGCGAACTCACGCTTTTTGAAGTCAAGCCAGGCTTGCGCATCGCCATCCTCAATATTCTTGGTGATGTGGAATTAGTGGCTGCTTGCGCTAAAGCCCTGGCGGAAAAGCTGGCAGACCTTGAGTATGACGTCATCCTGACAGCGGAATCCAAGAGCATTCCGATTGCTCACATGCTGGCAGTGGAAACGGGCAAGCCCTATATCGTCCTGCGCAAAGAATGCAAACCCTACATGGGCAGCGCGCTCAAGGCTGAAACGCTCTCAATCACAACCGGAAAACCCCAGAAGCTGTTTCTGGATGAAAAAGACCGGGAATTAATCGCGGGCAAGGGCGTATTAATTCTGGATGATGTCATCAGCACCGGTTCAACCTTGCAAGGCATGCGCTTAATTGTCGAGAAAGCAGGCGCGCGGGTTGCCGGAGAGGCATCCATCCTAACAGAAGGCGATCGGGCGGAGTGGATGCGCATCATCTCTCTCGGGCATCTCCCTGTCTTTTATGATTAAGAGCGAAAAAAGTTAACACCACGCATGCTCATTCGGGTTGGATTGGAATACATTGTTAAGGAGCGCATCCTCGCCTGGGGTTTGGACTTCCCCGGCTGCTTTGCTTACGGCAGTGATGACGCGGATGTGATGATGCACTTCACCCGTAATCTGTTGGAATTTGAGGAATGGGTGGCCTTGCACGCCGATGAGCCCTGGTTCCAGTTGGTAAATATGGATTTTCGGATCGTTGAAGCATATAAAAATGTTCAACAGACAGGTATCGGAAGCTCTGAAGAAAGCACGGCTTTCTTTGAAGATGACCTGCGGCCGTTGGCTGTGACTGAGACTCAGAATGTTTTAAATGTATTTCGTTGGCAGCGAGAGGAATTACTGAATGGATTGGAATACCTGCCTGAAGAGCTGCTCACTCGGGAAAAGCCCGGGCTGGGAGGAACGATTCTGGATAGCTTACGGCAGTTGGCCAGGATGGAGCATTACTATTTGAGCTGTTTCAATCCGCATCTGCCGTCTTTTCAGGAAGGCCGCCATCCCTTTGACGAGCTCGAAGCGAGCAGCGTTACCTTTGAAAAGCTGCTGTCTGAGTTAACGGAGAAAGCTCCAGTTCTGGACGTCAAGGGCGAATTATGGTCTCCCCGGAAACTGGCGCGCAGACTGCTTTGGCAGCAGCGGGTTCGCATCGACGAAATAAAAGCATTGGCGGGAGTGTAGGGTGGTTAAAAGCAAACCAGGCGCCTCACCTGCGCCTGGCTTACTTCCGATCAACATAGTGTTTGGTCACTTCATGATCCTGATTTGAACAAATTTGAAAGGAGAGAAACAATATGTGTTCAAATCTGGTTTTATATTAACACGGGTTGATTAAATCAGAATAAAACCAATGTTATCAATTTGTTAAGAACGGATTTTACAGTATTAACAATTTTTCAGGTCTAATAAGGGCTTTGCCAGGAACCAGCCCAATCCAGCTGAGGAACCAAGAGCTCCCGGAAAGTTCTGAAAAGCTTGTTCTAAGCTGCCCGGTTTATGCTATCATTACCGATACTATTATGAAAAAGCGTGCTCCTATCCTGCCTTACTTGCTCTTGAACGTTTTAGTCTCCGCAGGAACGGTTGTATTGGTGCTTTTTTTGTGGCAGCGATTCAGCGGAACTGGCCTTCCCTTGCTTGCCTTTCCGAGCGCGGAAGCAGAAACAAAACCAACGCTCCAACTTTCGACAAAGCCGGCTCTGACCGCGCCGCCCGCGAGCAACTCGGTTGTGAGCATCGAAGCAGTCGTGGGGGTAGGCAACCGTGACCTGGAGTACATTTTGGTGCGCAACCAATCCGAGTCGGCGGTGGACCTGGCAGCCTGGCAAATTTCAGCTTCGGGCGCGCGGACTTACACATTTCCGGCATTGAAGCTGAATCAAAACGGCGCAGTTCGCTTATACACGCGTTCCGGCACGGACACGGTGATTGAGCTGTTCTGGAACTCACCGGAAGCGCTCTGGAAATCCGGAGATGAGCTATCCTTAATCGAACCGGGCGGCAGCGCGCGGTCAACTTATCTGATACCTTAGGGGAAACAGTCATGTCGCAAGCCCTTTACAGAACTTGGCGCCCGTCTTCCTGGGATGAAGTCGCGGGACAGGAACATATCGTACAGACCCTGCGCAACGCGGTAGTTTCAAATCGCGTCAATCAGGCCTACCTTTTTGCTGGCCCGCGCGGAACTGGCAAAACAACCTCCGCCCGACTCCTGGCAAAAGCCGTCAACTGTCTGGCTGAAGACCCAAAAGAACGACCCTGCAACGTTTGCGAAAACTGCACCGCGGTCAACCAAGGGCGCTTCCTGGATCTGATTGAGATAGATGCGGCTTCCAATACCAGCGTGGATGACGTACGGGAACTGCGGGACACGATCAATTTTGCTCCCAGCCAGGGGAAATTCAAAGTTTATATTATCGATGAAGTGCATATGCTTTCCACTTCAGCTTTTAACGCGCTGTTGAAAACGCTGGAAGAACCCCCCAGCCATGTTATTTTCATCCTGGCGACGACCGAAATCCACAAAATCCCCGCGACGGTGCTCTCCCGCTGCCAACGGCATGAATTCCGCCGCATTCCCCTCACTCAGATCATTGAAAAACTGCGCCTGATTTGCGCGCAAGAAAACATCCAGATCGATGAGGACGCGCTGAGCTTAATCGCTCGACAGTCTACCGGCAGCATGCGCGACGCAATCTCGCTGGTAGACCAGCTTGCTTCACTGCAGCGGCGGATTACCCTGGCTTCCGTCCAGGACATTTTGGGTACAACAACCAGTCAGACGGTGATAGACCTGATCCAGGCAATTCAGGAAAAAGATAGCGCGAGCGGATTAGGTCTGATCCACGCAGCCCTGGATGGTGGAGCCGATCCTCGTCAATTCGCTCGGCAGGTGGTGGATTACTTGCGCTCGCTCTTGGTAGTCAAGCTGAACGGCGGTAAGGACTTGGAACTGCTGCCTGAAGTACGCAATATAGTAAATCAACACGCGAGTGTTTTTAGCACCGCGGAGTTGATTGCTGGAATTAACGAATTCAGCAAGGCCGCGGCGGAGCTGAAAGCCAATTGGCATCCGGGTCTGGGTTTGGAATTGGCGTTTGCGAAAACCGTATCTCGTTTAGAAAATCCGGTGGTAGAAACGCGACCAGCGCCGCAGCCGAAGGTGAAGGCGGAGTTAAAAGAGCCTGCAACGGTCAAGACTGCGCCGGATCCGCAAAAAGAAAGCAAAACTGCTGAAAATCCGAGCGCGCCGACCCCAAAGACCCTGGCGCCAGCGGAAACTGAAAAGCGCGGGAGCGAAGAACTGAACCTGGAAAACCTGCTGCAGGACTGGGAAAAAATCAAGCGCGATGTGCGCAGCGTAGACCAGGTGGCAAGCGCTCTGCTCAACAGCTCGCGTATTATCCGCGTCGAAAACTGCACGATTACGCTGGGTTTTAAGAGCGACCTGCTGCGCGACAAAATGAACGAGGAAAAGCCGCTCCGCGCGGTTCGTGGGGTTTTGGCAAAGTACTACCGCAAGGATGTAATGATTGCTTGTACAGCCGGCACGCAGGTTTCCGATGAAGAACACCCGGAAATTATTCCCAACGGTCTGGTGGATATGACCGTGCGCGAACTGGGTGGGCGAGTCAGCAAAAAAACCATTAACAAGGAAAAGAAGGATTAAGATGGCAAAGGGATACAATACCGGACCTTCCGCCCGATCAGGCGGGAACATGATGGCGCAAATCGCCAAGCTGCAGGAACAAATGGCGGCCGCGCAGGCGGAAATCGCTGAAGCGCAGGTGACTGAGACCGCTGGCGGTGGGGCGGTGTCCATTACCATGACGGGCGACCAGAAATGCGTGGCTGTGACCGTTCAGGAAGATGTACTGAAAGACGCCGACGCGGAAATGCTGCAGGACATGCTGCTTACCGCTATCAACAAAGCGCTGGACAGCACGCGCGCGCTTTCCGAAGAAAAGATGGCGCCCTTTGCAAGCCTCTTAGGCGGCATGGGCATGGGACGTTAAGCCTATTATGCGTGCCCTGCCCGATCCAGTTCAGAACCTGATCGACGCGTTTGCCAGGCTGCCAGGGATCGGTCCAAAAACAGCCTCCCGATTAGCTTTCTTTTTACTCAAAGCCCCGGACGAAAGTTCTTTGCGGCTGGCTGAGGCTTTGGAAAAATTGAAGTCTCAGACGCAGCACTGCGGTACTTGCTTTAATGTCACCAGCGCGGGAGAAGACCAGTGTGAAATCTGCGCCGCTGCCAACCGCGATGAAAGCATTATTTGCGTGGTGGAAGAGCCGTTGGATGTGCTCGCGATTGAACGCACTGGCGCGTTTAATGGGAAGTATCATGTGCTGTTGGGAGTGCTTTCGCCGATTGAAGGTATTGGCCCGGACCAGATAAAGATTTTTCCACTTTTGGAGCGGCTGAAGGGCGGACTTGTGCGTGAGGTAATTATCGCTACCAACCCCAGCATGGAAGGCGACGCGACCGCGCTCTATCTGCAGCAGCGCATCCTGCC
>ERZ795031.3024-NODE-3024-length-15342-cov-6.302741_pt1 | contig 15342 bp, 6 predicted proteins | sample MGYA00375123_ERZ795031 | MGnify/ENA primary metagenome ERZ795031 (study PRJEB30166, sample SAMN05720159) | activated sludge metagenome | isolation source: anaerobic digester from wastewater treatment plant | place: USA | collected 2015-04-21 ... | reverse complement strand
TCCCGGTTGAACTTGACGGCGTTCGACAGCAGGTTGTTGAAGACCTGCCCGATCTTTCCCTTGTCCCCCTCGACCATGATGGGGCCGGCGAAGGGCGCCCCCGAGGGGTCCCTCGCCTCGCACCGCAGGGCGATGCCGCGGGCGTCCGACCGGGGCTTCACACTCTCCATGCTCGCGCGCACGCAGTCCAGCAGGTCGAAGCGCGTGAAGGTCATCTCCTCGGTGCCCCGGTGCAGCCGCGAGAAGTCGAGCAGGTTCTCAATCAGCGTGACGAGTTTCTCCACATTGCGCATGCTGACGCGCAGGTACTCGCGCTGCGTCTCCGTGACGGGGCCCGCCTTCTCGTTGAGCACCATGTCGGTGTAGCCCATCACGGCCACCAGGGGTGTGCGCAGCTCGTGGGAGACGTTCGAGAGCAGGTTGGTCTTCATCTCGTCCAGGGACTTCAGCTCGTCGTTGGCCAGGCGCAGCTTCTCCCGCGCCCGCGTCACCTCCTCCAGGGACTGCTTGAGGCTCTCGAGCAGGTGCGCGTTGCGCAGTGCGGCCGCCAGGTGCGGCGAAAGCTGCTCCAGCACCGCCGCCTCGTGGTCGGAGAAGCCCCCCGATACCGCGGAGCCGAGGTTCAGCGCGCCGATCACCTCCCCCCGCGCGAAGAGGGGGACGCACAGCACGCCGTGGATGGTTTCCGGGAACTGGAACGCGAAGACGCTCCCCGGAAACCGGATGTCCTCCGCGCGGAGGGCCCGCCCCTCCGCCACGACCCATGCCGCGCAGCTGTCGCCCCCGTCGAGCCGGGGGAACTGCTCGCGCCCCTCGCGGGGTTCGGGCCAGAGCTGCCGGGTCTCAAAACGGTCCGGGTCGTCCTCCAGGCGCAGCGAGATGGCGGCGTAGTCGAAATGGATCACCCGGCGCAGCTCGGCCGTGAGGCTCTCGTAGAGGAGCCCCGCCTCCAGGCTGGAGTTGATCACGTTGGCTATCTGGTTGATGACGGCGATCCGCTCGGCGCGCTCACCGGCCTCGCCCTCCAGGAGGACGTTCTGGGTGACATCGCGGAAGGTGCCGCCGATCCCCTCAAACACCCCGTCCTCGCCCACCATGCGCCGTCCGGAAACCTCCACGCAGACACGCCCCCCGTCGGGCCGCCGCATCCAGATGCGCACGGTGCGGAAGGCGCTTTCGCCCGTCCCGCCGTCAATAAGCCCTTCCCAGACGGCGCGGTCCTCGCAGAGGTCCTCCAGGCAGACGCCCAGCGCCTCGCCGTAGTCGCGGAATCCGAGAATCTCCACGCCCGCGGGGTTGATGAACACCAGCGCGCCGTCCGCCCCGGTCTGGAAAAGGCCGTCGCGCATGCTGGTGACGAGGTTCCGGTACTTCTCCTCCGACTGGCGCAGCCGCCCCAGGTTGTGGCGGAGCGCCGCCGCCATCTCGTTGAACGAGTTGGCCAGTTCCTCGATCTCGTCCCCCGTCTCCACCTTGAGTTTCAGGTCGAGGTCCCCCTGGCGCACGATCTGCGCGCCCTCGCTCAGCAGCGAGAGGGGGCGGATGATGGTGTTGTTCACAATCCGGTAGGCCACGGCGCAGAAAATGCCGATCAGAACGCTTGTGACCGCCAGGGTCACCAGCGCCGCCAGATTGATGCGGGAGAAGACCTGCGGCGTCGGCCGGTGCACCGCCACAAACACGTCCGTGCCCGGCACCAGCCGCTGGTAGGCGAGCAGCACGGGCGCCCGCCCGCCGTGGGACTCGTAGTTCCAGAGGAAGAAGGCGTCCGCGTCGCGCGAGGGGTTCCGGGTGAAGCGCTCGGCCAGTTTCGGGTCCACGGTGGCGTAGCGCGGCGGCGCGGCCTCCCCCTCCGAGGTGATGTCCGGATACACCACCAGCCGGGCGCGCTCGGAGTAGATGACAATCTCGTAGCGGTCATAGACGCCGGACCGGACAGTCTTGCGGCTCCGGTCCCCCAGGATGAAATTGAGGAGCTCGCGCAGGCTCTGCACCTCCACCAGATACCCCAGCACCCCGTCCTCCGCGCCGGAGCGCACGGGCGCCGCAAGCACCGCCACATACTCCTCCTCGTCCGTCACATAGCGGATGTCCAGGAAGCGCGCCCCCGTGATCCGGTCCGGCTCGCTCAGATCGGCCGGCAGCACCTGGTCGGGCCCGCCCGCCGCCGCGGCCAGCCTTCCCTGAAGGTCGTACACGCCCGCGTTCAGCGTGCGGCCGCCGCTTTCGGCGAGCTCTGTCCGCAGCACTGCCAGCGCCGCCTCCGCGGAGGCCGAGGGGTTTGAGGCGTGGTCCCGCAGAAACTGCGCGAGGGGGGGGGAGCCGCCCAGGCGGGTGATCATGTACTCCCGCTCGCCCATGGCGAGGCGGATGCCGTCCGCCGTCTTTTTCGCCGCCGTGGAGAGGTTCTGGAGGGTGGCGATCTGCTGGGCCTCGCGCGCGGCCAGATAGCCGATCACCATGGCCAGCATCATGGGGATCACGCCCACCCAGAGGATGGAGACCACGAAACGCCGTTCCAGGCTGCCGCGCGTCAGCATTTTGCGCATGGCTCGCTCCCGGGCCGGACCCCTGGGGGCCTTACTCCGCGTTGCGCCCCTTGCCCACCAGCTCGCGCACCTTCGCAAGCAGGTTGTCCACCTTGAACGGTTTGGACAGGTAGTCGTCCGCGCCGGACGCGAAGATGCGCTCGATGTCCTTCTCCTTCGAGAGGCAGGTCACCGCCATGATCGGAATGCTGCGGGTGAGTTCGTTCGCCCGCAGCGCCGCGCACACCTCAAACCCGTTGATTTCGGGCATCAGGAAGTCCAGCAGGATCAGGTCGGGCGTCATCTGCACCGCCTTCAGCCCCACCTCCGTGGCGTTCGCCACCTTCACCAGCTCAAACCCCTCATCCGAAAGGATGCGGTCCATCAGCGCCAGCGCGTCCGGGTCGTCGTCCACCACCATGATCCGCTTGGTGGACGGGCCCTTCTCCCGGGGGAACATGTCAAACCGCTCCCGGAACTTGTCCAGGTCCTTCTCGAGGATGCGGTAATGGCCCCCCGGCGTGCGCGACGCCTTGATCAGCCCCTGCTTGATCCAGTTCTTGATGCTGTGGTGGGTGACGTGGCAGATCTTCGCCGCCTCAAACGTGGTGAAAGCCTTCTGTTCCCGGTCGGTCATGGTAGTAGTCCTCCATTGGATGGAAAAGCGACATGCCTCATGAATGAAGTCGGTTCAGTACTGCCCCGCAGTTCCGAAATCACGGAACCCTGACTGCAAAATTCGCAGTTATCGTACCGCACACCTTTACTGTACCCACTCTCAGACGGAAAAGTCAACCCCAAAACGGCATTTTTCAGGGATTACCGCAGTTGTGGCAGAATTCATCACAAACAAAGGTGCCAAAGCTGACAGCCCAAAAGGCACCGCCGCATCCCCAACCCGGCGCGTTTTCAGGCATCCGATCCATGCGCCCGTCAACGGGCGACAAACTCAGCGCAAAGGGGGCGGTCAGTCTTCGGGGGCGAGGACCACCCGGTTTCTCCCCAGTGATTTTGCGAGATACAAAGCACGGTCGGCGGCCTCAATCAGGTCCGCCACAGAGCCTTTTCCCGACCCCGCCGCCACGCCGATGCTGACAGATATCCTCGCCTCGCCTGCGCGGGTTTCAATGGGCGAGCCCTCCACCTCGGCGCGCAGGCGCTCGAAGAGGCAGCGGGGGTCCGGCTTTCCTGTTGCGGGGGTGATGACCAGGAACTCCTCCCCCCCGTAGCGGCCGATGCTGTCATAGGCCCGGAGATTCCCGGCAATCCTCCGTGTGAATACCGCCAGCACATCGTCGCCTGCCTGGTGCCCCAGCGTGTCGTTAATCCGCTTGAAGTGGTCCAGGTCGCACATGCCGACAAAGAGCCGCCCGTCGCTCCGGGCGGCGCGGGAAATCTCCTGCTCCAGACGTTCCAGCACGGCGCGTCGGTTGAGCACCCCCGTGAGCGGGTCGTGCATGGCGAGGTGCTCCAGCCGGTCGCGGGCCTCCAGCAGCCCGCGCTGGAGCTCCAGCATGCGGCAGGCGACTCCCAGCCGCGCCCGAAGCTCCTCCGGGTCGTAGGGTTTGGCCAGGTAGTCGTTTGCCCCGGCGTCCAGGCCGAGGATGATGTCCCCCTTCTCCGCGCGCCCGGTGAGCATGATGACAAAGGGCGGATCAGAAGTCTCCACCGCGCGGAGGCGCCGGCACACCTCGGGGCCGTCCAGCCCGGGCATCACCCAGTCCAGCAGAACGAGCCTCGGTGCCCCGGCCTGTTCAAGGATGCTCCAGGCCTCCAGTCCGTCGGCGGCGCAGACGGGTTCGTGCCCCCATTTTTTCAGCATGGTCGCTAGCAGCACCCGCGAGGTGGGATCATCCTCGGCAACCAGCACCCTCATGCGCGGTCCTCCTTCAAAAGCGCTTTCAGACGCGCAAATTCCTGCTCGGCGGCGGGGAGCAGGCGGGCCAGGGCGTCCATGTCCGCGTTGCGCCCGGCGTTCTCCAGGGCGCGCGCCGCCTCGGCGAGGGCTTCCGCGCCCACATTGGCCGAGGCACCCTTGAGCGTGTGGGCCTCGCGTCCGGCCTGGGCGGCGTCCCCGCGGGCCAGGCAGTCCGCAATCCGGGCAAGCTGTTCCGGGGCGTTTTCGAGATACTGGTCGAGCACCTCGCGCGCCGCATCCCCGTCGCCCGCCAGCATGTCCATCAGCCGTTCCCGGACAAAGACCGGCGGATCGGGGGATGCGCCCGGCACCTGGGCCGGGGCGGGCTCCTCCGCCGGCGCGGCCGGCGCGGGGGCAATGGACAGCTCGACGGCAGGCTCCGGCGACAGCCATTTCTCCAGCACCGCCAAGAGCCGCGCCGGATCAATGGGCTTGGTGACATAGTCGTCCATGCCGGCCTCGAGGCAGCGGTCCCGGTCGCCCTTCATGGCATGGGCGGTCATGGCGATGACGGGAAGACCCGGATTGGGCGCGCCGGTCTTCCCGGAGCGGATGAGCCGGGTTGCCTCCAGTCCGTCGAGCTCGGGCATCTGCACGTCCATGAGCACGAGGTCGTAGGTCTCCCGCGCCAGGGCCTCCACCGCCTCCTTCCCGTTCGAGACGACTTCCGCGTGGAACCCCAGTTTCTCCAGCACACGCCGGATTACAAGCTGGTTGACCGGGTTGTCCTCCGCCACGAGGATGCGCGCCCGGCTGCGGCGGGCCTCGCTGAGCCGGTGCCGCGTGATGAGGGGGGCGCTTTCCCCGGTGTCGGCGGTTCCGAGCACGGTGGCCAGGCAGTCGTAGAGGTCCGACTGCTTCACGGGCTTGGTGAGGTAGGCGGAGAAGCCCGATTTCTCGAGCCGTTTCGCGTCCCCGCGCCGCCCGATGGAGGTCATCATGATGAGCCGGGTGTCCTGGAGTTCCGGGGCCGCCTTCACCGTCTCGCCAAACTGTTCGCCGTCCATGGCGGGCATCTGCATGTCCGTGATCACCAGGCCGAAGGGGTCTCCGGCGGCGGCCGCCTCCCTCAGGCGGTCGAGGGCGGTTCCGGCGTCGGCAACCTCCTCATGGCGCACCCCCCACGCCTCCAGCTGCTCCGCCATCACCAGCCGGTTGGTCCGGTTGTCGTCCAGCACCAGCACATGCGCGCCCCGGACCTCCGCGGTGTTCATGACGGCCGTCTCGGTTTCCGTCTGGCGCGCCAGAGCGAGGGTGAACCAGAACAGGGACCCCTTTCCCGCCTCGGACTCCACCCCGATCTCCCCGCCCATCAGCTCCACCAGGCGGCGGCTGATGGCGAGCCCGAGGCCGGTGCCGCCAAAGCGCCGCGTGGTGGAGGCGTCGGCCTGCTCGAAGACATTGAAGATGTCCCCCGCCTTTTCCGCCGGGATGCCGACACCCGTGTCGCGCACCTCGGCCCGCAGGCGGACCGCCCCGCCGGGCAGTTCCGCGGCGGAAAGGGTCAGGCTCACCTCGCCGGCTTCGGTGAATTTGACGGCGTTTCCGCCGAGATTGTTGAGTATCTGGCGGATGCGGCCGGGATCCCCCCTCAGGAGGGTGGGGGTGCCCGGCGCGATGCGGCAGACGAACTCCAGCCCCTTTTCCTGCGCGCGCAGGGCGAGCAGCTCCGCCACGTCCTCCACGGCGGCGCGCAGGTCGAAGTCAATCGTCTCCAGTTCCAGCTTCTCCGCCTCGATCTTGGAGAAGTCCAGAATGTCGTTGATCAGAGCGAGCAGGGCCTCGCCGCTGCGGTGGATGACCTCGGCGTACCGGCGCTGCTCTGCGTTCAGCTCCGTGTCCAGCAGCAGCCCCGTCATGCCGATGACGCCGTTCATGGGCGTGCGGATTTCATGGCTCATGTTCGCCAGGAACTGGCTCTTGGCCAGCGAGGCCGCCTGCGCCTCGCGCGCCAGGCTGTTCGCCCGGGCGATGGCCGCGGCGAGGTCGCGGTTGGCCAGCTCCAGACTCTCGCGGACCCTCCGCCGCTCGGAAATGTCCGTGTCACTGCCCTGGTACCCCGTGAGATTCCCGTTCCGGTCCAGCATGGGAATGCCGCTGGTGGACACCCATACCACCCCCCCGTCCTTCCTCAGGACGGGATTCTCGATGTTCTGCATCGAGGCCTTGCGGTCAAACACGTCGCGGATGAGTTCGGCGAATTCATCGCGGCCCTCCTCCGGGTGCAGGTCCTCGAAGTGCATCTTTCCGATGATCTCGCCGGGCTGGTGGCCGTAGACCAGAACGGACACCGGACTGACATAGGTGAACATGCCGTCGGCGTCCAGCTCCCAGACCACGGTGCGCCCCTGTTCCGCAAGCTGGGTCAGACGCTGCTCGCTCTTGCGCAGCGCCTGCTCCGCGTTCTTGCGCGCCGTGATGTCGTAGCCGATCCCCAGGGTGCGCCGGGGGCGGCCGGCCTCGTCGCGGAAGATGATCCCCTTTGCGGCGATGTGGCGGACCTTTCCGCCGCGGTCCACCATCGGGTACTCCATGTAGATGTCGTTGCCGGCGGCCAGCTGCCGCTCGAACTCCTGCTTTGCCGTCTCACGGGCCTCGGGGAGCAGGCGCCGTTCCCAGTCGCTGAAGTGGTGGGTGAACTCTTCCGGGGGCACATCATAGACCGCCAGCATCTGCTCGTCCCAGTACAGGGTGTTGTCATCAAGGAGGTGCTCCCAGATGCCCAGCCCCATGCCCCTCGTGGCCACAATGAGGCGCTCCCGGCTGCGTTCCAGTTCGGCCTCGGCGCGCTTCTGCTCCGTGATGTCGCGGCACACCGCGTGCAGCATCGTCCTGCCCCGGAGCACAATGCGCAACAGGGAGACCTCGACGAAGAACGCCCGGCCCGTCTCCGCGACATGCTCCCATTCAAAGCGGGTGAATCCCCGCTCCAGGGCCGCCTGTATCATGGCATTGGATTTCTCCCTGGACGGCTGCCCGTCCGGCTGGGACGGCGGGGACAGGTCTGCCGGGTGCGCGTGGAGCAGCGCCTCCCGCGAGGCGCGGTCGAAAAGCCTGGCGGCCGAGTCGTTGCAGTCCACAAAGGCGCCGTCGGCGATAAGCAGGATGGGGTCGTCCGAGGCGTACAGCACCTCCAGGAAGCGCTCCTCGCTCTCGCGCACCGCCGCCTCGGCCGCCTTGAGCCGGGTGATGTCCACAAAGGACTCGATCAGGCACTCCCTGCCCATGTAGACGATCTGCCTCACCGTCTTGAGAATGGGGATGCGGCCGCCGTCGGAGGTGACCAGTTCCCGTTCGGCGGCCTCGATCACCCGGCCGAGGTCCGTCACGGGGCATTCGTCGCACTTGGCCGGGCAGATGTACTCGTGGCAGAGCCGGCCGCACACCTCCTCCGCGGTTCCCCCGAAGAGGGTGAGGGTCTTCTGGTTTGCGAAGACGATGGTGTGCGTCGCTTTGTCCACAATGAACACCCCGACATCGGCGCTGTTAAGAATCAGCCGCAACTGCGCCTCGCTGGCCGCCAGGGTCTCCTGCGCCCGGCGCAGCTCGGTGATGTCGGTGAAGGTCTCGATCAGGCACTTCTTCCCCTGGAACATGATGGGGGCCACGGTCTTGTGGACCGGAATGCGTCCGCCGTCCGCCGTGAGCAGCTCGCAGTCCTCGGTCTCTCCGGGACGACCATAGTCCTTCACGGGGCACTTCCCCTCCTCCGCGTTGGAAAACAGATCCCAGCACCGGAGCGCGGCCATGTCCCCCTCGGACACGCCGGCGAGCTCCAGGGCCCGCTTGTTGGCGAACCGCACCAAGTGCGTCTCCCAGTCCACAATGGCGACGCCCACATCCTCGGCGTCGAGGATCTGCTGGAGCCGGCGCAGGTTCTCCCGAAGCTCCACGGCCATCCGACGGCTTTCGGTGATGTCGCGGACAATGCCCACGCCGTGCCAGCCGTCCTGCATCTGCACGGCGGAAAGGGCAAGCGACACCGGGAACTCCGACCCGTCCTTCCTGCGGGCCTCCAGTTCCAGCGTTTTGCCGACGGCGTTGCCCCGGCCCGTCTCGAGGAAATGGGGCAGGGCCGCCCGGTGCGCGGCGTGGTAACGGTCCGGGGCGATGAGCTTGTGCAGGTTTTCCCCCAGCGCCTCCTCCCGCGTGTATCCGAACATCCGCTCCGCGGCGGGGTTCCAGAAGGTGACCTTGCCGGCGGGGTTCATCATGAGGATGGCGTCTCCGGCGGCGTTCATCAGGGCGGCCAGCCTGGCCTCGCTCTCCTCCAGTTCCCTGCGGACGCGGTAGGCCTCGGTCACATCGCGGAACACAATGATCACGCCGCGGATGCGGCCGCCGGCGTCGGTGATGGGGGCCGCGCTGTCCGCGATCTGGCGCTCCGCGCCGCCGCGTGCGATGAGGACCGTGTGGTTGGCCAGCCCCACCACGGCCTCCGTTTCCATGACCCGGCGCGCCGGGCTCGGCTCGGGCTGGCGGGTGTCCGCGTTCACGATGCGGAAGACCCGCTCCAGGGGGAAGCCCGCCGCCTCCTCCGCCATCCATCCGGTCAGGTTCTCCGCCACCGGGTTCATCCTCACGACGGCCCCGTCCCGGTCTGTGGTGATGACGGCGTCGCCTATGGAGTAGAGGGTCAGCTCCAGATCCTTCTCCCGCGCGCGCACCGCCGCGAAGGCCGCCCCAATCAGCCGCTCGGCGCGCCGGGTGACACTGTGGGTCAGGGCCACCGCCGCGAAGAAAAGCACCAGGGCCAGGCCGCCCTGAAGCACAAGGGCGTTGATGGTGGCCCAGTACCGGTCAGTGACGTCCTGGAAGAACAGGAGCGTTGCCATGTTCTCCCCCTGCCCGTCCGCCAGATGGATGGGCAGCAGCAGCCATCTCCGCCCCTCTTCCCAAAACATCGTCACCTCGGACCCCTCAACGGGGGGGTGCGGCGTCTCCATCCAGTTCCTCACGCCGCGGGGAAGAAATACCGACGTCTGGCCGATCACGAAGTACTGCGAGAGGTCATCCCAGTTTCCGGGAAATTGAAACAGTTCCCTGCCGGTTTCATAGTCCTCGCGGGAGAACATCCGTTTGGGCACCACCGCGGCAAGGTTTCCCCGCAGGTTCTGGGCAAAATGCGGGAGAAACGAGCCGATATCCTTGCCCACCACCAGATACCCCACCGGCGCGCCGTTCTCCATGACGGGCATGCAATAGCGCAGCGAGAAATTGCCCCAGCGTCCCAGGTCGAGACCCCATTGCGGCAGGCCTGTCTCGCCCGCCGCTTCCAAGGAGGCCCAGGAAAGGGGGTCGCCCTGGGTTCCCGGCAGGTGGGCGCGAAAGAAACTTGTCTTGTCCGGATTGACAAAATGCAGGATGGAGACATCCTGCGTGTTCCGCATCTGCGTGAGAACGGGAGTGGAAGCGTCCCGAAGACGGTCAAGGTTCCCCGCCCGCCACGCCTCCATGATCCCGTGGTTTTCGTGGATGCGGTGCGCCCACACACTCAGCGCCCGGGCCTCCGTCGCAACGGTGTGGTTCCAGTCGAGCAGCGCGTGCTGGGAAAGCCACCGTACCTCTGACAGTTGGATCTTGCGGTGCTCGTTTGCCTGATGCGCCGTCAGCACCGCCATGCCGCAGAGGAAAAGCACCCCCAGGGGGGCGCTTACCCATCTGCGCAGGTTAACATCGCCCCTTCGGCCCCTGCGGGACCGGCGGCCGTTCCAGTGCAGCGCGATGAAACCGGCAACGAAGAAAACCGCAAGCCCCGCTGTGAGCAGGAAGGGCATCATCCGGGCGCTGTTGATGTTTGTCTCCCAGTCCTCCGCGAGAATGTCTATTGCCGCCACCATCAGCACCTGGTTGGAAACCGGGTCGATCACCGGCGCGCCCGCCGTGACAAAGGTGCCGTACTCGTCCTTGACGGGCCCCGAGACATACGGCTCCCCGGTGATGAAGACAGCAAAGTCTTCCGGCCCCGGCTCAAGAAACTCCGTCCCGGGGGGGCTGGCCATCGGGTCCCCGGGCGGATAGTTCTCGGGGCCGAAGAACAGCTTGTTCTCCCGCTGCGCCATGCTGTAAATGCCCCGGTTCGGGATGTTGCGCCCGAAAGCGGTCATGACCTGGCAGAGGCGGCGGTAGGCGGGCGATTCGGCGTCCGCCGAAGTGAAGGTGAGCTGGGCGGCCAGGCCCGGGCTGATGTTTCCCGCGAGCGTGACCGCCTGGTCCATGAGCACCGCGCGCATCTCGGCGTCGCGCTCCTGAGCCCGGATGTGGGCCCCCCAGGCGCCCACTGCACAGGTGCCCGCCAGCAGCAGCAGTATGGGCAGCACAGTGGAAAAAGAAAGCCCCCCGCCGTCCTCAGCAATGTCGGGGGTCAGACTGCTTTGTGAGGAATAGAGCTCACTCATCGCTGCCTCCGTCTGTCGGCAATCACTCAGAAACCGCAGCGCTCACTTTTACGCATTATCAGCCATTCCGAGCAAGGCGTCAAGTGTTTTTTGCGGGCGCAACTGCACAGTTTCCTGTCCAGTGCGCCTCCCACAGCGCTCTTCATCGGATCAATACCCGCCGCGCGGCCTCCAACGTGCGGTCAAGATGGGCCTCCCCGTGCGCGGCGCTCACAAAACACGCCTCGTACTGGGAGGGCGCAAAGTAGACCCCGCGCTCCAGCATGCCCCGGAAGAAGCGGGCGTGGAGGGCCGTGTCCGATCTCTTGGCTTCTTCGTAATTGCGGACGGGGCCCCCGTTGAAAAACAGGCAGCCCATGGAGCCGGCCTGCGTGACGGTCACCGGGATGCCGCGTTCGCGGGCGATCTCCGCCAGCCCCGCGCCCAGCCGCGCCAGCGCGGCCTCCATGCCCTCCGCCACGCCGGGCCGCTCCAGCTCCTCCAGCGTGGCGAGTCCTGCGGCGGTGGCCAGGGGATTCCCCGCCAGCGTGCCCGCCTGGTAGACGGGACCCAGCGGGGCCAGATGGTCCATCAGGGCCGCCGGGCCGCCGTAGGCCCCCACGGGCAGCCCGCCGCCGATGACCTTGCCCAGCATGACCAGGTCGGGCCGGACGCCAAACCGCGCCTGCGCGCCGCCGAGGGACACGCGGAACCCCGACATCACCTCGTCGAAGACCAGCAGCGCGCCGTGGCGCGCGGTGACGGCGCGCAACCCCTCCAGATACCCGGGTTCGGGGAGCACGACCCCCATGTTGCCCGGCACGGGCTCCACGATGAGGCAGGCGATCTCCTCGCCGTGGGTGTCGAAGACCGCGCGGACCGCCTCCAGGTCGTTGTAGGGCACCGTGTGCGTGAGGGCGGCGTAAGGCGCGGGGATGCCGGGACTGTCCTGGATGCCGAGCGTGGCGACGCCGCTGCCCGCCGAGACCAGCAGGCTGTCCACGTGGCCGTGGTAGCAGCCGTCCATCTTGACGACCCGGTTGCGCCCCGTGACGCCGCGCGCGAGGCGCAGCACGCTCATGGCGGCCTCGGTGCCGCTGTTTACCAGCCGCACTTTCTCCATGACGGGATAATGCTTCCGGATTTTCTCCGCGAGCAGGATTTCCGCCTCCGTGGGGATACCGAAAGAGGAGCCCGCCTCCATCGCGCGGCGCACCGCCTCCACGACGCGCGGGTGGGCGTGCCCCAGCACCAGCGGCCCCCAGGAAAGGACGTAGTCCACATACTCGTTGCCGTCCTCGTCCACCACCAGCGCGCCCTTCCCCGACTTGGCGAAGAACGGCGACCCGCCCACGGCCTTGAAAGCGCGGACGGGGCTGTTCACCCCGCCCACCAGCACCTGCTGCGCCTTCCGCCACAGCTCCTCCGACCTCGTGTGTGTCATCGTGTTTTTCCTTCCGTTGCGCGGCTTGCCGCCTCCGCCTAGTGTATTCACCGGTGGCGCGGCGCGGCAAGATTCGCGCCCCGCCGCCGGGTTGCGGTACCCTGTGCCCATGACGCGCCCCCTTACCCATGTGCTGGTCATCAACTGGAACGGCCTCGCCCATCTGGACGACTGTTTCCGTTCCCTGACCGCCTGTCCGGGGGACCATCTGCGGTTTGTGCTGGTGGACAACGCCAGCACCGACGGGTCGGCGGACTTCGTGCGCGGGCGGTTCGGCGCGGACCCCCGGGTGGAGTTGCTGGTGCTGGACCGGAACCTGGGCTGGAGCGGCGGGAACAACGCGGGCATCCGCCGCGCGCTGGAGGCGGGCGCGGCGTATGTCTTCCTGCTCAACAACGACACACGGGTGTGTCCGGACGTCTTTGACCGGTGTCTGGACCTCGCCGGGTCCGATCCCAAGATTGGCGTGGTCGCGCCCAAGATGGTCCTGTTCGACCAGCCCTTTGTCCTGAACTCCGTCGGGGTGGTGTGCAGCCGCGCGGGGGCCTGCTGGGATGTGGGGGCCGGGCGCGCCGACGGCCCGCGCTGGAACGGGACGGACCCGGTGCTGGCCGCCTGCGGCGGGGCCTGTTTGATCCGCGCCGAGACCCTGCGGCGGACGGGGCTCCTGCCGGAGGAGTTTGAGATCTATCTGGACGACGTGGACCTGTGTGTCCGCGCATGGGACGCCGGATACACGGTGGCACCGTGCCCGGAGGCGGTGGTCGAGCACAAGTTCAGCGCGTCCATGGGCGCGGGGGAACGCGCGCGGCGCAAATATTTCCTCGCCACGCGCAACCGGTTCTACCTGCTGCTGCGGAATCTGACCCCCGCCCAGTTTCTGACCCCCCTGCCCTGGGTGGCGCTCGGGGAACTGCGCGCCGTCGGGCGCGCCTGCCTGGAAGGGGAGGGCTGGCGTGTCTGGTCCCATGTGAGGGCGTGGGTGTCGGCGCTGGCTTATATTCCCGCCGCCCGGCGGCACCGCCGCGAACGCAGGGCGGCGGGCGCCCCCCCCGTAACCCTGGCCCTGCGGTTCCATCTGGAACGCCTCTTTTGCGCCCCGGTGACGCTTCCCGAAAACGGCTGGTATCCGGCGCGGCAGGTGGACGGCCTCGAAGTGCGCCCCCTGTCAGCGCGGGCGTGGGTTGACGCGCCGCCGGGCGGGTTGCGGGTCATTTCTGTGAACTGCTATCCTGCTTTGGGCGCGTCGCGTGTGCGCGTTTCGGCCGGGGGGCGGGATCCCGTCCTGCTGGAGGCGGCCCAACGCGCTGAGACGTGGTTGGATTTTTCCGGCGGACGGCTGGAATTCGCCGCCGAACGCCTGTTTTCCGCCGAAGAGACGGGCGAGCACACGGACCACGGGGGCTGGATCGCCATCGTTCCCGACGGCGGTGCGGGGACACAGGCCGCAACACGAGAGGACACCCCCTGACGGTGGGCGCTTTTCTGGAAAACAAGGAACTGGCCCGGCTTCGCGGGCTTGTGGAGGCCGCGCTGGCGGAACGCCTGCCCAGCGGCGGACCCGGGGCGCTGTGCGCCGCCATGCGCGCAGCCGTGATGCCCGGCGGAAAACGGCTGCGGCCCCTGCTGACCCTGGCGGTGGCGGAGATGCTTGGGCATCGGGCGGAGGAGGCACTCGATGCCGCCTGCGCCGTCGAGATGGCCCACGCCGCCTCCCTCATTCTGGACGACCTCCCCTGCATGGACGACGCCGGGGAGCGCCGGGGCCTTCCCCCTGTTCACCGCGCCTACGGCGAGGCCACGGCGCTGCTGGCCGCCGTGTCGCTCCTTGCCGAGGCCTTCCACCTGACGGCGCGAAACGCCGAAACCGCCGGACGGCCCGAAGCCGCGCCCGCCGCCGTTGCCCGGCTGCGCGGCGCCCTCGGAGTGGGCGGGCTCTGCGGCGGGCAGTACCTTGACCTGCACGCGGGCGAGGCGGGGCCTGAAACCGCCGAGCACCTGCTGCGTATACACAGGGAGAAGTCCGGCGCGCTGTTTGTGGCCGCCGCCGTGCTGCCCGCCGTGCTTTTCGGCGGACCGGAGGACGTCTGCGGCCGCCTGGAACGGTATGCCGAGTCCCTGGGACTCGCGTTCCAGATTTCCGACGACATCATTGACGCCGCGCACCCGACGGACGAAGACGGCGGAAGCAGTCTTGCCGGCCTCGACGGAAACCGCGCGGCGGAGGAACGGGCGCGGCTTGTGGCCGCGGCCAAAGACTTTCTTGCCCCCTGGGGCGACGCCGCGCGGCCCCTTCTGGGAATGGCGGACTATGTCGGGTCCCGCTCTTCCTAGAACCGGCGCGCGCCGGCGACGCCCGTGTTCGCGTCCAAAGGAGAAGGATTAGTGAAAGAACGCGCCATGGGAAGACGGGAGCTCCTGCGGTTTTCCGCCGCCGGCGCAGCTCTCGCCACTGCGGCGGGCGCATCGCAGGGTGACACCCCGGAGTCCGAACGCGCCGGTGCGGAAACCGTCACCACGAATGCGGATGTTCTTGTTGTGGGGGGCGGCGCGGCGGGAACCATGGCCGCGATTCAATCCGCCAGGGCGGGGGCGGACACTTTCCTTGTGGAACGGGGCACGCAGCTTGGCGGCACCACCACGACCGGAGGGGTCGCCTTTCCGGGACTTTTTGATGCCTGGGGCAGACAGATCATCGCGGGCATCGGCTGGGAACTGGTCCGGGAATGCGTGGAACTGGATGGTGGAGCCCTGCCCGACTTTTCCAAGGTGCCCGAGCACCACTGGATGAACCAGGTCCGTGTCAACCCGTTTCTCTACGCCCTGCTTGCCGAGGAAAAGTGCGCTCAGGCGGGGGTGCGGATTGCCTACTATGAGTTTCCCCAGAGCGTCAGGGAGACGGCCGAAGGGTGGATGGTCGAATGCGCCGGATTCGGCACCCGGCGGCGGGTGTTCTGCAGACAGATTATTGACTGCACCGGCGGGGCGGAAGTGGTTGGCCTTCTGAACCTTCCCCGATTGCGTGAAGCGGAAACCCAGCCCGGCTCCATGCTGTTCATGCTGGACACCCCGGAC
>ERZ795031.3022-NODE-3022-length-15358-cov-9.436320_pt1 | contig 15358 bp, 10 predicted proteins | sample MGYA00375123_ERZ795031 | MGnify/ENA primary metagenome ERZ795031 (study PRJEB30166, sample SAMN05720159) | activated sludge metagenome | isolation source: anaerobic digester from wastewater treatment plant | place: USA | collected 2015-04-21 ... | reverse complement strand
TCGCTGCCATATATACTCTTATCGTGGCCGCTTGAACTCCAACGGGGCTATGTTAGTCTCTGGTTTCGGCAGATCCTGTGCAACGGTCTCAACCTGATAATTCGAAATCTCGACAACTTGAAAACCTCAAAACCCAAAACTCTAAAACCCCACAATCCCACAACTCCAAAACCACAAAACTTTACAACCCTAAAACCTTACAACTCTACAACATAAAAAACCGCCGGCTGGGGGGTAGCCGGCGATTGCGCGGACAGGGCTGTCCGTTGTGAGACCTAAGCAGGGAAGCTTTATTGGATCAGTCGAGGGCCTTCAGGAAGGAAGGAAGGTCGGTGCGGGGATTGAGTGGTTTGTTGGTTTCCTCGGCGGACCTTGCTTCATGATTGTCTTTGTTCTCTGACTGACTTAGTTTTAGTCTGGTAAAAATGGTGTCCATTTCTTCTTCGAGAGGGGGCTCAGCTTTGGAAATCTGGACGGCTGGAGTCATAACAGGTTTGGGCTGAACCGGTTGCGCGGTCTGGACGGTGGGCATGATGGAGGGGAAACTGAGGGTGTTGGTGCTTTCGTTGCGTTGCAGTCCGGTGGCGATGATGGTCACAAACACGTCTCCGGAGATGGTCTCATCTGTAATCACGCCAGATATGATGTTGGCGGCGCGTCCGGTTTCGTTGACGACCACGCTGTTGACGGCTTCGAATTCGCTCATCTTGAAGTCGTAGCCAGCAGTGATGTTGATCAGCAGTGACTGGCAACCGCTGAGGCTGACATCTGCCAGCAAGGGATTGTTGATGGCGGCCCGGGCTGCCAATACGGCCCTGTCTTCTCCGGATGCGCTGCCCGTCCCCATCAGGGCGTAGCCCATGTTTGCCATCACGGTCTTAACATCGGCAAAGTCCACATTGATATAACCGCTCACGTTGATGATGTCCGAGACGGCCTTGGCGGCTTCATAGAGCACGTTGTCAGCTTTGCGGAAAGCGTCCACCAGGCTGATGTCGTGGTAAATCTCGCTGAGTTTGGAATTGGGAATGAGGATGAGGGTATCCACAAACTCGCTGAGGTTGCGGATGCCTTCTTCTGCGTTGGTGTGGCGTTTTTTGCCTTCAAAAGTGAAAGGTGTAGTCACGATTCCCAAGGTGAGGATACCAAGCTCGCGCGCGATCTTGGCTACCATGGGTGCCGCGCCTGTTCCGGTCCCGCCACCCATGCCGGCGGCGATGAACACCATGTCCGCGCCTTCCAGATGAGACTTGATCTCGTCTTTGGATTCCTCCGCGCTGCGGTATCCCTTTTCAGGATCGGCTCCGGTGCCCAAACCGCGGGTAAGTTTCTTGCCGATCTGCAGTTTCATGGTGGCCTTGGATTTGACCAGGTCGGTCATATCCGTATTGGCGGCAATGAATTCCACCCCCAAAAGGCCGTGTTCGATCATGGTGTTGACCGCGTTGCCACCGGCTCCGCCAACCCCCACGATCTTGATGTTGGTGCCAATTTGCGCAGGTTTTTCGTCGAATTCTATCATTTTGTTCCCCCTGGACCCCCTTAGGCCGTGAAGTCCTTGTATATTTTTTTGATTTTCTCGATAATCTTTAGGTCTTTGATGGATGCTTTTCCAAAGCCGCTTTGCTTGAATTCGCGGTCCAGAGAGCAAGCGTATTGCAACAGCCCCACCGCGGTGCAGAAAGCGGGATCTTCCAATCTGGTGATCATACCGTTCATGCCGTTGATGTCGGGATGGGCGATCTTGACGTGGAGGTTGAAAGCGCTTTCCACGACGTCGGCCACTCTTTGCAGATTGGCTGTTCCACCCGAGATCACGATCCCGGCGGTGACAAGTTCCGGCGTGTAGGAGTTTTTGAGCTTGTTGTAGCACAGGGTCAGCATCTCTTCCACGCGATGCTGGATCACATGGCTCACAAGTTGTTGGCTCTTGCGGCTGGAGGCGCGGCCACTGATCCCTTCCACTTCCACTTCGGCCACCGGATCTACAGCTTCGGCCAGCGCGATGCCGTATTGCGTCTTGATATACTCAGCATTGTTCAAAGTGGTTTTGAGACCAATGGCAAGGTCTTCTGTGATATTAACGCCCGCCATAGGAACCACCAGGATCTTCTCCAGGGTTCCGCGATTAAAAAGAGCGATATCACAAGTGCCGCCGCCAATATCGATCAGGATGCAACCCAGGCGTTTTTCATCGGCTGACAAAGCTGAATGGCTGAGCGCGATGTGGCTGAGCACAAAGTTTTCAGGGTCCATCTCATAGCCCGCCAGCTCTATGCATTTGGAGAGATTGCGCATGGGCGTGACATCCGCGAAGATCGTGTAGACTCTGGCAATCAAGTGGAAGCCGTTCATGCTGACGGGGTTACGGATGTCGTCCTGCCCATCGATCACGAAGCTTTGAGAGAGCCCGTGTAAAATCTTGGAGCGCTCGAATCCCTTCTGAATCTTGATGCTGTTTTTGGCATCGTTAATCACCTGGTCCACATGTTCAGAGCTGATCTCGCCGGGTTCGTTGGGACCCAGGGTGGGGATGGAGATTCTTCCGTCTCCCAGATGAGTCTTGATGTGCTCTCCGGTGATGTTGACAAAGATGTTGACGGCGTCGCAGCCGGCCACGGTCTCCGCTTCGGTTAAAGAAGTCTTGATGGTGTCAGCAAGGGCCTGGATATCAGTGACGATGCCCTTTTCAATGCCGCGGGATTCAGCCTCGCCGATGCCGAGTATTTCCAGACGCTTGTCAGCTCCCACTTTGGCAATTATGGAACGCACAAAGGAAGAGCCGATGTCCAGGGCGGTGATGATGCCGTGCTTCATTAGTTTGCTTCCTTTACCACCACTTGTTTGTCAAATCTGAGGTCCACCGTGGAGCGGCGGGCGATATTGCCATTGTCCTGAACGAAGAGATAACGCTTCAACTGGGCCGCGATGTTTTTCTGGGCAGGGATAATACTGGTCCCATAGCGGGAATCGACCATGTGGATGGTGTTGTCTATAAAATAATATTCTGATACGAAGGGGAGAAATTCCGGAGATTCCTTGCTGATCCGGTTGTGGAGAGCTAACACGCTGCGGATATATGGCTTTTCCAGCTTGGTGCCTGCCTTTAACTGTGATAGCGTGAGGTAGGTGCCCACGATCGGAAGATCCTCTTTGGCTACGCCGCCAAAGGTTTCCAGCACCATGCCGTCTTTGTCGATTGGTCTGAGCTCACCTTCCGCGCTGCGGATCCACAGCACCCCCTGACGCTCGTGAAACTTGACGTTGAGCTTGTGAGGGAGGCCTTTGTGGATGTCGATATCCTGGACACGGGCAATCTTTTGAAAGTGGGACCTGAGCTCCGAACCCCTCACTTTCAGGAGGTTTTGGCCCTCGTATCTTTCCAGGACGGAGCTGATCAAACTGTCCGGAACTACCAGGTTTCCGCTGTGTGAAATTTGACGGATATTAAACCATGATACGTTCATCAAGAGCAGATAAAGACCCGTCCCTAAAAGCCCTGTAACTAACAAGACCATAATGAAATAGACGTAGTATCTGCTATTACCGCGGCGTTTGCGGGTTGATCTCATGAATTTAATACCTTATTGATTTTTATAGTGCTTAGGAATCTGCAGCTGGAATCGCGCATAATGGTCTCAACGCTCTAAGTTACTAGTTCTTTCAACCTTACTATTTCTGTCAATACTTTTTTGCAGAGTAGTAAGAATTTCTTCTCCATACTGCCAGACATTACCGGCGCCCATAGTAACTAAGATATCGTCAGGCTTCAAGATAGCCATGGTTTTCGCCACTATTTCGTCATTCCTGTCGAGGCAGATCACGCCATGGTGACCGCTTTGAATGGCCACGTCCGCGATCAACTTGCTGTTGATGTTTGGGATAGGCTCTTCCCGGGCGGGATAGATGGGCGCCAAAATCAACTGATCACAAGAGAAAAAGGAATTACCAAATTCGTGATAAAGATCGCGGGTACGGCTGTAAAGATGGGGTTGAAACAGGACCACGATGCGCCTGGGAGTGCTGTCTTTAAAGCCCTCCAGAGTTGCCCTGATCTCGGTGGGGTGGTGAGCATAGTCGTCGTAAACAGTGATCCCACCGGCCGTGCCTTTGAGCTCAAAGCGGCGATAGACGCCACTGTATTTTGCCAGCCCAGCCTGGATTGCACTAAAGGGAATATCGAGCTCCAGGCCCATCCCCACTGCCAGGAGGGAATTGAGGATGTTGTGACGCCCGGTCACGTTCATCTGGACCTTGCCAAGATTATAGCCCTTATAGCTCAGCTCGTATGAGCAGCGAAAATCCTCCATGCGGACGGTCTGGGCCTGAATATCCGCCTGACGTGAAAATCCGTATGTGAGCACTTTCTTGTTGATCCTGGGCAGGATGGCCTGGACGCCCGGATCGTCCAGACAGCAGATCACGCTACCGAAAAAGGGGACCTTGTTAGCGTATTCCACAAAAGCGCCTTTGATATCGTCCAGGTTGCGATAGCAATCCAAATGGTCTGTATCGATATTGGTGATCCCGGCTATGCAGGGGGTGAGAGAAAGAAAGGAATGATCATATTCGTCCGCTTCCACCACGATGTACTTGCCAGAGCCCATCACGTTGTTGCTGCCGAAGTTTTTCACCTTGCCGCCCACGATGATGGTGGGGTCCAGTCCAGCCGCTTCCAGCACCATGCCCGCCATGGAAGTGGTGGTGGTTTTGCCATGGGTGCCAGATATCCCGATGCTAAAGCTCATGCGGGTAATCTCAGCCAACATTTCCGCCCTGCGGATCACGGGGATTTTTAGGGCTTTGGCGGCGATGATCTCGGGATTGTCTTCCCTTACGGCGGAGGATTTTACCACCACGTCCGCGTCCTGTATATGCCCTGGATCATGGCCCTCGGCGATCCGAATGCCGATAGCTTCCAGGTGGCGGGTGATTTCCGTCTTCTTCTGGTCGGACCCGCTGATCTCAAGCCCTTGATTGTGCAGAAATTCGGCAATACCGCTCATTCCGATGCCGCCGATTCCGATAAAGTGAATTTTTCTGGTTTTACCTAGCACCGTGTTGCTCCTTTGAGGATGAGGGGACTTGGGGTCCCGCTGAGAGGTTTGATATGATAGCCGCGCTGATATCGCGCGAGGCCGTGTTGGCTGGGATAGCCAGCAACCTGGCCAGATAGGCATCTCTATTCTGCAAGATCCGGTCCAGCGCGGCGATCAGGCTGTCTGGGCCCAGGTGTTTCTGTTCCAGGCAAATGGCCACGCCCTTCTGTTCTTGCCCGATAGCGTTGTAATATTGATGATTGGCCGCCGCGCTGGGTAGCGGTACCAGAATAGCCGGCACCCGGTATTCCTCCTGCTCGGCGATCGTCATGGCCCCTGCCCTGGTGACTGCAGCCGCGGCCGCTTGATAAAATAGCGGCAGTTGGGGAGAAAAGGCAAAGATATGGACGCCGGTTTTGCCTTTGTGGCGGCTGGAATACTCTTGATATCCGCTCTGGCCTGTCTGCCAGATCAGTTGCCAGCCCCGCGCCAGCATGGCATCCAGAGCGGCGTCGATACAGCGGTTGATCATCAGAGAGCCTTGCGAACCTCCCGATACCAGAATTACAGGTTGGGAGCTGTCAATACCCAGAGAGCTAAGCCCGGTATGTGGGTCAACCGGTTCGGAAGAGCTACCTTTGTCACCTGCTGGATTAGTCTCTGTCTTCACATTCTGAATAGACGATCCATCACGCGGAAGCAGAGGAATGGCGGACATCCGGACGGGGGCGTTCTGCAAACGTTTCAGAGCCGCTTGCCATGATACAAAGGTAATGCGTGTAAATCTGGCCAGCAGTCTGGTCGTGAGCCCCGGCATGCTGTTGCTCTCGTGGAAAAAGAGAGGTATTCTGGCCAGAATGGCTGCTATGGCCACCGGACCGGATACAAAGCCACCGGTGCAAACCACGGCGTTGGGCCTCAGTTTACGGTAGTAAGTGAAACAGTTGATACTGCTGCCGATCAGCAAGAAAGGAAATCTGAGGAGGGAAAGATCCCCGCCGCGGCTGAGCTTTTGCACCCGGATGGGGTGGAAGGGATAGCCTTCCCGCTTCACCAGACTGGCTTCCATCCCGTCCCGGTTTCCGATAAACACTATCCGGTGCCCCAGCGCGGAAAACTCTCTGGCGATCGCGAGAGCGGGGATGATGTGTCCTCCCGTCCCGCCACATCCAAAGACGATGCTAAGAGAATTAAGAATTGAGAATTGAGAATTGAGAATGTTCCCGGTAGTGGAGCCGGAAACGTCCTCGTTTCCGTGGGCCGTAGTGTCGCTTTCCAATCCGCCGGGCCCCCATAACGCGTAACGCGTAATGCGTAACTTTGTGGTCATAGTTCCCTCCGCCTGGCGCTGATATTCAGGATCACCCCCACCGAGGCGGAATCCACCAGCAGGGCCGTTCCGCCGTAACTGATGAAGGGAAGAGTGTTACCCGTGGCCGGCAGGATGGACATCGCCACTCCCGTATTGACCAGGGCGTTGAAAAAGATGTTCATCGCCAGCCCCGCGCAGAGAAAGCGCAAATAGAGGTTTGGCTGGGAATGGGCGATCTTGAAAGCCCTGAAAAACAAGACACAGTGGAGGGCCAGGACTAAAAATGCTCCGATGAAGCCAAATTCCTCGCCGATGATGGTGAAGATATAGTCTGTTCTGGATTCAGGCAGGTAAAAATGCTTGGCGCGGCCTCTGCTCATGCCCGTCCCGAACCAGCCGCCCCGGGTGAGTGCTGTGATGCTTTCTTTCACCTGATAGTCGTCCGCCTGGGAAGAATCGGAGGGAGCCGTCCGCGTGAGCAGGAAATAGGTCTTGAAGGTTTCGATGCGGGAGGAGCGGAACTGAGCGCCAAACATGATGATGCCGATCACGGCGAGCACTCCAATAGCCGAAACCGCCAATACAAAGCGCTTGCGGATGCCAGCATAGGTCAACAGACCCAAAAGGGTCATGCCGCTGATCACCAGAGTGCTGAGATGGCGTTCCAGGATGATCAGTCCATAGACCAACCCGGTGGCCACGATAAGAGGATAGAAATGAGCCCATAGGTCCCTGGGTAGGGCTTTGATGAGTTCATCGTGCTTCTTGTCCAGGTGGTGGGCGTAATAAAAGATCAGGGCCACGCGGGCCAAAAAGCTGGGCTGGATGCTGATGAAGCCCAAGTTGATAGCACGGGTGCCGCCTTTAACGGTGCGGCCCACGATCAACACCGCGATCAGAAGCCCGATCACAATCGCGATAAACGCTCCGTTCAAGCCGCGCAGCTTTTCCATGTTAAAGAAATAAAGGATAAAAATAGCCGTTACCAGGGAGACCGCCAGGAAAATGGCGTGCCGGTAGAAAAAGCCCATGGCGTCCTGGATGGAAGTGAGGTCCAGCATGATCAACAGACCAGCCAGACACAACAGCAGATAGCAGGTCACCACAACCTTGTCGTAAGTGATGATGTAGTGCTGGCTTCTACTTCTTTTCATTTTCCAGGGCAATGCTTTGGATGATTTCCTTGAAGACGTTGCCGCGATGCTCGAAGTTTTGGAATTTGTCAAAACTGGCGCATGCGGGTGACAGCACAATAATATCTCCTGCCAGAGATTCAGCAAAAGCGGCGCGAACGCACTGCTCAAAATCCGGGATACAGACCAGGGGTAATTTCCCCAGCCAGGCTTGCCGCATTTTGGCTTCCGTCTCACCGGTGATATAGACTTTCTGGGTCCATTTACGCAGCATATCCGTCATCACACCAAAGTCTTCACCTTTGTCGCTGCCTCCCATGATGACCCTGATGGGCTTGTCAAAAGAAACCAGGGCGCTGATCACGGAATCGGTATTGGTGGCTTTGGAATCGTTGTAAAAGCTCACCCCTCCGATCGTGGCTACAAACTCGAGGCGGTGAGAAAGGGGTGCGAATCCCCTGGCCGCTTCTGTGGCGGCGTCCATGTCATGGGTGAGAGCGTCCACGCTCAGCAGGGCAGCCATAGCATTGGCGTGATTGTGAGGGCCCTTGATGCCCAGATCGTGGATAGAAATGCGGTGTTTGGGGCCCAACTGGATGAAAACTCCATTCATCCAGGCCTCCACGTCCGGGTGGGTGTTGATCATAGAATAGCTGAGCTGCCTGGCGACGATCTGATCTCTGCGTTGAACGATGGGAGCGGAATCCACACAGATCACGGCAGTGTCCGTGGGCATCTGGTTCTCAAAAACGCGAAACTTGGAGGCGGCGTAATGATCGAAGCTTTCATAGCGGTTGAGATGATCGGGAGTGATGTTGAGCAGTACCGCTACGTCGGGACGGAAGCTGTCGATCGTGTCCAATTGAAATGATGAGATCTCCAGGACGATGTAATCCAGCCCCGCTTTGGTGATGGGATAGCTGCAAAAAGCTGCTCCGATATTGCCTCCCAGGATAGATTTCAAGCCCATGCCCTGGAGGATATGGTGGATGAGGCTGGCAGTGGTGCTCTTGCCGTTGGAACCGGTAACGGCGATGATCTTGCTGTCTGGATGTTTGATCTGCCAGCCAAACTCGATCTCACTGATCATCCTGACTCCGGCGGCACGGCCTTTCTGGATGATCGGGACAGTGAGCGGTATGCCGGGGCTCACAATCCAGACCGGGCAGTCCAGGAGCCGCTCGCTGTGGCCACCATATTCACATTCGAAGTCAGCTTCGAGATCTTCGGCGGCTGGGATCATGGCGCGTTCCAGCTTCTCACTCAGGAAGGCGGTACCTCCCAGTTCACGGATCTTATAAGCCGCCGCGATGCCGCTGCGGGCCATGCCCAATATGCCGTAGTGGATTGAGGGATCAAACATTGGATGATTTTCCTTGTTAGCGAAGTTTGATGGTGCTGAGGCCAATGGCGACCAACAGGATGGCGACTATCCAAAAGCGGATGACGATCTTGGTCTCATGCAAGCCTTTCAGCTCAAAGTGGTGATGAACAGGGGCGCAGAGGAAGACGCGCCTCCCGGAACCATAGCGTTTCTTGGTGTATTTAAACCAGGAACGCTGGATGATCACAGAGCAGGTCTCTGATACAAAAATCAGGCCTATTATCACGAAAAAGATCTGCTCTTTCAGCAGAATGGAGATCACTGCCAGGATGCCTCCCAAAGTGAGGGATCCCGTATCTCCCATGAAAACCTGGGCGGGATAGGAATTGAACCATAAAAAGCCGATCAGGGTGCCGATCATGGCAGCGATGAAGACGGTGAGCTCGCCCGCGGAGGATAAAAACTCCAGATTCAGATAGCCGGCCGCCACGAAATTGCCCTTCAGATATGCCATCACTCCCAAACCCAGCGCGGCGAAGATCATCACTCCGGCTGCCAGACCGTCGAGGCCATCGGTCAGATTGACGGCATTGGAGATCCCGACGATGAAGAAAACGATGAAGGGAATGAAAAAGATGCCCAGCTCCAGATACATGTTTTTGATAAACGGGATCTGGATGGCCGAGACGTTGGAGCCCAGCTCGCGGCTGTAGTAGATGGCCAGGGTGAGCAGCAAGGCCACGCTGATCTGTCCCCACAGCTTATACTTGGGCACCAGGCCTTTCTTGGCCTTCACAAAGTTTTTGAGATAGTCGTCCAGGAAGCCCAGCACTCCCAGCCACACGGTGGTAAGGTACATCATCAGGATGGAGGAATTGGTGAGGTTGTTCCAGAGCAGGGATGAGATCATCAAAGCGGTGAGGATGATCAAGCCACCCATAGTGGGGGTTCCAGCTTTGATACGATGCTTTTCGGGAACGTCATCATCGATGGTCTCCACCGCGGCCATGCGTTTGAGCATGCGGATAAAGGCCGGTCCCACCAGAAGCGAGAGGATCAGCGAGGTTATGAACGCGCCGATGGAGCGAAAGGTCACATAGCGGAAGACGTTGAACACGATGCTGTACTTTGCCAGGGGGAAGAGCAGATGATAAAGCATTCAGACTCCCTTTCTGAGCATGGGCAGAAGCTTTTCCAGGTGAATGCCGTGCGAGGCCTTGATCAGGATTACCGCCCCCTTTGGCAGGCTAAACTGGCCCAAGCCTGCAATGGCAGCCTCCACGTCCGGAAAATGGTGGGTTTTGACAGCCATCTCTACAGGCTGATAGTGGATGCTCAGCTTGCCGACCGTGATCAGCATTGCATAGTTCATTTCTGCCATTATGGCCCCCACCATCTGATGATAACCGGCTGCCATATCCCCCAGTTCGAGCATGTCTCCCAATATGGCGACGTGGGGGCGCGGCGCTTCGAGCGCGATCCAATACTCCAGAGCGCGTTGCATGGAAACGGGGTTGGCATTGTAGCAGTCTACGATCAGAAGCTTGTCGCCGGCGATTTCGGTCTCGAGCCTGTGAGCCAGGGATAGAGGGCGCAACACGGCTGACTGGATTTGCTGCCGGGTAAAGCCTTTCTCCAGCCCGAAGGCGATCCCGAAGGCTGCATTGAAAGCCATGTGGGGAACCGTAGAAGGAATCCGGTATTCCTGGCCGCCGAGCTTAAAAGCCATACTATCGCCTTGGGTCTTCAGATCGCTGATCCGGTATTGACAGGCTTCGCTGAAGCCCACCCCTTTGCCGCTGTCATAAAACTCGGCGAAGCGGGGATCGTCTCCATCGAAAAGCCTGATCTGGAGGGGTTGTCTGAGCAGCACGCTCTTTTCCTTATATACGCCTTCCTCGTCGCCAAACGCTTCCAGGTGAGAGGGACCGATATTGATCACCAGGGCCGCGTCCGGATTGAGGATGTCAGACATAGTGGCAATTTCGCCAAAGTGGTTTGTGCCAAGTTCAAAGACGCCAAAGCGGTGATCTGGCCTGACGCGACGGATGGTCTGACAGAGGCCGATCAGATTGTTTTCATTGGCCAGGGTCTTGAGGGTGGGGCCACTGGAAGCGCAGATATTGGCCAGGAACTCTTTGGTGCTGGTCTTACCGGTGCTGCCTGTGAGGGCAAGCTTGTAGATATCGAACATGGCCAGATACTTGGCCAGCAGGCGCGCCATGCTGCCAAGCGATGATTCCACCTGCAGATAGCGGTCGTGCTCTGGAAGGGCAAGCTCACCTATAGCAAAGTTGGCGGGTTCATCCAAAGCCTTTCCCAAAAACGCGTGGGCGTCAAAGCGCTCTCCCTTGAGAGCATAGAACACAGAGCCCGTCTGGATAGACCGGGTATCGGTGGAGATATATGTATAAGAGCGGGGGGGATTGTAGCCGCGGTCTTTTAAGGCAGTCAGGTCTTGATTGAGGACTCTCAGCAGCAGCTCGTCGATGGGCAGCGTGAGGGCTTCCTGATCGGTAAACGCAGCGCTGTTCAACCAGGCGGAAGCCACTTCCACATCGTTAAAGGGGTGTTTTACGCCCGCGATCTCCTGATAGGTCTCGTGGCCTTTGCCGCAGATGACCACCAGATCATCAGGCTGAGCGAGTGTCAGAATGCTGTGAATGGCCAGGGCCCGGTCCCGTATGATCCACCAGGGCAGGTCAGGATGGGAACCGCTGATGATATCCAGGATAATCTTATCGGGATTCTCGGTGCGGGGGTTGTCGTCCGTGACGATAACCGCGTCGGCATAACGCAAGGCGGCGCCAAGCATAAGAGGACGTTTGCCCTGATCCCGGTCACCGCCTGCTCCCATCAGGCACAACACTCGGTTATGGGGCAGTTTGCGACAGGTCTTCAAGACGGTCTCGATGGCGTCCGGGGTGTGGGCGTAATCCACAAAGACCCCGATCCCACGTTGATTTGGAACGCTTTGCATCCTGCCCGGAACGGCGTTCACCGTTGCCAGGGCAGAGCTGATATCGCGGGAGTCGAAGCTCAGCAGATGAAGCGCCGCGGCTGCCAGGGCCAGATTCCTGGCATTGAAATCACCTATCAGGGCCGAACTGATCTCAAGCCTCTCGGCCCTGGTCTGCAGCTTGCAAAGGATCCCATGGCGGTCACACACCAGGTCTTGAATCTGGTAAGCGGCTGCTCCGGCTCCCACCGTGAAGACAGCTCCCAGCCCGCCTTTCAGGCTTTCCGCAAGCTGGGCCCCGAAAGCGTCTTCGATGTTGATCACGGCCACAGATTTACCGCCTCTTACAGCCTCAAAGAAGCTGGCTTTCACCCTGCCATACTCTTCCATACTGCCGTGAAAATCCAGGTGATCACGGCTGAGATTGGTGAACAGACAAAGGTCGAAATCGATGCCATAGATCCTGTCCAGGGCGATGGCGTGGGATGAAACTTCCATGATCACGTAGCTTACTTCCGCATCCCGCATAGAGGCAAAGATGCGGTTCAGTTCCATAATATCCGGTGTAGTGTGACCTGTCGGAAAGTGCCCGTCGTTGATCATATAGCCCAGGGTTCCGATCCAGCCGGCTTTATAGCCCAGCCGTCTCAAGGCCTCAAAGATGATCAGGGAGGTGGATGTCTTGCCATTCGTGCCGGTTACGCCGACGAGGCGGAAGGAGGAACTGGGGCAATTGAAATAGAGCCTTGCCAGCAGGGCGGCGGCTTTGCGGGTATCGGTGACCCGGATGGACGGCAGCCCGGGCTGGCATTCCTGTTCGCAGACGATAAGGCTGGCCCCTCGGGCGATGGCATCGGGGATAAACTGATGCCCATCGGTGCTGAATCCTTTGATACAGATAAAGATATCCCCGCTGTTCAGGAGGCGGTTATCCGTGTGGGGGGTTCCGTTGAAATCGAGATCCAGGTGATTGGCCGGATCGGAATCCCCGGAAAGGCTGGCCTGGGGCCTCAAGCAGTGGGCTTGAAAGAGAGAAAGGATTTCCGCCAGCCTCACAGCGAGGCCTCCACGATGCAAGTGGCTCCTGGGTATAGCTTTGACCCAGGCAGCACGCTCTGAGACTGCACAATCCCGGATCCGCGGATATTGAGCCTGACCCTATGCGCCGAAGCGGTGAGCAAAGCCTTCCGCAGCGTCATACCCTTCAGGTCTGGCATTTGGCCCACTGGGACCGCCGTACCTGGGGTACTGGCACTTTTTCCCACTTTTATGGTGATAGGGTGGCCGCGTTCCACCGCCACATTGGCTTTGGGAAATTGGTCCACCACCACCGCCGAGGAATCGGCCCCTTCTATTTTATAGAGGAAGCCATAACGATTGAGGATCGCCTCTGCTTCGCGGAGATGCTTGCCCTTGAGGTCTGGCATCGTAAGTGACGCCTGCATCAGCCTTTCGTTGAAGGCCAGGATGTCGCAATTGGGCATAAAGAGGATGTCTTCCACGATCTTGCGGAAGGTTGGCGCCGCGCTGGTGCTGCCATAGTGAAATCCGGGAGCGGGTTCATCATAAAACACCACGATCACCATGCGGGGATCTTCGATAGGGAAGACGCCTGTGAACACGGAAGTATATTTGCCGCTGGAATATCCCCGGGTGCCTTCCACGTTTTTCTGGGCGGTGCCAGTTTTCCCGCCCAGGGAAATATAGTCCATTTTTATGTGACGGCCGGTGCCTCTATCCACCACGGCTTGCAGATAGGTGAGCATGGTGTCGGCGGAGGCCTGGCTGGACACCTGGCGCAGCACGGCAGGCTCAAATTGCTCCAGCACTCTGCCGCGTTCGTCCAGGTAGGCGTCCACCAGCATGGGTTTCATCATTTTTCCGCCGTTAGCGATGGCGCTGAGGGCGATGGCTTGTTGCAGGGCTGTGACGGAAAGCCCCTGGCCAAAGGAGATGGAGTGCAGGGTATATCCGTCCCAGTTCGCCAGTTTGGCAAATTGACCGCTGGTCTCGCCATAGAGGTTGAGGGGAGTCTTCTGGCCAAAGCCGTAGGAGATGAATTTTTCATAGAGCCTGGATGGCCCGATGCGTTCGGCGATCCTGGCCACGCCCACGTTGCTGGATTTGCTGATGATGTCGATGGGCTGCAGGGGCCCATAGAAATGGGTATCGCTGATGGTGCGTCTGCCCACCTGATATACTCCGCAGGGGATGCGTTCATCGGGGCGCACCAGCTTGTAATCCAAGGCCGCCAGCATGGTGAGGGGTTTCATGGTGGAGCCGGGCTCATACATAAAGGTGGAGGGGATGTTTGCCCTCACTCTCACCAGGTTGGGGTCCACAGCTCTGTCGTCGATGGAGACGCCTGCCATAGCCAGGATTTTGCCGGTTTTGGGGTCCATCACCACGGCGCCGGCATTTTGAGCGCTGTATTTTTCCAAGCCTTCCCGAAGGGCGTTTTCCACCACTTCCTGGACGTTGGAATCGATCGTGAGGCGGATTCCGAGCCCGTTGACGGGCCGTTTTTCATGCAGATTGGGATAGGGGACGCGCTGGTGGTTGGCGTCCTCCACATATTCGCGCCAGCCATATTCACCGGCCAGCAGATGATCGTGGGAGGCTTCCACCCCGCAGATGCCGGCCAGTTTATAGAGGGATTTGCTCAGAGTGAGGGGATCAAAGCCGTCAGATTCAGCCGTGACGGAGCCCATCAGCCTGGCGGCGACGATGTCTTTGGAATATATCCGTTTCATGGAGGCAAAGCTGTGAGAGAGGCCGGGCAGTCCTTGAGTGTCGAAGGCTTTGATGATCCTGTCCAACTCGCTGGAGCGGAATTTGTTGCCGATCTGGATGGATGTGAGCCTGGATCCCAGTTTGAGGCGTTTCATCACATCCTCAGCCTTCATGAAGCTGTGCTCCGCGATGGCTTTGGCGATTCTGGCAAACCCCTCATCCAGGCTGAACTGGCCATAGCGGGCCCAGCGGTCCACGGCGGCGCGGTCGATATCCACCTGATAATAACGCACGCTGCTCACCAACAGACTGCCGTGAGCGTCGTAGATTGGTCCGCGGTTGGGGATCAGGATCTCTTTTTTGGGGATGTAACGGCCTGTGATGCGGGCGGAAAAATCAAAGGGATTCAGCACTTGCAGGCCAAAGAGATACACGCACCAGAGGGTGGCCACCAGGGCAAAGACCAGCACCAGAAACTTATAGCGAGAGGGCATCGGTCAATCCGGAATAATCTGGATATCTTTGGCCTGGGCTTTGGTGGCGATCAGATCAACAATGCAATAGGAATCCCTGGTTTCGGCAGATCTGGGCTCGTGCACATAGATGATCCGGCCTTGCTGTTGTTCCGGGATAAAATTGCTGAGCTCCACGCTCACCAGGCTGGAGATGTTTTGGCCGCTGCAGAGGTCGTCATACTCGATTTCGAGCTCGGTATTGATATTTTTCACGGCGGCCACAGTCTTCTCGATATGGTCCATGGAGCGGGTGTAGTTGAGCACTTTTCTGGCATTCCAAAAGTTGAAGAATACGGCTGTAGCAGCCACCAATAGAAAGATGATCAGTCTTCCTCTCATGATT
>ERZ795031.3021-NODE-3021-length-15358-cov-32.802914_pt1 | contig 15358 bp, 7 predicted proteins | sample MGYA00375123_ERZ795031 | MGnify/ENA primary metagenome ERZ795031 (study PRJEB30166, sample SAMN05720159) | activated sludge metagenome | isolation source: anaerobic digester from wastewater treatment plant | place: USA | collected 2015-04-21 ... | reverse complement strand
ACCTCAGCCCCGACCTCAACCTCAACCTCAACCTCAGCCTCAACCTCAACCTCAACCTCGACCCTCAGTTTAGTGTCCGGCGACAATGGCGAAGAAATCGGCTACGATAGCGTCGCGGTTGAAATTCTCCCAAAGGGTGATGGTGCGGGAGTTGTCAGGGTATTCGTTCCACTGTCCGTTTTCGTAGTAGGGAGCGGGTATTTCCCGTTTGGCGGCCCATTCCGGGTTTTTGACTATTGCCACGGCAGCCATGTCGAAGAGGGCGCGGCTCTTTTCGGTTCCATGGAGCTGGCTGTTCTCAAAAAGGTTGATGGAGTATTCTCCGAAATTGTAAAACTCGCCGCCATGGCGTCCTATGATTGATGCTTTGAGGTGGTGGGCGGGATGTGACATCTTCTCCCTGATTTCCGCCAGGGTCACCCGCACCGCGTCGGTGCCGTCGTTAAAGCCATACCGTACCAACACCATCTCGAAGGGCACGTCGGTTGACAGAACGAAATTCAGGGCGTCGACATCGTTTTCGAGGTTGTACTCCCCCTGGTCGGGGTAGTTGGATCCCAGCCACACCAGCCTGATCTTTTGACTTATATCAGGGGCCTTTCCCAGGGCCAGGGCGATGTTGGTGAGCTTTCCGACGGCAATCACCACCAGCTTTCCCCCTTTGGCATCCTGTGCCCGTTCGATGATGTACTCCACGGCATCATACCCGTCGTACCATTCATCGTTGAGATGTTCGTAGATCTCATTGAAAGATCGGTCGGCACCCTTCAGGAGGGGGCAACTCCCCAGCTTGCTCACCAGCCGCATCACCCGTTTGGCCTCGTCGTACTGCTCGTCGATACCTCCCCCGCTGCGGGTGGCGTTGACGGTCACGGCCTCCAAGTCAAAAATGCCGTCGTTCATCAACAGGTAGGCCAGGGCATGCTGGTCGTCCAGTTCGTTATTGGTGTCGGTGTCGAAGATCACCCTGATTTTTTCATCCTTTCCGGGAGAACATGATGGCATAAGTACAGGAAGTGTCATCATCAGAAAAATATATTGAAAAACAGACTTCATGGTTCTATGGATATATGGATTCAAAACTAATTAAATTTAAGGAAAAATGTTTTTAATTTTACCGTTCAATTCCGGCGAGCGCATTTCCGTCGGCTTTGCCGCGAGGAGATCCAAATCCGGTTAAACAAAAACGCATATGAAGAGCCTGGAAGTGATTCTGATGGAGACCGTTGGGCCTGTTACCCTGAATAGTGCATCGCTCCTGCTTGAGAACCTGGTTGAGATGCACAGGGTTGATTGCATCAACTGGAAGGAGTTTTCCGGAAAACCCGCGGTGGACTTCCGTATCGGCCACACGGCGGACCATCTTCTGTTGAAATTTTACGTACGGGAGGATTTCCTCCGGGCCATGGAGACGGAAATCAACGGTGATGTTTACCAGGACAGCTGCGTGGAGTTTTTTCTGGCCATCGACGGGCGGCACTACTACAATTTTGAGTTCAACTGCATCGGCACGCCGCATGTGGCGTGGGGCGAGGGACGACACAACCGGCAGCATCTTCCGCCAGAGGTGGTACGGACGATCGGGGTGAAATCCTCCCTGGGGAAGGAACCTTTCGGGGTGCGCACCGGCCCTTTCTCGTGGAATCTGGTGGTGCTGATCCCTGCTTCGGTACTGGTGCATGATCCTGGCATCAGCTTCGCCGGACTGTCGGCCACGGCAAATTTCTACAAGTGTGGCGACAAACTTCCCGAACCCCATTTCGTGACCTGGAATCCGGTGGGCACGCCGCAGCCCGACTTTCACCGGCCTGAATTCTTCGGGAAAATAGACTTCGAATGATGGAAACCACAAAGAGATAGTGGTTAAAATACCTTACTTACCATGAATATTGAAGTCCGCCCGGTCAGCACCCCTTCCGACTATCGGCAATTCATCTATCTTCCCGAGAAGATACACCGCGACCATGCGAACTGGGTGCATCCCATCTTCCTCGATGACCTGGACTATTTCAACGCGAAGAAGAACAAGTCATTCTCCTATTGCGACACGGTACTTTTTCTGGCCTTCCGGAACGGGGAAGCCGTGGGGCGGATTATGGGCATCATCCACCATCCATACAATGCTCAGAACGGTGAGAAACACGCTCGTTTCTCCTGGATGGAGTGCTACGAAGACCCGGAAGTCTATGCTGCCCTGATGGGGGCTGTGGAAAGCTGGGCCCGGGAACGGGGGATGACCCATATCGTGGGGCCGCTGGGATTTTCGGACAAAGACCCCCAGGGATTCCTCATCGAAGGGTACGACGAACCTGTGGTGCTGGCCTCCAACTGCAACTTCCCCTATTTGGTCAGCCTCACCGAAGCCTATGGCTTTGCCCCCCGCACCAACCTCGTGGTATACAAGGTGCCGGTTCCGGAAGTGTTGCCTCCTATCATTGCCAAAATCGAGGAGCGCCACCGGCGGAACGAGAGCGGATTGCGGGTGGTGGAATTCACATCGCGGCGGAAGGTAAGGCCTTATATCCACCCGGTGCTCAAACTGGTCAACATGACCTTTACCGAGATTTACGGCTTCTGGCCTTACCGCGAGGACGAGATGGACGATTTCGCAAACCGTTTCCTGTATCTCATCAACCCGCGCTATATCAAGGCGGTGGTGAACCGTGAGGAGGAAGTGGTGGCTTTTATCGTGGGGATGTCTGACATGAGCGAAGGGATCAGGAAAGCCCGGGGAAGGCTGCTCCCTTTCGGGTGGATCCACCTGGTGCTGGCAGCCCGCCGGACGCGGCAGCTGAATCTCTTGCTGGGCGCAATCCATCCCAACTACCTGGGCCGTGGCCTCGACATGCTCATGGGCGCCAAAATACTGGAATCGGCAAAACAGACCGGAAAAACTACCATGGATTCTCATCTCGAACTGGAACACAATACCAAGGTACGGGCCGAAATGGAGCGCATGGGCGGAAAGGTCTACAAGCGGTTCAGGATTTACATCAAGAGGTTATAGAGTTCCTATTTCGGAAGGCTGATTTCGAAAAGCGGAAGGCTGATTGCGGATTTCGAAAAGCAAAAGGCGTATTTCGTATTTCGGAAGGGAGAGTCTGTGATGTGAAGATTTTAGCTATTTTATAAAATAAGATAAACGGTTCGTGAAATTACTATCTTTGTTATGAAAACCTTCTCAGAGGAGAAAAAGGTAGCAGAAATAATTAAGCTCCATGGGAGTGATGGTTGGTACTTCTTTGCTCAAAAATGAAGCCACAAACAGTATAAAGATCCTGTGAAAAGGGGAAAAGTTACGGTTCCTGTTCATGGGAAAAATGATGAGTTGGAGCATTTTCTGGTTGATTCAATTTTAAGGCAGGCTGGAATAAAATGAAAGTGCGAAAAAGATGGAAAAGAAGGTAATTGTTGAGGTTTATTTTACAGGAAAGAACTTTTGTGCCCATGCACCATCTTTACCCGGATGTGAATCTACAGCGGAGTTTTTACGAAGGCAGCTCTGAGCAGGGTAACCGGGATCAATGAACGTCAACTTTGGCATTATGCTGCTGGAGTTAGAAAACCACGTCGTGCCCAGGCCAAGCGGATTGAGGAAGGGATACATAGACTGGGAAAAGAATTGTTAACCATCCAGCTGGAGTAATAGGTGTGTCAAACCTTAGTATTCCGCCATGGAGGTCATCTGGAAAACTGTTTTTTTTTTGATTTCCGGACAACGGGTTTGTTTTTTTTTTTTAATATTTGCAAGATCAATCAGTAAATCAGGAGAATATATTAACAAACCCTTTTATTATAGTAACCATAGCTTATGAAAGAAATATTCGCTCTTTGCGGAAGCACTGGTGTGCAGAACAAAGTATTTTTCCGGAGGTCCCTGTTGATCGCCGTAGTTTTCTGTTTTTGCATCTTTCCGGCTGTTGCTCAGATTCTTCCGGTGGTCACGGTCCGGTTCAATAATCCTCGCTACGCGTGCGACAATCAAACCTATCGTGTTGATGCGGAATTTCGTTCCGATAAACCCGGATTAAGGCTTTACAGCATGAACGTCCGGTTCTGCCATGAGACGACGGCGCTTGATTACCTGGGGCTTGGAGAACTGGCGCCCGGCTATACCCGTTACAGTCCCAATCCTGCCCAGGAGGAGTTTTGGGAGGGGACTCCCTTTGGATTTCCCGGGACTTCGGCGGTTACTTACATCAACGGGGCCATCCAACTGGCTGATTATACCGAGGATCCCATCCTTCTTCCAACGGGTAATGGGGAGTGGGTCAAGCTTTTCAGCATCTTTTTCAAGGTCATGGATCCCGGGATCATAGCCAATGGGTTCTGCCCTGTGTTGATCTGGGATCTGCAGGAGGTGAATTCCAACGGAGGCTTCAAGATTGGCAGCGACGGGGTGACCATCACTTGTCTCGATCCCCCGCTGTATTACATTGATGGTGAGCCGATTTATGAGCAATCGAAGCCGGTCACCGAGATGGCGGTCCAGTTCAACTGGATTTACGACAACGATGGAAATCCGGCGACTTACGGGTATCCCGTCCCTTCTGTCTGTATTTACGGCGATACCAATCCCCCTGTGGTCAGCGAAAGTGACGGCAGTTCGAAGGTGGAATGCCCGGACGATATCGTGGAGCCGGAATACCCTTTCGCCTCCGACAATTGCAGCGAACAACTCACCCCGGTATTGGAGAGCATTATCGACACCCCCGATCCGCTGAGCTGTGAGGGGACGCGGGTCTATACTTACAAATATACTGGCAGCACGGGACTTACGGCATACTGGAAGTATACGTACCACATCCTCCGTACCACTCCCCCCCGGGAGTCGGGAGGGCCGGCCCTTACAGCAGCAGCGGTGCAGTGTCAGGATGATGCCCTGACACCTCAACTTCCGGAAATACGCGATGTGTGCGGAACAATCCTGAAAGCCCCGGAACCTGTTGTAACCCATTCCGGCGGAGAGTACGGGGGAACCATCACATACGACTATGTCTACATTGACTGTGCCGGATTGGAATACCCCTGGCGTTTTACCTATACGGTTATGGACGACCAGCCCCCGACAGCTTCTAATCCCGCCGATATAGTCCTTACAGGGTGCAACAGCACCTTTCCGGCACCCGATCCGCTGGTGGTCACCGATGAGGCCGACAACTGCGGCGTTCCCGTGGTGGCATGGGTCAGCGATGGCCCCCCTGTTACGGAGGGGTGCACCGAGACCGTCATCAGGACATACAGCGTCACCGACGGATGCAACAACCAGATCAGGGTGACCCAGAAACTGATCAGAATGGTGGACACACAAGCTCCGACAGCTTCTAATCCCGCCGATATCGTCCTTACAGGGTGCAACAGCACCTTTCCGGCACCCGATCCGCTGGTGGTCACCGATGAGGCCGACAACTGCGGCGTTCCCGTGGTGGCATGGGTCAGCGATGGCCCCCCTGTTACGGAGGGGTGCACCGAGACCGTCATCAGGACATACAGCGTCACCGACGGATGCAACAACCAGATCAGGGTGACCCAGAAACTGATCAGAATGGTGGACACACAAGCTCCGACAGCTTCTAATCCCGCCGATATCGTCCTTACAGGGTGCAACAGCACCTTTCCGGCACCCGATCCGCTGGTGGTCACCGATGAGGCCGACAACTGCGGCGTTCCCGTGGTGGCATGGGTCAGCGATGGCCCCCCTGTTACGGAGGGGTGCACCGAGACCGTCATCAGGACATACAGCGTCACCGACGGATGCAACAACCAGATCAGGGTGACCCAGAAACTGATCAGAATGGTGGACACACAAGCTCCGACAGCTTCTAATCCCGCCGATATCGTCCTTACAGGGTGCAACAGCACCTTTCCGGCACCCGATCCGCTGGTGGTCACCGATGAGGCCGACAACTGCGGCGTTCCCGTGGTGGCATGGGTCAGCGATGGCCCCCCTGTTACGGAGGGGTGCACCGAGACCGTCATCAGGACATACAGCGTCACCGACGGATGCAACAACCAGATCAGGGTGACCCAGAAACTGATCAGAATGGTGGACACACAAGCTCCGACAGCTTCTAATCCCGCCGATATCGTCCTTACAGGGTGCAACAGCACCTTTCCGGCACCCGATCCGCTGGTGGTCACCGATGAGGCCGACAACTGCGGCGTTCCCGTGGTGGCATGGGTCAGCGATGGCCCCCCTGTTACGGAGGGGTGCACCGAGACCATCATCAGGACATACAGCGTTACCGACGGATGCAACAACCTGATCAGGGTGACCCAGAAACTGATCCGCATAGTTGACGGGGAGGATCCGGTGATCCCCTGTCCGGCAGATGTGGTACTTTGGGTATCGGCCGGTGAAACTTCCACCACCTGGACACCGGTAATTCCGGAGGCCTTCGACAACTGCACGGCCTCTGCGACCCTGACGGTTACGGGAGTTCGTTCCGACGGGAAACCGCTGATTGACCCATGGCCGCTCGGGACGACCACCATCACCTGGAATACGGAGGATGGCTGCGGCAACTCGGCGGTGTCCTGCTTCCAGAAGGTGACTGTGACGGTCGGGGAGGGGTGTCTGACACTGGTGGCGAAAGTTTTTCTGGAGGGTGCCCTGATCGATCCGGTGACCTCAACGGAATACGCCACGGTGATGCGGACCACCCTCAACGACCTGCAGATGCTGCCCGGACAGGCATACGATAACGGGGGGACCATCATCCAAACACCGGCCGGGCAACCCTACAACACTGCGCCGTGGTTTTACGATGGGCAGGAGGGGATGTTTTTTGACGCTGGTGGCACCGCCGGCGATGCCGGCTATCCGGCGGAAGTGGTTGACTGGGTGCTGGTCTCTCTGCGGAACACCGCCGGAGCCGGCTACCAGAAGATCTGTGAGAAGGCGGCCCTGTTGCTCAGCGACGGAACCATCCGGATGGTGGAAGGCTTCGACTGCTGTGACCTTGACATGAATGGCAGCTACTACCTGGTGGTCGAACACCGCAACCATCTGCCGGTGATGTCGCACGAGCCCGTTCAGGTGGCCGGGGCTATCCTGACTTATGATTTCACCCGGCAGCAGAGTTATGTGGAGGCAGGTTCCGCGATGGCTGGACAGAAGGAATACGGTGGCTATTTCTTTATGTACGGCGGAAACGGCAACCAGTACACTACCTCCTTTTCCGATACCGATATCAACGCCGACGACAAGACCACCTGGGAGCTCAATAACGGTCTTACGGGCTACCGTAAGGGCGACTACAATATGAACGGTGACACCAACAGCAACGATGAAATCCTCTGGCAGCGAAACAACGGCCGCGGCACCAGCGTGATACGAGACTATTAGGGAGAATCAGCCGGAGGCCGGCGCAACAACCGCTTTCCGGCTTCATTCCATTAATAATTTTTAGTGGAGAGATAAACCCTCGCATTTCCTCAGAGAAGTGCGGGGGTTTTATTATTGCAGTTTTAACCGGCTGAAACAAACCTGAATGAAACGGACTCCAGGGAATTTGCAAAATTTAATAATTAAGAATTTTTATTGTTTCAAAGTTTTTTAGTTTTGCGTGCAAGAATCACTATACTTTCAGGAGTAAAGTAATGAGGTTCCCTGTCTTTTTCCGGGGTCTTTATTATTTTATGACCTTTAAGCAGCGATCCGGATGTTTTGGAATCTTCATCTCCGAATCAATGGATTTTCCGGTTGAGTTCTTTTTAAGTTTTAGTAATTGATTTTTAATCCTGACAATATGAAAAGCCTTTCAAATTCACTGTTTGCACTGATGGTCATGTTGTTGTTCTCTCAAGAGATCATGGCGCAGTATCCGAAGTGGGATGATCCGAACAGTTTACCCATTTGGATGACCCCTGAGGAGGAGACCAGGAAACATGAAATCGGCAAGAACTTTCCGAAGTCAGCGGCCCTTGCTGGTGAGTTCAGAAATGTGGCTGAATTTGAGCGGATGGAGGGTGTGTTGGTGCGGTATCCTCTGGGGTTGCCCACCAGTTTGATTGCTGACTGGTCCAGAATTACGGTTGTCTACACGCTTGTTAGCAACGCCGCAAACGAAAATAGTGCCCGGAGTGCATACCAGAGCGCCGGAGCCAATATGAACAACTGCCAATTCATCAGAGCGGCTACGGATTCTTACTGGACCCGTGATTATGGTCCATGGTTCGTAGTAAATGAGGACAACCAGGTAGGAATAGTGGATTTTCCATACAACAGGCCCAGACCCAATGACGATGCCGTGAATGGTATCGTTGCCGATTATTTTGACGTTCCCTTATACAACATGCCTGTGATTCATTGCGGTGGCAATTACATGACCGACGGGTGGGGGATCAGTGCCTCAACCGACTTAGTATATGAGGAAAACAGTAATAACCAGACCTGGGTTAACCAACAGATACATGATTATCTGGGCATAGACACCTATCATGTGACGATCGACCCCTTGAATGCCTATATCAAGCACATCGATTGCTGGGGAAAATTCCTGGATGTTGACAAAGTTCTGATTACAAGTGTTCCTGCCTCAAACAGCAACTATTCAAAATATGAACAGGTGGCATCTTATTATGCAACCAAGACCAGCGCATATGGGACACCATTCCAGGTTTTCAGGGTGTATTCACCCAGCGGTCAACCCTATACCAATTCAGTAATCATCAATGACAGGGTTTATGTTCCGGTCATGAGTTCCATTCCGTCTTCCACGGACAATGCAGCACTTGAAGTGTACCGGCAGGCAATGCCCGGTTATACCGTGAAGGGTATATATTACAGCAGTTGGGAGTCTACGGATGCCCTGCATTGCCGGGTGATGGGCCTCGCTGACAGAAATATGCTTTATATCAAACATTTGCCTATTGCAGGAGAAAAAGACTACCAGTCGGGATATGCCATCACTGCCGACATTGTGCCGTTAAGTGGTCAAACTCTTAAATCGGATTCGCTTTTTGTTATTTTCAAAACCAATGCGAGGGACTGGGATACGATAAATTTCGTCAATGTTTCCGGTGATACATACAACGCTGTGATCCCGGTAAATGCCGGTGAAACAATGGTATCTTATTACCTGTTTGCAGCGGATAATTCCGGAAGGAGAGAATGTCATCCCTTTATCGGCAAGCCCGATCCGCATACTTTTACCATTGAATATAATGGTGATCTTTCTGTGAATCCGGCTGCGGTGCCTGCCCGGATCTGTAGCGGGAATTCCACGCAGTTATATGCCAATGCTACGGGAGGATCGGGTACGTATAGCTATAGCTGGACCTCCGACCCGGCAGGATTCACTTCTTTGCTTGCAAATCCTGCTGTTAGTCCGTCCGTTACAACCCGATATACTGTCGTGGTCAATGACGGCACGAACACGATCTCCGGAAATGTAACGGTGACGGTAGATCCGTTGCCTACGGCGGTGATCAGCGGAAGTGCGACGATATGTGCAGGTTCTTCTGCCAATTTATCGGTAGCCCTGACGGGAACGCCGCCCTGGAGCATCACCTACACTGACGGAACGACACCTCTTACGATCTCCGGCATCACGGGCACTCCGGCAACGATCAGCGTATCACCAACCAGTACGAAGACTTATAGATTGACTGCGGTAAGCGATTCCAGGTGCACGGGTACCTCTTACACTGGGAGTGCGCTGGTTACGGTGAATCCTTTACCAACTGTGTATGCCGGGGCAGACAGGAGCATTCCTTATGGCACATCGACCGCCATCAACGATGCCACAGCTTCCGGAGTTGCACCATTGAGCTATTCCTGGACTCCTGCCATATCGTTTGTAAATGCTTCCTTACTGAATCCTGTCACCAGGAACCTTACCGCTTCAGATACCTATACCCTTACGGTGACGGATGGAAACAGCTGTACGAACAGTGATCAGATGACCATTACTGTAACCGGTAGCCCCCTGGCGGTAAATCCTGTTGCCTCATCATTGACCATATGTTCGGGGAGCCCAGTGCAATTAAATGCCAATGCCACGGGAGGATCGGGTACGTATAGCTATAGCTGGACCTCCGAACCGGCCGGATTCACTTCCGGAATTGCCAATCCGATAGCTAATCCTGCCACTACAACGACCTACACTGTTCATGTAAATGATGGTTTTAATACTGTATCGGGAAATGTGACAGTGACGGTGAATCCGTTGCCTACGGCGGTGATCAGCGGAAGTTCGACGATATGTGCAGGTTCTTCTGCCAATTTATCGGTAGCCCTGACGGGAACGCCGCCCTGGAGCATCACCTACACTGACGGAACGACACCTCTTACGATCTCCGGCATCACGGGCACTCCGGCAACGATCAGCGTATCACCAACCAGTACGAAGACTTATAGATTGACTGCGGTAAGCGATTCCAGGTGCACGGGTACCTCTTACACTGGGAGTGCGCTGGTTACGGTGAATCCTTTACCAACTGTGTATGCCGGGGCAGACAGGAGCATTCCTTATGGCACATCGACCGCCATCAACGATGCCACAGCTTCCGGAGTTGCACCATTGAGCTATTCCTGGACTCCTGCTACATCGTTTGTAAATGCTTCCTTATTGAATCCTGTCACCAGGAACCTTACCGCTTCAGATACCTTTACCCTTACGGTGACGGATGGAAACCTCTGTACGAACAGTGATCGGATGACCGTTACTGTCGTGAACAAATGTATTACACTGACAGCAAAAGTTCTGCTGGAAGGTTCTATGGTCAATCCTGATAATTCTTCCGCATACACTTATCCGATGAGGACCACTTTGAATCAGATGCTAATGCTGCCCGGACAGTCCTATAAAGATCTGTCGGGAAAGGTAGTGTACACTCCGGCAGGACAACCATTCAATGCGGCACCCTGGAACTATTCCGGTGACGAAGGTGCAGAATATGATTCCGGGGGAAATACGGATGAGGGGAGTGCCGGTTATCCTGCGAATGCTGTGGATTGGGTGCTGGTCTCGCTCCGTGCTTATTCGGGGAACACATTCCAGACTGTATGCCAGCGTGCAGCATTGTTACTCAGCGACGGTACCATTCAGATGGTAACCGGTTTTGAATGTTGTGACCTCGATATGAACGGGAGTTATTACCTGGTTGTTGAACACCGGAACCATCTGATCGTAATGTCCGACAAAGCATTACCCGTTGTGAACGGAAGCCTCACGTATGATTTCACCGTGCGCCAAAGTTATATCGATCCGGGTGGTCTGGGATCAGTGGGGCAGAAACAGATATCGGGAAGGTACGTGATGTATGGAGGAAACGGCAACCAGTCGGCTACCCCCTTTTCAGCCACCGATATCAATTCCGACGACCAGAGCACGTGGGAAAGCCAGAACGGCAGACTTGGGTACCGGACAGGCGATTACAACCTGAACGGAGACACCAACAGTAACGACCAGATTATCTGGCAGTGGAACAACGGCTGCTTTACCAGCGTAATCCTAAACTATTAATTCCACCCTCCGGGTTTTCCCTCAAGAACAAACGTTCTTGGAAACTTGAAACTTTATTTCTGACTTCTTTGATTTTTATCTGCAAAATGATAACTTTGATGGTTCATTAGTATGGAAGAAAATGGACTTAGCTTAACTTTTATCAATATAAGGACTTGATTTATATTAAAACTTGATTATTTTAATCATTATGGAAACAGCAAGACTTCCGAAAAACACTGAATTGACAGGTGAAGGCAATCACATGACGAGACATGTGAAAAACCTCTGGAAATTTAGCAGCTTGTATGGCTGCTTGTTTATTCTAATGGCATTCCTCATAGGGATGAACGCTTACGGGCAGGTGATCCCTGCGCAGGTCACCCAGGAGGAAGCGATCGATGAGATGAAAGTTCCGGTTTTACTGGAAGAAGGTGTAGTGCCCTCCTCGCGTGACCGGTTCAACATTCCCTACCCAAAGCCGGAGATGACCCTGAAAAGCGGTAACTTCACCGACAACTCGGCCATCGATGTCAGGGGGATCACCAATCAGTTTTACATCATGGCGGGTGTGGTTAACAACGCTGATTACGAGTGTATTACTGATTATCCTTTCAGGACTGCTTCATCATACGAAAGAACCCAGATGCTTTTCCTGGCCAGTGAGATAGGGCCTGCCCCCAAAACCCTGAACCTTATGGAACTGGCAAGGAAGGTAACTGGTTCCAGTGAAGTGAGTAACTTCACGGTCAGGCTGATGCACACCTCGTTGACCACTTTCACCGGACAGACCAATTATGTGGATATGTCAGCCGGAAAGACCGTCTTCAGCGCCAGCCCCTTTACCATTCCAAATGGAAGTGGAAGTTGTGGTTTTAGTCCAGATAACAATTTCACTTGGATGACCATCAATTTTCAGGACAATTTTGAATATAACGGGACGAGTAACCTGATTGTTGAAATTACCTGGGGACCTGTAATTTCCGGAACAACATCCAGGGCGGTCCTGGGCGGGGATTACTCCGAACAGCGGGTCATTTACGGGTATGGCAATAGTGCGAATCCTGCCCGATCAGGCAACAACGTACGCCGCCCCAATATCCGGTTCGGTTACCGGGTTCCGGTATTCGGAGACGGGACTATAACCAACCTGGTGAATGAATTTATCCAGGGATGTGCCACGGTTTCAAATGTGACATTCACCGGAAATCCCCGGGCTATCGGGTTTTTCGAAAGGCGGCCAGATAAAACAGAAGATTTTCCCTTTGAAAAGGGGATCGTAATTTCGACCGGACAGGTTACCGATGCGGCAGGTCCCAACAGCAGCGGCAGCAAAACCACACAGTTTGAAAGTTCTGGAAGTGGTGGCAGCGGAACACGTTGGGATGAAGCAGAACTTAAATTTGATTTTATACCCAATGCCTCCTCGGTCAGTTTCCAGTATATTTTTGCCTCTGAAGAATTCCGGGAGTATTGTGGTCAACAGTACAATGATGCCTTCAGCTTTTATATCAGCGGTCCGGGAATAACCGGGGAGCAGAATATTGCCCTTTTACCCAATAATTCTGCGGTGACCATCAACAATGTTTGCAATAACAACAGCTATTATGTAGCCAACGATCCCGGTTCCTTTACCATTGAATTTGACGGAAGGACAATTCTTTTGACGGCTACAGCGAATATCAGCCAGCCGTGCAGTACCTACACTCTGAGAATGGTCATTGCCGATTTGTATGACTCCAAATGGGACTCGGGAATTTTCCTCGAAGCCGAAAGTTTCGGAGCGCCATCAAATGTCAGCTTTGAGAATTTCAATTACAAAGGCCAGAATACCAACAATGTATTCATGGTTTGTAATCCTAATGTTTTAAGGGTGCAAAGGCCGCAGACCGGAGATCTCTCCGAGGCGATTACCGTTCCCGTGACCATCGGCGGAACAGCTGTTTACGGTACCCATTACACTTTCAACAGTTACACGCCTGTGGCGAATGTGATCCATGTGACTATTCCGGCCGGACAGTGGTTTACCGATGTCAGTTATACGCTGTTGGACAATCCCATTTCAGGAGGAGCAGCCACCCTGGAGGTGAGTACCCCCGGCGGTTGTCCCTGCGGCGGGAGTCTGGTTAAAAAGGTCATCAACCTCAATGAAACCTATTCATTCCATAGTGTTACGCCCAAAGACGCTACAACCTGTACAGAAACGGGCGACGGGGAAATTGAGATAATACTGGATATTGAAGTTCCCACGAATCAATTCCTCTTCACTTACCGGCTGAAGACCGGATCCGGGACTACCATAGGCTCATTCAATACCAATGAAACCACTTATACCTTCACCGGATTGAAAGCCGGTACTTATATCGTGGAAGTTGTGGATAATCTCTCCTGCACTGTTTTATCCCAGGAAGTAACCGTAGATGGCCCCGGGTTGCCTGTTGTCGATTGTCCTGACGACCAGGTAGTGTGCCTGAACGCGCCAGCTTTCACTTTAACTGGAGCTACTCCTTCAGGAGGAACCTACAACGGCCCGGGAGTGACTGCCGGTGTGTTTTATCCCGCTACAGCAGGGGTAGGTACCCATACCATTTATTATAATTATACCGATCCTCCGGGCAGTTCATGTACCGGCAACTGTTTCTTTACCATTGAAGTAAAGCCAGTTCCCACCGTAACCTGCCCTGCCGGTTCATCCGTATGTATTGATGCTGCCCCATTCAGGTTAGCAGGAGGAGCGCCCTCAGGCGGGACGTACAGTGGACCCGGAGTGAGCGATGGAATTTTCTCACCTGCCATTGCCGGTCTGGGCGCTAAAACCATTACTTACACTTATTCCGATCCTTACGGGTGCAGCAATTCCTGCTCATTTACAATAACTGTAAATAATGTACCAACAGTAACTTGCCCTGATGATTTTGAAGTTCCTTACAGTGCAAGCCCCGTTACTTTAAGTGGTGCAAATCCATCAGGAGGAATTTATTACGGACCCGGAGTTACAGCAGGCGTGTTTTACCCTGAAACTGCCGGTGTCGGAACTCATACAATAACTTATACCTATACCGATGGCAATCAGTGTGATAGCTATTGCGAATTTTACATCACGGTTTATGTTGATATTCCCTGCAACATAACCGGTGATGCCGGCCCGCTTTGTCCTTCAGAAAGAGTAACTTATAGTGGACCCGACGGAACCGGGCTTACTTATGCCTGGTCCATATCAGGTAATGGAAGCATTGATGGCCCAGCGAATCAGCAAGATGTGGACGTAATTGCCGGAACCGGATGTAATGAGAAGTTTACATTACAGTTGACGGTTACATATGCGAATTACAGTTCGAGATGTGACATAGGAGTAAATGTGAATGACACACAAAAACCGGTCATTTCCACGGTTGCGGAAAACAACAAATACCTGGGCTGCAACCCGGGGCCAATTGAAGATCCGGTGTTTACCGGATTGGATGATTGTGCCGGAGTCTTTACTCCAACTGTTACCAAATCCGACCCATTCAACTATGATTCTTACTGCGACTGGGCCATAACCTGGACGGCCACCTGGACAGATCTATGCGGAAATCCGGCAGATGTGGTAAGCATCACCTATTATTGGACGGAGGATACAACATTACCTGAGATCACCTGTCCCGACGATGTGACACTATACACCGACGGGACGGCCACGAGTACCACTTTTACTGTAGTAACTCCCGCGGCTTCCGATAACTGCACAGCTTCATCAACGCTGACGGTAACGGGCGTTCGTTCCGACGGAAAACCGCTGAGCGATCCCTGGCCGCTCGGAACCACCACCATCACCTGGACTACGGAGGATGGTTGTGGCAATGACGCGTTGCCCTGCCTCCAGACCGTTACGGTCATCAGTGGCTGCCTTAACATCGTTGCCAAAG